>JACCDW010084206.1_pt1 | contig 114586 bp, 115 predicted proteins | sample 7449781 | NCBI WGS metagenome assembly JACCDW01 (sample SAMN15323449, study PRJNA562643) | freshwater metagenome | isolation source: river surface water | place: USA:Blue River Watershed | collected 2017-08-18 | reverse complement strand
CAGGGCATTGAGTTTGGTCTTGTTGAACAGGATTTCGAACTGTTCGCCCGACTGGTGGAAGCTTTGCAGCATGCAGTTCTTGACCACATCGGGGAAGCCCAAAATGCGGTCTGAGGTGGCGTTGTTGAACTCGGCCGCGTCGATCAGGCCACGGTCCAGGGCCGGGACGATTTCGCCACCCGGCAACGGGTTGACCGCAGTGCCCAGTTCGGTGAACACGTCGACGGCCAGGCCCACGGTACGGAACTTCAGGCCTTTCATGTCCTCGACCTTGGAGACCGGCTTCTTGAACCAGCCCAGCGGCTGGGTGGGCATGGGGCCGTAGAGGTAAGACACCACGTCGATGTTGAGCGACTTGTAGATCTCTTCCAGCAGGGCCTTGCCGCCGCCGTAGTTGTGCCAGGCCAGCACCATGTTGGGGTCCATGCCGAACGCGGGGCCAGAACCCCACAAAGCCAGGGCCGAGTTCTTGCCGTAGTGGTAAGCCACCACACCATGACCGCCGTCGAGCGTGCCTTTGTTGACGGCGTCGAGCAACTGGAAGGCGGGCACCACGGAACCGGCGGGCAAGACTTCGATCTTGAGGCGGTTGCCGGCCATGTCATTGACACGCTTGGCGAAGTCGTTGGCGTATTCGTGGAAGATGTCCTTGGCCGGCCAGGTGCTCTGGAAGCGCAGCGAAACGGTGTCGGCGCGGGAGATCATGGGGGCGCTCATGGCGCCGGCGGCAACGGCAGCGCCTTTGAGCATGCTGCGGCGGGCGGTTTTCTTTTGTTCGGACATTTCAGCTCCTGATGAAAGTAAATGGAGGGTCGTGAACCCTGACTGGAACCCTGAATTCTTGTCGAACCCGGCCAAGTCGTTAGAGGGTAAACCCGCACCGTGGGGTTATTCGGTTCCCGGCCTTGGATCCGGCTCTGGCGCCCTTGGCCTGTAGCACTTTGTAAAGAAACGGTGCCCGTCCTTCAATCAAATGGTTTTATGATGTGCATATCCTTGAAGGCATGAGGTGATGCGCATGAATACATTGCGTGACGAAGAAAAAAAACGTGCATTGATGTCCCGTCTGGCCAGGGTCGAGGGCCAGTTGCGGGGCGTGCAAAAACTCATCGAAGACGATGCCGATTGCGAAAAAATCGCCCAGCAACTGACGGCGGCCCGCAAGGCGCTGGACAAGTCTTTTTATTCGATGGTGGCTTGCATGATCGAGGAAGGGCGCACGCCCGTCGACCAGGTCACCAACATGCTGGTGAAGTTCTCCTGAAAACATGAACACCGACGATCAGACGCAAGTCCAGCCCGCTCAAGGGTACGCGGGTGACATCAGCCCTGAAGTGGCATGGCAATGGGTGCAGAGCGGTCGTGCCGTGCTGGTCGATGTGCGCACCGACGCCGAACGCGAATGGGTGGGTTTTGTGCCGGGCGCTCTGGCTCTGGCCTGGAAACAATGGCCAGGCATGAGCCTGAATCCTGAATTTGAGGCGGGCGTTCGACAAGCGGCCACGTCGGGCAAGCCCCTGCTAATGCTGTGCCGCAGTGGCGTGCGTTCGATTGCCGCCGCCCAACGTGCCACCGAGTGGGGACTGCAGGCCTACAACATCCTGGAAGGCTTTGAGGGTGACCCCGATCCGCATGGCCACCGGGGCCGGTTGGGCGGATGGAAGCAGCGTGGCCTGCCCTGGCGACAGAACTGATCCGAAATGCACCCACCCGTCGACGTCGCCCCCTTGCTGGCCGAGATTGCAGCACGGCAAAGCGACCTGGTCGCACTGACTCAGCACTTGGTGCGCATTCCCACCATCAATCCGCCGGGGGATGCCTATGAGGCCTGTGCCCGGTTGTTGGGCGAGCGCTTGCACAAGAGTGGCTTTGTGGTCAGTTATGTCCGCGCCCAAGGTGCGCCCGGAGACAGTGAACAGCACCCCAGGATCAATGTGATCGCGCGGCGGGCAGGGACCCGGGCAGGTCCTTGCGTGCACTTCAACAGCCACATGGATGTGGTCGAGCCTGGCCCCGGCTGGACTATGCCCCCTTTCGGGGCTGAACTGCGCGACGGTCGCATTTATGGCCGGGGCACTTGCGACATGAAAGGGGGGCTGGCCGCCAGCGTGGTGGCCTGCGAAGCCTTGCTGGCACACCTGGGGGACGATTGGCCAGGGGCCCTGGAGATCAGTGGCACGGTGGACGAGGAGTCAGGCGGTTTTTCGGGCGTGGGGTACCTGGCCAAGCAAGGGTACTTTTCGAAGCCCCGCGTGGACCATGTGATCATCCCCGAGCCATTGGGAGTGGACCGGATCTGTCTGGGGCATCGGGGTGTCTGGTGGGCTGAAGTCGAAACGCGGGGTCGGATCGCCCACGGATCGATGCCCTTTTTGGGCGACAGTGCCATTTTGCACATGGGGGCCTTTTTGCAACGCATCGAGCAGACGCTGATCCCGCAACTGGCCCGGCGCCGCACGCAGGAGCCGGTGGAGCCGCCGGGCGCGCGCGTGAGCACGATCAATGTCAACAGCATTCATGGCGGTCAGGTGGAGCAACGGTATGCCAGCAACGCCGATGGTGAACCCGTCGGCGATTTGCCGGCTCCCGTGGTGGCGCATCGCTGCGTTGCGGTGCTGGATCGGCGCTTCATTGCAGAAGAAACACTGGACGATGTGCGCCAGGAAATCATCGACATGCTCGACGAGTTACAACGCACCCGCCCCGGCTTTGACTATGGGGTGCGCGAGATCATGTCGTTTTTACCCACCGCCACACCACGGGATGCGCCGGTGGTGCTGGCCACGGCGCGGGCCATCGCCCGCGTGCTGGGTCGGGAGCCCAGCTTCATTGCCAGCCCGGGCACTTATGACCAGAAACACATCGCCCGCACCGGTGGCCTGCGCGACTGCATCGCATACGGCCCCGGGATCCTTGACCTGGCGCATCAGCCCGACGAGTATGTGGCGGTGGACGACCTGGTGCAGTCGGCCCAGGTGATGGCCGTCGCCGCCTGGCGATTGCTCGACCCCCACCGCTTCGACTGAACGAGGACCGGGTGGCGCAGCTCAGGCTGCGAACTGCAAAGCCGCCAAACTGGCATACAAACCACCCTGTGCCACCAATTCGGCATGGGTGCCCTGCTCCACCCGCTTGCCACGATCCAGCACCCAGATCACATCGGCGCGTTGCACGGTCGCCAAACGGTGGGCAATGACCAACGTCGTGCGACCCTGCATCGCCTGATCCAGGGCCGCTTGCACCATGTGCTCGCTCTGGGCATCGAGCGCGCTGGTGGCCTCATCGAGCAACAGCAAGGGAGCGTTTTTGAGCATGGCGCGGGCAATCGCAATGCGCTGTCTTTGCCCACCCGACAAGCGCACGCCCCGATCACCCAGATCGGTGTCGTACCCATGCGGCAAAGCCATGATGAATTCGTGCGCATGCGCAGCGCGTGCCGCCGCCTGTACGTCGGCCAATGAGGCCTGGGGACGACCATAAAGGATGTTGTCTTGGACGGTGCCGCTGAACACCACCGCACTTTGGGGCACCAGGGCGATGCGATCGCGCAAGTCCTGCAAGGGCCATTGCGACAAAGGGACGCCGTCCAGGGTGATGCCCCCCTGCTGGGGGTCATGAAAGCGCATGATCAAGTCAAACAAGGTGGTCTTGCCGGCCCCGCTGGGTCCAACCACCGCCACCGTCTGTCCACGCCGGATGTGCCCTTGCAGGTCATCGATGGCCCAGGTGTCGGGCCGGGTCGGATAATGAAACCGCACCGCATCCAACACCAACTCCGCTCCTCCCACGGGCCTCGGCGGCGTGATCGGGTGCGCCGGCTCGGTGACTTGCGAGCGGGCGTGCAACAATTCCATCAAACGCTCGGTGGCGCCGGCCGCCCGCAACAAATCGCCGTAGGTTTCACCCAGCACCGCAAAGGCGCTGGCGAGCAAAATCACATAAAAAACCGTCTGTCCCAGCACACCGGGGCTCAGGGTGCCCGCGCGCACCGCCAGCGTTCCCATGTACAAGCCCCACAACAAAACCGCGCTGGACGCCATGATGACAAAGCCCACCAGCACCGCCCTGGCCCGGATGCGGCGCAAAGCCGTCAGCATGGCCTGGCCAGCGCTGTGATCAAAGCGGTCGGCTTCGCGACTTTCTGCGGCGTAGCTCTGCACCACCGGTATGGCGTTGAGGATCTCGCCCGCCAAGGCACTGGCGTCGGCGACCCGGTCCTGACTGGCTCGAGAAAGGCGGCGCACGCGCCGACCCAGCACCACCGCCGGCAAGACGACCATCACCAGCACCGCCAGCACTTGCAACATCAGCATCGGGTTGGTCCAGACCAGCATCACCATGGCCCCCGCACCCATGACGAGGTTGCGCAAGCCCATGGAAAAAGACGATCCCACCACCGTCTGCACCAGCGTGGTGTCGTTGGTCAATCGCGACAACACTTCACCAGATTGGGTGGTCTCGAAAAAAGAAGGGCTTTGCCGCAAGACATGGCGATAGACCGCATTGCGCACATCGGTGGTGATGCGCTCGCCCAACCCGCTGACCATGTAATAACGCAAGGAAGAAAACACAGCCAAGGCGACGGCAACGCCAAACAGGCGCAAAAAGCCGGTGGCGACGTCGGCTTCGGTGCCCGCCTCCGTGAGCCCTTGATCGATGAGATGCCGCAAGGCCCAAGGGAATGCCAGAGTGGCCGCTGCCGCCAAGCACAAAAAAACCCCAGCCAAGGCCAAACGCCAGCGGTACGGCTTGAGAAAGGGGATCAGACCCGACAGGGCCAGTGGTGACGACATGGCTCAAGCATACCCGCCCTGACGCATGTGCTGGCGCATCCAGCGGGCATGAAAAAGGCCCTGCGCGAGCAGGGCCTGAATCGGGTCAACCGGCGGCCGCAGCGGGCCGCCGCTGAATCACTTCAGCTTGGTTTCTTTGTATTCGACATGCTTGCGAGCCTTGGGATCAAACTTCATGATCGTCATTTTCTCGGGCATGGTTTTTTTGTTCTTGCTGGTGGTGTAGAAATGACCGGTACCAGCCGTCGATTCGAGCTTGATTTTCTCGCGTCCGCCTTTGGAAGCCATGATGTGTTCCTTTCAGAATTAGGCTTGGCCACGTGCGCGCAGGTCGGCGAGCACGGCGTCAATGCCATTTTTGTCGATCAAACGCAGGGCGGCGCTGGACACGCGCAGGCGCACCCAACGGTTCTCGCTCTCGACCCAGAACCGGCGGTATTGCAGGTTGGGCATGAAGCGGCGCTTGGTTTTGTTGTTGGCGTGGGAAACGTTGTTCCCAACCATCGGGCCTTTGCCCGTGACTTCACATTTGCGTGCCATGAGGACACTCCATTTCAACAGCCACCTGTGCAGCGCATGCGATGACAGGGGGCCTCACCTCGCCAGAAAAGGGGGCGGTATCCCTCAGACCTGCGGGTCAACAGGTCTTGCCGTTCCCGGAGCCGGAATCGGCGAAAACAATGATTCTAGCACGTTTGGGCCGCCCGGGCCCATCCCCTGACTGGCGAGCACCTCAGGCGCGAGCGGCGCGCAGTCGCATGGAGAAGTCGCGCAGAGCGGCAATGCCGCTGCCTTCGGCGCGACGGCACCAGGCTTGCAAGTCGGCGGCCAACTGCTCGCGGTTGCGGTGGGTGCTGAGCCAAAGCTGGCGCAACTCCTCGCGCATGCGGACCATGGTATCGGCTTGCGGCAAGGTGGCGCGGGCTTGCTCGACCAAGCTTCGGGCGTTGGCAGGAATTTTCTCGGTGTCGCGATGCATCCAGCGGCGAGCGGCGCTGAGCACCGCGTCGGTGGGGCGCTGCTTGAGCGATTGAATGTCTTGGCGACAAGCCGCGCGCAACTGGCGGGCGTAGGTGGCCATGACCTCGTAACGGTTGGCGATCAGGGCTTCAAGGGTTTTTTCATCGGCCACGGGTTGGATGTCGCCATAGGCCAACTTGGGCGGGGTCTTCTTGACTTTGGCAAGCCCCAGGGTCGACAGGATGCGGATGTACATCCAGCCGATGTCAAATTCGTAGGGCTTGACCGACAGCTTGGCCGAGGTCGGGTAGGTGTGGTGGTTGTTGTGCAACTCTTCACCGCCAATCAGGATGCCCCAGGGTGAAATGTTGGTGCTGGCGTCATGGGCTTCGAAGTTGCGATAGCCCCAATAGTGCCCCACCCCGTTGATGATGCCAGCCGCCGTGACCGGGATCCACAGCATCTGCACCGCCCAAACCGTCAGACCGATGGCGCCGAACAAGGCCAGGTTGATGATGAGCATGAGACCCAGACCTTGCCAGGGGAAGCGACTGTAAACATGGCGCTCGACCCAGTCATCGGGGGTGCCATGACCGTACTTGCTGAGGGTTTCGGCATTTTTGGCTTCGCTTCGATACAACTCGGCGCCGCGCCAGAACACCTCTTTGAGGCCACGGGTCTGCGGGCTGTGCGGGTCTTCGGCGGTTTCGCACTTGGCGTGGTGTTTGCGGTGGATGGCCGCCCAAGCCTTGGTTTGCATGCCCGTGCCGACCCACAACCAGAAGCGGAAAAAATGCGCCGGCAAAGCGTGCAACTCGAGCGAGCGATGAGCCTGATGGCGGTGCAAATAAATGGTGACCGCTGCAATGGTGATGTGGGTGGTGATGAGGGTGTACGCCAAAATGGCCCAACCCGTCCAATCGAGCAATCCCTGATCGAGAAACCTCAGGACATGCTCGAGACCCAAAGATGCATATTCAGTCATTGTCTAACCTTTAAGGTGTGTTGCGTCGCTTCACCGTAACTTCACAACATTTTACGACGCTTGCCAGATCGATGCAAAAAATCCGTCGGTGGCATGGCGTTGTGGCCACAGGCGCAAAAACCGCCCGTCCGCGCTGCACAAGGTTTCACTTTGCGGGATTTTGAGGCCTTGAAGGACTTCGATGGCTTGCAAAGGCCTGAACTGTGGGTGTTGGGCCTCGAAAGCCGTCACCACATCCTCGTTTTCAGCCGGCAGCAAACTGCATGTTGCATAGACCAAACGCCCACCGGACTTGAGCATTTTGCTGGCCGCAGACAGGATGGCGATTTGGCGGGCCTGCATCTCGGCCACCGCCTGGGGGCTTTGGCGCCATTTCAGGTCAGGGTTGCGCCGCAAGGTACCCAAACCGGAACAAGGCGCATCGACCAGCACCCGGTCGATCTTGCCTGACAACCGCTTGATGCGCTCATCGCGCTCGTGGGCAATCACGCCGGGGTGAACATTGGACAGCTTGCTGCGCGCCAATCGGGGCTTGAGGGCATCCATGCGGTGTGCCGAGGTGTCAAACGCATACAAACGCCCCGTGCTGCGCATCTGCGCCCCCAAAGCCAGGGTTTTGCCCCCGGCTCCGGCACAAAAATCGACCACCATTTCGCCGCGCTTGGGATCGAGCAAGGCGGCCAGCAATTGCGAGCCTTCGTCTTGGACCTCGATCGCCCCGCGGGCAAAGGCGTCGGTGCGCGTCAACGCCGGCTTGGCCTGCAGGCGCAACCCCCAGGGTGAATAAGGCGTGGGCTGGCTTTTCAGGCCAAGCAGTTCGAGTTCTTTCTGGACGTCATCCCTGCGATCGGTGTAAGTGTTCACTCTTATATCAAGGGGTGCGGTTTGCAACAGACTTTCGGCCAAGGCCTGAAACTCGGCCGGGTCAGGGCAGCTTTGGCGCAACGCCGTGTCGAGCCACTCGGGCAGGCTGTAACGATGCCGCTCGAGCAAGTCGCTGACCGAGACCGACAAACAGGCATCGAGCCAGCTTTTTTCGGTGTCATTCAGGGCGCTTTTGAGGAAGTCGGTGGCGCCGGGCTGCCCGGGGCGCTGGTCGCACAACTGCATGGCAAAACCCAGAATCGCCAAGCGCCGCTCGCGCGGGCCACTGCCCGAAGGGGCAAAGTGCTCAAAACGCAATTTGTGTCGCAAGACGTTGTAGACCGTCTCGGCCAACACGGCGCGCTCACGCGAGCCGTAAGCGCTTTTGCCGTTTTGGCGAAAAAACCGCGACAACACGGCGTCAGCCGGGTGCTGAAAAGTCAGGGCCTGCTTGACCAGTTCGGTGCAGGCTTCCAGGAGGGCTTTGGGGTGCATGACCCCGATTGTCCCACCAATGCCCTCATTTCAGTTTGGCGTCGCGGATCACCTGACCCCAGCGGTCCAACTCGGATTTGATGTAGGACGCAAAGTCGTCGGCTTGACCGCCGCCCAACTCATAGCCCAGGTCTTTGGCATCTTGCTGGAAAGCCGGAGTGGCCATGACGGCGGCCACTTCGGCCTGCAACCTCTGAATCACCGGTTTGGGGGTGCCCGCGGGGACAAAGAGGCCATTCCAGCCCATGGCGATGGCACCGGTCAACCCTTGCTCGGTGAGGGTCGGTACATCGGCAATGATCGGAACGCGGCGCGCCCCCGCCACACCCAAGGCCACCAACTTGCCCGACTTGATCAGTTGTGCCACGACGACAGGCGCCAGGTAAGCGGTGCTGACGTGCCCTGCCAGCAAATCGGGCAGTTCGGCACCGATGGCCTTGTAGGGGACCTCCAGCACCTTGAGGCCGGTGATCATGTTGATTTTGGTCCCGATGAGCTGAGTGACCGAGCCGGTGCCACCCGAGGCAAAAGTGGCCTTGTCGGGGTTGGCACGTGCCCAGGCCTGATACTCGGTCAGGGTTTTGACGCCCAGCGAGGGCGGAACCACCATCACCAGGGGCGAGCTGGTCAACATGGTGATGGGGATGAGCGCCTCATTGAGCTTGCAGCAGGGGTCGTTGGCCAACAGATCGTTGAGCGAATTGTTGATGTTGGCATGAAACAAGGTGTGCCCGTCAGCGGGTGATCGAGCCGCCTCACGGGCTCCGATGGCGCTGTTGCCGCCAGGTTTGTTGTCGACCACCACGGCCTGACCCAGACGCTCGGCCAAGGGAGTGGAGAGTTTGCGGGCAAAGACATCGACTGCGCTGCCGGGCCCGGCGGGCTCGATGATGCGCACGGTCTTGGCCGGAAAGGCTTGACCCCAGGCCAGGGTGGCCCCCAGAACACCGGCCACCAGGGCGACGACCGATTGGCTGATCCAGTGTTTCATACCCATCTCCTCCAGATGATTCGCGACTGGGGTGCGGTGCACCACTTACCCCCTCAGGGATGGCGCCGCATGAAGTCGCACAAGGCGTTGGCCAACTCGGCCTCGACGTGCGCCCAAGCCGAGAACGGCAACAGCGGAACATCTTCGTCTTGGATGGGCAACTGATACAACTCCGAGCCGGGGATGCGTTGATGGGCCGCGATGCCGTTGACCGACGCATGGGTGTTGTCGTTGCCGGGCACGACCAGGGTCGGCACCCGGATGCTGGCCATGGCCTCGTCGGTCATGCCCAATACGGGCTTGCGCGGCCCGCGCAAGAAGATGTCGAGCCAGTGGCTCATGACGCGGATGTATTCGGCCGGATCCATGGCCATCAGGCGCGCCTCGTTGGCGGGATTGGCGGCAATGCGCTCCTGGTATTGCTCGGTGGCGCAAACCGCCTTCATGCCGCCCGCTTTGGCGGCGTCGATGAACTGCCCGTAATAGTTTTGCGGCAAGCGCCCGGCGGCAAAGTCTCCGCCTGTGATGCGCATCAGCAGCAACGCCTTGACGCGCTGGGGATGACGCAAATAGAACAACATCGACAAGCGTGCGCCCGATGAAGTGCCGCCGATGTAGGCTTGCCGGGCGCCCACGTGGTCGAGCAACACCGCCAGGTCGTCGGCCCAGATTTCTTCTTCTCCGTCTTCACCCGCGATCAGCACATCGGAAGCCCCGGTGTTGCGCCGATCGTGCAACAGCACCTGAAAACCCTGGGCGGCGATTTTGTGGGCAAACTCAATGAACTCCTGAAAACCTCGCCGCCCACCCGTGACCAAAGCCACCCAAGGGCCGCTTTCGCCATAGACACGGTAATGCAGGTTCACTCCACGGATCAGGGCGTTGGGCATGGCGGGCTCCTTCAAGGGGTAGGCAGGCTCATCATCTGGCCTTTGGCAAACAGCAAAGGGGATCGATCGCTGGACTCGTGGCGCAACACCCGGGCCAGAACAATCAAGTGATCCCCGCCATCGAGCAATTGATGGGTTTCGCAATAAAAGCAGGTGGTGGCGCCGGCCAGAATCGGGGCTTTGAAGTCGGGCGACAACACATGCTCGACGCCGGCAAATTTGTCAGGCTTGGGGGCGGCGAAATGGTAGGCCAGGTCTTTTTGGCCATCGGCCAGCACATGGATGGCGTGCTGGCGTCCAACCCCGAACTGATCCAGGTTGGGGGATTTGCGCGCCAGCGACCACAACACCAGCGGCGGGTCCAGCGACACCGAACTGAAGCTGTTGACCGTGATGCCCGTCAGACGACCATCGGCCGGATCCTGGGTCGTGATGATGGTCACCCCGGTGGGGAATGAACCCAAGGCGTTGCGAAACGCCTTTTGCTGGGCTTGGGCCTGAGCCTGGGCCGGATCGGCCACCGTGGCGGTCATCACTTGCCTCCGGCAGCGCGTTCGAGCACCGCGTAGACCGAAGCGGTGTCGTCGAGCTCGTGACCCTGCGACATCGCCGACAGGTAGATGGGCAAACAGGCCGAGAACAAGGGCGCCGGCACGTTGAGCTCTTGCAAGGCGTTCTGGATGATGGTCATGTCCTTTTGCCAAACTTTGTTTTTCATGGTGGCGTCTGCCCAACCGCGGCTGGCCATCATGGGGCCGCGCACCTGGAACATGCGCGAAGTACCGGCACCGCCGCCGACCACTTGCACCATGCGCTTGGGATCCAGCCCCATTTTGACGCCAAAGAGCAAGGCCTCGGCAGCCGAAACGTTGTGAATAGCGACCATCAGGTTGGCCACCAGCTTCATGCGCATGCCGTTGCCAAAGTCACCCACATCGAACTGCTCGCGCGAAAAGCCTTTGAAGACGGGCATCATGGCCTTGATGGCCGGCTTGTCGCCGCTGGCATAGACCGTCAGATCGCGATTCTTTGCTTGTGCGCCGGTGCCCGACAAGGGGGCGTCGATCATGGTGATGCCCACCTTGGCCAGCAGTTCACGGGCGGCCAATTTGTCGGCGATGGGGAAGGTGCTGACCTCGGCCAGCACGGTTTTGGCGTTTTTGACGCCGGCCTTTTGATGCGCCTCGACCAATTGCTGAGCCACGTGCATCAGGGCAGCGCTGGAGGGCAACGAGGTGATCAGATGGCGGGTGCGGCCGACCCAGGTGCTGGCGTCGGTGAAGACTTCGGCGATGTGCTTTTGCATCCGCTTGCGGGTGGCCGCCGACACTTCGGCGCCCAACACATGAAAACCCGATGCCTGCAGGTTGGCACTGATCGACGAGCCCATGATGCCCAAACCGATCACCCCCACCACCGTTTTGACTTTTTTGCCTGCCATGGAAACTCCTGATTGTTTGTTGATAACAAGATCAACAAAATCATACAATGCATTCGCCCTTTGTGCCCACTCTCCATCACTTTCTATGGGAAAACCATGAGCCATACACACCACATTGACCGCCCAGACGGCACTCGCATCGCCTACAGCGTGGCAGGTGCCGCACAGGCGACACCCCTGATTTTGTCCAACTCACTGGCCACCGACGCCCGCATGTGGGAACGGGTCCTGCCCGAGTTGACGCAACAGTTTCGGGTCATCACCTATGACACTCGCGGCCATGGCGCCAGCGTTTGCGCCAGCGGTGCCCCGAGTTTGTCCGATCTGGCGGCCGATCTGGTGGCGGTGCTGGACGCCGCCGGTGCGCCCAAGGCCTTGCTGGCCGGGGTGTCGCTGGGCGGCATGACCGGCATGACGCTGGCACTGGAGCAACCGCAGCGCCTGCTGGGCCTGATGGCCTGCAACTGCCGGGCGCGCATCAACGCCGAAGGGATCGCTGGTTGGGATCAAAGGGTTGAGTTGTTCAGCACCCAAGGCATCGAAGCCTTGGTGCCTGCCACGCTGGAGCGCTGGTTTGCCCCCGAAGTGCGCGCCACCGATGCCGCGTTGATGCAACGGATGACCGACATCATCCGCACGACCAGCTTGAACGGCTATGTGTCTTGCGTCAACGCCATCAAGGGCATGGCGATGCACGACCGCTTGCACACCCTGAATTTGCCGGTGTTGTACCTGGCCGGGGCTCAGGACGGTGGCGCCCCCGTCAGCGAGATGCAGGCCATGGCGACCGAGGTCAAGGGCAGCCGCTGCGAAGTGCTCGACCCCTGCGGCCACATCAGCCCGATGCAGCGCCCGCAAGACTTTGTGCGGTTGTTGCGGGACTTTGCCGCTCAAATCTGAACGCCGCAAGCGTCTCTCCAAAAAACAACGGGCCCGAGGGCCCGTTGTTTTCGGGTGGCTGGGCCAGAATCACTTCTTGGCGTTTTCGGCCTCGTACTTCTTGCGCGCCTGGGTGTAGTAGTTCACCACTTGGCGAACGTTCTTGGCGCCCTCGCTCTCCAGCTTCTTGAAGTAGCTGTCGTTGGCATCGTTACCGGCCTTCAAAATGGCCTGCTCATCGGCCGGGGTCGAGAAGGTGAACTTGATGCCGTTCTTGTCAGCCCATTGCTTCTTGATGGTTTCTTCCGAAGTCATCAGCTGAGAAGCGTAACGCACACCGTACTCGTTGCGCAGATCGACCAGCATTTTCTGGGTCTCGGGGGGCAAAGAACGGAATTTCTTGCCCGACATGAAGAAAGCCGAGCCGACGACACCGCCGTTGCCCTTCAGGCCGGGCGGGTTCATCATGTGAACGTGCTTGACCACTTCATTGAGCTTGAAGACGTTGGAGAGCAAAATCACCAATTCGCCCAAAGCGTCGAGCGTGCCACGGTCCATGGCGGGGTACATGTCGGGGAAGACCATGAACACGGGGTTCCAGCCCAGGCCCTTGTAGAAGTCGGTGCGGGCGCCGCCGTAGGTGCGCAGGGTCTTGCCCTTGAGCACATCCATGTTGGACAAAGGCACCTTGGTGCCCACGGGGGCCAGGCCACTGATGTGAGACATCAGGGGCACGATGTCGTTTTTGGCCAGCTCGGCCTTGAGGTCAGGCTGGTTGTCCATGGCGTCCAAAGCGGCCTTGACGGCAGCCACGTAGTCGTCGCCATAGTTGAACATGTGGTCCAGGGCCATGTAGTTGGGCAACTGAGCGGGGTGGTACGAGCTGCTGATCCAGGCGGCGTCAGCGATACCGGCCTGAATGCCTTGAAGGGCGTCGCCCCACTTCACCAGCGAGTCCGACCAGAAAAACTGGATCTTGATCTTGCCGCCGCTGCGCTTTTCGACCTCGGAACCCCACCATTTGTGAAGTTCGCCGAACCACGACTTTTCAGCGGTCGGCACCGCCACTTTCCAGGTCTGCTGCTGCAGGGTTTGAGCCACCGACGTGGTCTGGATCGCAAAGGCAGCCAGAACGGCCGCAGCGGTTTTCAAAATCAATCGTCTCATGCTGACTCCTTGGGTTGAATGAAAAACAAAAAAATCAGCCCAAGCCGGGTTCTTCGGCTTTGGGCATGGCACTGATACCGGCATAGGTTTCCCGGCCGGCTGCGAGATGGAATGCCTTGATCACATTGAAGATCAACTGCAACGCCATGAGGCTGAGGCCAAACGCAAACAGCGTTTTGAAAGGCCACAAAGGAAAGCGCAGCACGGCCAGCCGGTACTCCATGAGCTTGATGGAGTTTTGGGCGACGGTCCAGGCTGCGAAAGCCAAAAATGCGAAGGCCGCAAAAGCCAACAGGCTGCACACGCCATCCAAAAAGTGGCGCATCCGGGGGCTGAGCCGATCGGTGGCAAAGGTGACGTTCACGTGCCCTCCCTCGAGGGCCACCAGGGCAACGCCAAAATAAACCGACACCACCAACAGGGCTTCGACCAACTCAACCGTGACCGGGAAAGGCATGGAGAGCTTGCGACCGAAAACATTGATGAAAACCACCACTGTCATGATCACCAGCGGGATGGCAATCAGGTAGGGGATGAAACGGCGGTAGAAGGCCTCGTAGGCCATGATGATTTTTTCCATGGTCAGGCTTTCTTCATCGCATTTGTTTCATCAGATCCGGCAACCAGGTGACGATCTCAGGAAAGACCGTCATCAGCGCCACCACCCCCACCATCAGGACCACAAAAGGTATCGAACCGGCAAAAATATCACTCAGTTTGACAGAGTCCCCCAAAGCGCCCTTCATGACAAAACAATTGAGGCCGAGCGGCGGGGTGATGGTGCCGACCGCCATCATGACGGCCACCACCACGCCAAACCAGACCAGGCTCATGCCGGCATCGGTGATCAGCGGGGCCAAGATCGGCATGGTCAGCACCATCATCGAAATCGCGTCCAGGAAACAACCCAGAAACAGATAGAGCAAAACAATCCCGATCATCAGCACCCAGAAGCTGAGTTCCATGGACTTGATCCAGCCGGTCATGGTCGAGACCACGCCGGTGGTCGACAAGAAAGTGGCGAAGATGTAGCCGGCACCCAGCAGCATGAAAATCATGGCGGTGACTTTGGCGCTGTCGATGAAAGAAAACCGCAGCCGCTCCCAGGTGAGGTTGCCACGGATCCAGACCAGCAACAAAGAGCCCACCACACCCACGGCAGCGGCCTCGTCGGGCGTGGCCACGCCGGTGTAAATCGAGCCCAAAACCACGGTGAACAAGAGGGCCGCGGCCCACAGGCGCTTGAGGGTACTCAGTTTGGCCGCCCAGGATGTATCGAGCGCGGAAGAGACGGGCGCAGCCTCAGGCTTCCAGCGGGCATACAACGTGACACCGGTGGCCATGAGCACCGCCGTCAGGATGCCGGGCATGATGCCGGCAATCAGCAATTGACCGACCGAAGTCTCGGTGATGATGCCGTAGAACACCATCAGGATGCTGGGCGGGATCAGCACGTCGAGACAACCGGCTGAGGCCACCACCCCCAAAGCCAGTTTGGGGTTGTAATTGGCACGCTGCATCTCGGGCACGGCAATTTTGGAGAACACGGCCACCGCCGACAACGAGGAGCCCGAACAGGCCCCAAAAATGGCCGATGAATACACGGTTGCCACCCCCAAGCCGCCGGGAACACGGCCAAACCAGGCTTTGGCTGCGTCGTAAGCGTCTTTGCCCATGTCGGCGTAAAAGGCCAGCGTGCCCATCAGGATGAACAGCGGCAACGCCGACAAGGTGAAGTTGGAGGTGTAACTGAAGAGGCCGGTTGGAATGAATTTGAATGCGGCGTCCAGCGGGTAGACCATCATCAAACCGCCCAAGCCCACCACCGTCATGCCGTAGGCAATGGGCATGCGGATCAGGGTCAGGAAGATGAAGAGGGCAAAACCCAGCAAACCGATGGTGAGTTGATCCATGGATGTGGGCTCAGTTGGTTTTGGGGGCACCGGGCTGGTGCTGCGGCAAAGAGGTTTCGAAAGCCGGCAGTTTCATCAGTTCGGCAAAAATCGCCATGACCTGAGGGACAGCACTGAAGTCGGTGATGCCAAACAGTTTGGCGCCCACGACCTGTGAGGCCAGACAGCAATCGGCGACCGTGACCTGATCGCCGTGGCTGTACCGACCGGGACGCGGATCCAGCGCCAGCGCACGCTCGTAAGCCAACAGAGCCTGTAGCGTGAAATGTTGCAACCAGGTGTTGCGGGTGGCTTCATCGAGTTTCAGGGTGTTTTGCAAATAATTGCGCACCCGGGGCACCACCAGCGGGTGGCCGTCGCTGGCGCACAGATGGGCCAGGGCCAACACGCGCGCGCGATCGGCCGGATCGGTCGGCATGAGGGACGGGACGGGATGCGCCTGATCGAGATAATCCATGATGGCCATCGACTGGAACAGCGGGCGGCTCAGGCCCTCGACCACCAATGCCGGCACAGCGCCTTGCGGGTTGATTTTGAGATACGCCGGATCGTGCTGCTCACCGGACAACAGGTTGACCGATATTTCTTCGAACGCCAAACCTTTGTGCTTGAGCGCTGCGCGCACGCGGTAGGCCGCCAGAGACCGCCAGAAACCGTAGAGTTTGAGTGCCATTCAAATTGCCCTGCGAATAAGTTGATCAATTGACCATCAAGAAAGCGATGGTAGGGGGTGGGGGGAGTAGATCCAAGCGGATAAACCCGAAGCCTTGGGGGTCGATAGACCCGCAAAACCGGTCGGATTCATCGGCGCTTAGGGATGATGGGCAACATGATGTAGCTGGGCCGCTGGGGTCCGGCATGCACCGTGTTGACGCCGTCGAAGACCCGCGCCGGGCGGTCGGTCGGGTCGGTGTGGGTGAACGGCCCGCAACCCGTCATGGGATACTTCATGTTGGACAAGACGCCGGCGGGTCCGGGATATTCATAATCCTTGCCGCGCACAGTCAGGGCGATGCGATACCCCGCAGGCACCACGATGCTGGTGGGCAAAATCTCGACATCGAGTTCGACCACCTGACCCGGTTTGAGGGGCTCGACCTTGTCATGGGGGTGGTAGGGGCGATAGGGTTTGCTGAGCTTGGCGTCCAACGCCCGGTGCGATGCACGCAACCAGCCCTGACCCACCGGAGTGTGGGGATCCAGGGCACCCTGGAACACCACTTCTTTGAGGTCGGGAGTGAACACGCGCAGGACGGCAAAAATGTCGGCATCCCGGGTGCTGGACGACAAAAACAACTTGAGCGCACTGGGCCCGGTGATCTCGATGTCTTCGGCCTGGGGCGGCAACATGAAGGTCACGCCGTCAGAGAACCCTTTGTAGCTGATCTTGGCGTTGCCCGTCGGCGGCTTTTTGCCCAGACTCATTTGCACCGGATCCAGATAGAACTTGGTCCAACGGGTGCGCTTGAGCGGCCACTCGTTCTCGGCCCGCTGCACGAATTTGTCCACGTGGCGCACTTGCAACTGCACCTTAGGTTGGCGGTTCCAGCCGTTTTTCTTGCCGTGCAGGAAGTGATCGAAAAAGCGCAACTGCAATTCGCGGCCGTAGTCGGTGTAGAAATGCGTCCAATGTTCGATGCCGTGGGCTTCGAGCCACTTGTTTTTGGATGCGGCGCGCACAAAGCCCTCGAAGTTGCCGCGCGGATGCAGGCCCTGCCCGCCCCAGTTGGCGGCCGACAAAATCGGCACTTTGACCTTGGACCAGTCGGGCATGCGCGACTGCCAGTACTCGTCGTTCAGGGCGTGCTTGAGGGCGGCAGCAGCGAAGTCCTCGCGATGGGCCTTGAGTTGAGCGTCACTCAGGTTGACATCGCCGCACACCGGCTGTCCGGTGACCCGACTCTTGGGGCCGCGTTTGCCCAAGCCGTACTGGACGGTCTTGACCTGCATGTCGTACCAATTCTTGATGAAGTCGCACAAGATGCCACCGTGGTGACTGAGGTCGCGGTACATGTCGGCCGCGCCCTCCCAGGTGCAAATGGCGGCCAGGTGGGGCGGCTGCAACGAAGCCACCTGCCACTGGTTCATGGCGTAATACGAAATGCCATTGAGCCCTACCTTGCCGTTGCTCCACGGCTGGACACCGGCCCACTCGATGCAGTCGTAATAGTCGACCATCTCCTGGGGGCTCCACAACTGCATGTAGCCCGGCGACATGCCCGCTCCGCGCGAATCGACGCGGATGCAGATGTAATTGTGGGGCACCCATTTTTCGGGGTCGACCACCTCCCACTGCTGGTATTTGTTGGTCGAACCCGCTGTGACATCGGGATGGTTGTCGGCCATGCGATCCCAGGCCGTTTTGTAGCCATCCTGAAAAGCCAGCCCTTTGCCGTAGGGGCCATAGCTCATGATGATAGGGAACCGTCCTTTTTTGTTGGGCCGAAACACATCTGCTTTGAGAATCAGGCCATCGCGCATGGGAATGTCGACATCCCAATCAATGCGCATGCCATCACGGACCTCGGATTTGGTTTGAACAGCCATCATCTCCCCTTAGTGATCTATCGCTCAACGATGCTAACCACACCGCACCTTGGTGAGTAACGGGAAAACCCGAATCGGGTCCGATGTCTGACGAGTTGGCGACTTTGTCGATCAACTGATCATCAGTAGAATTGCGTATGCAACAGCTCGCCGATGAAACACCCCTTTTGGCTCGCTTCTTGTGTACACTCATCCGCACCCATTCTGGAGACCGTTCATGTTGTTCACCTGCTCACCCACCTGCGTTCATGCCTACCACCAGCACAAGGGCAAACCCAAGTTGTTCACCTCGCTGACCGCCAAGAAGCTTTCGGGCCGGACCGATGGACATCTGAATGTCGACGTGCATTGCCACTATTTCAACCCCGAAGTGGCCAAAAAAGCGGCCTCGCTCAACCCGGGCCAGCAAGAATACCCCTTCATTTACGCCAACCAGCACACCCGCGATGTCAACACCCAGCAAATGGCCGAACGTGGTGCCATGCTGTCCGATGTCGAAGTCCGCATCAAAGACATGGACCGGATGGGCGTCGACGTGCAGGTGGTGTCCCCCGCGCCCTTCCAGTATTACTACTTTGCCCCCGCCAAAATGGGCGCCGAACTGGCCCGCGCCGTCAACGAGGGCATTGCCAAACTGGTGGCCCAATATCCCGACCGACTGGTCGGCATGGGCACGGTGCCCTTGCAAGACGCCACGCTGGCTGTGCGCGAACTGGAGTACGCCGTGCAAAAGCTGGGTCTCAAAGGGATCGAGATCGGCACCAACGTTGCCGGCAAGGAGCTGACTGACCCCTCGCTGAAATTGGAAAAGTTTTTCAAGCGCGTCGCCGAGTTGGGCGTGACCCTGTTCATGCACCCCAACGGCTACACCCAGGCCGAGCGTCTGACCGACCATTACTTCAACAACGTGATCGGCAACCCGCTGGACACCACAGTGGCCGTCAGCCACCTGATCTTTGACGGCGTCTTGGCCCGCAACCCCAAATTGCGCATCATTTTGGCGCACGGGGGGGCTTATTTGTCGCACTATTGGGCCCGCATGGATCACGCCTGGGGCGCACGCCCGGATTGCCGACGGGTCATCAAGAAAAAGCCCTCGACCTATCTGGAAAAGAACTTCTTCTTCGACACCATCACCTTCGACCCGACGATGTTGAAAAACCTGATCGACCGGTACGGGGCCGATCGGGTGGTGCTGGGCACCGATTACCCCTATGACATGGCTGAAGTGGATCCGTTGGGCCTGGTGGCGGCGGTGAAGAAACTGTCCAAAACCGATCGCGACTTGATCACCGGCGGCAACGCGGCCAAACTCTTCAAGATCAAGCGCAAACGCTGAGTCTCATGCCTCTCTCCCCTGCCCCTCTCCCCCAGGGAGAGGGAAGGACATGGGGCGCAAGCACCATGTCCAGGGTGAGGGGGTTTAGCGTCAGCCTTCGACCTGCTCGACCTTGCCGCTGCGGGTGGATTTGACCACCGCCTCCAGGGCGCTGATGTTGGCCAGCATCTGCTCTTGCGGCACCGGGTAAGGCTTGCCCCCCATGGCGGCGTCGGCAAATGCCTCCAGGTTGGACAACACCGCCGGATGCGGTTCGTAAGAGGCGGTTTGCACTTCTTCGCCCCGGATGTGCCAGTTCATGGTCCAGCCGGTTGACGCCTCGGGGTGCGTCTTGTCGCGAACCTCCACCCACCCTTTGCTGCCAAAGACGGCAAAACGACCCACAAAAGGCGTGGCCAGGATGGCGCTGATCAGGGCATGGCCACCCCGCTTGTAGGTGGCCAAAATGGCCAGGGTGTCGCCATTGACGAGCGGACTGCCCAGTTGCTTGACGCTGGCAAACACGGTCTCGGCCGGGCCAAACACGCCGACCGACAGATCAAGCAAGTGAATGCCGGTGGCGGTCATGGGGCCTGCGGGGGCCTCAGCCGAATTCAGGCGCCAGTTGTCCGACGCCATTTGCAAAAATTTGTCCTGGCTGAAGTTGGCTTCCATTTGCAGGGGCGTGCCGATCATGCCGCTGTGGATCATTTCCATGGCGCGCATGACAGGGGGCTCGAAACGGCGCTCGTGCCCCACCGCCAACGTCAGCTTGCGCTCGTTGATGGCCTTCATGGCGCGCAAGACATCGGCGCGGTTCAGGCAAAGAGGTTTCTCGCAAAAAATGTGCTTGCCGGCCGCCGCCACTTGCACCATTTGATCCGCGTGCATCGAGTGCGGTGTGCACAGGACCACGCCTTCGATGCGCGGATCCTGGATGGCCGCTTCGAAGCTGGGCGAAAACTCGACACCCTGCGATTGTGCAAAGGCCTTGCCCGCCTCTTGATTGAGGTCGGTGGCGAGCACGCAATCGATGTTGCGGGCGTTTTTCAAATATCGGACGATGGTCTGCCCCCACCAGCCCAAACCGATGACGGCGACCTTGAATTTGCGCGAATTGGTCATGAATGCCCCTGTACAAAAAGATGGAGCATTCTAGGTTTGGCTGATCTTTCGATCAACAAAACCACGGGAAAACACCCATGCCCGGGTGTCCCGCAGCCGTCACGCCATGGGGCTTCAGGCAAAAACGCCGGCAGTATCCTGCATCCGGGCCGACACCTCGCCCAGGTGGTGCAGGGTATCGCCATGGCTCATTTCGATCTGGGTCAGCCGTTTGAAGTAATGGCTGATGATGTACTCGTCGGTCACCCCGATGCCGCCGTGCAACTGCACCGCTTGCTGGCCTACAAACCGGAGCGACTGACCCAACTGGAATTTGGCCCGCGCCAGAGCGCGGCGGCGCTCTTCGGCGGGGGCGGTCAGCTTGAGGCTGGCGTAGTAGCTCATGGAGCGCCCCAGTTCCAGTTGCATCTTCATGTCGGACACCCGATGCCGCAAGGCCTGGAAGGTGGCGATGTTGACGCCAAACTGCTTGCGCGTGTTCATGTACTCGACGGTGATGGCCAGTGTTTTTTCCATCGCCCCGACGGCTTCGGCGCACAGACAGGCGATGCCGACATCGACAACGTGCTCCAGTGCAGCCAGGCCGTTTTCGGTCAAACGCACAGCCGGGGTCTGATTCAGGGTCAACTCGGCGGCGCGCCCACCGTCCTGGGTCAGGTAACCCCGGGTGCTGACGCCTGAGGCGCCCTTTTCAACCAGATACAAACCCAACTGGCCGCCCGCTTGAGCAGGCACGATCCAGGCATCGGCCTGATCGCCAAACGGCACGACGCTCTTGGCCCCGCTGAGGGTGAAACCCTGCCCGCCGGGCTGGGCGGTGGTCTGGCACACGTCCAGTCGATAGCGGGCTTTGCGCTCCTGGTGCGCCAGCACCACCAGCGCTTCACCACTGGCCAGGCGCGGGCCCCAGGCTTGTTGCACCGCGGGACTGGCGTGGTGGCTCAAGACCACGCCGGCCATGATGGCCTGCGCCAAAGGCTCGATCACGATGCCCCGGCCCAGTTCTTCCATGACCACCATGGCCTCGACCGGGCCCATGCCCAGCCCGCCCATGCTCTCGGGCAAAGACAGTCCGGTGAGGCCCAATTCGGCCAACTCGGTGTAGGCTTGACGAGAAAAACCGCCGCTGGCGACGATCTCGCGCCGACGCTCAAAGGCATAACCCTTTTCGACCCATTTGGCGACTGCATCGCGCAGTTGTTGCTGGTCTTCGCTGAAATTGAAATCCATGGTGTTGTTCCTTTCTCAGCCCAGCACGGTTTGGGCGATGATGTTGCGCTGAACTTCGTTGGAGCCGCCATAGATGGTGGTCTTGCGCATGTTGAAATAGGTTGAAGCCAGCGGGGCGCAGTGCGCAGCCCCCACATGGTCGCCTTGCCACCCCGCCTCCATCGCTTCTTCGATGAAAGGCAGGCTGTAGGGGCCGGCAGCGAGCATCATCAGTTCGCTGTAACGCTGCTGGATTTCGCTGCCGCGGATCTTGAGCAAGCCAGCGATATCCAGCGATTGCTTGCCGGATTTTTCAGCCGACAACACGCGCAGCACCATCATTTCGAGGGCCACGATGTCGACCTCGAGTTTGGCGATCTCGTCGCGGAATCGCACATCGTCGTAAACCCCCTCGGCCTTGGCGATGCGTTTGAGGCGCTCGAGCTCGCGCTTGGCGCGATTGACATCGGCGATGTTGGTGCGCTCGTGGGCCAACAGGTATTTGGCGTAGTCCCAGCCTTTGTTTTCCTGCCCGATCAGGTTTTCGGCCGGGACTTCGACGTTGTCAAACCAGACTTCATTGACCTCGCACTCGCCGTCGAGCAGCTTGATGGGCCGCACCGTCACGCCCTTGGATTTCATGTCGATCAGCAGGAAAGAAATGCCGGTCTGCGGCTTGCCTTCGGTGCTGGTGCGCACCAGGCAAAAAATCCACTCGCCATACTGGCCCAGCGTGGTCCAGGTCTTTTGCCCGTTGACGATGTACTTGTCGCCCACCCGCTCGGCACGGGTCTTGAGCGAAGCCAGGTCAGAGCCCGAACCGGGCTCGGAGTAGCCCTGGCTCCACCAGACTTCGCCGCTGGCGATGCCCGGCAAAAACCGCTGCTGCTGCTCGGCCGAGCCAAAGGCCATGATCACCGGGGCCACCATCACGGGGCCAAACGGCACGATGCGCGGCGCCCCGGCCAAGGCGCACTCTTCTTCAAACAAATGCTTTTGCACCGCGCTCCAGCCGGGGCCGCCAAACTGCTGGGGCCAGCCATAACCCAGCCAGCCCTTGCGGCCCAGGATCCTGGCCCATTGCTGCATGTCGTCGCGGGTCAGGCGCAGTGCATTGTGGACCTTGTGGGCGGTTTCGGGTGGCAAGTTCGCGCGCACCCAGGCGCGCACCTCGGTGCGAAAGGCTTCTTCTTCGGGGGTGAATGCAAGGTCCATGGGGTTTTTCTCCGGTGACAGCCTGTGTTTTAGCACGATCGTGCTTTTTTAGTGTAAACCATAGTCCAGATCGGGGCATGGGACAATGACCGCATGAACAACATCGTGGTGCTGATTTCGGGCGGAGGCTCCAACATGCGTGCGCTGGTCGAAGCCAGCCAACGCGACGACTGGGCCGGGCGGTATCAGGCTCGCATCACGAAAGTGCTGAGCAACCGGCCCGATGCCGCCGGTCTGGCGTGGGCGCGGGAACAGGGGCTGGCCACCGCCGTGGTCGACCACCGGCATCATGCGCAAGCGCCGCAACCGCGCGAGGCCTTTGAAGCGGAATTGATCCGGCACATCGATGAACAACAACCGGTGCTGGTGTTGCTGGCCGGTTTCATGCGCATCCTCACGCCGGGTTTTGTCGCCCGCTATGCCGGGCGATTGCTCAACATCCACCCCTCGCTGTTGCCGGCCTTCACCGGCTTGCACACGCATCAGCGTGCCATTGATGCGGGCTGCCGCTACGCCGGTGCCACGGTGCACGAAGTGACCGCCGAACTCGATCACGGCCCGATCCTGGCGCAAGCGGTGGTGCCTGTTTTGCCCAACGACGATGCCGACACGCTGGCGGCACGGGTGCTGAGTCAGGAACACCGCATTTATCCGCAGGCGGTGGCGGAGCGGTTGCGCAACCTTCAAGTCAGCGCCGCGACTTGAACCCGTCGGACGGGGTAGGCGCACTCTAGAGAGTTGATGACCCAGCTAGCGGCAGGTCTTGATCAACTCCTTAAAAACTATACTTTAGTTATTTTTAAATAATTAATATAAGCACTTAAGTAATACAATTAAGTTATCATTGGAGTTGTGACGCAGTGCGTCGTCAATTGATCCTCACATGCCTCCGATTCGATGCCCAGCCGCCACTGTTGATCAAAATACCCTTCGATCACACTCTATAACACCAAGAAGACATACACGCGACGACTCAGCAAACCAATGGGTCGATGGGCCCTTGGGCATGTGCGGGATGCGCCCTGGCACAGGGCTACCCCACCAAGACGGTGAACATCGTGGTGCCCATCGGCTTGTTTGCCGGGCCGCAGATGAAAACCCCGTCAGTGATGGTGGTTTTTGATGGGTCTTCAGAGGAAGTCGTAGCGCACTCTTCCATTGGAAAAAGTCACCTTGTCGCTGACCACTTGGCAGTGCCATTGCTCATAGCGCCCTTGAGGCGTGATCATGCTCAGGCTATGGGGGTCAAAAACGGCGGCGCAGACATGTCCTGGCGCTCGAACTGAACCATATCGCATCCAGGACACGCCCCCATGCTCTCGCACCAAGGCACCCAAGCGTTGTGTCTGTGTGTAGTCCTGAGGATGCTGCCAGACCTCCTGCGACAAGTTCCACGGGGGGGACATCAAGTCAACCGCCAAGCCGCTGACTTTGGCCTCGAACATGGACAACTCGGTAGAGACGCTCTGCCGGACCAGCCCGGCGCTGTCCAGTAAAAACCTTTGGCGCCAATAGCCGATTTCGGCACAGGCAGCAAAAGGGTGATCGGCCCCGTACCAAATACCAGACGTCCCTGCGGCCCGAAAGCGCGATCCCGTTCGCGGGAAATAACGGAATGGGGCTGTCAACAAATAGTGCTGCCCTTGGGTCGAAGGTGGCAATGGCGGCTTGCTGCCCTCAAGCATCTGCTCCAGCAGGTTTTGCTCGGCGGCACTGTCGACCAATCGCATGGTGGCAGCGATGTGCTGAGTCTCGACCATGCGAAAAGCATGCATCTCGGCTTGGGTCGTGTGTTGATCGACCCAAACAGACTGCCATGCAGACAAGCCTTCCATCATGAAGCCGCGCGCATACCGTCCAGGTAAGAGAGGGTCAGCACCAGCCCCTCGGGGGATTCAATCAGATCAAAAGGCTTGCCATTTAAAGCTTTGTTGTGGCCGTTCATCCAAGCCACACGCTTTTGCGGGTCGGCACCCACCAGCGGGTCCAAGGATCGAAACACCCGAATGAGCAACAAAGCCAGTTGGCCCTCTTTGGATTGCGGGTCTATGCCTTTGGTGCCTTTGGCGATACGACTGATGGTAGGTTCACTCAGCCCAATCACGCGTGCCAATGCGGCATTGGAGATGTTGAGTTCTCGCGCTGCACGTGTGGTGGCTTTGGCCAAGACCATGCCCGGATCCAGTGCTGCTTGAAGATGAGGCCGCATGAAATAACCTTTCTATGGAAAGATTATCACATAAATACAAAATAATTTGATATAGAACGGGGGGTTCAAGCCAGTATTTCATCAGGGCCTGGGATGTCAGCACTTGAAGTGGCGGGATGGTTCGACCATCCCACCCACTTTTGCTTCGAGCCGCAGGGTTGAGATAAAGACCCCGGGCAACGCGTTGCAACAAGCCGTCTTTCACCATGCGCTGCAGTGACTTTTCCAGCGCCTTATCGCCCTCGTGCGGAAAGAGCTTTTCCAAGTCCCGGCGTGGCAAAACATAGGACCCGCCTGCTGCCCTCGCTCAAGCCACCAGCCGCGAATGGCGCGGCAGGTGCGCCATCAAAAACTCCATCTGGTCGGCCAAAATGCGGCGGTTGCGCAAAATGAAGTCTTCCCACAGACTGGGGACATACGGTGCATAAAGCAAGGGCATGCGGGCCTGCTCAGGCGTGCGGTTGGCTTTGCGGGCGTTGCAGGCGCGGCAGGCGGTGACGACATTCATCCAATGGTCATGCCCGTTTTGGCCAAACGGCACGATGTGCTCGCGGGTCAGCTCGCTTTCGTGAAAATGGTCACCGCAATAAGCGCACAGGTTGCGGTCGCGGGCAAACAGCTTGGCGTTGGTCAGCCCCGGGCGCAAATCGAAGGGGTTGATGTTGGGCACGCCCTTGGTGCCGATGATGCTGTTGACCTCGATGATCGACTGCTGTCCGGTGATGGCGTTGTGGCCGCCATGAAAAACGGCGACCAGTCCCCCGGCCTCCCAGCGCACCTCTTGGGCGGCGTAGTGGATGACCGCTTGTTCGAGCGAAATCCAGGACTGCGGCAGTCCTTGGGCCGACAACTTCAGGACCTTCAAGGCGAACCTCCGATGGGTCTGGGAAGCCCTTGAGTGGCTTCCAGTGAGACAGCAAGCGAACTACAGCGACAATATAGCCTGTTTCTGGGTCTTTTTTGTGTCATCCTTCTGACCATCATGCAAGTCTTTCGCGGATTCCATCACCCCCGGCTGGCCGAGGCTTGCGCGCTGACCATTGGCAACTTTGACGGCGTGCACCGGGGCCATCAGGCCATGCTGGCGCTCTTGCGCAGCGAGGCCGAGCACCGGGGCGTGCCCAGTTGTGTGATGACCTTCGAGCCGCACCCGCGCGACTTTTTTGCCCATCGCGCGGGCAAGCCCGAGTTGGCTCCCGAGCGCATCGCCACCTTGCGCGACAAACTGCTGGAGTTACAGCGCTGCGGGGTCGACCAGTGCATCGTGTTGCCCTTCAATGCCGCATTTGCCTCGCAAGATCCGCAAGCCTTCATCACCGAAGTCTTGCTCGACGGCCTGGGGGTGCGCTATGTGCTGGTGGGTGACGATTTCCGCTTCGGCGCCAAACGCGCCGGCGACTATGACATGCTGGTGGCAGCGGGCGAAACACACGGCTTTGACGTGGCCCGCATGAACAGCTATGAAATTTCCGATCCCCGCCCCGGCATGAAAGGCGGCCCCAGCCCCGCCTTTCCGCCGTTTCGCCATGGCCGACTGCGCGTCAGCAGTTCGGCGGTGCGCGAAGTGCTGGCCCGTGGCGCCATGAGCGAGGCCGCCCAATTGCTGGGCCGACCTTATGCCATCTCGGGGCATGTGGTGGCTGGCGCCAAGTTGGGGCGCAGCCTGAACTGCCGCACCCTCAACGTCCGGTTTCGGCACGACAAGCCTGCCGCCCAAGGCATCTTCGTGGCGCAGGTGTTGGGGCTGAGCGCCCAGCCCCTGCCGGCGGTGGCCAGCCTGGGGGTGCGCCCGACCCTGGACCCCAACGACGTCAACCGCGGCCAGGTGCTGCTGGAGACCCATTGCCTGCAATGGCCCGCTGAGCTGGGGCCAGATGGGGGCTACGGTAAAATCATCCGGGTGGAACTGCTGCACAAACTGCACGACGAACGCAAGTACGACGGTCTGGAAGCCCTGCAAAAAGGCATCGCTCAAGACTGCGAAGACGCGCGCCAGTGGTTTGCCCAGCGCCCCTCGCACGCCAACACCCGGCGCCAAACCACCCGCGACCGAATTTGAGGCGGTCTCAGTCCAGCGTCCCATCGGCCGGCGTCCATCGGCCCGATGGCCTTGCACCCGCCTCAAGATGATCCCCATGAACACCCAAAACACCAGCGACAACCGCAGCACCCTGAACTTGCCCGACACGCCGTTTCCGATGCGGGGCGACCTGCCCAAGCGCGAGCCGGCCTGGGCCCAAGCCTGGCAAGACCAAGGCCTCTATCAAAAACTCCGGCTGGCCCGCCGGGGTGCGCCACTGTTTGTGCTGCACGACGGCCCGCCCTACGCCAACGGCAAGTTGCACATCGGTCATGCCCTGAACAAAGTGCTCAAAGACATGATCGTGAAAAGCCGCCAATTGGCCGGCTTTGACGCCCAGTACATCCCGGGCTGGGATTGCCATGGCCTGCCGATTGAAAATGCCATCGAAAAAGAACATGGCCGCCACCTGAGCCGCGACGACATGCAGGCCAAGAGCCGCGCCTACGCCACCGAGCAGATCGCGCAGCAAAAAGCCGATTTTCAGCGGCTGGGGGTGCTGGGCGAATGGAATCAGCCGTATCGCACCATGGACCCGGCCAACGAAGCCGGTCAAATCCGCGCCTTCAAACAAGTCATCGAGCGCGGTTTCGTCTACCGTGGCCTCAAGCCGGTGTACTGGTGCTTTGACTGCGGGTCCTCGCTGGCCGAATTCGAGATCGAATACGCCGACAAAAAAAGCGACACGCTCGATGTCGCGTTTTTGTGCGCCCAACCCGAGCGTCTGGCGCAGGCCTTCGGTCTGCCCAAGCTGAACGGTGACGCCTATGCCGTGATCTGGACCACCACCGCCTGGACCATCCCGGCCAACCAGGCGCTCAATGTCAACCCGGAGATCGAATACGCCCTGGTGCAGACCGACAAAGGCGTGTTGCTGCTGGCGGCGTCGCTGGTCGACAAGTGCCTGGAGCGCTATGGGCTGCAAGGGCAGGTGCTGGCCACCGCCAAAGGTGCTGTGCTCGAGCGCATCGAGTTCAGGCACCCGCTGGCGCATGTCGACGCTGCCTACGACCGCTTGTCACCGGTCTATCTGGCCGAGTATGTCGGTGAAACGGACGGCACCGGCATCGTTCACTCGGCGCCGGCCTACGGCGTGGACGACTACAACTCGTGCATCGCGCACGGCTTGACGCCCAACGACATCCTCAATCCGGTGCAAGGCCAAGGCGCCTACGCCGCCGACTTTGCCCTGTTCGGCGGCCAGCACATCTGGAAAGCGGTGCCCGTGGTGTTGCAAACCCTGCGCGATGCCGGCCGCCTCATGGCCACTTCGCCCATCACCCACAGCTACCCGCACTGCTGGCGCCACAAAACCCCGGTCATCTACCGTGCGGCGCCGCAGTGGTTCGTGCGCATGGACGAAGGCACCGGCGTGTTCGAAAACCCGCAACTCAAGCCCCAGCAGACCCTGCGCCAGATGGCCTTGCAAGCGATTGAAGACACCCGCTTCTACCCGGAGAATGGCAAAGCCCGTTTGCGCGACATGATCGCCAACCGCCCCGACTGGTGCATCTCGCGCCAACGCAGTTGGGGTGTGCCGGTGCCGTTCTTTTTGCACCGGGACAGCGGCGAGTTGCACCCCCGCACGCTGGACATCCTGGACCAGGCCGCCGACATCGTCGAACGCGGTGGCATCGAGGCCTGGAGCCGCGTCAGCGCTGCCGAGATCCTGGGCGACGAGGCCAGCCAGTACACCAAGAGCACCGACATTTTGGAAGTCTGGTTTGACTCGGGCTCGACCTTCTGGCACGTGCTGCGCGGCAGCCACGAGGGCTACAGCGTGCAGGCCTATGGCCGCAAACCCTTCCACGAACAAGGCCCCGAGGCCGACCTGTACCTTGAAGGGCACGACCAGCACCGGGGCTGGTTCCACTCGTCCCTGCTGCTGGGCTGCGCCCTGTTCGGTCGGGCGCCTTATCGGGGTCTGCTGACGCACGGCTTTGCCACCGATGGCCAGGGCCGCAAGATGTCCAAGAGTTTGGGCAACGTGGTGGTGCCGCAAGAAGTCACCGACAAGATGGGCGCCGAGATCGTGCGCCTGTGGGTGGCCTCCACCGATTACTCGGGCGACCTCAACATCGACGACAAAATCCTGGCCCGGGTGGTCGACGCTTACCGCCGCATCCGCAACACGCTGCGCTTTTTGCTGGCCAACACCAGCGACTTTGACCCGCAACGACACAGCGTGGCGCATGAGCAGATGCTGGAAATTGACCGTTACGCCCTGGCGCGTGCGGCCGAGTTGCAAGCCGAAATCGTGGGCACCTACCAGTCAGAGCGCGGCGTGTTTGAAGGCGGGCACTTTGGCGCTTATGAATTCCACCCGGTGGTCTCCAAATTGCAGGTGTACTGCTCGGAAGATCTGGGCGCGTTCTATCTCGACATCCTGAAAGACCGGCTCTACACCACCGCCGCCGACTCGCTGGCGCGGCGCAGTGCGCAAACCGCGCTGTGGCAAATCACCCAGGCCATGCTGCGCTGGATGGCACCGTTTTTGAGCTTCACGGCCGAGGAAGCCTGGCAGGTGCTGAAACAGGGTGAGACGGTGTTCAGTGAAACCTATGTGCAGTTGCCCGGGCCCGACGCCGCCCTGCTGGCCAAGTGGGCCCGCATCCGGGCCGTGCGCGATGTGGCCAACAAAGAAATCGAAGCCCTGCGCGCCGCCGGACAGGTGGGCGCCTCGTTGCAGGCCGAGATCGAGGTGCAGGTGGATGGCGACGACCATGCAGCTCTGGCCAGCTTGGGCGACGACTTGAAATTTGTCTTCATCACCTCGAAGGTGGTGCTCGCATCAGGCCCCGAAATCCGGGTCATGCCCCGAGCGAGCAGCGCCACCAAATGCGAGCGTTGCTGGCACTATGCCGAAGACGTCGGCCAGCACGGCCACGACGGCTTGTGTGGCCGTTGCGTCAGCAACTTGCACGGCAGCGGGGAAACCCGCCAGTTCGCCTGAGCATGGCCAAGGCGTCTGCCCATCGGTGGTTGTGGCTGTCACTGGCCGCGCTGGTGCTGGTGCTCGACCAGCTGACCAAGTGGCTGGTGGTGGTGCAGTTTCCGCATGGGTACAGCGAAGCCTGGACGTCGTTTTTCAACCTGGTGCGGGTGCACAATGCGGGCGCCGCCTTTTCGTTTTTGTCCAACGCCGGCGGCTGGCAACGCTGGTTCTTCACCGTGCTGGGCCTGGGTGCCGCGGTCTTCATGCTGTGGCTGCTGATCCGGCACAGCAACCAGCGCCTGTTTGCCTTTGCCCTGTCCATGCTGTTGGGGGGGGCGGTGGGCAATGTCATCGATCGCCTGGTGCACGGGCATGTCATCGACTTTTTGGACTTCCACTGGGATTTTTTGGCGCCGCTCTTTGCCGGCGGCCATTTCCCGGCCTTCAACCTTGCCGACAGCGCCATCACCTTGGGCGTGATCTGTCTGTTGCTCGACGAGCTGCTGCGGGTGCGACGCGGGCGTTGAGGTTCAGGCCGCTTTGCGAGGCTTAATCAACGCTGTGTGCGGTTTGGACTGGGCCGACCGGATTTGATTCTCTAAGATGTACTTGAGTTCGGGTTGTACGAAACGTTGCAACACATCACGCATCAGGGGCTGATACCCCACGCCATGGAAAGCGGCGATCAACTTGTAGTTTTTGATCAGCTCTTTGGGCAATCGAATCGAGATCGACTGTAACTCGAGGGCGTCGTCCAGGGCCCGCTCATGGCTGCTGTCGGCCACGCGCACAAATTCCGGCTCTGCACCCAGTGTTCGATCGTCCCAGGCCTGATCGGTGTCTTTGATTTTTTTGTTCATGCTGTTCTCCGGTGTTGCAAGATCGCCTCATGCGACCTTGCCAAAACGCTCATAGATCGCCAACTCTTGTGCGTTGGGCTCGCAAGCTGTTTTGAGCACCACTTGATTTCCAATTTGTATATACACGATTTTGAGCAAACGGTTTGGGTTGGTTGGCGCAATGAACCCAAGTGTGGGCGGATGGGTTTTGGTCCACACACGATCATCGTACAGCAGGCGTCCTTCGATGTTTTCAAAGCAATGCTCGACTTCACGAAGCGTCACTTGGTGTTTTTCATGAAGTTTGGTTTTCACCGCCTCTGAAACCTTCAGGTTTTTCATTGCACACCTCTTTGTATATACAAAATCGATGGCATCAATCAAAAACCCCGGAAATTCTGACAACCCATCAACGATGCCATCAAACATCGTTTTTTAGAACCCCATCAAACAACCACTTCAACGCTTGGAGGAAATGCCCGCCATCCATCGTGGTTGGTCTCAAAAGATTTGAGGCGAGTCTATTTCAAATCAGAAGCAATTAATACCAAATTATTATATAAACGCCATTCAATCTCATCATTTGCTGATTGAAACAACAAACTCCAACGGCAATTGGGGCTTTAAAACCCACGTGTCGACGCTAAGGTTTGAACCGTTGACAACCGCTGCGCCCGGCCGTGAAATGGAGGCACCACACCACAGAGGAGGTCTTCCATGCAGTCCATCTCTCAATTGCTTGCGCAAAAAAATGCGCTGGTGACGGTGTCACCCCGCGACAGCGTGCGTGCGGCGCTCGAAGTCATGGCCCGCCACAACATCGGCGCAGTCCCGGTGGTTGAAGGCGGTCAACTGGCCGGGATTTTTTCGGAGCGGGATTACGCCCGCAAGGTGGCCTTGAAGGGCCTGGCGTCGACCACCACCGAGGTGCACGAAGTCATGACCGCCCAAGTGCAATGCGCACACCTGAACGACACGGTGATGGGCCTGATGGACCTGATGACCCAGCGACACATCCGGCATTTGCCGGTGGTCGATGGCACCCGATTGCTGGGCATTTTGTCGATCGGCGACCTGGTCAAGGCCGTGATTGAAGACCAGCAGCAGCAGATCCAGCAGCTGCAGGAATACATCCGGGCCTGAGACAAGCCTCAGGCCCGCACCCCCGATCAGAGGGTGATGATGGTGCAACCGGTGGTCTTGCGCGACTCGAGGTCGATGTGAGCCTGTTGCACCTGTTCCAGCGGATAGGTCTGGTCGATCGGGATTTTGACCAGACCACGCCCGACCACGTCGAACAAATCGTCGGCCATCGACTGACAGGTTTCACGGTTGCTCATGTGCGTGAACAAAGTCTGGCGGGTCACATAGATCGAGCCCTTGGCGGCCAAAATGCCGGGCGAGAAATCGGGCACCGGGCCCGAGGCATTGCCAAACGAAGCCATCAGCCCGAAGGGGCGCAAACAATCGAGCGACTTGTCCCAGGTGTCCTTGCCGACCGAGTCGTACACCACCTTGACGCCTTTGCCCCCGGTGATCTCCTTGACGCGCTGCAAAAAATCTTCGGTGTTGTAGTTGATCACATGGGCCGCACCATTGGCTTTGGCCAGCGCACATTTGGCGTCGCTGCCCGCCGTGCCGATCAGTTGCAGGCCCAGGGCTTTGGCCCATTGACAGGCGATCAGACCGACGCCACCGGCAGCGGCATGAAACAGAATGTGGTCACCCGGCTTGAGGCCCTCTTGCGGCAAAGTGCGCTTGAGCAGGTACTGGGCGGTCAGCCCCTTGAGCATCATGGCGGCACCGGTCTCGAAACTGATGTTGTCGGGCAGTTTGCAAACGGTGGCTGCCGGCATGACACGCACATCGCAATAAGCGCCTGGCGGACGGCTGGCGTAAGCCGCGCGGTCACCCGCCTTCAGGTGGGTGACGCCGGGGCCGACGGCCTCGACGATGCCCGAGGCTTCGTTGCCCATGAAAGCGGGCATGGGCAGGGGATACAAACCGCTGCGTTGATAGACATCGATGAAATTCAGGCCCACCGCCTTGTGACGGATGCGGATTTCACCGGGTCCGGGCTCGCCCACGCTGACCTCGACCAGTTTCATTTCTTCCGGACCGCCGTGGCGGTCGATGCGTACGGCACGTGACATGTTTGCTCCCCAAGATAAAGGCGTGATGTTGCCACAAGCGACAAGCCCGACTGGCGTGTTGTGGGTATAGTGCGGCCATGTCTGCTGTCGCACGCTTGACCTGGTCGGGGATCGGCCTGTTGCTGGTGCCCCCGTTCTTGTGGGCCGGCAACGTCGTGCTGGGGCGCCTGATCCAGGATTTGTGCCCGCCCATCACCCTGAACTTTCTGCGCTGGCTGGCGGCTTTCCTGATCGTCCTGCCGCTGTCCTGGCGGTTGCTCAAGGCCGACAGCCCCTTGTGGGGTGCCTGGCGCCGCTATGCCCTGATCGGCTTTCTGGGCGTGGGCACCTACAACAGCTTCCAGTACCTGGCCCTGCAAACCTCGAGCCCGCTCAACATCACACTGGTGGCATCGAGCACACCTGTGTTCATGCTGGGTCTGGGCGCTCTCTTTTTTGGTCAAACGGTGCGCAAACGGCAATGGCTGGGGGCGCTGATGTCCATTGTCGGGGTGTTGACCGTGCTGACGCGCGGCGACTGGCACAACTTGTTGCAGGTGCAGTGGGTGGCGGGAGACATCCTGATCCTGATCGCCACCGCCGAATGGGCCTGGTACAGCTGGTTGCTGGCGCAACCCAAAGACCCGCCGGGCTTGCGCGCCGACTGGGCGGCTTTTCTCATGGCCCAACTGGTGTTCGGCCTGTTGTGGGCCGGGCTGTTTGCAGGCGTCGAGTGGACCATGCCCCACATCGATGTGCAGTGGGGCTGGCCCTTGTTCGTGGCCATCATCGCCATCGCGGTCGGCCCTGCCGTGCTGGCCTATCGTTGCTGGGCGCTGGGCGTGCAGCGCATGGGGCCCAGCGTGGCGGGGTTCTTTTCCAACCTCACGCCGCTGTTTGCCGCCATCATGTCGGCCTTGCTGCTGGGCGACATGCCCAGCCTGTATCACGGGATCGCCTTTGCGTTGATCGTCGGCGGGATCGTGGTCTCGTCGCGCAAGTAGCCTGGCGGCTTGCGCACCAACCCGCGCAGCAGAAATTGGGGTCTGACCCCAATTTCTAACTTCAGTAGGTGCCGGGGTAGGCGCCGCCGTCGGTCAGGATGTTCTGGCCGGTCATGTAGCTGGCGTGCGCGCTGCACAAAAAGGCGCAGGTTTTGCCAAATTCTTCGGCGGTGCCAAAGCGTTGCGCCGGGATGGTCTTTTTGCGCGCTTCGGCGACTTCTTCGACCGATTTGCCCGCTTTGTCGGCCGCCCCTTTGAGGGTGGTGCGGATGCGGTCGGTGTCGAAAGCACCCGGCAGCAGGTTGTTGATGGTGACGTTGCGCGACACCAGCCGGGTCTGACGGGCGACGCCGGCGACAAAGCCGGTCAGGCCGGAGCGGGCACCGTTGGACAGGCCCAGCACGTCGATCGGGGCCTTGACCGCCCCCGAGGTGATGTTGATGATGCGGCCAAAACCGCGTTCGGCCATGCCGTCCACGGTGGCTTTGATGAGCTCAATCGGGGTCAGCATGTTGGCGTCGACCGCTTTGATCCACTGGTCGCGGTCCCAGTCGCGGAAGTCGCCCGGGGGCGGACCGCCGGCGTTGGTGATCACGATGTCGTAAGCCTTGCCCGGCCCCCCTGCCACCGACCAGATGGCCTGACGACCCGCTTCGGTGGTGATGTCAGCTGCGACCGCGATCACCTGAACCGCTGCGCCCACCTCTTGCTGCAGTGCCTTCGCGCTGGCCTGCAAGGCTTCGGCGCCACGCGCCACCATGACCACATGCACGCCCTCGTGCGCCAGGGCGCGTGCGCAACCCAGCCCCAGTCCTTTGCTGGCGCCGCCCACCAGCGCCCATTTGCCTTTGATGCCCAGATCCATTTACTTTGCTCCTTGTCGAGTCACCATGTACACCCCTCCGAGCACCAGCAAGGTGCCTGCGCCGATCCAGGCGTTGAGGGGCTCTTCCAAAATCAGCACGCCCAAGGCGATGGTGGACATCGGCCCCACCATCCCGGTTTGCGAGGTCAGCCCGGGCCCGATGCGCTCGATGGCCATCATGACCAGCAACACGGGCGCCACGGTACAAGCCACCGCATTGAGGACCGACAACCCGATGACGGGGGTCGGCACCAGCGCAGCCTCGAGGGGACGCAGCAGCACAAATTGAACGATGCAGCAGACACACGCCACGCTGCTGGCCCAACCCACCAGCCGCATCGAGCCCAGTCGTTTGACCAATTCGCCACTGTAGATCAAATACAGCGCATAGGTCACCGCGCTCAGGAACACCAGCATGGCCCCAAGGGCCACTTGATCGCCGGCCCAAAGCACTTCGTGACCAAAAACCACCAACACCCCGCTGTAACTGACGCCCATGGCCAACATCCGCCCGGGTGGCAAAGGCCGCCGATAGATCAACCAGCCCAGGACCAGCACCAGGGTCGGGTTGAGATACAAAATCAGGCGCTCCAGACCCGCACTGACGTATTGCAAACCCAAAAAATCGAGATAACTCGACAAGTAGTAGCCCATGAAGCCCAAGCCCACGATGCCCAGGATATCCCGCCGGGTCAAGGGTTGGGCGCGGGCTGCAGGTTGGCGCTCGGCCCACCAGGCCATGGCCAAAAACAGCGGCAAGGCAAACAGCATGCGGTACATGATGAGCGTGGCCGCATCGACCGGGTGCTGATAGGCCAGTTTGACGATGATGGCCTTGCCACTGAAAGCAATCGCTCCGGCGATGGCCAGGGCGATGCCGGTTCGGTGGACGCTCATGAGAAGTTCAGAAGCCGGCCGCCAAACCGTCGCGGCGCGAGTCGCTGGCGACCACATAACCCTCTACCCCCGGGTCACCGGCGCGCCAGATGAACTGCCCGGCTCCAAAGTCCTGGTAGCTGTCGTTGATCACGGCAATCTGGTGGCCCCGGTCTTTGAGGCCCTGCACCGTGGCGGCTGACATGGTGGGCTCGGCGTTGATTTCCATCCCGGTGTTGAAGCGCCAGCGCGGCGCATCGCAAGCAGCCTGCGGGTTCTGCGCATGGTCGATCATGCGCACCAGGGTCTGCATGTGGCCCTGAGGCTGCATGTTGCCGCCCATCACGCCGAAGCTCATGACGGGCTGGCCATTTTGGGTCAGGAAGGCCGGAATGATGGTGTGAAACGGCCGCTTGCCAGGCGCCACCAGATTGGCCAGATTGGCACCCCGAGGTGAGGCATTAAAACCGTGCCCCCGATTTTGCAGGCTGATGCCAAAAGTGGGCTCGACACAACCCGAGCCAAAGCCCATGTAGTTGCTCTGGATGAAGCTGATCATCATGCCGTTTTCGTCGGCGGCGGTCAGGTAAATGGTGCCCCCCTGAACCGGGTTACCGGCTTTGAAGTCCTGCGCCCGCTTGGGGTCGATCAGGCGCGCCCGGCTGGCCAGGTAAGCATCGTCGAGCATTTGCTCGGGCGTGACCTGCATGGCGTCGCGCTGCGCCACATAGCGGTAAACATCGGCGAAGGCCAGTTTCATGGCCTCGATTTTGAGGTGCTCGGCCTCGGGGCCGTCGACCGGCATCGACGCCAGGTCGAAGTGACTCAGGATGCCCAACGCGATCTGGGCGGCGATGCCCTGCCCGTTGGGCGGGATTTCGTGCAGCGTGTAACCCCGATAGTCTTTGGCCAGCGGCTGCACCCATTCGGGTTGATAAGCCGCCAGATCAGATGCCTTGAGCGATCCCCCGTTGGCATCAGAGAACTTTTCGAGGGCCTGGGCGATTTCGCCCTGATAAAAGGCCTGTCCCTTGGTTTTAGCGATGGCGCGCAAAGCGCGGGCAGCAGCGGGAAACCGGAACAATTCACCCACTTCAGGGGCCCGCCCCCAAGGCAAGAAAGACTCAGAAAAACCGGGTTGCACGCGCAACTCCTCGGTGGCTGCCAGCCACTTGGACTGCACCACGATGGGCATCAGATAGCCGCGCTCGGCCACCTCGATGGCCGGTTGCATCAGGTCTTCAAAAGGCAGTTTGCCAAAACGTTCGCTCAGCGCCACCCAGCCGGCAATGGCTCCGGGCACAGTGACCGAGTCCATGCCGCGCTTGGGCGGCGTCATGCACCCATCGCCATATTTGCGCTGGAAATACTCGGGGGTCCAGGCCGCCGGGGCGGTGCCCGAGGCATTCAGGCCGTGCAACTTCTGGCCATCCCACAAAATGGCAAAAGCATCCGAACCCAAGCCGTTGCTGACCGGCTCGGTGATCATGATGGTGGCGGCGGCGGCAATCGCGGCATCGACCGCATTGCCACCCGCCCACATCATGCGCAGGCCGGCTTGCGCCGCCAGAGGGTGAGAGGTGGAGACCACGTTGCGGGCAAACACCGGCAAGCGAGCCATGGGATAGGGGTTGTTGTAGTTGAACTTCATGGCACGAGATTTTCTCAGGCTTGCAAGACCCAGGGTGTCAACTGGGTGAATCGGTAAAGGGGTCAGTCGCTCAATTTCAAGCGGTGATGGATGCGCCGCATCAGCCACCACACCACCCCTGCAATGACGGGCACCGATACCGCCGTGGTGGTGTTGACGTCGAACGGCCAACCGTGGTGCGCCAGCCCTTCGGCCACATGGTGTACCAAACCGGCCATGTAATAGGTGATGGCCGCCACCGACAAGCCCTCGACGGTGGACTGCAATTTGAGTTGCAGGCCCTGGCGCCGGTTCATGGCCGAGAGCAGATCCTGGCTGCTTTGCTGCTGCTCGATCTCGACCCGGGTGCGCAGCAGGTTGCTCATGCGCGACACCCGCTCGGACAAGGCCGTTTGGCGGCGCACCGCCCATTCGCAGGTGCTGCGCGCCGGACTGAGGCGCCGGTCCATGAACTCGGCGATGGTTTGCTGGCCGGCCAAACGAGACTCCCGGATGTCGTGAATGCGCCGGTCGACCAACTCGAAGTAAGCTTTGGTGGCGGAAAAACGCGAATGGGTGGCGGCGTATTGCCCCTCGACCTGACCGGCCAACTTGGTCAGGCGATCGAGCAAGGCCGCCTCCGAGGACCGGTCGGCGCTGCGGATCAACTGGGCCAATTCGGCCAGTTCCCGCTCGGCATCGGACAAGGCAGCACCCGCCTGGCGGGCGGCAGGCAAGCCGAGCATGGCGGCCATGCGGTAAGTTTCAATTTCCAGCAACTGCTGCACCAGGCGACCCGTGCGGCGCGGCGTGACCGACCCCACAAACAACACCATGCGCGAAAATCCGTCAGGATGAATCTGGAAGTCGGTGTGCACTTCGGCCTGTCCATCGGAGAGGGTTGAAGCCACCAGCGAGTCCTCGTTGAGGATGGTGGCAAATGACCCCAGTTCGATGGCTTTGGCGGGCATCGCCCACAGGTGCAACTTGGTCAATGCCGCACCCGGCAAAGCCTGCAACCAGGCTTGCGGCACCGCTTGCAAGGCATTGACGGGTTCGGACTGGCTCAGGGTATCGGCCGTCACATCGCGCATGAAAGTCCACGACACAAACTCGGTGTGCAGCTCCCAGCGCAACCGCCAACTGCCCAAATCGACCCGCAAGTGGGTGATCTCCTGCCCCGGGCTGGCCAGGTGGTGATCGGCCAGCAATTTGGAGAGGTGCACGCGACTGGCCTCACGCCCGCTCCGATCCGTCCACATCACGATGTGGGAGATCGCCAACGGGACTTGCATGGGCTCGGGAGGCCGGGCATGCACCTCGTTGTGGAGGACGGAACGGAGGTCGTGGTCTTGCATGAAAGATTCCTGTAAGCCTACATTGTCGCACCGCTGGCGGGCAAGAGCCCCTTGGGGCCAAAAAAAACGGACTGGCGAGCCAGTCCGTTGCGTGCAGGTGCCCCGGTTTGCACCGGGGGCGAAACCGCAGGGTCAGTCTTCGACAAAAGTCTCGGCGCGCTTTTTCTTGACCGACGGCAGCAGCACGATCACGATCAGCAAGATCGCCGCAGCCAGCAAACCGGCTGACAAGGGTCGGGTGGCAAAGACCGTCCAGTCGCCCCGCGAGAGCAACAGAGCGCGGCGCAGGTTTTCTTCCATCATGGGGCCCAGGATAAAGCCGAGCAACAGGGGGGCCGGTTCGCACCCGAGCAGGATGAAGATGTAGCCCACCAAACCGAAGAACGCCACCATCCAGATGTCGAAGGTGTTGTTGTTGGTCGAATACACCCCGATCGCGCAGAACAACACGATGGCCGGGAACAAAAACCGGTAGGGCACGGTCAGCAGTTTGATCCACATGCCGATCAGCGGCAGGTTCAGGATGACCAGCATCAGGTTACCGATCCACATCGAGGCGATCAGGCCCCAGAACAGTTGCGGGTTGCTGGTCATCACCTGCGGGCCCGGCTGGATGTTGTGGATGGTCATGGCGCCGACCATCAAGGCCATCACGGCGTTGGGCGGGATGCCCAAAGTCAGCAAAGGAATGAACGAGGTCTGGGCGCCCGAGTTGTTGGCCGACTCGGGAGCCGCCACGCCACGGATGTTGCCTTGTCCAAACGGCACTTCGCCCGGCTGAAGCTTGGTCTTTTTCTCGATGGTGTAGGCGGCAAAAGCAGCCAGCAGGGCACCGCCACCGGGCAACACGCCGAGCAAAGAACCCAGTGTCGTGCCCCGAATGACCGCAGGGATCATGCGCTTGAAGTCTTGCAGCGTAGGGAACAGACCCTGCACCTTCGAGGTGAAGACCTCACGCTGATCGGCCGGGCGTGACAGGTTGGCAATGATCTCGCCGTAACCGAACACGCCCATGGCGATGGTGACAAAGCCGATGCCGTCGGTCAGTTCAGGGATGTCCATGCTGTATCTGGCCACGCCCGAATTGACGTCGGTGCCGATCAGGCCCATGAGCAGGCCCAAGATGATCATGGCAATCGCCTTGATCAGTGAGCCCGACGCCAAGACGATGGCGCCAATCAGACCCAGGACCATCAAGGAGAAATATTCGGCAGGGCCGAATTTGAAGGCCAGTTCGGTCAACGGGGGCGCAAAGGCAGCCAGAATCAGGGTGCCGACGCAACCGGCAAAGAACGAGCCCAGACCGGCAGCAGCCAGCGCAGGGCCGGCACGGCCCTTGCGAGCCATTTGGTAGCCATCGAGCGTGGTCACCACGGACGAGGACTCGCCCGGCAGGTTGACCAAAATGGCGGTGGTCGAGCCACCGTATTGCGCGCCGTAATAAATGCCAGCCAACATGATCAGGGCGGACACCGGAGGCAGGGCATAGGTGGCGGGCAACAACATGGCGATGGTCGCAATGGGACCGACGCCTGGCAAGACCCCGATGAGCGTGCCCAACAGGCAGCCCAGGAAACCGTAGGCCAAGTTAATCGGCGTGAAGGCGACGCCAAAGCCGATCGAGAGGTTGGTGATCAGATCCATGTACGAGTCTCCTTAGCCGACCAGGAAGGTGGGCCAAACCGGCATTTGCAACTTGAGCAGGGCGATGAACGCCCCATAACTGCCGACCGAGAGCACGGTGGCCAGCATCAAGACCGACTTGAGGCGAAACTCGTCACCCGCCTTGCTGGAGATGATGACCAAAGCGTAGATGGCAGCGATCAAGCCGAAGGACGGGATGCCCAACTTGGGCAAGCCCCCCAGCATGACCCCGAACACCAGGTTGGCGCCCAGGATGTAGCACAGGGGCTTCCAGGCGATCTTGCTGACCTTGTCGCCATCCGGGTTTTGCACCACGAACGCCCCGATCAGGATGATGCCGCCCAAGATGGCGAGCAAGAGGCCCAACATGAGCGGGAAATAACCAGGCCCCATGCGCGCCCCGGTGCCGATGGAATAGTGCGTGGCTCCCCAGGCGAAAACGCCTCCCACGACCAAAAACATCAGTCCAGAAAGAAAATCCTTCTGACTTTTAATATTCACAAGCTTTCTCCTCGAATGGATTTCGATAAACGGTGATTATGGCCGTAAGCAAATTGGAAGGGATTGCGGGTTTCACTTAGGCCGGTGTCGCTTTCAGGACACAGGGGACAAAGACCTGACCCATCGCCGCGCCGGCAAACCGGGCCATCGTTGCTCGATTTGGTCGGCTTGCCAGACCAATTGCTCGCGAGTGACGGACACGGGTGTGCGCAAGGCCAACACCACGGTGTTGCCTTCCCGGGTGGGCTTGAAAGCCCACACGGATTGCTCGGAAAAGGCGTCGGTGATGTGTTGCAGGCTGCGCGAATAACTGAGGCTGCGACCGAACAGGTTGACCGACATCACCCCCACATCGGTGAGCAATTGCCGGCATCCGGCATAAAACTCGGGGCTGTCGAGCACTGGAGATGCCGCCTCGTGATCGTACAAATCGACGTGCAAATGGTCGATCTGGTGCCGCCAATGGGGGTGCGCCACCACCTCTTGGGCATCACCCAAAATCACCGACAGGCGGTCGTTGTCCGCAGGCAACTTGAACCACAAGCGGCAGGCCGCAATCACCTGCGGATTGATCTCGATCGCTGTGGTGCGACAGCGCAATGATTTGTGGCAAAACTTGGTCAGCGCAGCTGCACCCAGCCCCAGTTGCATGGCGTGTTGCTGCGGTACCTCGCCAAGCGGGGTGAACAACAGCCCGGCCAGCATGCGCTGGACGTACTCGAGATCGATGGAAAAAGGATCGCTGATGCGCATCGAACCCTGCACCCACTCCGAGCCCAAGTGCAAATAACGGACAGGACCGTGGTCCGAAAAGTTGACCTCGGGCAGGGTGCGCGGGCGGGACTTCATGCGGTCATCCGGTGGGGCCAGCGCAAGACGCGCCGGGTGTTTTCGGCGCAGCAAAGGGCCAATTCATGCGGGTCGATGCCTCGCAATGCCGCCAACACTGCGGCGATGCGGGGCAGCTCGGCCGGGCTGTTGCGCCCTTGGGGTTGCCCCAGGGCGCGTTGTGCGGCGGTGGTGTAGAGCCAGTGCGGGGGGATGTCGGGCGCGTCGGTCTCCAACACCAAGGCCTGCAAAGGCAGTTCAGTGACCAGACGGCGCAACTGCAAAGACCGCTCATAGGTGACGGCACCGCCAAACCCCAACACAAAACCCAGATCGATCAAGGCCCGGGCTTGCTGCAGGCTGCCATTGAAGGCGTGGGCGATGCCGCCCACCACTTTGGCGCGACGCAACTCGCGCAAGACCAAATCGACCGAGCGACGGACATGCAAAATGACCGGCAGCCCCAACTCGCGGGCCCAGCCCAGTTGGCAACGGAACCATTGCAACTGCAGGTCGGGGTCCGGGTGGTGATCAAAGCCATCGAGGCCGATTTCACCCACGGCCACCAAGACCGGGTCTGACAGCATGCCGGCCAGACGCTGCTGACAAGCAGCGGCCTGCGTCATGGGCGCCCGTTCCACGTACAGCGGATGGATGCCCCAGGCGTAAACATCGTGATGCCGGTGCGCCAATTCGCGCACACCGTCCCAGGAGCCGGGCTCGACCGCCGGGATCACGCATGTGGCGACACCGCGCGAGCGCGCCAGCGCCCTCTGCATCTCGCGGTCGGGGTCGAATTCGGCCGCATCGAGATGGCAATGCGAGTCAATCAGCGCCAGTTCAGCCATGGGCCACCAACTGTCCCTGGCGCAAATGCAAAACCCGGTCACAGCGCTGCGCCAGTGCCTCGTCGTGGGTCACCAGCAGCAGCGCCGTTTGTTGGTCGCGGCACAGGGTTTGCAACAAGCCAAACATTTGATCAGCCGTCTCGCGGTCGAGATTGCCGGTGGGTTCGTCGGCCAGGATGCAACGGGGTTGCGTGACCATGGCACGCGCCAGCGCCACCCGCTGGCGCTCACCCCCGGACAATTCAGACGGCCGGTGCTGGGCGCGCGCCGACAAACCCACCGCATCGAGCGCGGCCGATGCGCGCTGGCGCGCCTGGTCGGGTGCGCAACGGGCGACCCACAAGGGCATCGCCACGTTGTCCAGGGCGCTGAATTCGGGCAACAGGTGATGAAACTGAAACACAAACCCCAGGTGGGCGTTGCGTTGCCGACCCAATTCGGCGGGGCTCCAGCCGGCAATGCGGCTTGCCCCCCAATGGACCTCGCCTTGAGTGGGGGTATCCAGCCCGGCCAACAGATGCAACAAACTGCTTTTGCCCGAACCAGAGGCGCCCACGATGGCCACCGCCTCGCCAGCGTGGACCGACAAATCGACACCCTGCAACACGGTAAGGTCGATCGGCCCCTGTTGATAGCGGCGCTGCAGGCCTTGGGCGCGCAACACGATGTCACTCATGGCGCAACGCCTCCACAGGGTCGATGCGACTGGCCCGCCAGCTCGGGTAGAGCGTGGCCAGCAGGGACAACAGCAAGGCCAGCAGCAGCACGGGGACGATGTCGGCGGCTTGCGGATCGCTGGGCATGCGGCTGATCAGGTAAATATCTTGCGGCAAAAAATGCACGCCCAGCAAGCGCTCGATGGCTGGCACCAGGGTGTCCAGGTTGAGCGCAACCGCCAACCCCAACACCGCCCCGGAAAGCGTGCCCGCCAGGCCGGAGAGAGCGCCCTGAATGACAAAAATCAGCATCACCGACCGGGGTGTGGCCCCCAGGGTGCGCAAAATGGCGATGTCGCCGCGTTTTTCGGTCACGGTCATGACCAGGGTCGTGACCAGGTTGAAGGCCGCCACCGCCACGATCAGGGTGAGGATGATGAACATCATGCGCTTTTCGATCTGGACGGCCGCAAACCATGACTTGTTCTGTTGTGTCCAGTCGCGTGCCTTGAGGCCCGCGCCCAAGGGCAAAGCCAATTCCTGGGCCACTCTGGGGGCCTGCTGGGCGTCAGTCAGCTTGACGCGCAGGCCCGCAGCGCCTTCAACACGAAACATTTTGGCGGCATCGTCCAGGTGCATCAACGCCAAGGTGGCGTCGTATTCGTAGTGACCCGAGTCAAAGACCGCCAACACCTCCAGTTGTCGCAACCGGGGCATGACGCCCGCCGGCGTGACCTGCCCGGAAGGGGCAATCAGGGTCACTGGATCGCCGGTGCGCACGCCCAACTGGCGCGCCAGTTCCAGGCCCAAAATGACGCCGAAACGACCCGGCTCCAGGGCGGCGCGCATGGATGGCGACCAACGGGCGACCAGGTCGGACACTTGGGGCTCGGCAGCGGGGTCGATGCCACGCACCACCACGCCGCGCATGTCCTCGCCGCGGGCCAACAAGGCCTGCGAGGCGACAAAGGGGGCGACCCCCACCACTTCGGGGTGTCGGCGCACCGCACGCTCGATGTCGGATCGGGAGGCCAATGCGCCGCCGTCCAGGCTGACGATCTCGATGTGCGAAAGCACCGACAACATGCGGTCACGCACCTCTTTCTGGAATCCGTTCATGACACTGAGGACGATGATCAGCGCCGCCACCCCCAAGGCGATGCCCAGCATCGAGACGCCCGATATGAAGGAAATGAAGCGGTTGCGCCGCCCACCCCGGCTGGTGCGCATTTGACGCCAACCGATGCGCAGCTCGTAGGGGGGAGTCAAGAACATGGAAAGGAGTGTGTTTTTCTGCAAAGCCTGCTCGTCGATGCGCGACCTGTCGCACAATGCCGACATGAGCCACGCCAACCGATTGTGGGTGCCCGGCACCGACATGGGCGATTTTGCCCCAGAAGCCGATGACCAGCGCGTCGATGTGCAACAAGCACGTTTGCTGGGCCGATGGCACAGTCCGGGAGCGGCTTGCAGCACCGCACTGGAGTTGGCCCTTGGATCGATGGCCGGTGTGCCGGTCCCAGACGGTCTGTTCCCCTGGGCAGCCCGCCACGCCCGACACCTGGGGCTCAAGGGCACGCATTGGGGCCTGTTGCACCTGTGCCATTGGCAGGTGAGCAATGGCCAAGTCTTCTTGAGGGTGCCCGATGGGCCAGCGCCCGAAGCCCTGAGCCCACTGTGGCATGAGTTGGCCGATTTTGTGGCCGAAGCCGGCCTGACGCTGGTGCCGGGAAGTGGCTTGGTGGCACTGGTTCATGGCGAGCCTTTGCGCGATTTGCCCACGGCGGCCTGGGCGAAGGTGCAAGACCGACCCGTGGGACCGTATTTGCCCGCATCGCCCGCGCTGCGACGGCTGCAAAGCGAACTGCAAATGTGGTTTTATACCCACCCCTTGCTGCAAGGCATGGCCCGTCCGATCAACTCGGTCTGGCTGTCCGGCACGGGCGCCCTGAATCCGGAGCTATCGACATGGCTGGATCGCATCCAGTGGCAAAACCCTGACAGCCAACCGGCCCGCGGCGACCATTGGCTGTGTGCCAACGATGTGCAAGCCTCGCTGTGGGAATTGGGGACGGCCCCTTGGCTCCTGCGCCTGTGGCGCCGCCACAAGCCGGTCCCCCGCTGGGAACCTGACCATGAACTGGATTGAACGCACGGCCCCCCCGCCAGCCTGTCAAGCGCTGACCCAAAGTGGCGTGGACCCTTTGCTGGCACGTCTGTTGGCCGCAAGGGGGGTCACGCAAGCCGAGCAGGTGGCGCTTGAGGTCGATCGCCTGTTGCCCCCGTCGGGTTTGAAGGGGGTGGGGGCTGCCGCCGAGTTGCTCGGATCGGCCGTGTTGCAGTCGAAGGCGGTTTGTGTGGTCGCCGATTACGATTGCGATGGCGCCACCGCCTGCGCCGTGGCCTTGCGCGGTTTGCGTCTGTTGGGGTCCAGCGCGCTTGATTTTGTGGTGCCGGACCGGCAAAAAGACGGCTATGGACTGACCCCGGCCATCGCACAACGGGTGCGGGCGCAGGGCGCTGACATTCTGGTCACGGTGGACAACGGCATCGCCAGCGTCGAGGGTGTGCGAGTGGCGCAGGACCTGGGTTTGCAAGTGGTGGTGACCGACCATCACCTGCCAGGCCCAGAGTTGCCGGCCGCACAAGCCGTGGTCAACCCCAACCAGCCGGGTTGTACCTTCGCCAGCAAGCACCTGGCCGGGGTCGGGGTGATGTTTTATGTGCTGCTGGCAACCCGGAGTTGGTTGCGCGAGCAAGGCCACTTCAAAGACCGCCCCGAACCGCGATTGGACAGCCTGTTGCCCCTGGTCGCCCTGGGCACGGTGGCCGATGTGGTCACGCTGGACGCCAACAATCGGCGTTTGGTGCATCAGGGTCTGGAACGGATTCGGCGTGGCGCCATGCCCGCGGGGCTGCGTGCGCTGTTTGAGGTCAGTGGCCGCGACCCTCGGCATGCGCACAGCCAGGATCTGGCCTTCGCCTTGGCCCCTCGCATCAATGCCGCCGGGAGGCTATCGAACATGCGCATCGGCATCGAGTGCCTGCTGAGTGACGATGCCGAACAAGCCAGCCAATGGGCTTGGCAACTCGACCGCATCAACCAAGAGCGGCGCGAGATTGAAGGCGATATGCGCGAGCAGGCCATGGCATGGGCCACGACCCAGTTGGACGGCGCGGCGGCCAGCCCGGCCCTGTGCCTGTACGATCCGCATTTTCACGAAGGCGTGATCGGCATCGTGGCGGGCCGATTGAAAGACCAGCACCATCGCCCGGCCTTCGTCTTTGCCCCAGCGCAGGGACAAGCAGGCTGGCTCAAGGGGTCGGGGCGCTCGATTGCCGGCTTTCATTTGCGCGACGCCCTCGATGCGCTGAGCAAAAGTCACCCTGAGATGCTGGTTCAGTTTGGCGGTCACGCCATGGCGGCCGGTTGCACCTTGCGCGCCGAGCACTTGCGCGATTTTGAGGCCGGCTTGCGCGCCTTGGCCGAACAATGGATCGACCCGCTCGACCTGCAACGGGTGTGGGTCACCGATGGGGATCTGCCGACCTCAGGCTGGCGGATCGATTTTTTCAGAACGCTCGAGCGTCAGGTTTGGGGAGCGGGTTTCGCCGCCCCGCTGTATGTGTCCGATTGGCAGGTGATCGCTCAACGCCCGGTCGGCGAGCGGCATCTGAAACTGCGGCTGGCTCGCGAGGGTCTGGAGGTCGACGGCATCTGGTTTGGCCGGGAGGCGCTTTTGCCTGCTCAAGCCCGCTTGCTGTACCGACCTCAAGTGAACCGCTGGCAAGGGCGCGAGAGCATGCAGATCTTGGTTGAAGCCATGGTCTGACGCCGCCGACCGGTTGCGCCTACAATCACGGCGTGAGCATCCTCAACGCCGATCTGCATTGCCATTCCGTGATTTCGGACGGTACTCTGACGCCCGAAGAGTTGGCCTTGCGCGCCCAAAAAAACGGCGTTGAGTTGTGGTCACTGACCGATCACGATGAGATCGGTGGTCAGCACCGCGCCATTGCCGCCGCCCGCGCTGTGGGTTTGCCGTTTTTGACCGGGACCGAAATTTCGGTCAGCTTCGCGGGTAAAACCGTGCACATCGTCGGCTTGGGCTTTGACCCCGACAGCGACATCTTGCGACAGGGCCTGGCCAACACCCGGGGTGGACGCGACCAACGGGCCCAGGAAATGGCCGACCAATTGGCCCATGTCGGGATTCGGGGGGCCTATGAAGGTGCCCTGAAACACGCCGGCAACCCTGATCTGATCTCGCGCACCCACTTCGCCCGCTTTCTGGTCGAAACCGGTGTCTGCCAGGACACCCATGAGGTCTTCCGCCGCTTCCTGACCGAGGGCAAGCCCGGATTTGTGCCACATCGTTGGGCCACGCTGAAAGACGCCGTGCAATGGATCGTTCAGTCGCAAGGGGTGGCGGTCATTGCTCATCCTGGGCGCTACGGATTCAGCGCCAACGAAGAGTTTGCCTTGTTTTCCGAGTTCAAATCCCACGGGGGGCAGGCGGTCGAGGTGGTGACCGGCAGCCACACCAGCGCCGAATATGTCACTTACGCCGAGATGGCGACCGAGTTCGACCTGATGGCTTCGCGGGGCAGTGACTTCCACAGCCCCGACGAGAGTCACACCGACCTCGGGGCTCTGCCCTGGTTGCCCGGTCACCTGAAACCGGTTTGGGATGCACTGACCCACCGTGTGCACTGAGCCCTGAACCCCTTCAGGCTGAACTTCCACACCACGCACCGGCCATGGCTCAATTGCTGCAGGTCCACCCGGACAACCCCCAGGCCCGCTTGCTGCGGCAAGCCGCCGACGCCCTGCGCAAGGGACAAGTGTTGGCCGTGCCGACCGACTCGAGTTATGCCCTGGTGTGCCACCTCGATGACAAGGCAGCCGTTGATCGCCTGCGCCGCATCCGCGGGGTGGACGAGCGACACCACCTGACTCTGCTGTGCCGTGATTTGGCCGAATTGGGTCAGTACGCCCGCGTGGACAATCGCCAATTCAGGTTGTTGAAGCTGGGCACGCCAGGGCCTTACACCTTCATCCTGGAGGCCACCAAAGAGGTGCCGAGACGGGTCAGCCATCCGCAACGCAAAACCATCGGCCTGCGCGTACCCGACCATCGGGCGCTGCTGGACTTGCTGGCGATGCACGAGGGGCCCTTGTTGGCCACGACCCTGATCCTGCCCGACGACACCGAGCCCCTGAACGAGGCCGAGGACATCAGAGTGCGCCTGCAGCACGATTTGGCTGCCGTGGTCGATGCGGGTCCTTGTCCGCTGGCCCCGACCACCGTGATTGATCTCACCCCCATGGACTCGGGGGATGAAGCCCGTGTGATCCGCCTTGGAGGCGGATCCCTGGAACGCCTGGGCCTGGCCTGATCAGTTCATCAACAGCCCGTGGGTGCGGGCGTAGTGCAATGTCTGGGTGCGGCTCTTGACCCCGAGGCGACGGAACAGGCGCCACAAGTGCACCTTCACCGTGTGCTCGCTGATGTCGAGCTCGGCGGCAATGTCCCGGTTGCTCATGCCCCGATCGAGCATCAGGATGAGTTGCTTCTGTCGCTTGGACAGTTTGGTCTCAGTGGCCGGCCCGGCTTCACCTTCAAAGGCCGGGTCGGCATTGAGCAGGCCCTGAATGGCCGCGGTGATGTCGTTGGGCGGGGCCGATTTTTCGAGGTACAGGTCGGCGCCGGCCTCGATGCAGGTTTCTTCGGCCTCGCCAGCGGGCATCGCCGAGAGCACCACCAAGGGAACCTCGGCATACATGCCCTTGATGTCGCTGACTGCAGTGGCACCTTTGACACCCGGCAGCAACAAATCGAGAACAAACAGTTCAGGGTCGCCGTTTTTGATGATGGCGGCTTGCAATTCGCTGAGCTTTTCCAATTCCACGACTTTGGAAGAGGGGCGCAGGCGTCGCAGCAGCATGCCGATGGCCTGGCGAACCAGCGGGTGGTCGTCGATCACATACAAACTCATATTGTTACTCCTCGTCAATAATTGAGTCCCATGGCTGCCCTGACCTCCAGCATGGTGGCCCGGGCGGTTGAACGGGCGCGGTCAGTGCCCGCGTCCACGATGTCGCGCACCCTTTTGGGGTTTGCAATGTACGGTTCGGCCCGCTCCAGCATGGGCTGTTGCTCAGCCAACATGCCGTCGATCACGGGCTGTTTGCATTCGAGGCAGCCGATGCCGGCCGAGCGGCAACCCGCTTCGACCCACTGTCGGGTTGCGGGGCTGGAATACACCTTGTGGAATTCCCACACCGGGCAACGCGCCGGATCCCCGGCGTCACTGCGCTTGACGCGGGCCGGGTCGGTGGGCATGCGGCGCACCTTCTGTTCAAGGTTGGCTTTGTCTTCCCGGATGGCAATCGCATTGTTGTAACTCTTGCTCATCTTGGCGCCGTCCAGACCGGGCAGGCGACTGGCCTCGGTCAGCAAGACCTGGGGCTCGGGCAGGACGGTCTTGCCGGTGCCCTTGAAATACCCGGACAAACGTTCACGGTCGGAGGTGTCGAGTTCCGGGGCTTGAGCGATGTAGCCCAAAGCCCCCTCCAGCGCTTTGGCGTCGCCTGTTTCCTGGAACTGCTTGCGAGATTTCTCAAATCGTTTGGCACTGTCTTTGGGCAATTTGGCCAAGCTCAGTTGCACCCGCCGGTCAAAATCGGGTTCGCGGCCGTACAGGTGGTTGAAACGGCGCGCCGCCTCGCGGGTGAGCTCAACGTGGCTGGCCTGGTCTTCCCCCACCGGCACATACTGCGCCTTGTAAATCAGGATGTCGGCCGCCTGCAACAACGGGTAGCCCAAAAAACCGTAAGTCGAGAGGTCGCGGTCTTTGAGTTTTTCTTGTTGGTCTTTGTAGGTCGGGACCCGCTCGAGCCAGCCCAACGGCGTGCCCATGGCGAGCAAGGTGAACAGCTCGGCGTGCTCGGGAATGCGGCTTTGCAAAAAAATCGTGCACTGATCCGGGTCGAGGCCCGCCGCCAGCCAATCGATGACCATCTCGTAGACGTTCTTTTCGATCACCTCACGGTCTTCGTAATGCGTGGTCAAGGCATGCCAGTCGGCGACAAAATAAAAACACTCGTGCACGGCTTGCAGACGCACCCAGTTTTTCAGGGCACCATGGTAATGCCCCAAGTGCAGTGCACCGGTGGGGCGCATGCCGGAGAGAACTCTTTCTTTCAAACTCATTGAATCAGCCATTTCAAAGGTAGCAGCACACCGTCGATCAGGGCAAAGGTCAAGCCCATCACCGGCTGCATCCAGATGCTGTTGACCACGCCCAACAACACCAGGGCCATGACGATGAAAAAACCGTACGGTTCGATCCGTGTGAAGGCCATGGCCTGCTTCCAGGGCAACAACCCGGTGATCACGCGCCCACCATCGAGTGGCGGCAAAGGAAACAGATTAAACGCGAACATCACCACATTGACCAGCACACCCGCACGACACACTTCCAGAAAAAACCGCTCTTGCAAAGACAGCGAACTCAAAACCAACCACAGCACACCCCAAAAGACCGCCTGCAACAAGTTGATGCCCGGCCCGGCCAAAGCGACCCAGATCATGTCGCGCTTGGGGTGGCGCAAGCGCCCCCAATCGACCGGGACTGGCTTGGCATAGCCAAACAAAAAAGCCCCCGAGCTGGCCCAGTACAGCATGACAGGCATCAACACCGTTCCCAGCAGGTCCACATGGGGCCACGGATTGAGCGTGACGCGCCCCATTTGCCAGGCGGTTGGATCGCCCAGGAACCGGGCTGCATAGCCATGGGCGGCTTCGTGGAGGGTGATCGCAAACAGCACAGGCAAGGCATAAACCAGCACAGTCTGAATAAGTTGGGCTTCTTGCACAGCATCATTGTGCATCAAAAATCAACAAAAATGCTATGTGAAGATCTTTTAAGATGAATTTAAACCGAATGATATTTGACGCCCATCAAAAAGGATGTCCTCAAGGGTTCAGGGGCTTTTGGATCACCAAAGACAGGCCTTGGGCACCCGGTTTGACGCCACTGATTTCGACGCCCCAATCGTCGGCCTGCGCTTGCGCCTGCCCGGAGCGCGAGACCCTGGCACGCACCACCACCTGGCTGGCCCCGGACAAACGGGCCTGCGGGCTCATGGCCAACGTGTCATCCAGCACGAAGTCATGGGGCAGGTCGCGGACTTTCAGACGCAAGATGGCCAAGGGCATGCGCGCATCCAAGGGGGTGGCAAATACGAAGACCGTGTCGTCAGGCTGGAATTTTTGGCGCGCCTCGGCACTGAGACTGACACGCCCCCGAATGGCTGTGGCAGCAAGGGCCTGTGCAGCGGGGTCGGGCAGGCCCAACTTGGTGCGCACTTCGCTCAAGGCCGCATCGAGCGGCTGGCGATCGGGTGATTGGGGCGGCACCTGTGCGCTGGCCAGTTCCCAGTAGGACAAGGCTTCTTTGTAGCGGGATTCGGCATAAGACGCACTGCCGGCCAGCAACAAAGCGCCGAGGTGTTGCGGGTCCGACTTCAGCACCGCTTGAATGATTTGCCAAGGCTCGCCCTGGAATCGCCCTTGGTCACGGCTGGCCAACAACTCGGCGCGTTCAATCGCCAGATCATGGTTGTAACTCAGCTTCAAAGCCCGCCCCAAAGCCAGCTGCGCGGCATCCAGACGATCGAGCGCGCGCTCGACGCGTGACAGCATCACCCAATCGTCGACCTGATCGGGGTTTTTCTCCAGGCGGGCACGCAACTCACGCCCCATCTGCTCGATCTTTTCGGGGGTGACATGCGCTTCGGCCACGCCTTGAGCCCGCACCTGAGGGTCGAGGGCGGCCATTTGCCCGAACCAGGCATACAGGCCGAAGCTGACCAAAGGAAAGGCCAACAACAGGCCGACCCAGGTCGGGCGCACCCAGCGCGCGGTGGCTTGGGCTTCGGCCGTGCCCTGCACATCTTGCAACAAACGTTGCTCGATCTCGGTCCGGGCGGCCTCGGCCTCGTGCGCGGTCAGGGCGCCTTGCGCCAGATCGCGCTCGACTTCGCTCAATTGCTCGCGATACACCGCCGCATTGACCTGTGCGAGCCGCTCGGAAGCGTCGGGGGACTGTTGGCCTGAACGCAAGGCGCGCACCAAAACCCAGAGCACCCCCGCCACCATGGCCAGGGCCAGGACCACAAACATCCAGGTGGGGTTCATGAGGCATCCTTGAGGAGTTGCTCAGCCCGCTCCCGGTCTTGGGGGCTGATCGCCGATGCGGACGCTGGGCCACGGCGTGTGCGCAAGACGCGCCACAAGACCCACAACCCCAGCAGCAGCAAGACAAAAGGGCCGACCCACAAGAGATAGGTCAGTGGTTTGAATTCGGGGCGGTACAACACGAAATCGCCATAGCGCTGGACCAGGTACTGTTTGACTTCGGCGTCGTTTTTACCTTGGCGGATGAGGCCGCGCACTTCTTCGCGCAAGTCTTGTGCCAATTCGGCATTGGAAGAGGCCAGCGACTCGTTCTGACACACCAAACAGCGCAACTCTTCGGAAACCGCCAACAACCGTGCCTCGATGGCCGGGTCTTCGGCCATGGGGCGCGCCTGCTTGGGCACATCGACAGCCCAGGCCGCTGCGCCCAGTCCAAGCGCCAAGGCGACCCACAGGCGATGCAAGCTCAGCAGGCTCATGCGCCCCCCCATTGACGGATCAGGGGCAACAAAGTCTTGTTCATGAGGGCCGGGGTGACCGCCCCCACGTGCTTGTAACGGATGATGCCCTGCCGGTCGATGAGGTATGTTTCGGGCACGCCATACACCCCGTACTGAATGCCGACCTTGCCATCGAGATCCATGACCGAGGCCTGATAAGGGTTACCGCCGTGCTTGACCAGCCACTGCCGCGCACGCTCGCGCGCAGCCTGCAATTTTTCGGCGGGGGGCAATTGGGCCAGCGCGGTTTCCTGGGGTTGGATTTCTTTGTAATTGAGGCCGATGATCGGCACGGCGTGCTCTCTGGCAAAGGCCACCAGCACCGGGTGCTCGTCTCGGCAGGCCACGCACCAGGACGCCCACACGTTGAGCAGCCAAACCTTGCCTTGGAAATCGGCGGGGCTCAGCGTGGCATCGCTGTCGAGTTGCTTCAATTGAAAGGCCGGAGCCGGCTGGCCAATGAGGGGGGAAGGAATTTCACGCGGGTCCCGTTGCAGGCCGATCGCCAGAAAGACCACCAAACCCATGAACAGGGCCAAAGGAATCAGAAATTTTTTCATCAGCGCCCTCCTCCGGGGCCGGCCTTGCGGTAGCGCCGGTCCAGCGCAGCCAACAAGCCTCCCAGCGTCATGAGCAAAGCACCCGCCCACAACCAGGGCACAAAAGGCTTGTAGTACACGCGCACGCTCCACTCGGGTGGCTGGGTTTGCACCGCATCGCCGAGCGAGACGTACAGGTCGCGCCAAAAGCCGCTGTCGATGGCGGCTTCGGTCATGGGCATGGCACTGGAGAAATAACGGCGCTTTTCCGGCATGAGTTGTTCAAACACTTGGCCATCGCGCGAGACATCAAACACGCCACGGATGGCCCGGTAGTTGGGCCCCGGGACTTCGTCCAGCGACTTGAGTTGGAAGGTGAAATCGCCGATGGTGACCACATCGCCCAGGCCCATGCGCACGTCGCGCTCGACCTCGTACGACTTGACGCCTGTGATGCCCAACACCAGCACCGCCAGCCCAAGGTGGGCCAGGTGCATGCCCCAGAAGCCGGCCCCGATCCGGCCCGGCTTGAGCACGCGCACCACGATGTGCTGCAAACTGCCCAAGCCGACCCAAAAGCCCAATGTCGCCCCCAGGGCAGTCCCCCAAGACCAGGCCCCGAGCGCCACCGGCGCCACCTGCCCCAGAATCAAGGCGGCCAAGCCCACCCCACGCAACTCGTGCAAGACTTCGCCCATGCGGGCCTCGCGCCATCGCGCCACCGTGCCCGGCACCAGCACAAAAAGCAAGGGCACCATCAGCGGCGCGAACACCAGATTGAAATAGGGCGGGCCCACCGACAACTTGCCCAGGTTCAGGGCGTCGATGATCAGCGGGTACAGGGTGCCGAGCAACACGGCGCCCGTCGCCACCACCAGCAACACGCTGTTGGTGAGCAGCAAAGACTCGCGCGAGAACACGCCAAAACCGCTGCCCAGCGTGACTTGGGGTGCGCGCCAAGCGAACAAACTCAGCGAAACCCCGACCACGATCGCCAAAAAAATCAAAATGAAAATACCGCGCGACGGGTCAGAAGCAAATGCGTGCACCGAAGTCAGGACGCCGGAACGCACCAGGAAGGTCCCCAGCAGCGACAAGGAAAAAGCCGCAATCGCCAGCAACACGGTCCAGGCTTTGAAGCCGCCGCGCTTTTCGGTGACCATCAGCGAGTGGATCAGGGCAGTGGCCACCAACCAGGGCATCAGCGATGCGTTTTCGACCGGGTCCCAGAACCACCAACCGCCCCAGCCCAGTTCGTAATAAGCCCACCAAGACCCCAAACCGATGCCAAAGGTCAGGAAAGACCAGGCCACCACGGTCCAAGGGCGCGACCAACGGGCCCAAGCGGCATCGAGCCGACCCGCCAGCAAGGCCGCCACAGCAAAAGCGAAAGCCACCGACAGCCCGACATAGCCCATGTACAGCATGGGCGGGTGTATGACCAAGCCGGGGTCTTGCAACAAAGGATTCAGGTCACGGCCATCGCGGGCGGCCGGCAGCAGGCGTTCGAAGGGGTCGGAGGTGGTGATGATGAAGGCCAAAAAACCCATCGCCACCCAGCCCATGACACTGAGCACCCGAGCCACCATGGGCAAAGGCAGGTTGCGCGAGAACACGGCAACCGCACACCCCCAGGCGGACAGCAAGACGATCCACAACAACAAAGAACCTTCGTGTCCACCCCAAACAGCGGCAAACTGATAGGGTTTGGGCAGCATCGAATTGGAATGCTGCGCGACGTAAGCGACCGAAAAATCGTTGCTCAGGAACGAGGTGGCCAAACAGGCGAAGGCCACCATCAGCAAACCAAATTGCAAGCCGGCTGCGGGCCGCGCCAGAGCCAGCCAGGCCGGGTTGCGGGTGTAGGAACCCACCAGCGGAAAGATGGCTTGCACCACGGCCACACAGAGGGCCAGGATCAGGGCGAAATGTCCAAGTTCAGGGATCATGGTTTGAGTGTGTTGGCGGCTTTGTCCGCGGTGGCTTTGTCCAGAGCGTGCTGGGCTTCGGGGGGCATGTAGTTTTCGTCGTGCTTGGCCAGCACTTCGGCAGCGGTGAAGACCCCCCGATCATCGAGACGGCCTTGGGCCACCACCCCCTTGCCCTCTTGAAACAGGTCTGGCAGCAGTCCGCTGAACTTGACCGGGATGTCGCGGGCGGTGTCGGTGATGATGAATTCGATCACCGGCTGGTTGCGCTGCAAGCTGCCTTCCTTGACCAAGCCGCCCACGCGAAACACCCGGTTTTGCGGGGCCTCGCCGGCAGCCACCTGCGTGGGCGTGAAGAAAAACACCAAGTTGCTGCGAAAAGCGTTCAGGACAAACACAGTCGCCAAAATGAGTGCCGCGATGCCCACAAGAATGAAAGCCAAACGTTTTTGGCGTGCGGTCATGTTGATTCTCCCGGGCTGCCATCGGCCGCCAAGCGCGTCAAACGCACCTCCTGCAGGGCCTGCTGGCGAGCGCGGCGAGCTTGCCAGATCTCGGCAACCAGCAGCAGGGCCGCCACGCCATAACTGCCCCACACATACACGCCATGCTTGCCCATGGCCCAGAAATCGGCCCAGTTGTTCCACCAGATGCTCATGGCACTCCCCTGACTTCGGGCAATTGTTGAACCCAATCGGTATGGCGCTCACGCGTCAGAATCAGGCTGCGCACGCGATACAGCACCAAGGTGATCGCCAACATCCAATAGGCCAGCGCCATGATCAGCATGCCCCACAACATGGTTTGCGCCATGCTGGGCGACTGGGTCACCGACACCGAGGCCCCCTGATGCAAGGTGTTCCACCATTTGACCGAAAAATAGATGATGGGCACGTTGACGGCGCCGACGATCGCGATCAAGGCCCCCGCCCGATCCGAGCGGCGCGTGTCATCGATGGCAGAGGTCAGCGCCATGTAGCCGAGGTAAAGAAAAAACAAAATCAGCTCCGAGGTGAGTCGGGCGTCCCAGACCCACCAGGTGCCCCACATGGGTTTGCCCCACAAGGCCCCGGTCCAGAGCGACAAAAATGCGCAGATGGCGCCCGTGGGGGCCAAAGCACGGGTCATCAGACCCGATAAACGGGTGTTGAAGACCAAGCCCAAAATGCTCCAAAACGCCATGGCCAGGTAGATGATCATCGACATCCACGAAGTGGGCACGTGAACATAGATGATGCGATAACCCTCGCCCTGCACCGCATCGGCCGGAGCCAGCACCAGACCGATGGCCAGCCCGACCCCGGCCAACAGCACAGCCAGCGCCGCAAACCAAGGGATGAGCCGGCCAGCCAAGCCATAAAACGTTTGGGGTGCGGCGTAATAAAACCAGCGTATCGTCATTCCATTCTCATTCTTGGGCGATTTTAAGAGCCACTGCACAAGCCCAAGGACTGAACACGACAGCGGGCACCAAAATCGCCAACAAAATCGACAAGTGAGCCTGTGCGCCCAAGCCCGCGGCCTGAGCTTCGACCGCCCCGGCACCAAACACCAGCACCGGCACAAACAGTGGCAATACCAACAACGACAACAACACGCCCCCTCCCCGCACGCCCAGCGTCAACGCCGCACCGATGGATCCCACCAGCGACAGCACAGGGGTCCCCAGCAACAAACTCAGTGCCAGCACGCCCATGGCGTCGACCGACAAATCAAACTGCAAAGCCAGCAACGGGGAAAGCAGCACCAGAGGCACTCCGCACAGCAACCAATGCGCCGTTATTTTGGCCGAAACCAAAACCCCCAGCGATGCAGGTGACAAGGCCATTTGCTCGAGTGTGCCGTCGCGATGATCTGACTCAAACAGGCGCGCCAGCACCAACATGCTGGCCAGCAATGCCCCCACCCACAAAATGCCCGGCGCAATCAACCGCAACAGTTTGAAGTCGGGTCCGATGGCCAACGGAAAAAGGCTGGCGACAACGACAAAAAAGAACACCCCCGTCAAGACCTCGGTCTTGCGCCGCAGGGCCAGCAGGAGGTCGCGCTGCAAGACGGCTACAAAAGCGTTCATGCGCCCAAGCGGAAAGACCGCCCCTCGCCATCCAACGCCACGGGTTGGTGGCTGGTGTAGAGCACTGCGCCGCCCAGGGCGACATGCCGGCTCAGTTGCGCTCGCAGGCGCTCGACCGCCGTCGCATCAAGGGCCACAAAGGGCTCGTCGAGCAACCACAACACAGGACGGCCAGGGCGCAAACGGGCCAAGGCGCAACGGCGTTTTTGACCTTGAGACAAGACGCGCAGGGGCAGATGCTCGCGCCCGCGCAAGCCTTGCTCGGCCAACGCGGTCAAAGCCTCGGCTTCGGTCCAAGCCTGGCCCGAGATGGCCGCCTCGAAACGCAAGTTCTCCAATGCGCTGAGCTCTTCTTTCAGGGCCAGTTGATGCCCCATGTAGAGCCGCTGAGCGCGAAAATCGGAATCGGCGGCGTCGCTGGGTGCACCACGCCAAAGCACCTCGCCCGCACTGGCTGCGGCCAAGCCGCACACAATGCGCAACAAACTGGTCTTACCCACCCCGTTGGCGCCCTCAAGGTGCAACCACTGGCCGGGGTTCAGGCTGAAGGAAACCCCTTGGAACAGGGGTTTCAGGCCCCGTTCACAGGACAGGGCTCGAACTTCAAGCAAAGGAACAGTCATGGAGGGGGATCATACCCCCGACCCCATGGTCAAGACCTGCCCGCAGATCAGTCGACCTTGGCACCCGAAGCCTTGACGATCGGGCCCCAACGGTTGATTTCGGTTTGGTTCATGGCGGCCATCTCCGCCGCACTGGTGCCCAGGATGTTGTAGCCCAACTCGGTCATGCGCTTGACGAATTCGGGTGACTTGGTGCCCTGAATGGCTGCGGCGTTGAGTTTGGCAATGACCTCAGGGGGGGTACCCGCCGGTGCGGCCAGACCAAACCAGACCCCGGATTCATAACCTTTGACGCCCGCCTCGGCAATGGTGGGCAAGTCAGGCAGGGTGGCATCGCGCTTGGCTCCGGTGGTGGCCAGAGCGCGCAATTTGCCCGCCTTGATGTGCGGCAAAGCCGAAGGAATGTTGTCGAACATGGCCTGCACCTGTCCCCCCAGCAGGTCAGTGACTGCGGGCGCGCTGCCCTTGTAGGGGATGTGGGTCATGTTGAACTGGGTCAGGTGCTTGAACATCTCGGCCGACATGTGGATGCTGGTGCCGTTGCCGCTGGAGGCCACGGTGATGGGGCCAGGCTTGCCCAAGGCGATGAACTCGGCGACCGAGTTGGCTTTGACCGAAGGATGCACCACCAGCACATTGTTGAGCGAGACCAAGGCCGAAATGGGCACCAGGTCTTTCATGGTGTCAAACGGCATCTTGGCATACAAAGCGGGATTGATGGCCTGAATGCCGCTGGTGGTCATGAGGATGGTGTAGCCATCAGGCGCCGAACGAGCCACCTCGGCGCCGCCGATGTTGCCGCCAGCACCCGGTTTGTTGTCGACAGTGACAGAAACGCCCAGGGCTTTGGTCAACTCTGCGGCGATCGCGCGCGAGGCGATGTCCACGGCGCCTGCGGGCGGGAACGGGCAAACCAGCCGGATCGGCTTGGCCGGAAAGGCTTGGGCTTGGGCCAAACCAGAGCATGCAAGACCAGCGACCAGACCGACCGCTGAAAGCAAAAATTGACGCTTGATCATGGGAGACTCCTCTTGTTTCTGTCCAACCGTTCTATCCTAACCTGAGACGGACTGGCTTCTGCTATTCCAGACGAGTTGCAAGGTTGTTGGCCCCGATCGAGCGCGGGCGGGCTCAGGCAAAAAAAGCGTCAAAGCCTGCCAGGGGCTCAAAGCGGCCCTTGACGTAGCGCAAGCATGCCGGGCCGGGCACGGCGGGTTCTCTCAGGGTGTGGCGGGGATGCCCGGGGTAACAAATGGTTCGGCCGTGCTCATCGTCAAAGGGCTCGGGCTCGATCGTCGGCGGGGGGCGGCTGGCGGCATCGCGCAGGGCGTGCGCCACATCGGCATAACGCGCCAGGTGGACCAAACTCATGATTTGGGGGGGAGCCAACTCGATGCGCCCATCCCAATAATCGTGCAGGGCCTGGCGGGGGGACAACCACTCGCTGTCGGTGGCTTCGATGTTGTCGTGCAGGGCCGACTGCCCCTCCGGCACAGCGGCCAAAAAAAAGCGGGCATCAAAGCGCTTGTCCATGACCGAGGGGCGCTTGGGGGTGATCCAGCGTGTAAAAGGCACCATGGTGCGGGTCTGCAATTGCAAGCCAAACTCGGGCACCAGATCGGTCAGGTGCAAACCGGCCTTGATCCGGGCCTGCATGGCCGCCATCACGTCGTCCAACCCTTGGGGCCGATCCGCCAGCAAAATGCCGCACTCTTCAAAAGCCTCGCGCAACGCCGCCACGTACAAGCCTTTGGCCTGTTGGGGTGTCAACCGGGGTTCGGCCAGCAAGTCATGCAGCGTTTGCGCGGGTTGATCCAGGTGCGCCTCATCCAACTGGGCATCGGCTTGATCCAGTTTGCCCCCCGGAAACACATAGGCACCGCCCAGCACGGCCGAGGCAGAGTGGCGGCGCAACATGAAGACCTGCAACCCCAGGGTCGCGTCGTCGCGCAACAGCAACACGGTGGCGGCGTCGCGCGGCGGGGTGTGAACAACTGCGGTATTGAGTTCCATGGCGATTCAGTTCTGACGGGCGGCACGCATCTGGGCTTCGCCCGGCAAACCGGTCACGACACAAGCGCCCAGGGCGGCAATCGCCGACAGGGCCAACATCAGGGTGGTGAAACCCTGCGCCTTGACCAAAGGACCCAGCATGTAGACCGCCAGCGAGCTGATGCCGAACGAAATGGCGATCCGGAAACCGCTGACGCGGCTGCGCATCGAGTCGTCGATGTACCGCACCACCATCAGGTCATTGAAGGGAATGGCTGCGAACACGCTGATCATGTAGGCGATGGCGGCGGCGTACCAGACCCAGCCCGTGGTCTGAGCCGCAATCCAGAAGATCAGGGCTTGTCCGGCCAAGATCCCGAGCAACAAGGGTTTGATCGGGAAGCGGTCGAGCAAGCGCCCCACCACCACCTGCGCAAACGAGGCAATCGCATAGACCAAGGCCAGCAACAGGCCCAGCATGACGGGCTCATGCACCAGGCCGTCGAGCCGCTCGGCCAGCAACTGTGCATTGCCGTTGGTGGTGAAGTTGAACAGCAAGCTGCTGGCGATCGCCGAGCCGATCATGACCACCACGGTGCGTTGTGCCAGGTGTTTGGGCAAGTGCACATGGGTCACGGCTTTTTTGGCCGGGGGCGCCGACTCTTGGGGGGCGTAGCGCCAAAACAGCCAACCGCACAACAGAGACAGCAGGGCTGGCGCCACGAAGGCCATGCGCCAACCGAAAAACTGCACCCAAAAACCGGTCGACAAAGCAGCCAGCGCAATGCCCATGTTGCCGGCCAAACCGTTGATGCCGATGGTCAGTCCAGGCGTTTTGCTGCCCTGAACCAAAAAAGGAATCCCGACCGGGTGGTAGATGGCCGAGAACAAGCCCAACACCGTCAGCGCCACCGCCATTTGTACGGGGGTCTGGGTCAGCGCCACAGCCAGCGAAGACAGGCCCATGCCGACATAAAACACCAGCATCATGCGCCGGCGGCCCCACAGGTCGCCCAATCGGCCTGCAGGGATGGAGCCGATGCCAAACATCACGAAGGCGCCGGCGGTGTAGGGCATCAGGTCTTCCCAGCGCGCCAGCCCAAAGTCGTGCGCAATCGCCGCCACAGCCGTGGCGAAGATCAGCAGAAACAAGTGATCCAGGGCATGGCCCAGATTGAGCAACAGGGCGCAAAAGCGGTTCATGCGTCCCATTGTGCATCAGCCCCGGCCAGGTGGCACGGGGCTGATGTCAAATGCAAGACTGCAATCTTCAGGTCTTGGGCACAAAGGGACCGGGATCGACACAGGCGGGCGTGTCGACCGGTTTGCCCATTTTGGCCTTGTTGGTCTTTTGCACATGGGCCGCCACGCGGTCGATGGACTTGCACAGCTTGAAGGCGTCCACTTTGCCGTTGTGGGCGGTTTTGGCGGCTGCTTCGGCAGCCTTGGCCTTGGCCTCGTCGCTGGGAGCCGGCAATTTGGCCCAAGCCGAACCGGCCAGACCCAGGGCGAATAAAAGGGTGATCGCTTTCATGTCAGATGCTCCGCGTGGTAGGTTCGGGCAGGGCACCGCTGCGCTGGGCCGGGATCTTGCCGGCAGCGATGTCGTTGGCCCACAGTTCGTGGTGTTCTTTGGCCCAGGTTTCGTCCACATAGCCCGTGCGCATGGCCTTGTAGGCCCCCTGCATGCCGATGGTTCCCATGTAAATGTGACCCAGGAACATGGCCATCATGAGGACGGTGGCCACGGCGTGGATCATGTGGGCGACTTGCATGGTGCTGCGCTCGTAGATCAAGCCGGGAATCAGCATGTCGAGCACCAGACCCGAGGCGATCACGATGCCGCCGAGCAGGAACACGCCCAGCCAGAACAGCACTTTTTCTCCGGCGTTGAAACGATGCGAGGGGACCTCGTGGCCTCCCAGCATGCCGCCAAAGCGCAACAACCAGCCCCAGTCTTCCCGCTTGGGCAGATTGTCTTTGACGAAGGTGAAAAACACGATCGGCAAGGACACCGCGAACAGCGGGCCGGCAAAGTTATGGGCGTTTTTCAGCAAGTAGGTGACGAAGCCAAAAATGGTGCTGCCCACCACCGGCAAAATGAAATACTTGCCAAAGGCCATGAAGATGCCCGACACCGCCAAAATCACAAAGGCGATGGCATTGGCCCAATGGGCCGAGCGCTCAAAGGGTGTGAAACGCTCGATCTGCCGGCCGGTTTCGGAGCCGTGCAAACGCATGGTGCCCTTGCCCCAATAGAACAGGGCGATGGCACCCAACACGATGAGCATGAAAGCCCCGCCGTAAGGGATGATGATGTTGTTGCGCACCTGGCGCCAAGCCTCCCCGGCGTTGGTGTAGGTTGAACCCGGATACTGCACAAAGGGCTGGATCAGGTTGCCGGCCTCGGGGGCCTGTGATTTGGGCAAGCTGGAGTAGCCGGTCACGCCCTGGCCCACCTGGCGCCACATGGGAGCGTTGTTGCCAGGCTGCACCTGACCACGCTGGGCGTTGTCCTGGTTGGCATAACCGGGATCGGTGCTGGCATCTTTGATGTCCAGGATGTTGGCGCTTTGCACGGCAGGTGCGCCGGCGGCAGGAGCCGACTGGGCGGCTGCCAGGCCACAGGCCGTGAAAAGCGCCAGGGTGGCCAAGCCTCGGCGCCAAAGGGATGTGCGCATGATCAACTCCTTAGCGGGCGTGATCGTTTTGGCCATATTGGGCGCGCACTTTCATGCCCTGCTCCCAACTGGTCTTGTCGCCGGCCTTCCAGCCCGGGGCGGCGTAGGTGCTCATGCTGCCGGGCGAACCGGTGTAGGGGGCGGCATCGGCACCGACGGTGCGGGCCTTCTCGCCGCAGGCGCTGAGTGCGAGCGCGGTGGCGGCCAGCGTCAGAGTCAGGACTGATTTCATGACTTGCCCCCTTCGCGGGCCTGCGAAGTCGAGCCGTAGGCGGTGCCCCAGCCCCAGACTTCGGCGCCTTTGTTGCGCTTGAGCACCCGGTTGCGGAAGATGTCGGCCACCACATCGCCGTCACCGGCCAGCAAGGCTTTGGTCGAACACATCTCGGCACAGGCGGGCAGCTTGCCCTCGGCCAAACGGTTGCGCCCGTACTTCTCGAACTCGGCCTGGCTGCCATTGGCCTCGGGGCCACCGGCGCAGAACGTGCATTTGTCCATCTTGCCGCGCACGCCGAATGTGCCCTGCGAAGGGAACTGCGGCGCGCCAAAAGGACAGGCATACGAGCAATAGCCGCAACCGATGCAGACGTCTTTGTCGTGCAAGACCACGCCTTCGTCGGTTTTGTAGAAGCAGTTGACCGGACAGACCGCCATACAGGGTGCGTCGGAGCAGTGCATGCAAGCGACCGAGATCGAACGCTCGCCGGGCACCCCGTCGTTCAGGGTGACCACGCGGCGGCGGTTCACGCCCCAAGGGACTTCGTGCTCGTTTTTGCAGGCGGTGACGCAGCCGTTGCATTCGATGCAGCGCTCGGTGTCACAAATGAATTTCATGCGTGCCATGCGTCTTCTCCTTATGCCCGCTCAACGTTGCAGATGGTGGTTTTGGTTTCCTGCATCATGGTGACGCTGTCGTAACCATAGGTGGTGGCCGTGTTGATGGCCTCGCCGCGCACGATCGGCGCTGCGCCTTTGGGGTAGTAAGCCAGCATGTCAGCCCCTTGCCAACGTCCCGAGAAGTGGAACGGCATGAAGACCGTTTCTTTGTCGACGCGGGGGGTGACCAGGGCTTGCATGTTCAGGCGCGCACCAGTGGGTGTGCTGACCCAGACCCGTTCGCCGTTGCGGATGCCGCGCTTAGCCGCCGTCTCGGGGTTGATCTCGACGAACATCTCTTGCTGCAACTCGGCCAGCCAGGGGTTGGCGCGGGTTTCTTCACCGCCGCCCTCGTACTCGACCAGTCGGCCCGAGGTCATGACCAGCGGGAACTTTTCGTGCAGCTTGTCGGCCAGGTTTTTCTCTTGCACGGTTTTGTACAAGGTCGGCAAACGCCAGAAGGCCTTGCGGTCGTCGTGCGTCGGGTACTTGGCCATGAGGTCGGGGCGGTTGCCGTAAAGCGGCTCGCGGTGCTGCGGAATCGGGTCGGGGAAGTTCCAGACCACGGCACGCGCCTTGGCGTTGCCGAACGGGTGGCAACCATGGTTTTTCATGAAGACCCTGATCTGGCCGCCCGACGAATCGGTCTTCCAGTTCTTGCCGTCGGCTTTTTTCTTTTCTTCTTCGGTCAGCTCGTCCCACCAGCCCAGCTTCTTGAGCAGCACGTGGTCGAGTTCGGGGTAGCCGGTGGTGATGTCGGCGCCCAGCGAATGCGAGCCGTCTTCGGCCAACAGGCTCTTGCCGTCGCGCTCGACGCCGAAGTTGGCGCGGAAGTTGCCGCCCCCGTCCATGACATGCTTGGAGGTGTCGTACAGGTTGGGCGAGCCGGGGTGCTTGAGTTCGGGCGTGCCGTAGCAAGGCCAGGGCAAACCGAAGTAATCGCCTGATGTGTCGTAGCCGGTTTCTTTGTCGACGCCACCCTTGGACTTGAGGGTCTTGACGTCAAAGAGGTGCATGTTGCGCATGTGGGCCTTGAGGCGCTCGGGGCTTTGGCCGGTGTAACCGATGGTCCAGACGCACCGGTTGATCTCGCGCAGGATGTCCTCGGGCACGGGTTCGTCCATGCCCTTGACCTTTTGCATCTTGTAGTTTTTGGTCAGCTCTTTCTCAAAGCCCAGCTTTTGCGCCAACTGGTACATGATCATGTGGTCGCTGCGGCTCTCCCACAGGGGCTCGATGACCTTTTCGCGCCACTGAATCGAACGGTTGGAGGCCGTGCATGACCCGCTGGTCTCGAACTGGGTGGCAGCGGGCAACAGGTACACCGCACGCTTGGGGTTGAGGTCTTCGGCTTTGCCGGGCATGGCGGCCATGGCCGCGGTCGCCGAGGGGTAGGGGTCGACCACCACCAGCAAGTCGAGCTTATCCATGGCGCGCTTCATCTCGAGACCCCGGGTCTGCGAGTTGGGGGCATGGCCCCAGAAGAACACGCCGCGCAGGTTGGGGTCCTGGTCGATCAGCTCGTTGTTTTCGAGCACGCCATCGATCCAGCGCGAAACCGTGATGCCCGGCTTGGTCATCATGCCGGGGGCGGCATAACGGCCTTTGATCCACTCGAAATCGACGCCCCAGGTGGCCGCAAAATGCTTCCAGGAGCCTTCGGCCAGACCGTAGTAACCGGGCAAAGAATCCGGGTTGGGGCCCACATCGGTGGCGCCTTGCACGTTGTCATGGCCGCGGAAGATGTTGGTGCCGCCGCCACTCTTGCCCACGTTGCCGAGCGCCAGTTGCAAAATGCACGAGGCGCGCACCATGGCGTTGCCGATGGTGTGCTGGGTTTGACCCATGCACCAGACGATCGTGCCGGGGCGGCTGTCGGCCAGCATCTTGGCCACTTTGATCATCTGGTCTTCTTTGACGCCGCAGGCCTCTTCGACCTTGTCGGGTGTCCACTTGGCCATGATGTCGGCCTTGACGGCCTCCATGCCGTACACGCGATCGTTGATGTACTTTTTGTCTTCCCAGCCGTTCTTGAAGATGTGATAGACCAGACCGAACAAGAAGGGGATGTCGGTGCCCGAACGGATCCGCACAAACTCATCCGCGCGGGCAGCCGTGCGGGTGAAGCGCGGATCGACCACGATCATCTTGCAGCCGTTTTCTTTGGCGTGCAACATGTGCAGCATCGACACCGGGTGAGCTTCGGCGGCGTTAGAGCCGATGTACAGGGCGACCTTGCTGTTTTGCATGTCGTTGTACGAGTTGGTCATGGCGCCATAACCCCAGGTGTTGGCCACACCGGCCACCGTGGTCGAGTGGCAAATGCGGGCCTGGTGGTCGCAGTTGTTGGTGCCCCAGAAACTGACGAATTTGCGCAGCAAATAGGCTTGTTCGTTGTTGTGTTTGGACGAGCCCACAAAATACACGCTGTCGGGGCCGCTGGCCTTGCGCAGTTCGTTCATTTTGTCGGCAATTTCCTGCAGGGCCACGTCCCAGCTGATGCGCTCGTATTTGCCGTTGACCAGCTTCATGGGGTAGCGCAAGCGATGCTCGCCATGGCCGTGCTCGCGAATCGCCGCCCCCTTGGCGCAGTGAGCACCCAGATTGATGGGGGAGTCAAACACCGGCTCCTGACGCACCCAGACGCCGTTTTCAACCACCGCATCGATGGCACAACCCACAGAACAGTGGGTGCAGACGGTGCGTTTGACTTCGACCTTGCCCGCCCCGGTGGCCGAAGCCCCGCCAGCGGCCTTGGCCTTTTGCACCAGGGTCAATTGGGTCGCGGCCAGGCCAACGCCCAAACCCAGGCCGGAGCGGCGCAGAAAGCCACGGCGGTCCACGGTGGGCATGGCATGAGCCAGTCCGCGCTGCAAGCGACCGACCAAACCGGCGGCGGGTGCCGCAACGGCGGCGTCAGTTTTGCGAGTGAGCAACATGATGTCCCCTTTCAAACGCGGGCAGTGCGGTAATAACGCTTGATGTGTTCGCTGACGTTGTAGCCGCCCCCGCGCTCAGGGGTGGGTTGCTTGGCTTGCACCGGGCTCTCGGTCCGGCTCAACGTGGTGGATACTGTGGCCACGGCGGCAGCGGCCGCCACAGCGCCAGTGCCCATGAAAAATCCGCGTCGCGAGGAGCGGGTTTGTTCTTTGCTCATGTCATCTCCTGAAAGGGTCGGCACTCAACCCCGAATGTTCTATGCAAGGATGTGCATATAACTACATGCGTAGATTAACATTTCTACACATCCTGAGGTGACCCTGCACATCAGGACTTGTACGCATTCGCAGGTTGTAAGGTTTGAGTCAGATTCCTCAAAGCATGTCAAACGCCTGTCGCTCGACCGCCACAAAGGCCCGGGTCATGCTGGCCAAACTTCGATAAAACGCCGCTTTGGGGTGGCCCTCGATGGCTTCACACAGGGCGTCGACCCAAGGCGACAAATGACGGCCAAAAAACTGCTGCTGGCGTGTCAGGTTGCAGACCTCGACCTCGTCGCCCGCGATGAGAAAACGCATCACCTCGAAGAGATAAGCGATGTGGTCTTCGGTGGCGGGCGAGGTGTCGGGGTTGCGCGCCAGGCCGAGTTCGGTCAGGTCATTGCGGAGTTCGACCAGGGGTCGCTCGTTCAGGAAACCGACCTGGTAGAACGATCCGAACAGGTCGATGTCGGGCTTGCCCACGCCCCCGAACAAGGCGTCGTATTCGGCCTTGACCTGGGCCAGGGTCAGGGTTCTGGACTGGCCCACCAGTTGCTGCCAGGGTTCTTCCAAAAAAGCCCCGGGGGCCGGGGCCTCGGTCACCGCCACTTGCAAGGCTTGCCAAACCTCGGACCCGGGGGGGGCCAGGTAGAGCATGGACAACAGGCCGTACATCTCGGCACGGGCGGTTTCTTCATCCAGGGCGGAGCTGCCCGGGTCACTGGATTTTTTGTTCATCATCGGATCCGTAAATGTCGATCACCCGGCAATCTCCGCACATCTTGATGCGCTCGAGCGCAGCGCCCTGGAACATGGGGTGGCCTTGCAGCCGCTGGATCATGGTTTGCACCGCCCCTTGGGTGCCGAAGGCTTTGCCGCAGCGGATGCAGGCGTAGGGCGGGCTTTCGTGCAGCACCCGCTGCTGGGTGCGTTCGCGACCCAACAAGAGACGGGGCTGCAAACTCAGTGCCTGCTCGGGGCAGGTTTTGACGCACAAGCCGCATTGCACGCAGTTTTTCTCGGTGAATCGCAGTTGCGGGCTGTCGGGGTTGTCTTGCAAGGCGCTGGCCGGGCAAGCGCCGACACAGCTCATGCACAGGGTGCAGGCGTCGGTGTCGATCTGCACCGCGCCCCAGGGCGAAGCGGCCTTGAGGGCAATGGCTTGCGGGGGTTCGGGCGCGCGCAGGGCGGGCGCGTGGGTGACCAGGTGCGCCAGCGCCAACTCGAGCTGGCTGCGCTTGTCACCCGTGTAGGTCAGGGTGGCGACCGGCAGCGGGGTGGCCTTTTCCGGCTCCAGAGCCGCCAACACTTCGGCTTCGAGATCCAGACCGCCGTGGGCCTGCAACACCCGCACGCCCAGACCGCTGTAGCCCAGGCCTTGCAACAGATCCTGCGCCAACTCGGCTTGTTCCCGCAGGGCCTGGACATAGGCCGGCGCATCGTCAGTGGTGCACAAGACCAGCACCTGACGCACGCCACCCGCCATCAGGGAGAGCCACAAATCCAGCCCGACACTGGCGCTGTGCCAGATTTCTTGCGGCAACACGCGCGCAGGCAAGCCCTGAGCCAGGCCCAGTCGTGCGGCCCGGCCCCACTCTTCGATCAGGGCACGCCCGCGCTGCGGGTTGTGCAACAAAAGCACCGGGTCTTGCCCGCCGGCTTGGGCATAGGTGCGGAGCAGGGTTTGCAGGCGCGGTCCCAGGTCGGTGGCGCGCGGGTAGGCATAGCTCAGCGCCCCCGTGGGACAGACGGTGGTGCAGGCACCACAGCCGACGCACAAGTGCGGGTTGACCTGGATTTGCTGGCGCTGGCGGTCGGAGGAAATGGCCTCGGCCGAGCAAATGTCGATGCAGGCCTGACAGCCGGTTTTTTCGTTGCGGGTGTGGGCGCACAGCTTTTGCTTGTACTGGAAAAACCGGGGTTTCTCGAACTCACCCACCAGTGTGCGCAAGGTGCTGACGCAGTCGAGCAAATCCTGCCGCGCCGAAGCCAGATAACCTTGGGGCAAGGCGTGCATCGGCAAAGCCGGCGTGGTTTGCAAATCAAGCACCAGGTCAAACTCGAGCGTTTCGTTCTCGGGCGCACGGTCAAAATCGATCGCGCCCAAGGCACCGCAGGCCTGCACACAAGCCCGATGGCTTTGGCAGCGCGACAAATCAATCTGGTAATCGAGCCCGATGGCTTGTTCCGGACAGGCCACGACGCAGGCGTTGCAGCGGGTGCAAACATCGAGATCGATCGGATTGTTGCGCTCCAGCGTGAGTTGGAAGGCACCCAGCCATCCCTTGAGGGCGCCGATGCGACCGGCCAGCACGGGGTGAGTTCGAGCCTGGGCGCCACCGGCCACACCGGCTCCGGTCGACAGCAGGGTGACTTGTAATTCGGGCAGCAACGCCGCCACCCGTTCGGCCTGATCGATCGGACCGATGATCAGCAAGCGACCCTGTGAACGGTAGCTGACCGTGGGCACGGGTTCGGGTTCGGGGCTTTGGGCGGCCGCGATCAAGGCCGCCATCTTGGCGCTGGCCTGCGGGCCCTGCTGGCTCCAGCCGGCAGTCTCACGGATGTTGACAAAGCGAATCGGCGCCCAGGCACTGCGGCCGGCCGCTTGGGCGGCTTGATCCGCCAATTGCTCGAACAGAGGCTTTTCCTGGGTGCAAGCCACCGTCAGGGGCTGGCCGTTTTGCAAAGCTTGCAAAAAAGCACCCGCCTCACGGCGGCACAAATGGGTGTGTGCCTGGATGGGGTCAGTCAGCACCTGACCCATCGCCTGCGGGTCCAGGCGCTGGGTTTGGTTGCAATCGCAAATCAGGGTCGTCAAGGTGGTGCTCTGGTTCAGGTTCAACAAGGCCTTGGCTGGACACCGCCGGGGGTTCGCCAGGGGGCTGGATCTGGGGATCGTCGTCGGACTTTAGCAGGCGCATGGCCCGGGCGCTGACCATGCGGGCCAAATAACCCTCGGGCAAAGGGTCCGGCGTGTTGTAGTCATCGATGTAGATGTCGAGCCCGTCCATGACATTGAAGTGCGGGTCACTGAACAACTGGCGCATGGCCGTGTTGCGCACTTCAGGGGCCACATCGGGCCGCACGAATGCCCGGAAATCGTCTTGCGGGGTCAGTTGCCGGGCCTGCTCCAGCGTGGGGGGCTGGGGCGGCTCGGCTGCGGCGGGCTCGGCCGGATTGACCGGCTGGCCTGGGTCGGTGAGCGTTGGCGCTGGCTGCGGGCTGCGGGCCTCAGGGACGGCAGCCGGCTTGGCCCAACGGCTGAAAAAATCACTGGCGGCCATGGTGCTTGTCGGTGCTGACGCGCGCCGGCTGACCAAAGCGGTCCGTCAGGGGCTGGAAACTTTGCGGGCGTTGGCGTTTTTTGGGCTCGGGCTTCCAGTGCCGGGCCACAAAGTCCTGCAACACGGCCAACCATTCGGGTTGCACAGGCACCTGCTCGACCGTTTCTTGCGCATCCAGCCAGCGCCCGGCGTCGTGGTAACTCAAACTGACCATGACCGGCACGGCCACCGGCTCGCTGCCGAGTTCGGCCGCTTCTTGCATGCGCCACATCACGAACCAGCAAGGTGCCGGAGAGCTGAGGTTGAGGTAGTAGCCTTCGGCATCGTCGGGATACAAGCCGGTGGTCTGCCCCGGATGCACCCACAGCGACAGATCAGGATCGTTGCGCCACTCGTGCGGCTGCGTGCCCCACTGCCCGTCGTCGGGCCAAACATCGTGCAACACCCAGCGATGCGATTGCCAGCGCGCCATGGGACCGCTGATGGCCTCGCGGCGCATGACCACGGCCACCTGAATCGGGGGATGTGTACTCATGCCGGCATGATAAGCCAGCTTGTCCAACCTGCACCGGACCGGGGCCAAGCCCCGCCGGCGACCCAAGGTCAATAAGTTTCCAGGTGCAAGCGGCCTTCGCGTTGCAGCGACTGTGCCACCGTGTCCCAATCGAGCCCGGCGCCGGTGGCGATGTCGCGCAAGGCCATGACCACGCCCTCTTCCATGCTTTTAAGGCCGCACACATAAAAGTAAGCCTGGGGGTCGCGCAACAACGGCAGCAAATCGGCGGCCCGCTCGCGCATCGCGTCTTGCACATAGCGCTTGGGCTTTTGCGCCTCACGCGAAAACGCAAAATGGATGTCGATGAAGTCTTTGGGCAGATTTTGCAAGGGGCCAAAATAAGGCAATTCCTGCGGTGTGCGAGCGCCAAAAAACAGCATCAACTTGCCGCCCTCGAATTTGCCGCTCTGGCGCAAGCGGCGTCGCCATTCGGTCATGGCCCGCATCGGGGCGCTGCCGGTGCCGGTGCAAATCATCACGATGTGCGAGCGCGGGTGATTGGGCATCAGGAAGCTGGCCCCAAACGGCCCGATGACCTCCACCACATCGCCCACGGCCAAGTCGCACAGGTAATTGGACGCCACGCCACGCACCGGCTGACCCTGATGGTCTTCGAGCACGCGCTTGACGGTCAGCGAGAGGTTGTTGTAGCCGGGGCGCTCGCCGTTGCGTGGGCTGGCGATGGAGTACTGACGGGCGTGGTGCGGCCGCCCTTGGGCGTCGACCCCGGGGGGGATGATGCCGATCGACTGGCCTTCGAGCACCGGAAACGGCATGGCGCCAAAATCCAGCACGATGTGGTGGGTGTCGTATTCTTTGCCGACTTCGGTCACGCGGACATTGCCCGCCACCGTGGCGGTGATGGATTTTTGCGCTGCCTTGGGGCCGTACAAGTTGGTATAAGCGTGTGCCGCCGACCAAGGTGGCAGGGTCGAACCCAACACCTGAAAGGCCGGCGCGCTGGCCCCGGAAGACACCGAAGCGCTTGTGGCGGCTGCCGTGGCTGCCGGGGTCACCGCTGCACCGCCCCACTCGGCCAGGGCCTCATCGCTGAGGCTGGCCGGCAGTTCGTCCCACGTCAACTGGTCGGCCACGCTGTAGGCATTGGCCTTGGGCATGGTGCGCCAGTTGTCGATGGACCCGGTGGGGCAAGGCGGCACGCACGCCATGCACAGGTTGCACTTGTCGGCATCCACCACATAGTTGCGGCTGTCGTGGGTGATGGCACCCACCGGACAAGTGGCCTCGCAGGTGTTGCACCGGATGCAGATTTCCGGGTCAATCAGGTGCTGCTGGATCAGGACGGCTTCGGCGGTCATGGCAAATCAGTTGAAACGGATGTACTCGAAATCAACCGGCTGGCGGTTGATGCCCATGACCGGCGGGGCGATCCAGTTGGCAAACTTGCCCGGCTCGACCACCCGGCCCATCAGGCTGGCGACATAAGCACGATCTTCGCCGGTGGGCAGCCACTCGTCAACCTTGGCATTCCACTCGGCTTCGCTGATCACGCGGCCATCAGGACTGACCTTGCTGCCGGCCAGGGAGCCGATGTTGCGGTGGAAGGCCTTGTGCGGCACGGTCAGACGGAACGGAATGCCTGCCTTTTCGATCACCCGGTTCCAGCGCTCGACACCGCCCTTGGAGTCGGTGATGTAGTCGTCGCGCAGCACTTCGTTGAGCGCATTGAGCATGGGGACTTCTTTTTCTTTGACCTGGCCGTCGACCACTTCGAGCACTTTGTAACTCTGGCCTTTGAGCATGTGGTCATCGGTGCGCTTGCCTTCCTCGAAGCGGCCTTTCAGGCCCGAGCTGTAGAAGGTAGCGGCATTGGACGACTGATCGGCTCCGAACAAGTCGATGGTCACGCTGAAGTGGAAATTGAGGTAACGCTGGATGGTGGGCAGATCGATCACACCGGCGGCGCGCAACTTGGCCACGTCATCGGTTTTGAGCTGGTTCATCATGTCGACCGTGCGCTGGATCACGCGGCTCACACCCGACTCGCCCACGAACATGTGGTGGGCTTCTTCGGTCAGCATGAACTTGGTGGTGCGCGCCAGCGGGTCAAACGCCGACTCGGCCAGGGCACACAACTGAAACTTGCCGTCGCGGTCGGTGAAATACGTGAACATGAAAAAAGACAGCCAATCCGGGGTCTTCTCGTTGAAGGCCTCCAGGATCCGGGGGTTGTCGTCCTGGCCGCTGCGGCGCTCAAGCAGGGCCTCGGCTTCTTCGCGACCATCGCGTCCGAAGTATTTGTGCAGCAGGTACACCATGGCCCACAAATGACGCCCCTCTTCCACATTGACCTGGAACAGGTTGCGCAGGTCGTATTGGCTGGGCGCGGTCAGCCCCAGATGGCGCTGCTGCTCCACCGACGCGGGCTCGGTATCGCCCTGGGTCACGATGATGCGGCGCAGGTTGGCGCGGTGTTCGCCGGGCACGTCTTGCCAGGCGGCTTCGCCCATGTGGTCGCCAAAGTGGATTTTGCGGTCTTGCTCGGCGGGATTCAGAAAAATGCCCCAACGGTAGTCAGGCATCTTCACATGGCCGAATTGCGCCCAACCCTGGGGATCCACGCTGACGGCAGTGCGCAGGTAAACGTCAAAATTTTGCGAGCCATCGGGACCCATGTCCTGCCACCACGACAGGTAGTTGGGCTGCCAGTGTTCGAGCGCACGTTGCAACGTGCGGTCTTCCGCCAGGTTGACGTTGTTGGGAATCTTCTCGCTGTAATTGATACCGGACATGATGTGCTCCTGATTAAACGCGGTTGAGATCGAAAACGGCTTTTTCGCCCTTGCCAAAGACCTTGAGTGCGCCCTTTTCGCCGACGGCGTTGGGGCGGTTGAAGATCCAGTTTTGCCAGGCGCTCAAGCGCCCGAAAATGCGGGTTTCCATGGTTTCCTGGCTGGCGAAGCGCAAATTGGCTTCCAGACCCGTCAACCCGTCGGGCGACATGGCGGCGCGCTCTTCAATGGCCAGGCGAATTTCATCGTCCCAGTCGATGTCGTCGGGCGTCGACGTCACCAGACCCAACGCCATGGCCTTGGCCGCATCCAGCGGCTGCCCGACCACCGAGGCCACCTGCGCCATGGGTGCGGTTTCTTCGTAAAAACGGCGCTGCAAACGGCTTTGGTGGTTGACCATGGGGAAACGCCCCAAGTTCAGCTCGGTCAGTTCCAGACCGGGGGCTTGTTCGGGGCTGTCAGGCAGATCCAGCATGTAAGCGCGGTCGGCGGCAAAAGCCAACTCGGCCAAGGTGCCGACAAAGCAAGAGCCTTGATCAATCAGGGCAAACAAAGAGCGCGACGACACGTCGATGCGCGCCAGGGTGCGGCGCAGCATGCCCAGAGTTTCATTGACGAACCAATGCGCCTGATGCGCCGCCAACAGCTGGTCGGACTGACGCGCCAGTGCCGCATCACCGGTGGTGCGCAGCAACCAGGTCCCGATGTCCAGTTCGTTGGTGCGCAGGCTCAGGATGGCGTCATCGAGTTCGCGTGCCATTTGCAGGGGGTACCAGCCATCGCCCTGGGCCAACATGGCGTCGGGCGTGGTGGGCAACGCAGCCTTGGGGGCCGACACCGTCAAGGTGGCGGTGCGACGGGCGCGGTCGATCTGCACCTGAACGTACTCGTAGTCGATGCCGTCGGCGCTGACGTTTTTCTTCAGGGGATTGAGCGTGATGCCCTGGCCGGCGGCGGCTTGGCCGGGCCGCTTGCTTTGCGCAGCCATGGCTTGGACGCGTTGCCGGGTTTGCTCGGCAAACTGGGCCGGCTTGGCGATGGCGTCGACCAAGCGCCAATCGACGGCACGTTGACCGCGCACGCCTTCGACGCTGGTGCAAAAGATATCGGCATGATCATGGCGCACATGGCGCTTGTCGGTCACACGGGTCAGGCCACCGGTGCCCGGCAACACGCCCAACAGCGGCACTTCGGGCAAAGACACCGCCGAAGAACGGTCATCGACCAGCAAAATCTGATCGCAAGCCAGGGCCAACTCGTAACCACCACCGGCGCAAGCACCATTGACAGCGGCCAGGAACTTCAGGCCATCGTGCCGGCTGGAGTCTTCGATGCCGTTGCGGGTTTCGTTGGTGAACTTGCAGAAATTGACTTTCCAGGCGTGGGTCGACAGACCCAGCATGAAGATGTTGGCGCCCGAGCAAAAAATGCGGTCGCGCAAGCTGGTGACCACCACCGCCTTGACCTCGGGGTGCTCGAATCGGATGCGCTGCAGCGCGTCGTGCAACTCAATGTCCACGCCCAGGTCGTAGCTGTTGAGCTTGAGTTTGTAGCCGGGGCGAATGCCGCCGTCTTCGTTGATGTTGAGCTTGAGGGTGGCGATTTCGCCCTCGAAAGACATCGACCAGTGCTGGTAACGACTGGGGTGGGTTTGATAGTCAACGGCTTGCGGGTTCATGTTTTGTCTCCTCGGATTCACTCGATAACTGCATCATAATGCATATTTGAGATCGGTCAAATGCATTTTTTTGCATACCCGATATTTTTAGTAGGCTATTAGGCCGGTTGCGGGGTGGGGGCCAGCCGCAAAGCTTGGCGCACCTGCAAACGCAGCAGCTTGAAGGTCTGCTCCTGGTCTTGCGCGCTGGTGTCCACCGCCAGATCGGCCTTGGCATAAAAAGCCGCACGTCCCTCGAGGATGCGCACCAGGTCGTCCATGGCCTCTTTGCTGGCGGCCATGGGGCGCAGATCGCCCTGGGCGGCGACCCGCGACATGTGGTCTTCGGGCTTGGCTTGCAACCAGACCGTGAAACAGTGCGTCAACACCTCATTGAAAGTGGCCGGATCAGAGACCAGCCCGCCGGGGGTGGCGATGACGACTTCCGGGTAGATCTGGATCGCTTCTTCCAAGGCCCGGCGCTCATAACGGCGATAAGCATTGGTGCCGTACAGGTTGTGGATTTCGCTGATGCTGCAGCCCGCAAATTTTTCGATCTCGCGGCTGAGCTCGACAAAGGCATAACCCAGGTCTTTCGCCAGGCGCTGACCCAAAGTGGTCTTGCCGGCCCCGCGCAGCCCCACCAGGGCAATGCGGTTGGTGCGGGCGTCGGGGCTGCCGTGGCTGCCAAACATTTCACCCAATTGGATGCGGGCGCGGCGCAATTCGGCTTCGGAGCGTTTTTCGAGCAACTCGCGGATCAGGAGCCATTCAGGGGACGAGGTGGTGACATCGCCCAACAATTCAAAAATGGAACATTGCAAGGCCTGCGCCACCTGCAACAAGATCAAGATCGAGGCGTTGCCGGTGCCTGACTCCAGGTTGGCCAAATGGCGCTCGGACACCCCGGCATTTTGGGCCACGGCGCGGCGCGTGAGGCCCTTTCGGGCCCTTAAGGTGCGCACCCGTTCGCCTAAGGTGGACAGGAACGGGTGGCGGGTTTCTTCGGTCAGGGCATTCATTCCTGCACTTTAATTCAAAAGGCAGGAAAAATGCAAGATAGTGCAGACGCTGGTGATCCGACTCAAGTGTCCTTCGAGATCTTGATCGACGGAAACTTGGACGAGAAGTCCTTGGATTTGAGGGCGATCTTGGCCGCCACCTGCAAGGCAATGTCGCGGTACAGGCGGGTGACTTCGCCATCGGGGTGAGCCACCACGGTGGGCATGCCGCTGTCGGCTTGCAGCCGGATCTGCATGTCCAGGGGCAAAGCGCCCAGATGGGTGGTTTGCAACTCAGCCGCCATGCGCTTGCCGCCGTCGGCGCCAAAAATGTGCTCGGTGTGCCCGCAATTCGAGCAGACATGCACCGCCATGTTTTCGACGATGCCCAAAATCGGCACCCCGACTTTTTCAAACATGCGGATGCCTTTGCGGGCGTCGAGCAAGGCGATGTCTTGCGGCGTGGTGACGATCACCGCGCCCGTCATCGGGACGCGTTGGCTCAGCGTCAACTGGATGTCGCCGGTACCCGGAGGCATGTCGACAATCAGGTAGTCGAGGTCTTTCCAGTTGGTCTGGCGCAGCAATTGTTCGAGCGCCTGGGTGGCCATGGGTCCGCGCCAGATCATGGCCTCGTCGGGGTTGATCAAAAAACCGATCGACATGACCTGAACGCCGAAGTTTTCGAGCGGCTCCATGGTCTGGCCGTCTTCGGTCTCAGGGCGGGCGTCAATGCCCATCATCATGGGCTGGCTGGGGCCGTAGATGTCGGCATCCAGCAAGCCCACCTTGGCGCCTTCGGCGGCCAACGCCAGCGCCAGGTTGACGGCGGTGGTGCTTTTGCCCACACCGCCCTTGCCCGAAGCCACCGCGATGATGTTTTTGACCTGCGGCATCAGGGCCACACCGCGCTGGGCAGCATGCGCCACCACCTGAGCGGTGATGTGCACCGAGACGTTTTGCACCCCGGGCACGTTGCGCACCGCCGCAATCAGTTGCTGGCGCAATCCATCGACACGGCTTTTGGCCGGATAGCCCATTTCAACCCCGAACGACACGTCGCCACCGTGGATGCTCAGGTTCTGGGTGTTTTTGGGGCCGGCCAGGGCCTGCCCGGTCAAGGGGTCGATGACGGACTGAATGGCCTGCTGAATTTGTTCTGTGGTCGGCATGGGCGTCGTGGAGTTGAACATGAAAGGCCAGAGTTTAGCGACAAGCCATAAAATGGAGCGTTTTCCCTGTTTAAAACCCTGATCATGTCACAGCCTGCGCGCCGCCAACTGTTTGTCACCACGGCCCTGCCCTATGCCAACGGCAAGTTCCACATTGGGCACATCATGGAGTACATCCAGGCTGACATCTGGGTGCGTTTTCAGCGCATGCAGGGGCATCAGGTGCACTTTGTCTGCGCCGACGATGCGCATGGCGCCCCCATCATGATCGCCGCCGAAAAAGCCGGCAAAACACCGCAGCAGTTTGTCGCCGACATTGCCGCCGGCCGCAAGCCTTATCTGGACGGCTTTCACATCTCGTTTGACAACTGGCACAGCACCGACGGCCCCGAAAACCATGTGCTGGCGCAGCAGGTGTACCGCGACCTGAAACAAGCCGGCCTGATCGAAACCCGCACCATCGAGCAGTTTTACGACCCGCAAAAGGCGATGTTTTTGCCCGACCGCTTCATCAAGGGCGAATGCCCCAAGTGCGGTGCCAAAGACCAGTATGGCGACAATTGCGAAAGTTGTGGCGCGGTGTACGCCCCCACCGAACTGAAAAACCCTTACTCGGCCTTGTCGGGGGCCACCCCGGTGCTCAAAACGTCCGAGCATTTCTTTTTCAAACTGTCGGACCCGCGCTGCCTTGAGTTCCTGAAAGGCTGGACGCAAAGCGGTGCCGTGCAGACCGAGGTGCTCAACAAAATCAGCGAGTGGATTGAGCCCGGCGAAGACGGCCGGCCCAAAATGGGCGATTGGGACATTTCGCGCGATGCCCCCTATTTCGGCATTGAAATCCCCGATGCGCCCGGCAAATACTTTTATGTCTGGCTCGATGCCCCGATCGGCTACCTGGCTTCCCTCAAAAACCACTTTGACCAGGGCGGTGCCCGGGCCTTGGGAGAGCACCGCAGCTTCGAGGACTTTGTCGCCGACCCCCAGGTGGAGCAATACCACTTCATCGGCAAAGACATCATCACCTTCCACACCCTGTTTTGGCCGGCCATGCTGCACTTCTCGGGTCGCAAAGTGCCCAACGCCGTGTTCGTGCACGGCTTTCTGACCGTCAGCGGCGAGAAGATGAGCAAAAGCCGGGGTACCGGCCTCGATCCCCTGAAGTACCTGAGCCTGGGCATGAACCCCGAATGGCTGCGCTACTACCTGGCCGCCAAGCTCAACGGCCGCAACGAAGACGTCGACTTCAACCCGGACGACTTTCAGGCCCGGGTCAACGCCGATCTGGTCGGCAAGTTCATCAACATCGCCTCGCGCGCGGCAGGCTTCATCAGCAAACGCTTTGGCGGCCAGTTGGGTCCGGTCACGGCGGACGGCGAATCTTTGTTGGCGCATTTGCGGCAGGCCCTGACACCGGTGGCGCAGCACTACGAGCAACGCGACACCGCGCGCGTGCTGCGCGAAGTGATGCTGCTCGCCGACCGGGTCAATGAGTACGTGGATGACAACAAACCTTGGGAGTTGGCCAAGCAAGACGGCATGGACGGCAGACTGCACGATGTCTGCACCACCTGCATCGAAGCCTTCCGCCTGCTCACCGCGATGCTCAAGCCGGTGTTACCCGCCCTGGCGGCGGCGGTCGAGGCCTTTTTGAACGTGCAGCCGCTGACCTTTCAGGCGGCATCTCAGGGCCTGGGCGCAGGTCATGTGATCGGCAATTACCAGCACCTGATGCAGCGCGTTGACCCCAAGATGCTCGACGCCCTGTTTGAGCCAGTCGTCGAAGCCAGCCCGCCCGCTTTGCCGGGTGGTGAGGCCATCGCCCCGACCATCGGCATCGATGACTTCGCCAAAATCGACTTGCGCGTCGCGCTGATCGTCGACTGCCAACCGGTTGAAGGTTCGACCAAGTTGCTGCGCCTGACGCTGGACGTGGGTGAGGGCCAACATCGCAATGTCTTCAGCGGCATCGCCAGTGCCTACAAACCCGTCGACCTGGTGGGCAAAATGACGGTGATGGTGGCCAATCTGGCCCCGCGCAAAATGAAATTTGGCGTCTCCGAAGGCATGGTGCTGGCTGCCAGCCATGCCGACGAAAAAGCCCAGCCCGGCATTTTTGTGCTGCAACCCTGGCCTGGCGCACAGCCCGGCATGCGCATCCACTGAACCTTTTTGCAATACCCCGTCATTTGGCAGGTTGGCGGTGGGCTGATACCATGATCCGATGTTAAAGAAAGTACAGACGCCCATGAATGATGATGTGAACCACGGGACCCCGGTCTCGGTGAAAATTCGTGAGCGTCTGCTCCAGGCCCGAAAGCGCTTCCACTCCAATGACAACATCGCTGACTTTGTCCAGCCTGGCGAACTCGAAGCCCTGCTCGACGAAGTCGAAGTCAAGATGCGCGGCGTGCTCGAGAGCCTGGTGATCGATACCGATCACGACCACAATACCGCAGACACCGCACGCCGGGTCGCCAAGATGTACCTGCAAGAGGTGTTTCGGGGTCGTTATGTCAAAGCCCCCAGCATCACCGAGTTCCCCAACGCCGAACACCTCAACGAGTTGATGATCGTCGGCCCGATCACGGTGCGCAGCGCTTGCAGCCACCACTTCTGTCCGGTCATCGGCAAAATCTGGATCGGCGTGTTGCCCAACGAGCACACCAATGTGATCGGCTTGTCCAAATACGCCCGCCTGGCCGAATGGGTCATGGGTCGGCCGCAAATTCAGGAAGAAGCGGTGGTGCAACTGGCTGACCTGATCCAGGAAAAAACCCAGCCTGACGGCCTGGCGCTGGTGATGGAAGCCAGCCACTATTGCATGGCCTGGCGCGGGGTGAAAGACATGGACAGTCGCATGATCAACTCGGTCATGCGCGGGGCCTTTTTGAAAGACCCCAATTTGCGGCGCGAATTTTTGTCACTCATCCCCAACAAGGACTGATTCATGCTGGTTCGCCTCTTATACGTCAGCCGTGCGGTCGAACCCGACTCGGCCCAGGCCATCGATGACATCCTGGCCTCTGCCCGCAATCACAACCTGTCGCAAGGCATCACGGGCATTTTGTGCTACGGCGGCGGGATTTTTTTGCAAGCGATCGAGGGCGGTCGCAGTGCGGTCAACGATTTGTACAACCAAATCGTTTCTGACAAACGTCACAAAGACGTGGTGCTGCTGCACTACGAAGAAATCTCGCAGCGCCACTTCAGTGGCTGGACCATGGGACAGGTCAACCTGGCCAAGCTCAACACCTCGATCGTGCTGAAATACTCCGAGCGCCCCGAACTCGACCCCTATGCGGTGTCGGGCCACGTTTCCATGGCCTTGCTCGAAGAACTGATGGCCACTGCGTCCATCATCGGTCGCGCCTGACTCTGGTGCTTTGAATGGCCCCGGTCGAACCCATGGTGTTGGGTTGCGACTTTTCCAGCAGCCCCACCGCACGCAAACCGATCGTGATCGCCTTGGGGCGGTTGGATGAATCGCGCGTGCGCCTGCACGATGTGCTGACCTTTACCGACCTGGACAAATGGGGCCAATGGCTGGCCCAACCCGCTGACTGGGTGGGCGGCTTTGACCTGCCGTTTGGCTTGCCACGCGAACTGATCGAGCATTTGTGCTGGCCCGCGGACTGGGTGGCGTGCATGGACCACTACAGCGCACTGAGTCGAGCGCAAGTGCGTGAGGCGTTCAAGGCATTTTGCGACGCCCGGCCTGCAGGGCAGAAATTTGCACACCGCGCGACCGACCGGCCCGCCGGTTCCAGCCCCTCGATGAAATGGGTCAACCCGCCTGTGGCCTACATGATGCACGCCGGGGTGCCGCACCTGCGCGCGGCAGGCTTGCACCTGCCCGGCCTGTGCGATGGTGACCTGCGTCGGATCGGCCTGGAAGCGTACCCGGGGCTGCTGGCGCGCGAAGTCATTGGCAACCGGTCTTACAAAAGCGACGACAAAGCCAAACAAACCCCTGAGCGCTGGGTCGCCCGCTCTGACCTGCTGCAAAAACTGGAGTTGGGACAGACCCGATTGGGGCTGCGGTTGCAACTGCGCAACGCCGACCGGGAACGGCTGCTGAGCGACGGCAAAGCCGATGAACTCGACGCCGTGCTGTGCATGGTCCAAGCGGCCTGGGCCTTGCAACAACACCGCGCCGGCCACCCCCGATACGGCCTGCCGGCCTGCGACCCCCTGGAAGGCTGGATCGTCACCGCCTGACCCTGCGCTGTGGCGCAAAAGCAACCATTAATTGGGGTCAGACCCCAATTAATGCAAAGTGCAAACGGGGCAGTCGGGGGTTCGGCCGAGGCGGATTTCGGTCCATTGCATGCGGTGCCCGTCGAGCATGAGTAAGCGGCCGGGGACTTGGCTGCCCAGGCCCATGAGGATTTTCAGGGCTTCGGTGGCCTGCATGGCCCCGATGGTGCCCACCAGGGGGGCGAGCACTCCCATGGTGGCGCAACGCACTTCGGGCGGCGGTTGATCGGGGGGAAACAGGCAGGCGTAGCAGGGGGATTGGGGTTGACGAGGGTCGTAGACGCTGAACTGGCCGTCAAAGCCCAGCACAGAGCCGCTGATGAGCGGCACGCCATGACGCACGCATGCTGCGTTGATCAGGTGGCGAGTTTGAAAGTTGTCACTGCCGTCAATGACGACGCCAGCCTGAGGCACCCATTGGTCCAACCAAGCGGCGTCAGCGCGTTGGGTAAAAGTTTGTACGCTGACGCCTGGATTGAGGGCCAGCATGGCCTGCCGGGCAGAGTCGACTTTGGGCTGGCCGACACGCGCCACGGTGTGGGCGATCTGGCGTTGCAAATTGGTCAGGTCGACCTGGTCGTCGTCGATCAGGGTGATGCGCCCCACCCCGCTGGCGGCCAAGTACAAGGCGACAGGCGAGCCCAAGCCCCCAGCCCCGATCACCAAGGCATGACCGTTGAGGGCCTGTTGCTGGCCTTCCACACCCACCGCATCGAGCAGGATGTGGCGGGAGTAGCGCAGCAACTCGTCATCGGTCAAGCCTCAGTTCTCCTTTTTGGCTTCAGGTCGCTCGGTCTGGGTCTTGCTGGCCATGACGGGCTGGCCCTTGAGGCGGTTGAGGGCCTGCTGCAATTGGAAGTCTTTGTCGCTGCCAAATTCGGGCGGGCGCCGTTGGTTGTTGGGCTTTTTGGCTTCTTCTTCAAGCTTTTTCAAGGCTTCTTCACGGGCTTTTTCACGCTCGGGGTTTTTGGCTTCTTCGCCTTGACCGCTGTTGAGGTGCTTTTCGAGGTCGGCTTCGCGGGTGCGCAAAATGGCAAACGGGCTGCCCTCGGCAGTTTCATCGACCAGCACATCGGGCACGATGCCCTTGGCCTGGATCGAGCGCCCGCTGGGGGTGTAATAGCGTGCGGTGGTGATCTTGAGGGCGGTATCGGGACCCAATTGACGCACGGTTTGAACCGAACCTTTGCCAAAAGTCTGGCTGCCCATGATCTGCGCCCGCTTGTGGTCTTGCAGTGCGCCGGCAACGATTTCGCTGGCCGAAGCCGAGCCTTCGTTGACGAGGACCACCAGCGGCAAGGTCTTGAACACCCCCTGAGTGCGCTCGGTCATGCGCTGAATCGGGTCGGCACCCCCACGGCGCAGGTAAAACTGGGGGGCCGCCTTGTAAATGAATTTGCTCTCGGCGAGCTGGCCATTGGTGCTGACCACGGTGACGTTGTCGGGCAAGAAAGCGGCCGAAACGGCCACCGCGGCATCGAGCAGGCCGCCCGGGTCGTTGCGCAAGTCGAGCACCAGCCCTTTGAGTTGCGGTTCTTGCTGGTGAATTTCCTCGAGCTTTTTGGCAAAGTCCTCGACGGTGCGCTCTTGGAACTGGGACAAGCGCAACCAGCCATAACCCGGCTCGACGACTTTGCCTTTGACGCTTTGGGTCTTGATTTCTTCACGCACGATGGTGACCGGGAAGGTCCGGTTTTCGTCTTTGCGGAAAATGGTCAGGACGACTCGGGTGTTGGGCTCGCCGCGCATGCGCTTGACGGCTTCGTTGAGACTCAGCCCTTTGACCGCGGTGTCGTCGACCTTGGTGATGAGGTCGCCCGACTTGAGCCCGGCGCGGAAAGCCGGGGAACCCTCGATGGGGGACACCACCTTGACCAGGCCTTCTTCCATGGTGATTTCAATGCCGACCCCGACAAAGCGGCCACTGGTTCCTTCACGGAACTCCTTGAAGCTCTTTTTGTCGAAATACTGCGAGTGCGGATCGAGACTGGCCACCATGCCGGAGATGGCTTCGGTGATGAGTTTTTTTTCGTCAACCGGTTCGACATAGTCGCTTTTAACCATGCCAAAAACGGCCGCAAGTTGCTGCAATTCTTCCAGCGGCAAGGGCGCCATGTTGGAGCGGGCCACGGTTTGCAAAGAAACCGTGGTGAGCGCACCCGCCAAGGCGCCGACGCCCAGCCAGCCAACGATTTTCAGGGTCTGACGCATGTGATTCACCTATTCAGTGGCTCTATGGTAACCGCGCCGCGCAGGATTTGCCCGATTCAGGCCTTGCCTTGGGAAGCCACCGCTGCGGCCGCCTTGGCGGCAGCTTCGGCGTCGCCCAGGTAGTAATGGCGGATGGGTTGGAGGTTGGCATCAAGTTCGTACACCAGGGGAATGCCGTTGGGGATGTTCAGGCTCACGATGTCCTGGTCGGAAATGCCGTCAAGGTATTTGATCAGGGCCCGGATCGAGTTGCCATGCGCCGTCACCAGGACGCGCCGACCCGCCCGGATGGCCGGTGCGAGGGTGTCGGTCCAAAAAGGGATGACGCGAGTCACTGTGTCTTTGAGGCACTCGGTCAGGGGAACTTGCTCGGGCTGGAGCTTGGCGTAACGCAGGTCGGCGCGCTCGCACCGGGGATCGGTGGCCTCCAGGGCAGGCGGGGGGGTGTCATAGCTGCGGCGCCAGATCAGCACCTGCTCTTCCCCGTATTGCTTGGCCATGTCGGCCTTGTTCAGGCCCTGCAAAGCGCCGTAATGGCGTTCGTTCAGGCGCCAGCTGTGCAGCACGGGCAACCAGGGGCGCTCCATGGCGTCGAGGCAATGCCAGAGGGTGTGGATGGCGCGCTTGAGCACGCTGGTGTAGGCGACGTCAAATTCGTAGCCCTCGGCCTTGAGCAGGGCGCCCGCCTGCTGCGCCTGGCGCACGCCGGTGTCGGTGAGGGCGACATCGGTCCAACCGGTGAAGCGGTTTTCAAGGTTCCAGGTCGATTCGCCGTGGCGGATGAGCACAAGTTTGTACATGGTGTAAGACAAAGTCCGTCGGGGTGGATTGGACCCGCCATCTGCGGGGTTGCTGGGCTTGATTTTAGAATGTCGGATTGACCCTTTAATTCACAGGACCCGAATTGAACTTCATTCTTGACAACTGGATGCTGATCTCCGTCGCGCTGGCTTCGGGCTTCATGCTGTTTTTGCCCATCATTCAGGGGGCTTCAGCGGCGGGCGTGACCGTGATCCAGGCGGTGCAGAAAATCAACCGCGAAAAAGCCCTGGTCATCGATGTCTGCACCGACGCCGAGTTCAATGCCGGGCATTTGCCCGGGGCCAAGCACATCCCGCTGAATCAACTCAAAGAGAAATTGCCGCAGGTGGCGCGGGACAAAAATCTGCCTCTGATTATGGTTTGTGCCAGCGGCATGCGCTCGCGCAGCGCTGTGTCGGTGGCCAAAAAACTGGGCTATGCGCAAGCCCTTTCTCTGACCGGCGGCCTGAAAGCCTGGCGCGAAGCCAGCCAGCCGGTGGTCAAATCCTGAGTCTTTATCCGCCCTGTCTGGAGCCCTGCATGTCCCCCGTCAAGATGTACACCACCGCCGTTTGCCCCTACTGCATCCGTGCCAAGCAAATTCTGAAGTCCAAAGGGGTCGAGCAAATCGAAGAAATCCGCATCGACACCGACCCGGCGCAACGCGACCACATGATGGCGATCACGGGTCGCCGGACCGTGCCACAAATTTTCATTGGTTCCACCCACGTCGGGGGTTGCGATGACCTGATCGCGCTCGACGGCCAGGGGGGGCTTGAACCCCTGCTCAAAGGCGCCTGATTTTCAAGCATAATCATTTTTTTGGTACCGAATCCACCCGCCCGCTTCGGTTCGCCGGTGCGGGCTTTTTTCTTTCCAGGAACCCCATGACCGACTCCGCCGATCCCGCATTCAACATCCTGCGCGTCTACCTGAAAGACGCCTCGCTGGAGCAGCCCAATTCGCCGCAAATCCTGACCGAGCGTGAGCAACCCCATGTCGACATCCAATTGGGGGTCGGGGTGCAAAACATCGCCGAAGGCCAGGTGGAAGTGATGGTCCAAGCCACCGTGACTTCGCGCATCGGTGAGAAAACCCTGTTTTTGGTCGAGGCCAAGCAAGCCGGCATTTTTGAAGTGCGCAACATCCCCGAAGAGCAAATGGGACCGCTGGTCGGCATTGCCTGCCCGCAAATCATCTACCCCTACTTGCGCGGTAACGTGGCCGACCTGGTCCAGCGCGCCGGCTTCCCGGCGGTGCATCTGACCGAGGTTAACTTTCAAGCCATCTACCAGCAACAACTGGCGCAACAGCAAGGCCAGGCTCAGTAATCACCCCCACTGAAAGCAAGCACCATGAAACTGGCGGTCTTGGGTGCTGGCGCATGGGGCACTGCTTTGGCCATTCAGGCAGCCCGGCGTCACCCCACGGTGCTTTGGGCGCGCGATCCCGCACAGTCGGCGCAGATGCGATCGCAGCGGCTCAATGATCGGTATTTGCCTGGCCTGACATTCCCTGCTGGTCTGCAGGTTCACAGCGAGCCTTTGGGCGCTTGGCTCAGTGCCATGGAATTGGTGGTGCTGGCAGGCCCCATGGCCAGTCTGCGCCCGATGCTGCAACAGCTGCATGAGTTGGGCCACCTGCAAGCCCCGGTGGCCTGGTTGTGCAAGGGCTTTGAAGCTGAAAGCGGTCTGATGCCGCATGAGGTGCAGAGCGAGGCTGCACCCAGCCTGCGTTGTGGCGCCCTGAGCGGCCCCAGTTTTGCCCAGGAGGTGGCAGCGGATTTGCCCACCGCCCTGGTCGCGGCCAGCCCCCACCCGGCCGTGCGGCAAGCCTTGGTGCAGGCGTTTCATGGCGACTCTTTGCGGGTTTACGAAAACAGCGACATCGTCGGGGTGGAGGTGGGCGGTGCGGTGAAAAATGTGATGGCGATTGCCACCGGCTTGTGCGATGGCATGGCCCTGGGTCTGAACGCCCGCGCTGCGCTGATCACTCGCGGGTTGGCCGAGATGACGCGACTGGGCGTGGCGCTGGGGGGCAAAGCCGACAGCTTCATGGGGCTGAGCGGACTGGGTGATTTGGTGCTGACGGCCACCGGCGATTTATCTCGCAACCGGCGTGTCGGTCTGGCATTGGCGCAGGGGCAAAGCCTGGCACAAGCCGTGCAAGCCCTGGGGCACGTGGCTGAAGGGGTTTACAGCGCCCGAACGGTGGTTCAGAGGGCCTGCGGGCATGGTGTGGAGATGCCGATTGCGAGCGCGGTGCTGGACCTGCTTGAAGGACGCATCACCCCCCGCCAGGCGGTGGGCTTGCTGATGAGCCGGCAATCTAAGGCCGAAGGGTAAAGCCCGTCAAGGTGCCAAACCGGCGCGGCGGGCCATGTCCAGCGGCTGATGGCCCAGGCCCACCAAACGGAAGTCAACCCCTTTGTGCTGACATTGCCGGCGCAGGGCCAACAGGGCATCGGCACCGGTGGTGTCCATGTAGATGAGGTTTTTGAGGTCCAGCACCAGGACTTGCCCGGGGCGCAAAGGATCGGCCAGCGACTCGACCAAGCGCACCGCACCGAAAAACAAGGCGCCATACAGGCGATAAGCCCGGGCGTCCGCGCCCAACGCCACACCCCGCAAGCCCTCCAGGGTGCCCGGCTCAACGCTCTCCATTCGACTCAGGCTGGAGATTCGGTAGATGAAGGTCAGGCACGCAGCCACCAAGCCGACTTCGACCGCCACTGTCAGGTCGACGGTCACTGTCAGCGCAAACACCAGCAACAAAGTGATGCGGTAGGGCATGCGGAACTGGCGCAAATGGGCAAACTCGCGCCACTCCCCCATGTTCCAGGCCACAAACACCAAGATGGCAGACAGGGTCGCCAGGGGAATGTGCATGGCCAACGGGGCGGCCACGCCGACCACCAGGGCCAGCACCAAGGCGTGCACCATGCCCGCCACAGGCGAGCTGGCCCCTTGCTTGACATTGGTCATGGTGCGGGCGATGGTGCCGGTGGCCGGCATGCCGCCGAGCAGGGGCGTGACCATGTTGGCGATGCCTTGCGCCATCAACTCCTGATTGGCGTCGTGGCGGTCGTCGATGAGTTGGTCGGCCACCCGGGCGCACAGGAGCGATTCGATCGCCCCCAACAAAGCCAGGGTCAGGGCAGAGGAGCCGACTGCGCGGACATCGCTCCAGCCGAATTCGGGCCAGGTGAAATGGGGCAAGGCATCGGGGATGCCGCCAAAACGCGATCCAATGGTGGCCACCGGCAACTCTGCGACCGCGGTGGCCGTGGTTGCCAACACCAGGGCCACCAGCGAGGCCGGGATCAGGCCCAGGCGAGCCCTCCAGGGGCTGTGCGCCGGGACCCAGCGGGGAAGTACGAATTGCCAGATCAGCAACACCGCCAAAGAGGCCAGCGCCAAACCGAATGTGGCCGGGTGCAGGGTGTGCGCCTGTTCGGCCAAGGCCTGCCCCATGCCGAAAAAATCAGCAGGCATTTGCGCGATCTGCAAACCGAAAAAGTCTTTCAGTTGCGACAGGATGATGAGCACGGCGATGCCGTTGGTGAAGCCGATCACCACCGCTACCGGGATGAAGCGGATCAGGGTGCCGAGCCTGAGCAACCCCATGACCATCAGCATGGCCCCAGACAACAAGGTCGCCAACACCAGGTTGGCCAAGCCGTGGCGCTCGAGGATGCCAAAGACAATCACAATGAAGGCACCGGCAGGCCCGCCGATCTGGACCCGGCTGCCGCCCAACAGCGAGATCAGGAAACCGGCGACCACGGCGGTGATGAGACCCGCCTGGGGTTGGAGGCCGCTGGCGATGGCAAACGCCATGGCCAAGGGCAAGGCCACCACCGCCACGGTCAACCCCGCGCCGACGTCCTTGATCAGACGTTGCAGGGTGTAGTCGTGCAGGGCATCGATCAGCCTGGGCCGGAAAAACATCATGGTTTCAGCATAGCACCGCCGCCTCCGGAAGTCGGTCATGTGGGTGGCAGGCGAGCCCGAAATGGGGCGTAAAATCGCTGTTCTGGAGGTTCAGACCCAAATGGCTATTTTCAGGCGTCCCGACTATCAATCCGACACCACCCAATTCTTGTCCGAGTTGCGCCAACAATCCCCCGAGTTGGAGGCGCGTCAGCGGCAAGGCCGTGCGCTGTTGTGGGACAAGCACATTGACCGCGATGTCTGGAGCGAATACCGGGCTGCCCGCGTGGCGCAAAAGCCCTACGTGTATCAGACCCAGAATTCGTGACTCCCGACCTTCCCGACTTGTTGCCTGATGCAGCCGAGCCTGCACGGACTGCCACGCCCCTGGTGGTCGACCATGTGGCGGTGGCGCGGTTGTACGGCGAGCCGTTGTTTGCGCTGCCGCAAGACCTCTACATCCCACCCGATGCGCTGGAGGTCTTTTTGGAGGCCTTCGAGGGACCGCTGGATCTGTTGCTGTATTTGATCCGCAAGCAAAACTTCAATATCCTCGACATCCCCATGGCTGCGGTCACGCGCCAGTACCTGAGCTATGTCGACGAAATCCGCACTCGCAACCTGGAGTTGGCGGCCGAATACCTGCTGATGGCCGCGATGCTGATTGAAATCAAATCGCGCATGCTGTTGCCCCCGAAAAAGTCAGCCGAAGGCGAAGAGGTGGAAGACCCCCGCGCCGAGCTGGTGCGTCGCTTGCTGGAGTATGAGCAGATGAAGCTGGCCGCCGAGAAGCTGTCGCACGTGCCCCAGTTTGGGCGCGATTTCCTGCGCGCCCAGGTCTACATCGAGCAATCCTTGCAGCCGCGTTTTCCAGATGTGCACGTGGTCGACTTGCAGCAAGCCTGGGCCGATATATTGAAACGGGCCAAGTTGGTGCAGCACCACAAGATTTCGCGCGAAGAGCTGAGTGTGCGCGAGCACATGAGCCTGGTGCTGAAAAAGCTTCAGGGTCGCCGTTTCGTAGAGTTTGAACACCTGTTTGAAGCCGACCGGGGGGTGCCGGTGTTGGTCGTGACCTTCATCGCATTGCTCGAACTGGCCAAGGAAACCCTGATCGAAATCACCCAGGCCGAGGCCTTTGCGCCCATTTATGTTCGCCTGGCGTACACGCCGGCTTGATGCGCCCTCCGGGGCTTGCTTTAATAGCGGCGCGCAGCCAGCACAATGAGCGCACGCATCAGAGCGTATGCGGCGATGTCGAGCAAACGCTCGAGCCAGCCCAGTCGCTCCAGCCGCGGGCGCACCCAGTGGGCTCCGGTCTTCATTTGTTGTTCGAGGCGGTTGCGCAACTGCGTGGCAAATGCGACATCCTCGGCCACCAGATTGGCCTCGCGAGCCAGCAGCAGGCTCAACGGGTCGAGGTTGGACGATCCGACCGTGGCCCAGCGGTCATCGACAACAGCCACTTTGGCGTGCAAGTAGCTGGCGTGGTATTCGTAGATCTCGATGCCCGCTTGCAACAATTGCCGGTACACCACGCGACTGGCCCGATACGGCACGGCGAATTCGTAATACCCCGGCAGCAGCAATCGCACCCGCACGCCACGAGCTGCCGCAGTCTGCAAGGCCCGGCGCAATTTGCTGGCCGGGAAGAAAAAAGCGTTGGCGATCAAGATGTCTTTTTTGGCCCGGCCAATGGCTTTCAGGTAGCTGCGCTGGATGCCATAACGGTGGCGCACGTTGTCGCGCAGCACCAAGCGCATGTCGCCTCGAGCCGGGCTTTCTGCCCCCGGGTCACCGCCGCGCCAGGCCTCCAGTGCAGCCCCGATGCGTCGCGCACGCAGGTTGCGCGAAATTTCCAGGCGCCACCACAGCTGTGACATGACCGCCAGAATATCCGCCACCAACGGCGCTTGAGTCAAGGCCACGGCATAGTCCAACCTGGGGTGGTCAAGTGCCCGCTGGACATGCGGATCGTAGCCGTCATCGAGGATGTTGATGCCGCCGCAAAAGGCCTGGCGGGCATCGATCACACATAATTTGCGATGCAGTCGCCGCCAGCGGCTGGGGAACCAAAGCCCGGCGGGACCGACCGGATCGAAGATGCGCCAATGCACGCCCGCCTGGCGCCAACGCTCCAGCCACTCGGGTGCCATGTCGCGCGAGCCCGCCCCGTCAAGCACCACCCGCACCGCGACACCTCGCCACGCTGCTCGTTCAAGCGCCGCCGCCACGGTTTGTCCTTGGGCTGCAATGTTGAACAAATATGTCTCGAACCAAATCTCCTGCTCGGCAGCGTCGATGGCCTGCACCAGTGCAGGGAAAAATTCGGTGCTGCCCTGCAGCAGCGTCCAGGGTGGCTCCAGGCTGGGCTCGGCGGCGTTCATGGCCTGAGCCGCCCCAGACGTGGCAGCCACAAGATGGCTTCGGCATTGCTGGGTGAAAAGACCTCGTCGGCGGCTTGTTGCCAGGGCAACCATTTGAACTCGGTGTGTTCGTCGGGGTGCAAGGTGACGGGCTGGACCCGAGGCAACGTCAGCCCAAAGACGCGCTCGGTGTTGCGCGTCACTCCAGGGGCGTAGCGGTGCAAATACTTGGGGTAAATGTCATAGCGGTTTTCGATGCCCCAATCGGACAGTCGATGGCCATCGGCACGGGCATCGATGCCGGTTTCTTCCATCACTTCGCGCCAGGCGGTTTGCACCCAGGGCTCGGCGCCGCCTTCTTTGCTGCCCGTGACCGATTGCCATGTGCCAGAGTCGATGCGGCGAATCAGCAACACCTGCCCGTCAGGGGTGTGGATGATCACCAGCACCGACTCAGGCCATTTGTAAACGGTTTGCACAGGATTGGACATGGCTGAATTTTGCCCTTGGCGCCGTCACCCCGCACTCGGGTGACACCCGAAGCCAGCGGGAAGACATGGATGCGCTACAGTGCCCTGATGCACGACACCGACGCTGGCTTGAAGGCGCAAGAAAATCGCCGCGGCATCGTGGCCATGTTGTTGGCCATGGCGCTGTTTCTGGCCAACGACACGCTGGTGAAACTGGTCAGTGCTTCTTTGCCGACCGGCCAGCTCATTTTTTTGCGCGGGGTCATGGCGTGCCTGTGGTTGCTGGGGTTGTGCGCACACCGTGGCCTGTTGAGCCAATGGCGCACGCTGCAAGATCGCGCCATTTGGGTGCGCGGCGTCACCGATGCTTCGGCCTCGCTGATTTATCTCACTGCGTTGTTTCACCTGCCATTGGCCAACGCCACGGCCATCAACCTCGCTTCGCCCCTGTTCATTTTGGTGCTGGCGGTGCTGTTTTTTGGCGAGCGATTGGCCTGGGGCCGCACCTTGGCGGCGCTGGTCGGGTTTGGCGGCGTGCTGCTGGTGATCCGCCCCAGTGCCGACGGGTTCAATGCCTACGCGGGTTTGTGTGTGCTGGGTACGGTGATGCACGCTGGCCGCGATGTGTTGACGCGCCGCATCGGCCCCACCGTCCCGGGCTTGCTGATCACCTTGGCCACTGCCGCTTGCGTCACCGTGATGTCGGGGCTGTGGTCGCTGACCGAGCCCTGGGTCGGTGTCAGTGCGATGGCCTGGATCTGGCTGCTGATGGCTTCGGTTTGCCTCGCGGGGGCCTATCACCTGATCATCGTGGCCATGCGGCACGGCGAGATGGGGGTGATCGCACCATTCCGCTACAGCGCTTTGCTTTATGCTGTGGTGCTGGGCTACCTGATCTGGGATGAAGTGCCCGATGGGCTCACCTGGCTGGGCATCGCCCTGCTGGTCAGCGCTGGCCTCAGTTTGATATGGAGCAACCGAAAATGATTGAAACTCGACACTTGTTCACTTTGACGCTGGAAGTGCCCAGCATCAAGGATTTGGGCCTGACCCCCTGGGGCGCGCGCAAGATTGCCCAAGTCACGGGCGGCCGCTTTGAGGGGGATCGCATTCGGGGCAAGGTGCATGCCGGCCCCGGGGGCGACTGGCTGTTGTTGCGCAACGATGGCGTGCTGTCGCTGGATGTGCGCATCACGCTGGAAACCGATGACGGTCACTTGATCTACATGAGCTACCGGGGCATGCGGCATGGCCCGAAAGAGGTGATTGAGCGCCTGAATCGGGGCGAAAAAGTGGAACCGGGCAGCTATTACTTCCGGATGGTGCCGCAGTTTGAGACCAGTTCGGAGACATACAGCTGGATCAATAAACTGGTGGCGGTGGCCACGGGTCATCGCGAACCCACGGGCCCGATTTATACGGTCTTCGAGGTGCTCTGAACCTGTTCTTGGGCGACACATGGCCCTGGAGGCGCTCTCGGGCTGGTGCCCAACGCGCCCTGGATGCGAAAGGGCGAGGTCAGGCCACCGGCTGCGGGTTGCGCAACCTGATGTGCAATTCGCGCAGTTGTTTTTCGTCCACCGGGCTGGGGGCTTGCGTGAGCAAGCACTGGGCGCGCTGGGTTTTGGGGAAGGCGATGACGTCGCGGATGGAATCGGCACCGGTCATGAGGGTGACGATGCGGTCCAGGCCGAAGGCCAAACCACCGTGGGGCGGTGCGCCGTATTGCAACGCATCGAGCAAGAAGCCGAATTTGAGTTGCGCTTCTTCGGGGGTGATTTTCAGGGCGTCAAACACCTTTTGCTGCACATCGGCACGGTGGATGCGCACCGAGCCGCCGCCGATCTCCCAGCCATTGAGGACCATGTCGTAGCCCTTGGCCACGCATTTTTCGGGGGCTGTCACCATCCAGTCTTCGTGGCCGTCTTTGGGCGCGGTGAAGGGGTGATGCACGGCGGTCCAGCGGTCGTCTTCCTCGTCGTACTCGAACATCGGGAAGTCGACCACCCACATGGGGGCCCAACGGTTTTCGAACAGGCCCGATTGACGGCCAAATTCGCTGTGGCCGATTTTGACGCGCAAGGCCCCGATGGCGTCGTTGACCACCTTGGCCTTGTCGGCGCCGAAGAAAATGATGTCACCCTTGGCGGCGCCGGTGCGCTGCAAAATGGCCTGGATGGCGGCGTCGTGGAGGTTTTTGACGATGGGTGACTGCAAACCGTCGCGGCCAGCGGCGACATCGTTGACCTTGATCCAGGCCAAGCCTTTGGCGCCATAGATCTTGACGAAGTCGGTATAGCCGTCGATCTCGCCACGCGACATCTCGCCGCCGCCGGGCACGCGCAAAGCCACCACACGCCCGCCCTTGGTGGTGGCCGGGGTCGAGAAGACCTTGAAATCGACGTCTTTCATGACGTCGGTGAGTTCGGTGAATTCGAGCTTGACGCGCAGGTCGGGCTTGTCCGAGCCAAACCGGCTCATGGCCTCGGCATACGCCATGACCGGGAACTCGCCGAGGTCGATCTGGAGCACCTTCTGGAACACGTGCTTGATCATGCCTTGGAACATGTCACGGATGTCTTGCTCGGACAAGAACGAGGTTTCGATATCGATCTGGGTGAATTCAGGCTGGCGGTCAGCGCGCAGGTCTTCGTCGCGGAAGCACTTGGTGATCTGGTAGTAACGGTCAAAACCCGCCACCATGAGCAATTGCTTGAAAAGTTGGGGCGACTGCGGCAGGGCAAAAAACTGGCCGTCGTGGACGCGACTGGGCACCAGATAGTCGCGAGCGCCTTCGGGCGTGCTTTTGGTCAGCATGGGGGTTTCGATGTCGACAAAACCGTGCTCGTCCAGGAACTTGCGCACCTCCATGGCGACTTTGTAGCGCAGCATGAGGTTGTTTTGCATGTAGGGACGGCGCAAGTCCAGCACCCGATGGGTCAGTCGGGTGGTCTCTGACAGGTTTTCGTCGTCGAGCAGGAACGGCGGCGTGACCGAGGGGTTGAGCACCGTCAGTTCGTGGCACAAGATTTCAATCTTGCCGCTTTTGAGGCTGTCGTTGGTGGTGCCCTCAGGACGGGCTCGCACCAGGCCCTTGATTTGGATGCAAAATTCGTTGCGCAAGCCTTCAGCGGCCTTGAACATCTCGGGCCGGTCGGGATCACACACCACTTGGACATACCCTTCGCGGTCACGCAGATCGACAAAGATGACGCCGCCGTGGTCGCGCCGGCGGTTGACCCAGCCGCACAGTTGCACGGTTTGGCCCATCAGGGCTTCGGTCACCAGACCGCAATAATGAGTTCGCATGGACATCGGTGTTTCTCGCTTTTTCCGGGGAAGGACCCCGGGTGTCAAAGGGTGGGATCGTTGGAGGTCAGGGCGGTGGCGCGGTCGTCGGGGACCACGGCGCCCATGGAAATGATGTAGGTCAGGGCTTGGTCGACGCTCATGTTGAGTTCTCGAACCTGGCTTTTGGGCACGATCAGGAAATAGCCCCCGGTCGGGTTGGGGGTGGTGGGCACATAGACGCTGAGGTGCTCGCCGTCGAGGTGAGTGGCCACCTCACCTGAAGGGGTTCCGGTCTGGAACGCGATGGTCCAGTAGCCCTGGTGCGGAAAGCGGATGAGCAGGGCTTTGCGAAAAGCATTGCCGTTGCTCGAGAACAGGGTGTTGGAGACCTTTTTGACGCTGGTGTAGATCGATTTGACGATCGGGATGTGGGTGAACAAGCGATCCCACTGCCGCACCCACCAACGACCGGCCACATTTGAAACGAAGGCGCCGGTGGCCAACAACAAAAAGAACATCAGCGCCACACCCAGACCGTGGTACTGCCTGAAGATGTCGACCCAGTCGTTGCGTCCTGCAGGCACCACGGAGCCGACTGCACCGAGCAGGCCTGCAAATACGCCATCGAGCACGCCGTACAGCCAAGTCAGCACCCAGACCGTGATGGCCAGAGGCAACCAGACCAACAGGCCGGCGATGAGGTATTTTTTGAAATGCATGCGGTCTTTCAGTGGCAGGCGCAAGAGGCGCCACAAGCGCCCGATGTGCCGCCGGCGTCAGAAGAAGGCGCCGTTGCACCGGCGCTGGCGGTTTCAGCCGGCTTGGCATCCGCCTGACCGGCGTTGGGCGCCGTGGCAGGTGCGCCCGATCCGCCGCGAAAATCGGTCGCATACCAGCCCGAACCTTTGAGCTGGAAGCCAGCCGCGGTCAATTGCTTGGCAAATGTGTTTTGGCCACAAGCCGGGCATTGAGTGAGCGGGGCATCGGAAATTTTTTGCAACACGTCCTTGGCATGGCCACAGGACTCACACTTGTAGGCGTAAATGGGCATGTTGAACCTTAAGACATGGTGGGAAACCCACCATTATAAGTCCAGGCGCTTGCTCAGGCCCGGGACAACACCACCCGATGGTGACTGCCTTTTCGGTTGGCGATGGCCTGCGGCCCCAAGGAACCCAACACCATGCCCAACCCGGAGGCCAGCAAGCCCGCCAATTGGGCCGGAAACTCTTCACCCGCCGGCGTGGCCAGAAACAACAGCCAGGTCAGCAAGCCCAGCACCATGGCAAATACCGCCCCTTGGGTGCTGGCCCGTTGCCAGAACAGGCCGGCCGCCAAAGGCACGAATGCCCCCACCAGGGTGACCTGGTAGGCCCCGGACACCAATTCGTAGATCGAGGTGCCTTGCATGGCGATGGCGTAAGCCAGCACCAGGGTGCTGAACACCAGCACCGTGACCCGCATGGCGCGCAAACCCTGCTGGTCAGACAAGTGCGGCTTGAACTGACGCCAGATGTTCTCGGTGAAGGTCACACTGGGCGCCAGCAGCGTGGCCGAGGCGCACGATTTGATGGCCGACAGCAAGGCGCCAAAGAACAACACCTGCAACACAAACGGCATGCGCTCAATCACCAGGGTGGGCAAGACCTTTTGCGGGTCTTGCTCGATCAGTTCAGCGGCCCGCTCGGGCATGATGATCAGGGCGCTGACCACCAGAAACATGGGCACGAAGGCAAACAAGATGTAGCAAATGCCACCGATCACAGGACCCCGGGTGGCGGCGCGCACGCTGTCCGCCGACATCACGCGCTGGAAAACGTCTTGCTGCGGGATCGAGCCGAGCATCATGGTGAGAGCGGCAGCCAAAAAGAAAGCGATTTCCTTGAAACCGGCCTCGGGCCAAAAATGGAACAGGTCTTGGCTGACCGCGTAAGCAATGACTTTGTCGGCCCCACCCGCCTGATGGCCAGCAAAAACGGCCAACACCGACAAGCCCACGACCAGGATGATCATCTGGATGAAGTCGGTCACGGCCACCGACCACATGCCGCCAAAGAGCGTGTAAGCCAATATCGAAACCACCCCGATGACCATGCCCAGGGGGATGCTGATGACTTCGTTGGAGAGCAGGTGAAACACCAGGCCCAAAGCTGTGACCTGGGCCGATACCCAGCCCAAATAGCTGACCATGATGATCACCGAACAAGCCACTTCGACGGCACGGCCATAGCGCTCGCGGTAATAGTCGGCGATGGTCAGCAAGGTCATGCGGTAGAGCCGTGCGGCAAACAACAAGCCGACCAGAATCAGACAGGTCCCGGCACCAAACGGGTCTTCGACGACGCCGCCCAATCCGGACTGGACAAATTTGGCCGGGATCCCCAGCACGGTTTCGGAGCCAAACCAGGTGGCAAAGGTGGTGGTGACGATCATCACCAAGGGCAAGTGCCGCCCCGCGATGGCGAAGTCGGCCGAATTTTTGACCCGTCGTGCGGCCATCAGGCCGATGGCAATGGTGATCAGCAAATAGACAATGACCAGAGTCAGCAACATGGCAGCATCCTCAGGAGAGTGTTTGGATCCAGATTTGCAGCAACAGCAGGCTGGCCAAAAAGCCCAGCCCCAGGTAAATGAGCACTTTGAGCAAGCCCAGGGTGCGGCGCTGCTCCAGCAACAATTGCTCGATCAACTCACGGTCGCTCTGGCGTTGCACATGCAAGCGATCGTGAATCAGGCGCGGCAACTGAGGCAGGATTTTGGCGTAATACGGCGCCTGGTTGCGCAATTCTTGCCACAGCCGCTTGGGGCCCACCTGCTCGAGCATCCATTTTTCCAAAAACGGCTTGGCGGTGCTCCACAGATCCAGGTCGGGGTCGAGCTGGCGCCCCAGCCCTTCGATGTTGAGCAAGGTCTTTTGTAACAGCACCAGTTGCGGCTGAATTTCGACTTGAAAACGCCTGGAGGTCTGGAACAGGCGCAACAACACCATGCCGAGCGAAATCTCTTTCAGGGGGCGGTCGAAATAAGGCTCGCAGACGGCACGGATGGCGGCCTCGAGTTCGTCGACCCGGGTTTGCGCCGGTACCCAGCCCGATTCGATGTGCAATTCGGCCACCCGCTTGTAATCGCGCCGGAAAAAAGCCGTGAAGTTTTGCGCCAGGTATTCTTTGTCGTATTCGGTCAGGGTGCCCACGATGCCAAAGTCGAGTGAGACGTAACGGCCAAAGGTTTCGGGCTCGATGCTGACCTGGATGTTGCCCGGGTGCATGTCGGCATGAAAGAAACCGTCGCGGAAGACCTGGGTGAAAAAGATGGTCACGCCGTCGCGCGCCAACCTGGGAATGTCGACCCCGGCCTCGACCAGCCGGTCGATCTGGCTGATCGGGATGCCTTTCATGCGCTCCATGACAATGACTTCGGTGTGGCAATGGTCCCAGAACATCTCGGGGATCAGCACCAGGTCCAGGCCATCCATGTTGCGGCGCAACTGGGCTGCGTTGGCGGCCTCGCGCACCAGGTCGAGTTCGTCGTGCAGGTATTTGTCAAACTCGGCCACCACCTCGCGCGGCTTGAGTCGACGACCATCGGCCGACAAACGCTCGAGCCAACGCGCCATCAGGCGCATCAGGTCGAGGTCTTTGTCGATCACACCCAGCATGTTGGGACGCAAGACTTTGACCGCCACTTCACGGGCTTGACCGTCACGGCCCGCCAGGGTGGCAAAGTGGACTTGGGCGATGGAGGCGCTGGCGACCGGCTCGCGGTCGAATTCGATGAAGATGTCGTCGATGGGGCGACCAAACGCACGCTCGATGGTGGCGATGGCCACTTCCGACGGAAACGGCGGTACCCGGTCTTGGAGCAAGGCCAGTTCGTCAGCCACATCAGGGGCCAAGAGGTCACGGCGGGTGGAGAGCACCTGACCGAATTTGACGAAGATCGGACCCAGATGCTCCAGCGCCATGCGCAGGCGTTGCCCGCGCGGCGCTTGCAGGTCACGCCCCCAGCCGACCAGTTTGGACAACAGCATCAGGCCCGGGTGGTTGATGCCTTGCAGCACCATTTGGTCGAGGCCAAAGCGAAAGATCACCCACAAAATGGTGGCGGTGCGCAAAATGCGCTTCATGCGGCACCGGTCTCGGTCGGGGCGCGGGCAGGCACGAAAGCGCGCAGGGCCTGGGCCATGCGCTGGCCCATTTGGAACACTGCGCGCGCCTGAGCGTCGCCCATCAGGCGCGCCAAATCTTCCTCGGGACTCCAGCGCACATGATCGACCAGCCAGTTGACTTCGGCGGCCATTTGAACGTCGCCTTCAATGCGCAAAGGAGGTCGCTGGCCGCGCCAGGCATGCCCGGCCAGGTCCCAGGGGGTGACATCACCCAAATCGAGGGCCAGGTCAGACTGCCCGACGGGCGCAGACTCAAGCAAGCCAGCGGGCGTGAACACCCACCGGGCCGACAGCTTTTGCCAACGGATTTGCACCGACTTGCCCGCCAGGCGTCGCGTGCGCGGCAAGGCCGAAGGCGCCGACTGCAAAACGTGGTTAAGGAACAACACGCACTTGAGTTGGGCTTCTTCGATGAGCCACTGGGGCGGTTGGGCCGAGCCCATGATTTGGGACAGCCAAGGCGGCGGGGGAGGCAAAAAAGAGGCGGGCATGGACGGATTGTAGGACTTGCCCCACTTGGGCCCGGGGAAACCGGGCGGGGCCGCCGTCAGGGGCCCGCCGTGGAGGTTTTTTACTGCAGGGCCTGGACGCCAGCCACCAGCCAGCCGAATTGGCCTTCCTTGGTGCGGGTCATGTTCCAGACTTCACGGAATGGGCTGGGTCCTGAGGTCTGGTCTTCGCGAATCAGGCCGGAGAACTCGACGCTGGCCATGAAGCCCGAACCGAGGTCTTCGATGCCCAGCAATTGAGCTTCGAGGGTGACCACTTCGGTTTTGTTGGGCTGTCCACCCAACTGGGCTTCGCGCTCGGCCAATTGGTGGCGAATCTCGCCCACCATCTCGTCGGTCATCATGGCGCGCAAAGCATCGATGTCGGCGCGATCCCAGGCATCTTGCAACGAGATGAAGTTGGCTTTGGCGGCGGCCTCGAAGCCCGCCACATCAAAGTCAGCGGGGACGCTCCAGTTTTGGCCGCCACCGATCAGGCTGGAGCCGATGCGGGCTCCGGCTCGGAAAGGCGCAGCTGGCTCGAAATGAGCCGGACCCTCCCAGGGGCGGGCTGAGGCATCGTTACCGACATTTTTCGGGTTGTACTGGGGCACGGTCGCAGCCGATTCGGGTCCGGCGCCCTGAAAAGCGTAGGGCGCAGTTGCCGGCTGAGCGCGACGGCGCATGAACCAGCCCACCGCCACCATGATGGCCAAAGCCAGCAAACCAAACAACAAGACCTGACCGAATGCCTCGCCTAAACCCAAGCTGTGTGCCAGCCAGGCCAGACCCAGGCCGGCGGCCAAGCCCCCGAGCATGGCGCCCCAAGGCTTGCGTTGAGCTTGTGCGGCAGCAGCAGCAGGTTGCGCAGCGGCGGCAGGTTGTGCGGCCGGGGTGGCCGCTTGTTGGGGCGGCGTGGGCTGAGCAGGTCGGGCCGACTCGCGCTGGGTGACATTGGACGACTGCTTGCCGACCGACTGTCCGCCCCCAAGCCGCTTGGCCGCTTCGACCTGGAAGCTCGACACACACATCAGAGCAGCCAAAGAGTAAGCCATCAAACTGGATTTCATAATGTCTCCAACCAAAAATGTCAGGTCTTGATTCCAACATGAAGCGCCACCACCCCGGCGGTCATGTTGTGAATGTCCACATGAGAAAAGCCATTGTTTTTCATAAGGTCTTTCAGGGCCTGCTGGTCAGGGTGCATGCGGATCGACTCGGCCAGGTAACGGTAACTGTCCTCGTCGCGGGCGACCACCTTGCCCAGCAGGGGCAAAACCTTGAACGAATAGAAATCGTAGGCTTTTTCGAGCGGTTTGGCGACCTTGGAAAACTCTAATACCAATAATTTGCCGCCTGGTTTGAGCACCCGAGCCATTTCGCTGAGGGCGCGATCCTTGTGGGTCATGTTGCGCAGTCCGAAAGCGACGCTGACGCGATCAAAGGTCTGGTCAGGGAACGGCAGGGTTTCGGCATCGCAGACCAAGGTCGAGAGGACCTGCCCGCGATTGAGCAAGCGGTCACGACCCACGCGCAGCATGGCCTCATTGATGTCGGTGTGAACCACCTGCCCGCCGGGGCCGACTTTGTCGGCAAACGCACTCGCCAAGTCGCCTGTGCCGCCGGCGATGTCCAGCACCCGGTGGCCGGGCTGGAGGTCGGCGACCATCACGGTGTAGAACTTCCAGGCCCGGTGCAAACCGAGCGACATCAGGTCGTTCATGACATCGTAGCGCGCGGCCACAGAGTCAAACACGCCACGGACATGACGCGCTTTTTCGCGTTCGTCGACGGTTTTGAAGCCAAAGTGTGTTTGCGTCATGGAGCGAGGGTCAGAAAGTGGAGGAGTCAGTGATGGTGGCCGCAAGAGCCGCCCGCAGACGCGGGCGCCATGGGGGCGTCGCGGTCAACGCCCGCTTCTTGCAAACGGCGCTCGTAATCTTGCCAGAGTTGAGTTTGCTGGGTTGCCAAATGGTAGAGGTACGCCCAGGAAAAGATGCCGCTGTCGTGGCCATCGCTGAAGGTGGGCTTGATGCCGTAGTTGCCCACCGGCTCCAGATCCACCAAGCCGACCTCGCGCTTGCCCGTTTGCAGCACCTCTTGTCCAGGACCGTGTCCCTGAACCTCGGCCGAAGGGCTGCAGACCCGCATCAACTCAAAGGGCAGTCGATAGGTTTCGCCGTTGGCGAACTGGATTTCAAGCACTTTGGAAGACTGATGGACGGTCAAATCCAGGGGCGGGGGCGTGATGGAATTCATGATCAGACGAGGACACGTTCAATGCCACCGGCGTTGGCGGCTTCGACATATTGCACCATCCATTGTTCACCCAGGATGTGGCGGGCCATCTCGATGACGATGTAGTCGGCCTCCAGCAGGCCGTTTTGCAAATCGTCGCCATAGCGGGACAAGCCTTGCAGGCAACTGGGGCAACTGGTGAGGATTTTCAGGTTGCCTTGGGCCTGACCGCTGAGTTCGCGCAAGGCCTGTTCGCCCTTGCGCAACTCTTGTTCCTTGCGAAATCTCACCTGGGTGGCGATGTCGGGCCGGGTCACGCCCAAAGTGCCTGACTCGCCACAGCAACGTTCGCTTTTGACCACCGCGTTGCCCACCAAGGCTTTGACGGTTTTCATGGGGTCTTGCTTGAGGGGACTGTGGCAGGGGTCGTGATAGAGGTAGGCACCGGCTTGCTCGGCCGACAAAGTGATGCCCTTTTCCAGCAAGTACTCGTGGATGTCGACGATGCGGCAGCCAGGAAAGATCTCCTCAAAACGATAGCCCTGCAACTGGTCATGGCAGGTGCCACAACTCACCACCACGGTTTTGATATCCAGGTAGTTCAGGGTGTTGGCCACCCGATGGAACAACACCCGGTTGTCGGTGATGATTTTTTCAGCCTTGTCGAACTGGCCAGAGCCGCGCTGCGGATAGCCGCAACACAGGTAACCCGGCGGCAGCACGGTTTGCACCCCAGCATGCCAGAGCATCGCCTGGGTGGCCAAGCCAACCTGGCTGAACAAACGCTCGGAGCCGCAACCGGGGAAATAAAAGACCGCTTCGGCGTCGACGCTGGTGGTGACCGGGTTGCGGATGATGGGCACGTAATTTTTGTCTTCGATGTCGAGCAAGGCCCGCGCCGTTTTTTTGGGCAGGTTGCCCGGCATTTTCTTGTTGACAAAGTGAATCACCTGCTCCTTGAGCGCAGGCGTGCCCACGGTGGCCGGCGGGGCACTGGTCTGGCGCCGCGCCAGCACCTTGAACGCGTCGTGCGCCGCACGCTGCATTTTCATGCCGACATCGACCATGAAGGTGCGGGCCAATTTGATGGTTTCGGGCCGGGTGGCGTTGAGCATGAGCATGGCCGCAGCATTGCCAGGACGGAAGCTTTTTTGCCCCATCTTGCGCAACAAGTTGCGCATGTTCATGGACACGTCGCCAAAATCGATGTTGACGGGACAAGGGGTCAGGCATTTGTGGCACACCGTGCAATGGTCAGCCACGTCCTCAAACTCTTGCCAGTGCTTGATCGAGACCCCGCGCCGGGTTTGTTCTTCGTACAAAAAGGCCTCGACCAGCAAGGAGGTGGCCAAAATTTTGTTGCGTGGGCTGTACAGCAAATTGGCGCGGGGCACGTGGGTGGCACAGACCGGTTTGCACTTGCCGCAGCGCAGGCAATTTTTGACGCTGTCGGCGATGGCCCCGATGTCCGACTGTTGCATGATGAGCGATTCATGGCCCATCAGGCCGAAGCTGGGGGTGTAGGCGTCCGACAGGTCTGCCGATCGGGTATTGCTGGCTTGCCGCATCAGCTTGCCGCGGTTGAAGTGCCCCAGCGGATCGACCCGTTGCTTGTATTTTGCAAAGGGAGCCAGTTCTGCGTCGGTGAGGTAGTCGAGCTTGGTGATGCCGATGCCATGCTCACCTGAGATCACTCCGTCGAGAGAACGAGCCAGTTGCATGATGCGGCCGACGGCCTCGTGCGCGGTCTGCAACATGACATAGTCGTCGCTGTTGACAGGGATGTTGGTGTGTACATTACCGTCGCCGGCGTGCGCATGCAAGGCAATCCAGACCCGGCCCTTGAGAACCCGCTGGTGAATGGCCGTGCATTCGTCCAGGATCGGTTGATAGGCCTGACCGGTGAAAATATTTTGCAGCTCAGCCCGGATCTGGGTTTTCCAGCTCGCCCGCAGGGTGTGCGATTGCAACTGCGGGAAGAGCGCATCCGCTTGTGTGAGCCAGGTTGACCACAAGTCGCGCACCTCGGCGATCAGGGTGCGGGCGCGGGCAATGCGCTCGCTCAATTGCTCAGGGCCGGGCATGCTGTCTTGGTCGTCGGCTTTGCCCAAGGGCAACTGTCCGCGGGCAAAAAAACGATCGAGTTCAGCGCACAACTGGATTTTGTTGCGCAAGGACAGTTCGATGTTGATGCGCTCGATGCCATCGGTGTACTCAGCCATGCGCGGCAAAGGAATGACCACGTCTTCGTTGATTTTGAAGGCGTTGGTGTGGCGACTGATGGCCGCCGTGCGCTTGCGATCGAGCCAGAATTTCTTGCGCGCATCGGGGTTGATGGCGATGAAGCCCTCGCCATGGCGTGAGTTGGCCATGCGCACCACTTCGGAGGTGGCGCGAGCCACGGCATCCGTGTCGTCGCCGGCGATGTCGCCCACCAACACCATCTTGGGCAAGCCGCCGCGCTTGGATTTGGTGCTGTAGCCCACGGCACGCAAATAGCGGTCATCCAGGTGTTCGAGCCCGGCCAGCACGGTGCCGGTGCGCTTTTGTTCGGCGAACATGAATTCCTTGATCTCCACGATGCTCGGTATGGCATCGTGGGCGTGGCCAAAGAATTCCAGGCAGACCGTTCGGGTGTGGTTGGGCATCCGGTGCAAGACCCAGCGGGCGCTGGTGATCAGGCCGTCGCAGCCCTCTTTTTGAACCCCGGGCAAGCCACTGAGGAACTTGTCGGTGACGTCTTTGCCCAAGCCCTCTTTGCGAAAGCGGTGGCCTTCGATCTCCAGGGTTTCGGTGCGAATCGGGGTGACGCCATCGGCCTGGAAATAACGCAACTCGAACACCACCCGTTCGGCGTCGTGAATTTTGCCCAGGTTGTGCCCGATGCGAACGACCTCAAGCCATTGGGCGTCGGGCGTGACCATGCGCCAGCTGACCAGGTTGTCCAGGGCCGTGCCCCACAGCACCGCCTTTTTGCCGCCGGCATTCATGGCGATGTTGCCGCCGATGCACGAGGCTTCGGCCGAGGTGGGATCCACCGCAAAGACCAACCCCGCCGCGTCGGCCGCATCGGCCACGCGCTGGGTGACCACACCCGCCTCGGTGTGCACCGTGGCGACCTCGATCTCGATGCCGGGCAGGCGCATCGTTTGCACGGGCCCCAGGGCTTCGAGTTTTTCGGTGTTGATGACCGCGCTGTTCCAGGTCAGGGGAATGGCACCCCCGGTGTAGCCCGTACCGCCCCCTCGCGGGATGATGGTCAGTCCCAATTCGATGCACGCCTTAACCAGAGCCGGCATTTCGGCCTCGGAGTCGGGGCACAGCACGACAAATGGATACTCGACTCGCCAATCGGTGGCGTCGGTGACGTGCGCCACCCGTGACAAGGCGTCAAACTTGATGTTGTCGCCGGCCGTGTGGCGTTTGAAAGTCCGCAAGGCCTTTTTACGCAAGTGGGCCACGGTGTCAAATTGTTGGTCGAATCGGGCCACGGCCTGGTGGGCCATTTGCAGCAAATCCCCCACCAGGCGGTCACGCCCGGCGTCATCTTGGGGGGTGCGGCGTCGCTCGACTTCGGACAGGCGATGGTGCAAGGCCTCAACCAGCATGTGGCGGCGTTTGGGGTTGTCCAGCAAGTCGTCTTGCAAATAGGGGTTGCGATCGACCACCCAGATGTCGCCCAACACTTCGTAGAGCATGCGCGCCGAGCGGCCCGTGCGACGCTCGCCGCGCAGTTTTTGCAACACGTCCCAGGCCGATTCACCCAGCAGCCGCAACACGATCTCCCGGTCAGAGAACGAGGTGTAGTTGTAGGGAATTTCTCTGAGGCGGGCACCCTCCTGGGTGGCGGCCATCAACTGATTCAGTGCCGTGGGTGCGTTCATGGATGTGAGGATGTTAACTTACGTGGGGGGTTTTCGAGCCCAAACGGCCCCCAAGGCGGCCAGAACCCCAATGAGCAAACCATAAGAGCCCATGCTGCCATCGGGCCAGCGCAGAATCCAGAGCGTGAGGGCCTGGGTCAGGAAACCGCAAGCCAGCAACAGCAAACCGGTGCCGGCGTAGCCCCATTTCAGGGCGCGCCTCCCGCGCAGGGCCCAAACCAGCAACAAAAACGCCGTCAGACCTGCGGAGGGCAACAACCAGGACAGGCCGTGTGACAGAAAGGTACTGGGATTCACCCGAGTGATTTTATAATTGCGGACATGGCAGTCTGGGCTCTGGGCTTGAATCACAACACTGCGCCGCTGGATATTCGCGGCAGGTTTGCGTTTGCCATGGATCAAATGGGCACCACTTTGACGCAACTGCGCGAACGGGTGCCCGGCTCGGCTGAAGTCACGATTTTGTCGACCTGCAACCGCACCGAGGTGTATTGCGCCGCCGAGGCGCCGGCGCTGGCCCACACCCTGGATTGGTTGGCCCAAGCCGGGGGGGTGCGCCCTCAGGAGCTGGAAAACCACACTTACGCCCTGAACGAGGGGCAGGCGGCGCGGCATGCCTTTCGGGTGGCCAGTGGGCTGGACTCGATGGTTTTGGGCGAGCCTCAAATTTTGGGTCAGATGAAAGACGCCGTGCGCGCCGCCCAGCAGGCCGGGGCGCTGGGCACCACCTTGCACCAGCTGTTTCAACGTTCCTTTGCGGTCGCCAAGGAAGTCCGAACTTCTACCGAGATCGGGGCGCACTCCATCAGCATGGCCGCTGCCTGTGTGCGCCTGGCCGGACAGGTGTTCGAAGATCTGGGCCAAGCCCGGGTGTTGTTTGTCGGCGCCGGCGAAATGATCGAGTTGTGCGCCACCCACTTTGCCGCCCGTTCGCCGCGCCAAATGGTGATCGCCAACCGCACGCTGGAGCGGGGCGAAAAGTTGGCCAGCCAGTTCGGCGGTGAAGTCATGCGCCTGGCTGAACTGCCTGATCGACTGCATGAATTCGATGTGGTGATCAGTTGTACCGCCAGCAGCCTGCCGCTGATCGGCTTGGGCGCCGTCGAACGGGCCCTGCAACGGCGACGTCATCGCCCGATGTTCATGGTGGATTTGGCCGTGCCACGCGACATAGAGCCCGAGGTCAAAGGCCTCGACGATGTTTATTTGTATTCGGTCGACGACCTCGCAGGCGTGGTGCAAACGGCTCAAGCCAACCGGCAAGCCGCTGTGGCACAGGCCGAGGCGATCATCGACGCCGGGGTGCAGAGCTTTTTGCATTGGCTGGACCAACGCAGCGTGGTCCCGGTCATCCGGCAACTCCATGAACAGGCGGATCGATGGCAACAAGCCGAGTTGACCAAAGCCCGCAAGATGCTGTCCCGGGGCGATGACCCCGAGCAGGTGTTACAGGCCCTGGCGCAAGGTCTGTCGCACAAAATGCTGCACGGCGCTCTGGCCGAATTGCACGCCGGTGACCAAGCTGCACGCGAACGTGCGCGCCATGCGATCGAGCATTTCTTCCTGCGCGACAACCGTTAGCTCAGGGGGTCCCTTTGAAGCCTTTTTTGCGCGCTCAGCTCGAGCGCTATGCCCAACGCCGCTCTGAGCTCGATTTTTTATTGTCGCGCGAGGATGTGATGCGCGACATGGACGGATTCATGAAGTTGTCGCGCGAGCACGCCGAGGTGTCCAGCGTGGTCGAACGCTGGTCGGATTTCCAGCAAGCCGAGCAAGACCTGACGCACAGTGCCGACATGATGAACGACGCCGGGCTGGATGAGGCCATGCGCGAGATGGCCCAGGAGGAGCACGCCCTGGCCCAATCCCGCTGTGACCGCCTGGCGACCGAATTGCAACGCCTTTTGCTGCCCAAAGACCCTGACGACGAGCGCGATGTCTATCTGGAAATCAGGGCCGGGACCGGAGGCGATGAGTCGGCGCTGTTTGCCGGCGACCTGCTGCGGATGTACACCCGTTATGCGGACACGCAAGGATGGCGCACCGAGTTGCTCAGCGAATCGCCCAGCGAACTGGGCGGCTACAAAGAGGTGGTCTTGCGCATCAGCGGCACACAGGTCTATGGTTGGCTGAAGTTCGAATCTGGCGGCCATCGGGTGCAGCGCGTCCCCGCCACCGAGTCCCAAGGCCGCATCCACACCAGCGCCTGCACGGTGGCGGTGATGCCCGAGCCCGACGAGTCACAGGCGGTGGCCATCAACCCGTCCGATTTGCGCATCGACACCTTTCGAGCCAGTGGCGCCGGGGGCCAACACATCAATAAAACCGATTCGGCCGTGCGCGTGACTCACCTGCCCACGGGGATCGTGGCCGAGTGCCAGGATGATCGCAGCCAACATCGCAACAAGGCGCGTGCCCTGCAAGTTCTGGCCGCCCGCATCGCCGAGCGCGAACGCGCTGACCGGGAGGCCAAAGAGGCCGCCACGCGCAAGGGCCTGATCGGCAGTGGCGACCGCAGCGACCGCATCCGGACCTACAATTTTCCGCAAGGTCGCCTGACCGACCACCGCATCAACCTGACCCTGTACAAATTAGGGGCGGTGATGGAAGGACAACTCGATGAAGTGCTGCAAGCCCTGCAAAGCGCACGTGAGGCCGAGCAACTCGAAGCCCTGGAACTGGGTGCATGAGCGGACCAGCCACGCTGGCCGACAGCCTGCGCTTGTTGCAGGAACGGGGTCTGCCACGGCTGGAAGCCCAAATGCTGGTCTTGCAGGCCATCGGCCGGCCTCCTGAGGACCGGGCTTGGCTGCTGGCGCACGACGAACAAGTGCTGACTCCGGCACAGTCACAGGAGTTGATCCGAAGCAGTCAACGACGCCTGGACGGCGAACCCATGGCTTACATCTTGGGGGTCAAGGCCTTTCATGGCCTGACCCTGAGCATCGACGGGCGCGTGCTGGACCCCCGCGATGACACCGAGACCCTGGTTGACTGGGCTCTGGAAGTGGGCGCTCCCCAACAAGCGCTGGATGTGGTGGATCTGGGCACGGGCAGCGGCGCCATTGCACTGGCGCTGGCTCAGGCACGGCCTGCCTGGCGGGTCAGCGGGGTGGATGCCAGCACCGATGCGCTGGCCGTGGCGCGACACAACGCGCAGCGGCTGGGCTTGAAGGTGAGCTGGACGCTGGGCTCCTGGTTGAGTCCTCTGGCAGGTCGGCGCCACCACTTGATCGTGAGCAACCCGCCTTACATCGCCGAGGGCGATCCCCATTTGGCCGGGCTGCGCCACGAACCGCGCGAGGCACTGGTCAGCGGACCCGATGGCCTCGACGATCTGCGCCAGATCATCCAGGCAGCGCCCGAGCACCTGCATGCCGGGGGTTGGCTGTTGCTCGAACACGGACACGATCAGGCTGCGGCGGTGCGTAAACTGCTGCGTCAAGCCGGGCTGGAGGCAGTGAGCAGCCGGCGGGATCTGGCCGGCATTGAGCGTTGCTCGGGCGGCCATTGGCCTGCCAAGCAGGGTTTTGCCAGCCGTGAAATAATTTGACGCAAACCTAGGAGCAAGACATGAGTGATGTTCAGCAACGCATCGACGAGTTGGTCAAAAGCAACCCCGTGTTGCTTTTCATGAAGGGCAGCGCCAGTTTCCCCATGTGCGGTTTTTCGGGCCGCGCCATCCAGATCCTGAAAGCTTGCGGCGTTGATCCCAAGGCGGTGAAGACCGTCAATGTGCTCGATGACGCAGAAATCCGTCAGGGCATCAAGGCATACAGCAATTGGCCCACCATCCCGCAGCTTTATGTCAACGGCGAGTTCGTGGGGGGCTCGGACATCATGATGGAAATGTACGAATCGGGCGAATTGCAACAGGTGCTGGGCCAACCCTCGGCCTGATCACCTGCACTCACCACACCCCCGGGGCGGTCAAACCGCCCCTTTTTCATGCCCGGTTTTCAGACCGCCTGTAAACGGCTTTGAAGGTGTGACACCACCTGCCCCACCGCCACCTGCGTGGCGGCGCTGTCTTGGCGGTGTTGGTATTCGACCTGGCCGTCTTTGAGGCCCTTGTCGCCGACAGTGATGCGGTGCGGCACGCCGATCAACTCCCAATCGGCAAACATCACCCCGGGACGCTCGCCCCGGTCATCCAGAATGACGTCGATGTTCAGGCTCAGGAGTTCCTGGTAGAGGGCTTCCGCCTGGGCCTTGACCGCTGCACTGCGATCCATGCCGATGGGGCAAATGACCACCGTGAATGGCGCAATGGCGTCGGGCCAAATGATGCCTCGGGCATCGTGATTTTGCTCGATGGCAGCGGCCGGCAAACGGGTGATGCCGATGCCATAGCAACCCATCTCCATGAATTGGGGCTTGCCGTTTTCATCCAGAAAAGTGGCGTTCATGGCTTTGGAGTATTTGGTGCCCAGATAAAACACATGTCCCACTTCGATGCCGCGCTCGATCGCCAGGACCCCTCGCCCGTCGGGCGAAGGGTCACCCGCCACAACGTTGCGGATGTCGGCGACCGCGTCGGGCTCAGGCAAGTCGCGGCCCCAATTGACGCCGACGATGTGATGGTCGATTTGATTGGCGCCACAAATGAAATCGGCCAGCACAGCAACCTCGCGATCGGCCACCACGCGCACCGGCTTTTTCAGGCCGACCGGACCCAGGTAGCCCGGTTTGCATCCGAAGTGATCCTCGATTTCAGCCAGGGTGGCAAATCGAAAGCCGCCCTCCATGCCGGGCAGCTTGCCGACTTTGACTTCGTTCATGTCGTGGTCGCCACGCACCAACAACAGCCAGACGGTGGTGGTGGTCGCCCCCTGGTCGTTGGTGCGATCGGTGGCCAACACCAGCGACTTGACCGTGCTGGCCAAGGGCACGGCCAGCAACTGGGCCACGTCTTCGCAGGTGCTCTTGCCGGGAGTGGGGGTGACCGCCATGGCGCGCTGCGGGGCGCTGCGCGGATGTTGCGGGGCCAGCGCCTCGGCCTTTTCAAGGTTGGCGGCATAGTTGCTGGTCGGGCAATAGACGATGGCGTCCTCGCCGGTGGCGGCAATCACCTGGAACTCTTCGGACAAGTCGCCCCCGATGGCGCCGCTGTCGGCTGCAACGGCGCGATAGCGCAGGCCGAAGCGGTCAAAAATGCGGCGGTAAGCGTCGGCCATGATCCGATAACTGTCCTTCGCTGCCACGGCGTCACGATCAAAGCTGTACGCGTCTTTCATGATGAACTCGCGCCCGCGCATGAGACCAAAGCGTGGGCGCCGCTCGTCGCGGAACTTGGTCTGGATCTGATACAGGTTTTTGGGCAGTTGCTTGTAGCTGCGCAATTCCTGGCGGGCGATGTCAGTCACCACTTCTTCGCTGGTGGGTTGCACCACGAAGTCACGCTGGTGGCGGTCCTGGATGCGCAACAACTCGGGGCCCATTTTTTCAAATCGGCCGGTTTCTTGCCACAACTCGGCAGGCTGGATGACCGGCATGGTCAACTCGATGGCACCGGCCCGGTTCATTTCCTGGCGCACGATGGATTCGACCTTGCGGATGACTCGCAACCCCATGGGCATGTAGTTGTAGATGCCCGCCCCCAGGCGCTTGATCATGCCGGCCCGGATCATCAACTGGTGGCTGACCACCTCGGCGTCAGCAGGTGCCTCTTTGAGGGTGGAAACCAGGAATTGGGAAGCTTTCATGTTCGGATCAGAAAAATTTGTGAGTTGCCCTCTTGCCGAGCCTGTTGCCCTGTGCATAATGGACTCAGTTCAAAAATTTGAGGTTAGATTATGCTTGACCGGGACGGCTTTCGACCCAACGTCGGCATCATTCTGCTCAATCAGAAAAATCAGGTTTTTTGGGGCAAGCGCATCCGCACCCACAGCTGGCAGTTCCCGCAGGGTGGCATCGACCGGGGTGAGTCCCCCGAGCAGGCCATGTTCAGAGAGCTGCACGAAGAAATCGGGCTCCAGCCTGATCATGTGCGGATCGTGGCCCGAACCCGTGACTGGTTGCGTTACGAAGTGCCCGACCGCTACATCCGCCGCGATGCGCGAGGCTTTTACAAAGGCCAAAAACAAATCTGGTTCCTGCTCCAGTTGGTGACTCCAGACCATGTGCTGAATTTGCGCGCCACCGACCATCCTGAATTCGATGCTTGGCGCTGGAACGACTACTGGGTTCCGCTGGATGTCGTGGTGGAATTCAAACGCGGGGTCTATCAAATGGCCTTGACCGAGCTGGCCCGTTTTCTGCCCAGGTCTGATCACCGCAACCGGTACTTGCGCCACCCCCACCGTCCGCGCGATTCCGAAGGAGGTGTGCCCGAAAGATCCGGTGCACGCCCCAATGCCCCGATGCAACCCCCGCACCTGGAGCTGCCGCCAGGCGCCAGCTTTGACCCTGACCCCGGGCAAAGTTGAGCACCCATCAGCGGGCGGTCAGGATGAGGTTGTCACGGTGCACCATTTCAGGCTCGGCTGCATAGCCGAGCAAGGCCGGGAACTCGCTGGAGGGTTTTTTGCACAACAGCCGCGCCTCGGCTGCTGCATAGTTGGCCAAACCCCGGGCGATCTCGACGCCCTGAAGATCGCGGATGGCAATGACTTCACCGCGCGAGAACTCGCCTTCGACCGCTACCATGCCGATGGGCAACAGGCTTTTGCCTTCGGCCAAGACCTTGGTCACGGCACCTTCGTCGATGGTGATGGCACCGCGCAATTGCAAGTGGTCGGCCATCCACTGTTTGCGCGCCTGCTGTTTGGCGGTTTGCGCGACCAACAAAGTGCCCAAGGGTTCGCCAGCGACCAGTCGCAACAAGGCATCGGGCTCGCGCCCCCAGGCGATGACGGTGCTGGCACCGGAGCCGCTGGCGCGCTTGGCGGCCAGGATTTTGGTGATCATGCCGCCTTTGCCGATGCTGGAACCAGCACCGCCGGCCATGGCTTCGAGCTCGGGATCGCCAGCCCGGGCTTCATGGATGAAGCGGGCTTGGGGATCCTTGCGCGGGTCGGCGCTGTACAAGCCTTTTTGGTCGGTCAGGATGACCAACAAATCGGCTTCCACCAAGTTGGCGACCAGCGCGCCCAGGGTGTCGTTGTCGCCAAACTTGATTTCGTCATTGACCACGGTGTCGTTTTCGTTGATCACAGGTAACACCCCGTGATTCAGCAAGGTCAGCAAGGTGGAGCGGGCATTGAGGTAGCGCTCGCGGTCGGCCAGGTCGGCATGGGTCAAGAGCACCTGAGCGCTGCCCAAGCCGTGAAGACGCAACTGGGTTTCATACATTTGCGCCAACCCCATCTGACCGACAGCGGCAGCGGCTTGCAGCTCATGGATCTCCTGGGGACGTATGCGCCAGCCCAGGCGTTTCATGCCTTCGGCGATGGCACCACTGCTGACCATGATGACCTCGCGTCCCTGACGCATCAGTTCGGCCATCTGGCGGCACCACTCACCGATGGCGGCCTCGTCCAGACCGCGTCCCTCATTGGTGACCAGGCTGGAGCCGACCTTGACCACGATGCGGCGGGCGGCGGCGGTGACATTCGGTTGTATCGTGTTCATGTCCACCCCAACGGCTCAGGAGGCTTGCGGATTGAACCTGGGATCCACGGGCGCGGGCTCATGGTTTTGCTGGTGCACGGCATGCACATGCTGGAACACCGCTTGCACCAAAGCCTCGCACCCCTCGCGGGTCAAGGCCGAAATTTCAAAGACCGGGCCTTTGTAACGCATGCGCCGGACAAAGTCTTTGACCTTCGCCGCACGCTGGTCGGCCGGGACCATGTCAAGTTTGTTGAGGACCAGCCAGCGGGGTTTGGCGTGCAAGTCGGGATCGAATTTTTTCAGCTCGGCGACGATGGCCTTGGCTTGTGCAACCGGATCGACGGCATCGTCAAAGGGGGCCATGTCGACCAAGTGCAACAGCAATCGAGTGCGTTGCAGGTGCCGCAAAAACTGGTGGCCCAGACCTGCTCCATCGGAGGCCCCTTCGATCAGGCCAGGAACGTCAGCGACCACGAAACTTTGGCTGGGGCCAACCCGCACCACCCCCAAGTTGGGATGCAAGGTGGTGAAGGGATAGTCGGCAATTTTGGGCCGGGCATTGGAGATGGCAGAAATCAGGGTGGATTTACCGGCATTGGGCATACCCAGCAAGCCGACATCGGCCAGCACTTTCAATTCGAGCTTGAGCGATTTGCGCTCGCCCGGGTGTCCGGGCGTTTTTTGGCGTGGCGCCCGGTTGATCGCACTTTTGAAGCGCATGTTGCCATAGCCGCCATCCCCCCCTTTGGCGATCATGATTTTTTCGCCAGGGATCAGCAGTTCGTGCAAAACCTGATCGGTTTCGGCATCGATGATCAAGGTGCCCACCGGCATCCTCAGCACGATGTCGTCACCGGCGGCCCCGAACATGTCCGACCCCATGCCGTGCTGACCGCGCTTGGCCTCGTGACGGCGCGAATAGCGAAAATCCACCAGGGTGTTGAGGCTGGCATCGGCCAGGGCGTAAACATGACCGCCGCGACCGCCGTCACCGCCGTTGGGGCCGCCAAATTCTTTGTATTTTTCGTGCCGGAATGAGACGCACCCATTCCCGCCATCACCAGCGGCGATGTCGATTTGGGCTTCGTCCACGAACTTCATGCGCTCATCCTAAATGACAAAGCCCCGACCAGCGGGGCTTTGCCGGCAAATCACGGCAGCGGTCAGGCCGGCGTGACGTTCACGGTGTGCTTGTTCAGCGCACCCTTGGTGGCAAACGACACTTGGCCATCAACCAGGGCAAACAGGGTGTGGTCTTTGCCCACGCCCACGTTGGTGCCGGCATGGAACTTGGTGCCACGCTGGCGCACGATGATGGCTCCAGCACTGATTTGCTGGCCACCGAACACCTTGACGCCCAGCATCTTTGGTTTGGAATCGCGGCCGTTGCGTGTGGAACCGCCGCCTTTTTTCTGTGCCATGTCTTAACTCCTTCAGGCCTGGATGGAGGCAATCTGCAGCTCGGTGAACTGCTGGCGATGGCCTTGGCGTTTCTGATAGTGCTTGCGACGACGCATCTTGAAAATGCGCACTTTATCGTGCTTGCCGTGTGCCACGACCGTGGCTTTGACAGATGCACCGGACACCAAGGGCGTGCCCACCTTGATTTCAGCGCCGTTGCCAACAGCCAAAACCTGGTCGATCACGATTTCCTGGCCAACGTCCGCAGCAATCTGTTCTACTT
>JACCDW012061241.1_pt1 | contig 114894 bp, 142 predicted proteins | sample 7449781 | NCBI WGS metagenome assembly JACCDW01 (sample SAMN15323449, study PRJNA562643) | freshwater metagenome | isolation source: river surface water | place: USA:Blue River Watershed | collected 2017-08-18 | reverse complement strand
TTAAACTCTTTTCTTGGTTTGCAAAAGTTTCTTATTGTAAAATTAAAATACATAGTTTTTTCTTGGTAATAGTATTGCTTTTATTACGTCTGGATCTTCTTTTGGACAGGGTTCATATTCACCATAATACCATTCGGATTCCTGTTCTTTTACATAAAACTGATGTGTATTTCTTGGAGTTGTATAATCTCCTTCATAACCATCAACTAGAATCAATGTTTCTGGATCTTCTTTTTGCAATATCTCAAGTAATTCTTTAACTTTCATAATATTTTTTAATCATTTTAAACCATTGTATTTTAGTTATTTCTTTGTTATCCAAAATAGAAAAAGCATAAGCAGAATTGTCTCCGCAATTTCTTTTTATCATTTCGGCTTGGTCTTTTCTACTTTCTACCTTTCTTATATCATGAATCATTTCAAGTAAATGGTCAATATATTTTTTTGCCTTTTCCCCAGCATCGCAAATCTTTTCAATTCCATCTTTTAATTGAAAAGCTATTTCGTAATCAAATTCAGTTTCAATTATTTTATAAAAAACTTCCGATGAAGGCATTCCCTTCTCTATATAAAAATCAATTAAGTTATCAGTAGAATTTAATTGAGACTTTACCCGATGAATAAAACAATACCAATCAGATTTCAATTTAATTCTATTTTGATTGTTATTGTAAGAAATTACAATTCCCTCTTTACCTTTCCAGTTTTTTATATGTTGAACTATTTTAGATAAATCGGAAAAATTATCAAATTGGTATGTTTGAGGCGTTTGAATGGGTCCAATCTTTCTCCAGATATCGGTTATGTCTTGATTGGAAACCACAACCATTCCGTTCTTGTTTATTGCACCAAGAAGATAAAAATCTATTTCTTTTGGTCTAACAACAATAACATTATTAGGAGTTACAATCTCAAACAAAAGAGTAAGATGTGGATTCTCTTTTAAAAACTCAACTACTTTTGGATGCTTTTCTGGAAGTAATTCAAAGTCTTTTGCATTAGGTAATGTTGTATAAGAGGCAGTACCTCTGGTTCTCATTGAGAACTGACCATTAACATAGTCACAAATAACCAAAGAACCATCTACTTTATCAATAAAACGCCAATCATTATAATCTTCTAATTTTGGATAACATTCTGGCTTTTCCCCATAGTTAAAAAACTTCGGCCAACCAGAAGACAAAACGTTTCCTTCTCTATCAACAATTAAAGATCTACAAAAAAGGTTACTTTTATTCCACTTTGCATCTATTTCTGGAGTTATCAAATAACAATCTAGATCGCAAAACTTACTCGGAGCAATATTAAAATACCCCTCTTCTATTGGTAATTTAATTTTCATGTCTTATTTAAAAACATATCCCATTCTTTAATTTCATATTCATTTCTTATATAAAAAGAGACAGGCATGATTTTCGGTTCATTAGGTTTTTTTAAAAGTTTCAAACCAACCTCTTCTGGACTATTATTTGCTTTTTTAGCATTTATATCTTTATGCGCTAAAACGCAATTTTCCCAACTGGTTTTACCTCCCTTAGATCTAGGTACAACGTGATCTATGTTACCATTAAACTTGTTTATTTTCTTTCCAGTATATTGACAGGTGTAATTATCTCTCTCCCATAGATTTTTTTGTGTAAATTTAATAGCTTGTTTAGGTATTTTGTCGAAATAAGTTAGTACTATAATTTTAGGTATTTTAATACCACCTCTAATAGTATTCACGAATAAATCATTATCTACGTCTAGATTAATCCACTCATCCCAACTAATTAGCTCCATATCACCATCTTTCTTGAAATTAAGAGACTTCGCATTATCATTATATAACAAAGCGAAGGAATGTTTCGGAGTTGTTGTATTTATCGGTATCCAATTTTTATTTAGGATCAATACTGATCTGCTATTCAAACTTCTCATTTTATTGAATCAAATTCTATACTCCCAAACTTCATTAATGTCAAGAAGTTTGTGTTTACATTCATTAACTTCTTCAGTCCATGAGGAATGAAAATGCCCATAGAGATGTAGCTTTGGTTTACAAAGCTTAAAAATCTCATCCACTATTGCTCTTTCATTACTAAGATCTCCTATAAGATAGGCATCTTCCAACGCCCACCCATAAACTATTTCATTAAACTGTTGCGGAAAACACCAAGAAGGTGCAGTATGGGTTACAAGAATATCAACTTCTTTGCATTTATCTCTATCAAAGTTAACGGCTTCGTCTTCCCAATAGGATACTCCTTCTCTTCTACCAGTTCTATCAATTGAAATTGCGCCTCCAATAAATTGAATAGTTTGATCCTTATATCTCAAAACCGAGTAATCCTCGATTAATTCAAAATAATCTAAACAAATTCTATTCTCTCCTTTGAAAAAATAAGGATCATCATGGTTTCCTCTAATACCATAAAAATTTATATTGTTTTGTTTAAATGCATCATTTAAGTTTTTACATAGAGAGTGTTCCTTTTCTTTTGTGGACTTAAACCCTATTCCCAAATCCCCAACGGAAATTATATTACAATTTTCTATATTTTTGTGTTTTATTATAAGGAACAGATCAGTCCATTCTCCATGGTGATCCCCCAAAAATAAAATAGGTTTATCATTCAATGTCTTCATTTTCTTCTTGATGTTTTTTTTCTTTATCTATTTCTCTTTTTAAAATCATTTTCAATCTATCCAGAGCCAAATTGTAATCACTCCAAATTTCCTCAATTTCATCTAAAATATATCCATAATGGCGTATTATATATACTGGTGGTTGACCATAACTCCATTTTGTCTCTATATACCAATGACAGTCTCTATCTTTATGATGGTCCTTTCCTATGAGGAAATACCACTCTTCTGTTAATTTTGTAATGTCTTCAATTAAGTTCATATGGTTTTTCCACAACAACATAATAACTTCCATTTTCTACTACTTTAGTGGAACTTCCTTTTGGTAATGGTTTCTTCTTAAAAGATTTATCGACAATTTCCCAAACTCTTTCAAAATTTTTCTCTTTCATGGCTTTATCCATAGAGTCTTGATATCTCTGAGGAATTCTAAATACCATCTGCGGACTCCAATAACCGATAACCTCTCCCTTAATTTTTGGAAGCGGAACGTCACTGCATTGCATAGCACCATCACCAGAAACATCGCATAGTTTTCTCATACCATTGTTTCTCTGATAATGCTGGTACTGTTCAATAGTCTTTTTGATTTCCCATGCAACAGTACCATCCTTCATCTGTTCGCATCCAACACCATAATAGCTATTTCTATTTTCCATTAGTTCTTTTTCTTTGTGAAAAACAATAGTTCTTACGAAACTTTCAATAACTTCTCCGTCATGATATGTTAAGTTTTTATCCCAATACGCTGCATCTATTGCGAATTTAATTTGTCCTGATCGAAGACGAGAATAAACTTCCATTGCATTTACAAGAGTTCCAAGATGTTTCTCATCAAACTCTATGGATACTTTTTTAGACTGTTTGATTTTCTTTCTCATAATTAATCTGTTCCATAAAAATTGGAGTGTTTTCACCGACCCACGCGCCCTCCACATTGTATTGAAAATATTCCTCGGCTTCTTCTTCAAGCATATCTTTCATTAAAATATCTATGCATTTATTTCTATCATAGATTGCAATAGGGGAGCCAAATTGTCTACCTATGCCAATAAATGCATCCTCAAATCCATCCGCCAACAAAACATTTTCACCATCATATAGACAATTTTCCAGAGTTTCTTGTATATTATTCATAAATGTCTCACTAAAAAGTAATAGATATATTCATTAAATTTTATCCATGAAGAGAACATATTAATTATTTTATTCTTAATTTTTATAATAATTCTTGTTCTTAAAAGATACTTATTATACCATATATTATTCTCTTTAAGAGATTCTTCTATAAATTTTTTTGTTTTCTCTTTGTATTCTGTAATGTCCCTGAATACAGATTTTTCGATTTCCACTTCTGCTAAATTTCCATCTGTAAATTTAGCAATATAATCTATAGTAATATTGATACATGTGCCATCATCTTGAACAACATCTTCATAACAATAAAAGTTAAGCATTCCATGATAGTTTTCCTTTACTTCTTCGGAAGTTTCCACATCCATATATCCTTTTAAAAAATGATTATCGTCATCGACCCACTTATATGTTTGACGAGTTCTATACAATTCTCCATTTTCACGAATTGTATATTTTTCAAGTAGATTTTCGAAATCTTTAGTTTGAAACTCCACATTTTTAATATCGAATTTAATTTTTTCAATACCATCTGGTAGGGGTAGAGGGTATTCACATTTTATTGAATCAAACATTCCCATAACATTATTCCTCCACAAAATCTAAAACTGAATTTTCTGGAACATGATATCCAGATGCCTTTAAGAAACATTCAAATGCATTAATCACATCATTAAGAGATGCATAAGAATCTATTTCCATTTGCACAGTTGGAAAAACTTTTTCATTAGACCAACTATCAGTGCGTTTAACTATCTTAAATACATTTTCTTCAATTTTATTCTCCATATTTTCCCATAGTCCTTTTTAATATTTCTTCTATAACCTCATTAATAGAAATGTCCTTTTCTACAGATTCGGAAATAAGGAACATCATAGTATCTTTACTAAATTCTTCCAAATTTATTTCAATGGAAGAGTATGGTGTCATTTTAATTGAACCGTCTCCCATTTCTTTCATTGAAAACTTTTGACCTTCTTTAATGTTCAACTGCTCACATTCTTCATCGGTAAATTGGATGAAATATTCTTTTTTTTCTTGTACCTTTTTTGTCATATTTTTATAAAAAATTTATTTTATATTGATTGTTTTCTTTTCTTTCTTCTAAATTTTCTGTTTTTATTGCCAATGTTATTCTAAAATCTTTCATATTTAAATTAGCTAATGCTCTATGTCTCACATTAGCTGGAAAGGATATCATTCTATTATATTTTGGATAAATAGACATTGTTGTAAAATCATCTTCATTTATAATGAATTCCGTGGCTCCTCCAGAATTCATATTCCAGTTTTCACTCATTCCTATCAAATATGTCCTATCACCATCATCAGAATGAAAATCACCATGTTGTGTTAAAGTTTGCCCATTTGCATAAATTCTCAATATTCTTTTATCTCTGAATTGTTCTCTGAAAAACTTAATTTCAGATTCATAATAACTTTCTTCCAAGAAAGTTGCCCAAAAAAAATTATTAATATTTACCGAAGGGTCAGTATAATGAACGACCCAAGGAGCGTTTATTAATTTTTTACGCAAATCATTTATAAAGTCATTTGGTAGAAAATTGTCTATATAATATATATCCGATGTTAAATATTTTTTTGAATTCATCTCTATAAGAGTAACACAATATATGCGAAAAGTCAACATTTTTTACAAGAAAACTTTTTATTTTTTGCAACATATTAAATTTAATCAGTATTTGACTCTAAAATATTATGTTTTGTTTTTTTATTTCAAAAATCAAACAATAAAGCAATTTCTGCATAATTTGGAATACTTTCATTCAATTCAGTTTGAAAATTGTAAGGTTGTGAAATACTGTTTTTAATCTTCACACCATAGCATAAATCTGTTATAAATTCTATTTTATTTCCAATAGAATATTGATCTCCATTAAAATTGCCATTTATTTTTGTAAATGAACAAGATGAAAAAAATAAACTAATAAGTGTAACGAATAATAGTTTTTTTAATAGTTTTCTTTTTTTTATCATCTTTGGATTTATGCCATTTAATTTTATCAAAATTTTTATCATATTTTGATTTTTCGACTGGCCTATATTTATCACCTTTTCCAGCTTGATTTGTCATTTTTTTTTACCATTTTTTATATTGTTTTTTTTTAAAAGATTCATTTTTTTTAATGCGTCTTCATATGTTAATAAAGTAAACCCCTTTACCCCCCATTGAGTAGACGAAGGGTACATTTCAGATGGAGGAAATTTTTGACCAGCTATTTCATAGCCGTTATGGGACTCTATTATTATAACTTCAAATTTTTCAGTAATACCACTTTGCAATTTTTGTTTATATATGGCAATGTTCCCTTCTCTAAGAATTTGAGAATGTTCGAAACCTTTATATGTGAAGTTTTTTTCTAAAATTTTCATGAAATTATTATACCTTTATTTTTTTCTTTGTCAATCTCTTAATATCACAACAACAATCTTCAAAATATGGGCAACCATCACAAGTTTTATCATTATCCAAATAAATGTCTGGTCTTATACATGCTTCTTTAGTTACACTTGAAATACCTTCTTTATTTTTCAAAAGATTATTTTTATTAACCTTGTGCTCAATTTCTGGTGTTTTGTAGTTTTTTGCAAACTCACTCAACATTTTTAATTTTCTATATTGTTTTTTCATTGAAATTCGAAAAAGTTCCCGCAATCTCCACTATAAAATACCTTTTTGTATCCTACTTGTTTCAAAAGATGCGAACAACCGTTACATGGTCTAGAATATTTTATATTTCCATTTTTGTCAAGACGTATGTTGACAAAAATTAAATCTTCAAATTTATCTAGATTTATTTTATTTTGTAGTTTTAAAACGCAATTTAATTCAGAATGTGTTCTGGCTATATCTCTTAAATCTTCACCATCTTCGGCTCTATAATTTAATTTTTTTATATTTGGGTGAGTTTTGCTATTATTTATACCGATAGAAATGACTTTTTTTTTGTATATTGCGAATGTGGTGTGAAATGTTCTCATCTCCGATGAGACATTAATTGACTGAAGTTTTCTAGATATTTTTAAAAGCGTGTGTAGTTGCTTATTTAAAAATATTTTATTCCTGAGTACCATATGGAAATACTCTTAAATCAATATGTGACGCAAAACTATCATCGCAAATTTCTGGATAAGCATTAAACGCTATAGTATATCTGGGATTATTGTCTTCTTCATTTTCATTTACAAAATGTTTTAATTTTGATGGAAAAATTAGCAAATTGCCAGCTACAGTTTTTTCTTCAAAAAAATTATATTCTGAAAAATTTTCAGTACCACGTTGTTTATGTATTTCGAACAAAAAATCATCAGAATACCATAAATTTTTACTTTTGAAAAAAGTACGACAAGAATAATTATTATTCAAATAAAGCACTCCACTCAAATAAGAGTGTGCATGGTGATGTTCATGATGAAACTCTCCTTTATCTGTTTTATTTGCCCAAGATTCAGTCAACTTTATTCTTTTAAATGTTTCTGGAAGTTTTAAATCGTGAAAAACGGAATCTATCGATAATTGAAACCACTGATTAATTTTTTCAAATTTTTTTAAATTATTTATACGTAAATTACTCATATAATTTCCGCAATTTTTATCGAAATTTAAAAGTTTAACATTTTCAAAAGTTTCCAGTAATATATCCTCTGGGCATTTAAATTTATATAATTTTAAAAAAGATATATTGCTTATTGTGAAATAAGACTGTTCCATTTTTTTTATATAAAAAAAACATAAACATCATCACCTTCTTTAACTACAGAGAAGCTTTTATAATTTGCACCCATTGAGTTAATTTCTTCACAAAAATCTTTCCATTCAGATATTTTAGTTTTTGCAACTTTTCCAGAGAATGGTGTTTCTATGCTTTTATTAAATTGTTCTAAATCAAAAACTATTTTTTCTCTTTCTAAAAAATTTAAAAAACACTCAACATATATATCTGGATACATATGAACGTCATTTTTTATAGTTTGAGTACATGAGCATTTTATATCTTCAGATGAAGATATAAAATCCGATTCAATTTCTGGTCTAATTGATATTAGATCTTTTTTGAAAGATTCGTAGTCGAAATTATATTCGGCAATTATATCTCCCAAGTATTTGTATTGTCTCAATATTTCTGATATTTCTTTTTTTGTTTTCATTTTTTTATATAAAATTTATTTTATTTTTCACGCTTTCTTTTTTAGAATAAAAAAAGAAAGCGAACAAATGTGTCACCAAACCACATATTATATTTCCTAAAATTGGCATGTCAATATCCAATATTATTGGATTATATAAAAAAGAAACAAACAATCCTACCCAAAAGGAAGCACATTCTGGGCAAATGAAAGGTTTGTGAATATATGGTATTCTGGATATTAAATTTCTAATTGGTGAAAATATGGAAGAGAAACTCCACATCACAGAAAATGAAAGAGAGATGCATAAAAAATATAACAATTCTAAAAAAATCATACGAAATTTATTTTATTTTTTATAAAATCTTCTTTAAATTTGAAATACGGAAAAATTCCATCAAATTCTCTAATTTTTAAATTTTTTTCCGCATCTATAGTATGCGCTATGTGTGCGGCACATGCATTTAAAAGTTTAAAATTTAAAGAATTTCCATTAGATTTTTCTATATCTTCGAAGGATAGAGAAATTAAAGAATAATAGTTTTGTTCATTTTTAAATAGTGAGCAATATGGTCTAATGGCTATGAATTTTCTAATAGTATCAACAAATTCAACATTTAAAACTATGTCCGCTTTTTCCTTTATTAAATCGCTATCGTCATTATTTTTTTTGAAAAAATATTCAATATCTTTTTTCTCACTATCTTTCAATATTTCTTCAAAACTTTGAATATCATTACTCATATATACATATATATAAAGTATGTTTTAAATGTCAACTATAAGGTCCGAGCTTTGTCCCGCCTATAGACGATGAATTTAATAAATTAGCGTAACCAACAACCCACTTACCAGACCCCCATAATCCACCAGGAGAGCCAGCTTGGGCAGCTGGACTATTACCGCCTCCTCCAGCTGTTCCAGCAATAGCAGTATTACTGAAAACCGTTGCACCGTTACCTCCTGTACCCCCTTGTGTGTTCGTGTAAGAAGTTGAATATGTTCTTGGAGAACAGGATGCATATCCCATGGCAGTTGTGACTGTACGGTATGTTGTTTGAGCTTGTTGTGTGGCACATTCACAATATCCTTGAAATTTGTTCACCATTTTCCAATTTCCTCCGCATGGTCTACAGTTATTCCCGCCATCACAATATTGTTGTACGCCATACTTATTAACTTGCCCTCCACAAGTATAAGTAGTTTGCGGAACTTGGCTGGTTGTGTATTGTTGACAAAAAGTTTCAGTGGTTGTAGCTGTACGCCCACCTCTTCCTCCAGCGCCTCCGTTTGCGCCACCAGCAATAGTTCCGTTGTTTATAATTGTGGTTTTTGCGCTCAATAAAATTGCATCTCTGCCCAAAAGTCCAGCACTACCAGCAACATCACCTACGCCGCCAGCGCCTCCGCTTCCAGGTCCTCCAATGATGTTTCCATTATTTTGAATTATAATATCATCGGTAGGTTTAAAACCGTTTGTCCTTGTCGAATCTGAAGCTGGAACGGTTAATGCTGGAGTTGCGCCATTAATAAGTCCATGAATTGTGACGCCACTATTTATGACCAAAATCGCCGCTATATCAACATTGGAATAATTTGTCATCAATCCAGATGCTTTGAATTTGGCAAAAACATTCACGTTTGCTTCATTAGCCGTAAGAGTTATGGTCAAAGGAACTTTTTTACTTTTACCATAAAAGGCTCCAACATTTAAAGACTTTCCTTTACTTGGAACTGGGGGTGTGATAGGAGCGTATCCTTTGCTTAGAAATACACCATCTGCATAATAATCACTCAGAGGTATTGGGGGAGCTTCTCCACCAAACTCAGTAGCGATTTCTGTTATTGGAAGTGCTCCAGCGAGTCTTATAGCCATATATCTATTATATATTTTTGTTTTCTAAAATTTCAACCTTTTCGTTTAATTCTTTTATAGCTTCAATTAATACAGCCACAATATTACCATAAGCCAAAGACAAGTAGCCTTCATTTTCTTCTCTTACGACTTCTGGTATAACTGTTAAAACATCTTGGGCTATAAGTCCTAAAGATTTTTTGTTATCAGATATTCTATCAAATGTTACGCCTTTTAATTTTAAAATTTTATCTAAAGCATTATCAATATTGTTTATATTTTTTTTCGTTCTTATGTCTGAAAAGGCTGTAATATCTCCAGTGGCCGTAATAGTTCCTTGTACTGCTAAATTTCCAGTCATGGTATCTCCGCTTCTAAGCACTCTATTGTTAGCGTTGGAATTTGCATTAGATGCCGCAGTAGCTGCTGAGTTTGCAGAGGTTTGTGCTGCTATGGCGGCTGTATTTGCATTAGATGCCGCAGTAGCTGCTGAGTTTGCCGTAGTCTGAGCGGTAGCGGCGGCTGTTGCAACTGTTGCTACAGATGAGTCAACGTATCCCTTATTTGAGGCATGCGAGGTAGCTGTTGGGTTGGCGTGTAATGTTAAAAAACCAGTCATTGTGTCGCCAGATTTAGCCACTTTCGTATCAACATATCCTTTTCTTGCGGCTTCGTTGTCAGTTGCTGGGTTTGTGCTCGGTAAAACCAATGCACCCGTCATTGTATCGCCAGTTTTAGCCACTCTTAAACCGTCTTGTTGATTGACATAAACAATAGATGCCCCTCCGCTTGTTGCTCCAGATATGAGAGTATCGACATATTTTTTAGTAACAGCGTCTGAATCTATGAAAGTGGTTGCTGGAGAAGTTGGCAATCCAGTAATTTTATTTCCATTCATGGAAATATCACCTGACATAGTGCCTCCAGATTTAGCTAAAAATTCGTTGCTCAATTTTGTATCTGTTGTGCTCGACAAAGATTGTATTCTACTGTCAACGTAACCCTTACTCGAAGCCTGCAAAGAAGTGGAGGGCGCGGATGTATTTAATATTAAATTCCCAACCATTGTGGATCCAGAAATTCTAACAAAACCTCCTGCACTTGCACTATTTACTGTTGCTGATAAAGAATCTATTCTGGAATCAACGTATCCCTTTCTGGTGGCATGATCGATAGAAGTTGGATCACTTGAAGGTAAGGTAAGATACCCACTAATACTATCTCCTGTTTTTTTGACAAATCCACCCAAATAAGCCAAATCAGCACTTGAAGAACCTAAGCAATATTGAGATAAAGTTTTTGGGTTTATAGATCTATCAATTACTCCAGCTGAAGTAAAGGAAGTAGAATCGTATTGAGCAAAATTAACGGAAATAGTTGCAACTGTAGCCATATTTGAATTATTTATTCAAATAATCCATTTTTTTCAAATTCACACCATAAAAAGTGAAAATATCTTTACTATGAAGTGCATCGTCGTTTTCATATTCTTCATTATAAACAACATCGTTTATATTCCAAGCACATATAAGTCTAGCGCAACTAGAACAAGGTAACAATGTTACGGCTATTATCCTAGATTCATTTCTAGAAAACAGAGAAAGTAAATTAGATTCAGCATGAATCATAAAAGGTCTTCTTTTATCTCTGTCTTTCCAAAATTCAAAACCCACATTTTTACCGCTTTTCAATCCATTATAAGCTACACCCAAAATTCTATTATCATAAGACAAAGCACAGGCTCCCACTTTTCTATATGGATCCTCAGAACGCAATGAAGCCGTTCTAGCCAATTCTAACGCATATTGTGGCCAATCTATACGAGACATAAAATTTGTTTAACTTCCTCCTTCAAATAAGGAACAGTATATGTTAACCATTTAGCTTTAAATATATTTTTAGTATCTATTTGTCTTTTTAACCAAAAAATTTTTAAAAAACCACACCTCAAATTTGTTATTTTTTCAATCATATACGCATAAAAGGATAATTGCAAAGCATATATAAAATATTCAGAATTTGGAAGGTGAGAGACTGGATCTAATAAAAACTTTTTATCGTACTGATTTTCAAAATTAAACTTAACATTTGTTTTAAAATCTGATATGTTAAATGTATCGCCATTGAAGTGTACATAGTCAGATGTTCCGCAAATTTTTTTTTCTTTATCGAAACATATCAACTCGTTATACCCACCATTTTTATACAATTTTTCGTAAATATCTTCAACTACAGATTTATATCTTTCGTTTAAAATTTTACCCTCAAGAAAGAAAGTTTCGACATTTTCATGAATATCTGTACCATAATCTAAGCCTGTCTTTTTCTTTTGATCCCATAAATTCAAAACAGATTCTAAACTAACTTTTTTCTTTAGAGCATATTCTATAGCCCTTTCTTCCAAATCGAATTTAGGTTTTATTTTAGATAAAATTGAAGAGACGGACATGTACTCATAACCATCTCCACAAAAATATCTATGACTTTCCTTTTCCAAATAGGGAATTTTACAATTCTCTAGTGGGAACTCTTTAGTCCACATTCAAGAATTAATTAAATGTATCGTTCTTGATGGAATTTGAGACAATATCAATTCTGCTAAATGTCTTATCACCATGATGCATGACTACTGGAACTAATGAAATGTTATACCTTTTAACAATTTCTTCAATTTCATTCTTAGCTTTAGCCATGTTTTCATTATCCACTGCTTGGTTTTGTTGTTCTGTGTTATCTTGCATAATTGAGAATTATATTACAATATTATATTAAAATGTCAATATGCAATTTCGAAAAAAACATTATCCATTTTAGGAGAGCCTGAAATCGAAACTATCTCTGTGTTATGATAAGTGGCACAATCTGTTTGCTCAACAACTTGAGAACTCAATGAAAAATAACTACTATCTTGTAGATCGCCCTTAACAACACTTAGGGCGGCATCTATAAAAAATATGTTTTTAATAGGCGCTTCTTCTGAAGGAAAAATCCAACCTTTTATAGTGAATCCAGTTTTTCCAACAATTATGTACTTCTTATTACCATCTATATCTGTAGGGTACTCTACATTTACAGTGCCGTTCCACAAAACTTCCGATCTTATTTCTTCTATAAATGGAATATTATATTCTTCTGGAACTTTCCAAGATAATATTATGTAAGGGTTGCAGAAAGGAATAAAATTTGACATTATTTGATCAAGGTCGGTCTGATACTTTGTCATTATATTCATTTCAACACCAATATTGACAGGCACTGGGGTTCTATAAAAATTTGTAAGTTGTCCCTTCCCTTTAGTATCCTTTAAATCTGAACTTGGTTTATAGAAACCTCCACTTTTATTAAAAACCCTACTCTCATCCCTGCTAAAACTTGTCATGTTTATACTAACTACTGGTAGGGTTATATTTTGAGAATAATTCACAATGTCGTATATAACTCTTTGTTTCGGAGCGTAAACATATCTAACTTGTAAAGTTTGACCAACCTCTCTTTCGGCATTAAATCTCTTAATAACCACATTGTTAAATGCAGCTAAGAATTGAATTAAGAGGTTTTTTATTTCAAAAAAATATGGGCTTTTACGCATTTATTTAAATCTGTCTAAAAAGTATTTAGGCAATTTATCCTTATTTCTCAAAACAATTTGCTCAATATTACCATCGAGTATATAAGTATCTGAAAAGTCGCTTTCGCTTCTTGTACATCTTCCACACATTTGCACAAGGCCATTTAACATGGCATTATTGTACCAGACTTTATCATTTTCAAAAATTCTTTTAATTCTTTTATCGGATAATGGCAAATAAGGCAATTTCACAACTATACAAAATCTTCCCATTTCATCTTTTAAGTCTATACCATAAGACAGAGAAGGGCTTACTAAAACAGTTGGCGCATCTGACTCAAAATGTTCGGATAAAAGTGTATCATTAGTAGACTCTTTATCTCTAAACAAAAACCTATCATTTTCTCCCAAATATTTTTTCAAAGAATTCGCTATATTCATTGTATGCGTGTGAATAATGCCTTTCACATTTTTGTGCATTTCGCATATATGTTTTATTTGTTCAGCTATCAATGGTAATTTTTCATTCAAATTCCCATAATTTAATTTGTGCTTTGTTGAAATATAAATTGGTGATTTATTTGATTCAAACGTTGAATCTGCTTCAATATATTCGTAATCCTCTATACCCAAATTTTTTGCAAATTTGGCATGATCCACTATCGTAGCCGACATTAATAACACCTTTTCCGAATGCTCAAATATATTTTTAGACAGTATATCAACTCTTAAAGGTATGAAATTAACTATACTTTTTTGACGATCAACTATCCAAGAGGCATCATCTCTATATTTTAAAATATTAGAAAAACTACTAGATAAGTTTTTAACGTAAAGATATTGAGCTTTTTCTTTATCGGAAACATTATCCTTTTTCTTGGCCAATCTAGATTTCAACTCATCCAAATACTTTGAAATAATGCCATCGCATATTTCTGCCCATTTTATTGCTTTATAGAAATCATCGCTATTTAATTTTTCAATCGGTATTTCATATTTTTTAACCTTATCGAAATCGATAGAAAGAGTGAAGTTTTTAACTATCTCATTTTCCAATTCAGAAGCCTCATCGCATATAATGTATTCTTTTTGCTTCAAATGACTAGGTAAAGTGAAGAAAATCTTATAATTAAGTGCTGAAAACCTATCAATTAAAGCTTCATTTCTCGCATTATAATAGGAACAGAAATTCTTTTTCCAGCAATCCTCTTTTATTTTTGAAAGCATCAAGCATGGGGCAACCTCAACATCCGATTGTTGATCTAAATTACACATGTAATTACTTTTACCTTTAAATACCTTACATTCACCTTCAAATAAGGATGAATACTGATCTTGTAAACTTTTGGTTATGGTTAAAACGAAGGCTCCAAATGGTGGCTCCTTAAACAATTCTTCTTCCTTATCATAACCTCCATTTTCATTTTGAGAAAATGCTTCGTAAGACTTTATAGAGTTCTTAAAATTTTCTGTGGGTTCACTGGAGGAATTTGCCAAGGTTGCAGATAAAAAACTTTTACCAGTTCCAGTTGGAGCGGAAACTATAACATATTTTTTTTTCTTAAAAGCGTTTCCTATTTTTTCTATTATATCTTTTTGAATGTCTTTTGGTTTGAACTTTTCAGGGAAGTGTTTAATCATATAAAAACCATATCAACCACACTGTCGTAAAAAGTGCTTTTTGATTTTGGTTCTAGCATTCTACATGAAAATTCAAATTCGTCAATATTATAACATAAAGTTTTTATAGTGTAATCCAATCTTACAGAACTTAAATTGTCTGTCACACAAAATGCCATAGGCATTTTAAAATTCTTTCTATTACCAGAAACATCCAATGTGAATGAATAATAAAAATTATCGTAATTAAAAAGAATTAATTTACCTTCTTTCAATACTTTATTGTTACATACAAATTTTAAATTTTTATGCAAATTATTTAAAAAAATATCGTAATTTTCGTTCATATTTTATGAATCCATCCAAGCCGTTTTTTGGGCCGCGCTTTTTGGGAAGATTTCTTTTCTAAAATATTCCCAAAATTGTTGATTGGCTGGAACTTTTGCTATCAAATTACAATAACTCATATTAATTGCCCTATAATCTTGCATAAGTATATCCCAAAGAATTACTAAATTTTTTTGATCTGGATCATAATATCGATTGGAATAAGGGACTGGATACGTTGGTCTGTAGTTTAAAGTCAATCTGCCATCGAGAGACATCAAAATTCTCTGGTTGCTGGTACATAGCATTCTTCTAAAAAGAGGTCTTCCTTTTACCAGATTCCTTCTTCTAAATTTAATTTCGCAAATATTATTTCTTGCGAGTGCTTTTAGATTTTGTCTCGATATGTACATCTTTTCTAGGTTTCGCTATTCCAAAAATTCTATGTTCATTTAAAAATTGACCATGTTCCAAAGTGCCGTAACCTTCGATTTCAACATTTGAAATCATGATACCTTTATTGTTTGGGAAAATCACATGATCACCCTTCTTAACTAAAGATGTACCTTGTCCACAAAGAATGACCTTACCAACCCTCCATGCTTGTGTATCCGCATTTACTGGAACAATTAATCCATTTCTTACGATTTCATTAGAAGTGCCACCCAAATCCACAAGTTCCACCAAAATAATGTCATCTAAAACTTGAGCCAAGTCATAACCAATAAAAACGCTATTTAAAGAATTTTTAGAAAATCCATCCAAGTCAATTAAAGATTTACTGACTTCCAATTTATCTATATCTATTTTCATATTCGCCTTTATTTATAAATTTAAAATAAAATGCAAGTGTTTAGGTTTTTTTTTCCACACTGTTCTTTTTTATATAATCTATTTTCTTATATTGTTTCTTTGGAAGAACATTTAAAAGTATTTTGTAATGCATTTCTTTGTCATTATTTAAATAATTTTTCCTATTTGTGGTTTCATTTATTATATTGGCAGATTCCCCATCAAGCATGGACACCCATCTGTTTATTAAATATGGATTGTATTTTTTTATTTCTTCCACATTTTCTACAGTATATCCCTTTTTAGTGAAAAGTATATTTCTTAAGTAATCAAAAATTTCCATTAAACGTATCATAATGCACATTAAGCAAATTTTCAAGAAAAATGTTTGTTTTTTAATTTAAACATATAAATAATAATGTGCCAACGAACGCCTCGACAGGAAGAGAATCTACATTTGGAAGAAGCTTAATGAATTATGTCAATTCATATCTTCCATATCAGTCATATACAGTCATAGACACAATATCAAAATTAAATCCTAAATTCAAAACTTTCCAAGATACAGGCTCTAGAAGAACGGAGGCTCTATCGAGACAAAGCGTAAGCTCCTCTTCTGAATATAATGATATTTCGCCTTCAGCTTTTTTTAACATCGATTCGAATTTTTCGCAATATATGTATGCGAATATTCAAGCCGATAAAATTGCGAGAATTAGAGATTATAGGGTCATGGCCGCTTTTTCCGAGGTCAGTGAAGCTTTGGATGAAATTTGCGATGAGACAATAAACAAAGACGAGAATAATAAAATAGTAAAACTTGAATTTTATAAAGAAAAATACGATTCAGAAGCTAAAGAGGAAATAAAAGAAGAATTCGATAAAATTATAAATTACTTTGAATTTGAAAGAAGAGGGTGGGAATATGTTAGAAATATACTAGTAGATGGAGAAATATATTGGGAAAATATTATTCATAAAGAAAGAGAAGAAGAGGGTATATTGGGAGTTGTCAGTGTTCCTACGGAATTGATTGATCCAATATTTGGAAATGTTCAAAATCTTTTAATTAAAGGGTACTTGTTAAGAAAGCCAGTTTTTGATAAAACAAATCCTTCAAAAATAATTGACTATGCATTGATACCAATGGATAAAAATCAAATAACATATGTAAATTCTGGCATTTGGAATGAAAATAAAACGATGAGAATACCTTTCATTGAAAATGCTAGAAGGGCATATCGTCAATTATCTTTAATAGAAGACAGTGTTGTTATTCATAGACTAGCAAGAGCGCCATCCAGACTAATGTTTAATGTTGATGTAGGCTCCATGCCAGCGCCCAAAGCAGAAGCATACTTGAGAAAAATAATCCAAGATTATTGGTCGAAAAGAACATTTGATGTTGACCAAAGTGGTCAAGTCAACAAATTCAATCCACAAAGTTATTTGGACAACTATTGGTTTGCTAAGAGACAAGGTTCCGAAGGAACAAGTGTTCAAGAACTTCAAGGTGGTCCACAATTAACCACGCTACCAGATTTAGATTATTTTTTAATAAAACTTTATAAGTCATTAAAGGTTCCAGTTAATAGAATCTCTCCAGAATCATCCTTTAACGATGGGATGGCTATTCTTAGAGAGGAATTGAAATTTGCAAATTTTATACGAAGAATTCAAGCTCAATTTTCAGAAAGTATAAAAAATACATTCATTGTTCATTTGAGGCTGAAGGGGCTTTGGGAAAAATACGACATAAAAGAAACAGATTTTGATTTAAATTTCACGCCTCCAGTTAATTTTTACGAAATGAGAGAAGCTCAAAAAGCTGAAATTAAATATAACACTTTCAATAATATGACTCAAAATGAGTCTATATCTAAAACATACGCTCAAAAGAAATATCTTAAGTGGGATGATCAAGAAATATTGGCAAATAGAGCTTTCTTGAGAAAAGATAAGGAGCTTGAATTTGAATTGGCTCAAATTCAAGCTAATGGTTCAAATTGGAGATCTATTGCTTCTGGTGATATGGTTGAAGGTCAACCTCTTGCTTCTGGATCAGGTGGGGCTGTTCCAACTGGCGAGGGTGGCGCTCCTGCTGGTGGTGCTCCTGCTGGCGGTGGGGAGGCTCCACCATCTTTTGGACCCCCTCCAACAGAAGGCGCTCCCGAACAAGAAGCACAGTCATCAGCCGCTCCTCCATCCGAATAGGTAATTTGGTTAAATAATTCCATGGGATTATTCGCCAAAACATTTTCTGTCATCTTGGAGCAAACTTGGAATGCTGGCCATGTGAATATTTTCATGCCCATGCTTCCAAAGAAAAAGAGAAACAGAGAAGCTAGACATAGAAGATCAATAGTTTTAGATCCATTCAAGAGAAAGCATTCGCAAACTGTACCAGACATGCATAAGCCAGATATGGATATAATTCAACAAGTTGAAAGAATAAAAAACAATCCAACTGTAAATGTCCCTTTAAACATAGTTCAATTAAGAGCGATATGTAAAAAATACGGTATATATAGTGTTTCTAAAAAGGAACCAAAAAAATTAGGAAATACTGGAATAATGATAGTTTGGAATGAACCAACAAAAACATTTATATTGAAAAAATGATAACATATGACAAATATGAAGGTGTGAATTGCATCAGAACATATCCCAATAATTATAGGGAATATATTCAACCTACCATTAGATTTACAGATAAAAGTAAAAACCAAGCCGAAAGAGCATTGTATAGTAATTATTGGAGAGAGCAGATTGATATGTATGGTCAAAAAATACTATATTATAGGAATTTGTACAATTTACAAGATGGCGATAACACTTATGGTGAAATGCCATTAGAACAATTCGAATTACCAACAGAAATGATAATGCTTTTTACTTTAACAGAAAATGCTATAGTTCTCTCCAAGTTTGGATACCAATCTGATGATCAAGTTACCGCTTATTTGCATATAAGTTCATTCTATGCGCATTATCCTCCAAATTTAGAACCAAAAGCTGGTGATGTTTTTAAATTAGTAGAATATGGCTCAGATCGACCTGGTGAGCGTGATGGTAAAATGTACGAAATTACAGAAAGATGCGATGAGGACAATTCAAAAATAAACCCTTTAGGCGGTCACTATGTTTGGCTTTTAAAGGCTAAAAGATTAGAGCATTCTTTCGAGAATATACCTCAAGAAAAAGGAAACACTCAAGTTCACGATGACACATTTTATGGAGACTTGTCTGGATCTTTATCCGCGCCGTCTGAGAGAGAAAGCACATATCCACAAGATCCAGACTCAGAATCTAAAAAATTTGTTTTTGACATGTCTGTGAATGATACTCTTGAGTATGGGGGTTATTACTAAAATGTTTTAAAGAAACATTATTATTTTTTTCCTCATATTCCAAATCAATCTCCATACTTTTAAATCTTTCTTTGATATATTTTTTAAAATCGACTGGTTTTATCCAATCATAATGATCCAAATTAATTTTAAGTTCTTTGGCTTTTTCTTCAGTTTTTTCAACTATTTCAATTAGACATAGCCATCTGATAAAACCATCTCTACTAATTTCGTGACTTCCATTTTTAGTGTTTATTGTTATATGTTCTTCTCTCATATTTCGGAAACATATTATACAAAAACATAGTTTGGTCAAGAGAAAAATTTGGAAAGTATGAAAGATGTGAAAAATGATAACGTTTTTTTATTGTCTGGTATACATTTTCTATCTTCTAGCAATTTGAGACTGTTATGAATATTTTTAAAAACTAAATTTATAAAACCATCCATTTCTGTATCTTTATTTTCACTTTTAATGAAGCTTTCAAATTTACTAACAAAATCATTCAACACTTCTTTATTTGGATTTTTAAATTGATTTTTTTTATATATTAAAAATTCATCTACATTTTTTTTAAAATAATTTTCAAAAAAAAGTTTAACCTCTCGCTCTTCTGGAATTTTCAACAGACTATCCTCTGGAGGTATTTCTGAACCAATTTTTTTATCAAAATCTATCATTGTGTTTTGGATCTTTTAAAGCTTCCTCGACTGTATTTAAAATTTCACTATCTAATAGTGGGTCTTTTGTAATGTTCTCAGTCTTTAAAACAGTTTTAGCTTCAACTAAAACACCTATTTTTTTATTACACTGTGAACAAACATATGAATTATCACCATTCATGTCTATTGGTATAGTGGTTTGAACTTTTTTATCGCATGGGCATACCACATCTGCTGTTATTTTCCTTAAAGCTGTTGCAGCTTGCAGTTCCAACTGAGCTTGTATAAATGAATTTTTCCTTTTCACATATTCCCCATAAAAATAAAAACCAACAATTTGTAATAAAAAAAAGAAAAACGTGGAAACCCAAAAATTAAACCCAAAATTTAAAAAAAATAAACCAGCTAAAATTGAAACAGATAGTGTTATGCCGAAACTAAAAGCAATTTTTTTAAAAATATTATCAGATAGAAAATTTATCATTAAAACAATTTAACTCATTTTTTTGAGTTTTCAACTATTTTATTCATATCTTCAGTTGTGGAAAACAATATTTCTTGCATTTTTGATATTTTTTCATTTATATTATCCACTGCTTTTATTCTATTCTTATGTTGATTTATGACAGGATTTGAGAGACTTCTGTTTAATGAAACTCTAATATCGGAAGATATTACGAAAATTCTAGCAATTTGATCTAATAAATTATCTAACCCATATGGCAAATCTTTGGGAGCCTCGTAAGATAAACTATTCCTGTATCTATTTATAACATCATCCACCGTAATAACTTGAGATGGTGCATCTTGTTTTGCTATACCCTTTACCCACTTGTTATATATTTTAACATCGTCTTCTTCAAGAATTTTAAATTTTTCTCTCATTATCACTAAATATTTAGGCATAACAGCTAAATATTCTTATGGGAATCTACGAAAAATATTTTAATACTCTTTTAGAACAAGATGAAAAGGAAACTGCTGAAATAAATGTTACTCCTGAAAATGAGAACGCCGCTTTAGTAGCAGCCTTAGACGCAGATACCCCTCCTCAAGCTTTTGATAGCGATACAGAACAAGTCGAAGTTATTAGAAAAGAGTCTTTAGCGAAACAAAAGAAAACATTATCGGAATGGGTTGCTGAAGTTGAGAGATTCGTGGAATACATAAATGGTGTAAACGATACATCAGTTCAAGCCCAATTACATAATGCTGGTTGTGACAGTTTATTTGAAAAAATAGCTTCTTCTGAACATAGAAGAATTAGCAGAATTGCTGTAGAACTTAGCGGTTTAGCTGAAGCATTTAAAGGATATTTAATTGCTGGAGAGCAAGACTAATTTATCTCAGATAGTTTCAATTTACCAGTCATTCCTGAGAATGAATTCTTGTATATGAATTTATATGGAAATTCGTTCAAAGCGTAAGCAACGCAAACGTCATTAATATCTTTAAATTTAACATATTCTTTAGGCCATATAAATATTTTTTTCCCAGAGTCTAACAAAGCTCTACTTTTCTTTTTAGAAGTTGCATCGTTCCACTGATTATCCAACACAAAAATAATTTCATGTAATGGGAAAAACTTAATTTGATTCTTCTGTTTTTCTGTAAATGTTTCCGAACCTGATTCGGAAATTCCAGCCAAAGCCACTCCATTCTTGATAAATGTTGAATCCAGCGGACCTTCTGTTACAAAAATATAAGGTATAGTTTCATCAACCTTATCTATATTGAAAATAGATCTTTCAGCATTTTTTTTTGATAAATATTTCGCCTTTTGATCGGATTCCAATAATTTTCTAGATTGATAAAATATTATTTTATTATTTTCATCATAAAACGGTATTATCAAACGATTTTCATGAACATAATCATTTAAAGTGACATAATATTTTTTAGGTCTATTTATTGCTACAAAAAGTCTTCTTTCATTTAATACCTGAAGTGCTTTTTTGACTGCTGGCTCGAAGTGAAAAAAAGTTAATTGTTCTTGATCTTCTAAATCGATGCAATCACAAGGTAAGTCATAATTGAAAACTTTCAGATCTTTTTTATCGGATGAAAAATTTTCAATATCTATAGTGTCATGTTCCTTTGATTCATTTAAAACATTGGAAAATGAATCACCACTAAGCTCCATTATCCAATTAACTGGATTCCCATGCCATCCACAATTATGACAATGTATTACATTCTTTTTTACAACATAATAGCATCTTTGTTTCTTTAACCAAGATTTTCCCTCTCTACATATTGGGCAACTAGCTTGATATAGATTAGAAGATCTAATATACTTGGGAGATCCAGCATATTGATAAAATTTAGAAACTACAAAATTTTCAGGCAATACTACCATTATTCATGATAATACTGTCTAAAATAAAAATGTCAAGATTTCTTTTCGTTTTTTATCGGCTTTATCTCAACAACACCTTTTCTTATAAAGGTTCCAGAAGCTGGATCGAACCAATGCGCTTCTTTTACTAAATTATTACCAACTCTAGTCTCTATAATTCTAGGAACAGATGGTTGTCCAGAAATAGGAGAAGTTATAATTCTAGGTTCTACTTTATTCATTTTAATTATTTATATAATACTCTGCGACAAGTCAAATTCTTATTCAACTTTTTTGTTTCTAATCGTATTTTCAGCATGTGCTTTTAAAAGTTTATATGGTCCATTAGGTACCACTTCAATAAAATCCAATATTTTATTCTCTATTCCAAATTTAAATTTCTCACAATCAACTTTTCTAACTTTCATATTTGGTATTGATACAAAAAACAAATCATTATCCTTATGTTCAATCAGTACAAAAATTTCACCATAATAATCACCTTTTAAAACGGCATAAGAAGAGCCTTCTTTGATCACTTTCGATTTACTTGAAAATAAATTTTGCAATAGAGTGAATTTTCTACTCATTCGCTCTATTGCTAAATATTATTCTATTTAATAAAGAATTTAAGGCATCGGCATCCATTTGATTGGTGGCATGGTGTATGCATATGGGAGTCCCTTTCATATCATACCCTAAAATCATGAAAGCTTGTAAAAACTCTGAAACATGTGTCGTGACTAAAGAAACAATTTCTTCTATATCTTTAGATTCTTTTTTTGCCCTTACAACATAGTTCCTAATGGATTCAGATAACAATTCATTTATTTGAGAACGGTCTAAAGGGGTGATCTTTTCCTCGTTCTTCAATGTTGTCTTTTTCACTTTCTTCTTGTTATTCTGCTCGTTCTCCATTATTCGAATATTTATCTTTCCAATAAGGACTATTGAGAGCATTGTTTCTAACGCCAGCGTTTAAAAGATGCGTTATTATGACTTCCAAGCTTTCGGTTTTAATAGAGAAATTTTTTGGAAATTTTTGACCACCATCGTTTAGTTCAAACATGACATCGCCTTTAAATTCTTTATTCAAATAACAAGTGATGAAAACCGATGAACCTTTCGGATCTATTAAAAGAGTCCAACATCTAGGATCTTGAATACCATAGTTATCAAATAATTTCCAAACTATGAAACCAGAATCTTTCAATCTTTTTATAAAATAACTAGGAGTTTTTATAGAATTTTTTGTTTTATTTTTATTTTCTTTTTTCATTTTATTAAAGAGGACATGATGTACATTGTTTTATTATAATTATTTTGAAAATCGAACAATACAAGTCCAATTTTATTGTTTATTTTTACATTAATGTCGTCTATTGTACCTATGTCCATTATTCTAAAAATTTCAAAATTCAGAGGCAAATTATCTATCGCATCTCCAATAACATTATCCGATATTTTAATAGTAATGGTATCTATATTATTTCTAGTCTTATCTGTCAGTTCGGCATAAACGCCTTCCTCATTCGAGGAAAGGTAAGCTTTATTTGAATCTGTACTAAAAACTGAACCCCTTATCAATTCTCTAACATCCTCACCTTTAAGACAAAATGAGGAGTGAAACTCGGTAACATTCAATTTATCTAAATTCAATTTAGGTTTTTTTATTATACCATCCTCTTGAAGATGGTATTTAAATCTTATACTGGAATCTTTATAAGATAAATTATTCTCTTCCACTTCGAAACTCAAATCATTGCTGCTTTTTATAGTATCAATCGCTTTTATTAATTTCTTAATATCTGGACAGTTTAAATAAAGAGAAGTTGATATTTGAGTTTCAATTGGAAACTCGACATAGTATATTATTGAATTATCCGATGTACAAGTCAAGCATTTCAATTTGGAATCACTTAATTCCAATATCGAAGCATCTGATATTTTACTTATAGGAGATAGAAAACTTTTTACAAAATCAACCTTACTCTTAATTTTTAGCATTTTTGACATATTTTATAATAGTATCCAATTTATTCTCAATGTCAAATAATTTTTTATGAATATCGGAAACTTCAGATGGTTTAAATAAACCAAGTTCCATCTGAGGAGAATCCGTATCTTGAGATACATTATTAGCAATAATAATATTTTCTTTCTTCTCAATTCTATTTTGGGAAGTGTTAATATATTGAACTGGGGCTATCTGATCTAAAATATTAGCGGATATTTGAGAATTATTTATATGTGTATTTTGCTGTGGAGATACAACATTTTGCTGTTGAGGCAAAATGTTGTTATAATTTATCTCACCTTTTCTCAAAGTTGTCGATGGGTTGGTTATCAACCCATCGACCTTTGTTCTTAATTCCGAAATAGGACCAGCTATTATGCCTTTTAAGGCTTCCAAAACTAAAGGATGATTTGGTGGCAAATCTCCAGTTGGAGTTAAATCGCTCAAATCCATATTATTCCAAATCAGCGAGCAATTTCTTTAAATTCTCGTCATCATTATCTGAAGAATCGTCAGATAATGCTGGTGATGGTGGAACATAGTATGACGTATCATCAGAATCATTAGAAGAAGAAACATTATTCACGCTGGAAGATTTACTCTCAACCAATAGTGTTGGTTTAGTAAAAAAGTGTTCATCTAAAATTTGAAGCAATTCCTCATTAGACTTTGTCTGAACAACCGATGATAGATCAAATACTGAATTATAAATCTCTTCCGCTTTAGAATCACTTAACCCGTCGATTTTCTTTGGCATAGTGAATTTAGAAGAAACATATGTGATATAATCTCCTTGTTGCTCTGACTTAATCTTAAGATTAACGCCATTTTCGGAAAGATCGAAAATCCTTGCTCCAAAATCTTCAGAACCTTCACCATCAATCGCATCAGAAATAATTTTATGCAATTGTTTACCATATCTCACAATCTTCAATGTTCCATTGTTTTCTGGATTAACTGGATCATCGACAACATAAGCATTAACTAGCCATCTTTCGTTTCTCCTAAGAAGATTGGCCTTATGCTTCTCTTCCTCTGTGCCGTTTCTTAAAATCCTATATTTGTTTTCAGTTACAGGACACCTTTGACCAAAGGTTGCTGGAGAGAGAACTGTAGTGTATTGACCAGTGCTAAAAGAACTCCAATCATATGTGTAATAATGGAAAAATGTCTTTTCTGGATTCTCAATATTCGGGATAAGTCTTACTGTGTAAGTTTTATCTTTCTCAAACTTGAGAATGTTTTTTGCTCCAGATTGAACTGCGTTCTTCTGGAGAGCGCCCTTGATACTATCAAACATTTTGTTAGTGAATTTATTCATATTCGAAAGCCTATATTACATTAAGATGGGAATTTGTCAAGCCGTTCTTGAATTATTTTTAATCCTTCAATTGAAATTTTTTTACATTTAGTTGAAGAATAGAATTTTGTTCTAAAATTTGAAATCCTAGAAATAATATCCCCTAGCATAAATTCTAACAATTCGAAATTTTGCTCATTCATACAGTTTTGAAAATTTGGCAAAGCCAAGCAATTGTATATTGAAATGTTCTTTTCTTTTAAATGTAAAAAAACAGTGTTCATAGAATTAGTCTTATGTTTCAAATAATCCGAAATTTTTATCTTATTAGATTTACAGAACTTATATATAAAAAGATTACCATCAGATACGCATTTTAATTGTACTTCCGAATCTGGATCCAAATAAGTTTTCTTTCTCTGAAAAATATTATAAGCCTTTATAGCTTTTTGCGACAAATAAAAATCTAAATTAAAATAATTCTCGTCCTCATATAAAAAATAAGGTGCTTCGAAAAAATCATTTAAATTCACATATTGATTCCTTTTAAAAAAATTTTCCAATTTTAAAAGAGAAGGATATATTTCTTCATCTTTTATATTTTCAAAATCTTTCCTCAATCTATAAGGTAAATTCTTTTTCGATCTGCTAATTCTTAAATACGTGTTGTATATTTCTTCTATATTTTTCACCTTAAAGAATTTAAAACTTTTTTATTCTTCTTATTGTTAACAAATTTCATAACATATTTGGATTTATATAAGCTAGGATCATTTTCCAAAAAAATTCTAATAGCTGACATGTCATTGTCAACATTATTTAAAATTTTAAAAAAATCTCTAACTTTAGAATCTGTCATATATGCCAATAAAATTGAAGCATAATTCATTTTTTTATTGTTCAATATACTTACAAAACTGCAAAAAGAATTAAAAATGTGTTCTTTTTCTTTATGTTCCTTTTCTGATGTCATATTTTTCTAAAAGTTTTGTAAAATTCATAAATTTATCCGTAAGAATTCCTCCAGCAGTATTCTTATATCCCCCACCATCAGCTAAAGTTTTAGCCAATTTAGGCAGATCTATATTTGAATGGTGGTTTTTTCTAAAACTTACTTTATTTGTATTTGCATTAACAACCATAGCTATTTCAAATCCCATTTCTGTCAATTCGGCAGCAATTTCATTTATACAAGTATCGGCGAAAGTTGCTATAACTTTCCTAAAAACACCTTGGATTTTAAAGTCGCCAACATAAAAGTCTTCTGCTTGGATTATTTTTTTTATTTTATTTTTATAAAAGTCTATAATTTTCAATTGATCTAAATTAAAATCAACAAACCCATTTTTAAAATCATTTTTTAGTTTTTGTACCTTATCTCCTTGATAATTCCAAAAAATCATATTCAAACCAATCGATAATTCTCTTTCTAGAAGTCTATAGGAAATATAATCGTCCACTAATGCCACAAATTTTCTTTGCTCGGCACTAATTTTTCTATCTTTAAATTTTTCTTTAAAGAATTTATAGAGTCCCAAAATTGCAGATCCATATTCCATTATCTCGACTTTTGCATTTTTATATAATTCGCTACATCTTTTAGCTTCTTGGTGATAATCAAAAATTTGAACATTTTTGTGATCAATGATGTCTATTATTGAACAGGTATCCAAGCCAAAAAAGTATATTTCATCATATTCTTTTATATTATTTTTAATTAACCATTTAGCAACATTTGTATGAAGATTTTCATGATTTGTTGAAACATAGGATGGTGTACTCCAAGTGTACCATTCAAATAAAAGGCAGCAAGCCGCACCATCTAGATCAGAATGCGTGAAAATATGAATTTTCTTCTTATTGTTCATTGTATCAGTATAATTTATAACTGATACATCAATCTTCAAGTGATTTTATTGATCTACTAAATTCAGCAATTTCCTCGGTATCGCTTTTAACGTCTTCCTCAGATAGAGTCAAAGTACTATAATCAATTTTCAACATAGTTGATCCAAAATTTGGTCCAAATCTATTTTTAGCAATACCCATGTTAATAAATCCATTATCCTTATCTTCGTCACTTTGCCATATATTAAAAATACAATCGGCAGTATTGGCCAAACTTATGCCTTCAGAAATTGTATCCAAACTAGGACTGGCTGAATTATATCCAGATCTATTGATTTGAGAAGCTGTTATAACTGGAATGCTGAATTTATAAGACAAAGCCCTCAATTGTTCCGATATGTACTTAATTCTTTCATACATATTAGTACCCTTTGGGCTATCCATCAAATTCAGGTAATCTAAAACCAAACAATCCACCTTAATACCTCGTTGTTGTAACTTTTTTAAGTACGAACCAATTTGAAATGGGGATATTGTTGATGGTGGAAATTCTTTAATTAAGATTTTAGCCTCTTTGTTTTTCTTTTTAATATCTTGCAATTGAACCTTGAGATTGTTGAAATCATTTTTCAATTCAAACATTGGTATTTTTGTCAAATTAGATGCGAAGCGCATACCATACATTATCTCCGACATTTCTAAAGAAATAATCAAAGAAGTTTTTCCTTGCATGGCAACGTTTGCCGCAACATTGCCCAAAAATATAGATTTACCAACATTCGTTTCGCCAATAAAGACATAAAGAGATCTGCCATTTTCCAAAAAACCTCCACTTATCTTATTGTCCAACCATTTCCATCCGCTAGATATTTTGCTCTCATTTTTACTCAATTCACTTATAAAATAATCAGTATCATCCAACAAGCTCATACCTACAGATGTCGATAGACTTATTCCAACAGCCCTCTCCATTTTAAGTAAAAGATCAGAAGAATCTAATTTCCCACTATCTATATTTTGTGCAGCCTCAAGAAGAGCATTATACACGGATTTCTCTTTGAGAAACAATTCAGTGTTTTCAAAAAGCTCATCACGATTAAATTTCATGTTGTTTAATTCGTTTAATTTATTAACAACACTCTTAAATGACTCTTTAAGTTTAGAGTCATGTAGGTAAGCTTTTATTTCTGTTAAAGTTGGAACTTCACTTCTTCTAGAATAAAAATCTTTTATAATGCCTATGACTGCTTTAATGTCTTTGTCAGAAAATAAATCTTCTTTAAGATAATCTATTATAGAACCCAAATATTCTTGATTGAATATTGAATTATAAACAACTACCTTCTCGTAAAAATCTAGATCTAGTTTTTTAGTATTTTTTTCCATTTATTTTTAAAGTATTCGTTAGATCTCTTCCAATCATCTGTGAATTCCCTTAAACCAGGTGAACTGTGATCTAACAGTATCGGCCAAGTACCAATTTTCAATTTACTCAAATTGCATTGTAAAGAAAAATCCATGTCGTAATGATGAAACATGAAGTTTATATCAAACCTCACATTCTTTTGCAAGATCTTTTTACAATTTACAGCCATAAAAACACCATCTATAATGGCAACTCTACTGGGAGATGTTCCGAAAGTTGTTATGTGGAATTCGTTTCTTGTTTCATTGCAAGAGTGTCCAGCGAATCCTCTTAAATTTTGCCTATCAGACATCAAATGCCAAAGATTCAAATCTTTTATTTGAGGGTTCACGCATCCTGCTACACCTAAAATATCATATACTTTCATTCCCTTTTCGATTTGATAAGCTAAATCCATGTTTATAATTTCCACATCATCGTGTACAAATACCATGTAATCATAATCTTGAGCATATTTTTCTATACATTCATTGTAATATTCGCTCAAACCAACTTTTGAGTTGTTATGTTTTAATTTCAATTCTATTTTTGATATTTTGTTTATTTCTTTAAAATTTTTAAAGATTTTCGTTTGACAAGGATCTGTACTTCGTGATAAACTGCAAGCAACAATATTCATAAAAAATATTGTAACAGATAAACTAAATATTTCAACCATTATGATGAACAAAGATCAAGTAGCCATATTCGAGTCTTACAGAGACGAAATTTTAAAGAAGTTTAAACAAAGTGTTTCTGAAGAAGAGAACGAACCAAATGATAGAATGGAAGATGATTCCGAATCAGATATCGATGACTCTCTTAAAGCGTTCGATGATTCTGAAACAATCTTCGACGATGAAGATGATTCTCCAGAGGAAGAGATTAAAAAATTAAATTTTGTTGTTAAAAATGAAGAAATTGCATCTAGATTAGATCCAATTTTAAGAGCTATTTTGAGAAAGCTTCCAGAAGAATCTCAAGACACCGAAATTCTTCACAATATCAAATCAGCCATTGCTGAAGTAAATTCTGAATTAGATTCTGAAGATGAAATTAAAGATAGCCCAATGAGAGTGTATGATGCACTTGTAGAGCTTGGCGCTATGTCAGAGGAGGAAAGAACTGTGAAAGCTTCAGATGAAGGTGAAATTGCCACTCTTCAAGACATGGAAGACGATCTATATAGTGACGATGATGATTTGGGGAGATTGTCGAAAAGAAGTGATTTCGCAAAAGGGATGAAAAGAGACATTGAAAGAGGAGAATTGGAAGACGAAATCAGAAGGATGGGAACTGATTGGAGAGAAAGCGATAGAGATTTCGATTCTTCCAGTTACTAACAAATATCGCAGTCGAAAACCGACACTGTAGTAATACCTTCTCTAGTTAATTGATATAAATCACCATCAAGAAGGGGTTCTGAACCTTCAAATGGAATACTTGAGAAGGTATTCTCATATATATTAGCATATATTTCTTGATTACATTTTGCCAAATATATATTTTTAGTATACATGCTATAAAACCAAAAAGAAAATTTACCAGCAAGCATAGACAATGCTTCACTTATAATTTTAACTTCATTATACTTTCTACGTTGTAGAATATCTGTAATTATTGACCCTATTATTTCTGAATATAAAAGTTTCTCATTTTTAGGTAAAATGTATTTGGAATCTCTAATTTGCAAAGATTCTCCACATGCTCCTATTACCCATTGATCGAACATGACTGGTTCCATAGATTCTGGATCAAAATTTTTAGTTTTTGCCATGGATGCGCCCAAAAACATCTCATATTTTTTTCTGGGAATTTTATATTCCCCATCAGCTAAAGCGTGTATTTTTTGAATATCGAAAAAATCATCCTTTATTAAAAGAGAAGCGTGGTTCGCCTTTTTTTCTTTTTTATTTAGATTTTGCAATTCGATAAATTTTTTTCTATTGATAGACCCATATATACCATTCATAATAAAAATCAATTTGAGCCAAATCCTATAATTTTCGTTTTACTCTCTATATCGCTCTCATCGTAAAATTTGTTTTCATCATTCATATTATAAATTTCACTTAAAGACATAGGCTCTTTTATATTATCTATCTGTTCTTTTTTAAAATTCAAATGTTGTGCTAATTTTTTAGAATCATTGACGTTTAATTTTTTAAAGACATAATCTACCATTGTTCTACCTTTTCGCTTTAAAGCTTTATCAATTTTGGTATCGTCGCAATTATATGTCAATATCACAGATACTTCCAATATATCAGATAAAATACCATCCGATATATTCAAAAGAGTAGAAATGTGCTGATTATCTTCTCTGTCTCTGGAAATTAAAATTTTTTCAGCATCTTCCAATATAATTACGCTTTTTTTTCTCCTCAACAATATTGAAAATATATCTGGATCAGAAATAAATTTATCAATAAAAGTGCTAGGGATAAAAATAAAATCTTTATTTATTTTTTTTGACAAATATTTTATAAAACTACTTTTACCAGTACCAGGTTCACCATGGAACATGTATAGACCTTTATTGTTGTTGCTTAATTTATGAGTTATTTTTTCATACACGTCTAGAAAAGATTCCCCATAATTTAATGAGACGTCCATTTTTGGCATTTTTATGTCCAATGGTTCAAAATCATATTCCCCATAACTATTTTTTATTAAAACATGAACACAATTTTTCTCTTTATTATCAATAATATATTTTTGCATGAATTCAAACTCATCTTTCATTGATTCATGTAACTTGCTACTAGGATATTGTATAGAAATGTATACTTTTGAATTTTTTGAACTTAAAATTTTGCTATCTTTTTCATTATCACTCTTAAAAGATGAAGGTCTTGTGTGATAATTCATATCATCATAAAAATCATCACCCTCACTATCATTATTTTCCACAATGGTTAAGATAATAATAGAATCTTTGCCTTTAAAAAATAAAGAAGGTCTTCTTTTTGAAGAACAATTTTTAAAAAAATCATTAATATCTACACCTTCAGAAATCCAATTATACTTCATAGTGCAATTGGTGTGATAAATGAAAGTGAATCTCTTAAAAAATTCAGAAACTATTGAAATATCGAAACATTCTTCTAAAGAAACGGAAGAAGATTCGCAACAATAAACTTTTTCAAAATATCTTTTAAAATTAAAAATATTACCATGTGGATCTGAGGCGTGTAAATCTAAATTTTCAATTTTAAAAATATCCTTTTTATTTTTCATTCGTTTTCCTTTTTGAATCTAAGCTGATCTTTCAATTTTTCGTCTAAAACTGGAAGTATTTTTCCCCAAACAGATTCATCATTTCTCCAATCTTTATAGAAACCCAAAACTTCACCGTTAAAGGTATGTCGATGACCTTGTTTTTCCAATATACCATATCCTTCACCCATTTCCAACAGTCCAGAATACTTGTTCAAACCAGATCTAAAATTAAGATACATTTCGCATTCTAAAAATGGAGGAACGAATCTATTTTTTGTGGTCAATGCCCTCATAGTTAAACCATTAACATCTTTAGAAAGAGGTGTGACTTCATCATTTGAATTCTTATTGTCAGATTTACCAACTCTTTCTTGCTTGGTTGACATTTGAACTAAAACGGAACTCATATATAGAGGCCCAGATCCTCCGCTTTGATTTTTAATTAAAGTTGGATAAAGTGCAGCGGGATTATCATAAACGTGATTTGTGAATAAAACTGGAGCATTTGCTTTCGCTGCCGCATGAGTAATTGCCCTCAACATACTTTTTAAGGCAACAGCTCTAGCACCCATGTCCGCGCTATCCTTTCCATCTTCTATAATTTTAGCTTCTCTGGCGGAAATTAAATTTCCCAATGAATCAATCACAATCATAACCTTACCTTGCAGTTTATTTTCCACAACATTCTTCAAAAATTTCACAATTTGGTTTCTACAATCCTCTATAATCTCAATTGGGCAATGTTTAATCTTTGATGCATCGCATCCCAAGTTTATAGCTGTATCTGGATCTAGTGCATTTTCTGTATCAAAATATACAACATGCATACCTTTCTTTTGAGCATTGGCCATAACTTTATTTGCAATTAAAGTTTTACCGCAAGCTTGTGGGCCAACTAAACCAGTTATTCTTCCCATGGGTATTCCACCATGAATGGAACCTGAGATTATGGCGTTTAAAGCCATTGAACCAGTATCTATCCATTCTTTTACAGTAGATAGAGTGTTCTCATTTAAATAAGCCGCTTCTGGATTCAGATCATCTAAAATTTTAAAAGCGTCTTGTATATTGCCAATATCTTCGTTCAATTCTTCGGTTTCTTTTTTTATTTTAGCCATGTGACTATATTAACAAAAAATCCTAGAAAGTCAACTTTCTAGGATTTTTATTTTTATATAATTTTTTTATTGTTTATTCGTCAAACAACTTAATTGTTGGAGCGGAATCGTTGCTTTCAGTTCTAACAGATGGTTTAAACATATTAATATATTGTTCAAGCAATCTATCATCAAGAACAACTTCCGAGAGAACGATTTTTGAAAGATCGTAACTAAAAACAGAACCATTATCTCTTTCTGAAATTCTGACAAATTCTTTAAAAAAGACTGGAACCAATTGAACTGTCAACTGCCCATTATTATTTGGGGAGGCGATTAAAATTGCTGGATTTTTAACCTTGAGCTTATTGTTAGCATCAGATAACACATCTCCAACAATTGTATGTCCAACGTGATCAATAAAAACTTTGATGTTATTTGTTTGTTCTTGCATAGGACAATAATTTACAATAATAATTTAAAAAATCAAGCCCTTCTATGCAAAAAAATCTAATAAATTACAAGTTCTCATTTCATTTGGTTTTTCTGGAACCCAATTGACAGTCTCAAAAAACTTCTCAACTGGAGAAAATATAACTTTTTCAAACATCTTCTCATAATCTGGTTCAAACAATTTTTTAAATTCTTCTGGATAATAATACTTAAAAGCTATCGCATCTATTCCATATCTGTTTGGCTTTTTTAAATAAAAAAGTTTTATTTTATCACCGCTTTGTATCTTTTCGTATTTGTTATCTAACTCTAACTTATCTAACAAAATATTATGATAATATGCCGCCTTCACATGGTTCGGCATACCTTTTACGGTTTGGAAATCTTGACATAATTTAGAATATTTTTCATAATTCTTTATTCCTTTTATAGTGGCAATCTCTTCAAAAGGTAACTTTAAAAATTGTTCATGTGCTTCAGTTACAGCCTCATTCGTTTTTTTATTATCCATCGTCATCATCAATGTTTCAGCTATCTTCTTGACGTATGGTTTTACTTTTTTAGGCATTGTGCTTTTAACGACATCAACACCAGTATATTTAAATTTATCGCAAGGAATCCCTTCATTATCCAATATATGCAATATATAGTGCTTTTTCTTCAAAAGCATTCCAACATCGCAAATTTTTTCTCTCTTAAAAACTATTCTACAATCTTTGCTGTTAAATTCCCTTTCACCCCACTTTAACATTTCATCGTTCAAATATTTGGATGTACGTTCTATTAAATCATACATTTCTTCAGTTATTTTCCCATTTCGTGAAAATTCCAAATTATTAGATGATATTATATCGTCAAAGGAGAAAAACAAACTATCAGTGTCAATATATCTAATAACATCCTTCTCTACTCTGTTTCCAGTGATAGTCTCGACATATTTGGTCAAAATATCAGATCCTTGGTTAATTATAGCTTGCCCAGACAGTGTAATGGACCTAGCCAAATCATCGTCACCTAATACAAAATATTTGTTACCAAACGCGCCATATATTGAATTCAAAAAAATTTTCAAAGCATATTGCTTAATATCTAAAAGTCTAGCTTCCTTTTCAAGTTCCGTGCGCTCGGATCCCTCTTCTAAAGAAATAAGAGATTTGTTTATTTTTTCCATTCTTTTTTTAGCATCAACTCTCTGCTTATAATATATGTCAATAATTTCTGGAAAAAGACCTTTCTTCTTTTGTGTGAAAAGAATATTTGCTTTTGAAATTGCCAGTTTCTCCTTCTCTATCAATTTTTGAAAAGAATCTTTAGATATTTTATGAATATTGTCATTAATGTCTCTAATAACAACTTGATCGTCTGAATTTTCCAAAACAACTCCAATTTTTGTTTCTGGAGATATGTTCAAAGTTATCATCGTATTAGGATAAAGAGAGTTAGCGTCAAATGAAACCAAGTTTTTATGTATCCCACTCTCTGGCTCTTTTACAAAAGCACCCTCATTTTTACTGCTTTTGTTACCATCTCTTATAAGTGTTGGAATTTTTCTATCATGATATCTGGCTCTTATAGCAGCCGCTCCAGTGATAACTCCTATACTATGAAGTGCGCTTTCCATTGTAGTTAAACCCATGACAGAAAGAGATCTCAAAAGCTCCATATATTTAAGAGTTTCCTCAAGCTTAACTAAAATTCTAACGTCTTGAATGTTGTAATCGACAAATGTTTCCCAATTTTCGTCTGCCAGTTCTGACAGATTTCCCCCACCATAGTCAATCTTATTTTCACCAAGCTCTATAGAAGCTATTGTATCCAATTTATAATTCTCTCTTGGAGAAAGACAAAACTTTTTATATGCGTCCAAATAATCAATTGAAGAAACGGCATCTATGACCCATATTTTTTCTTCTTTTCCGAATTTATTAAATGCTATTCTATTATATAAATTTTTAGAGGGAGATAGCCTCAACGCTTCATCATCACCACATATTTTTTTAATTCTATTTATCAAATACGGAATATCGAACATTTTAGTGTTCCATCCTGAAAGGACATCCATATGATCCTTTTCAATAAAATCTAAAAATTTACCCAATAACTGTTTTTCAGATGAGCAATGATAATAATTTACATTGTTTTCTTTGGGTTTATATGGTTTTAACCCCCATGTGTGGAAAATTTTACCCAAACTATCATACAATGTTATGACATTTATTTGTGCTGGAGCTAAATCTGGATGAGGGAACCCCTCATCTTTTGAATAAACCTCTATGTCCAAATAATAAACTTTCAGTGGAAATTGTTTAAATTCGTTCTTTTCATATTCTAAATAGAACATGTCTACCAAAAATTGCTGATAGATGTTTAAATTTTCAAAAAGTCGCACACTAGAGTCTAATTCTTTAACATATTTAGATCTATCATATTGAGTTGGAAAAACTTTCTTTTTCAACTTCGTATTAAATATGCTGGTCGCATCAGGCGTTCCATTTGTTTCGATATATAAATATGGCCTATATGTACACTCAACTTTTATTCTTTTTCCTTCTGTGCTCCAAGTGAATAAATTCATGCATCTTTCTTTAGAGTTGTAATATAAATTTCTGTACATTTTGATATTTTGTATAAATATTATTAAGTATATATATTATGGGAGATATTACAAGCAATTTTTTTAACACAGCGGCACCTTGCCCAAAAGAAATTCCAGATTGTCAAAATTTAAGACAGGAATATTTGGAAACACTTGACAGCTTGAAAAGACAAGGTGGATGTAACAGTTGCGCTGAAAGAAATTTAAAAAATAATTTTATCAAAAGAATATCGGAAATAATAAAAAAATGATGCATTGTTACTATATTTTAAGTCTGTTATCGACGAATAGTTTTTTGTTGCTTTGGTTTTTTTCTCCTTTACCAAACAGTATAGGGAAAATTTTCTTAAAAAGAAATGATATTTATATTTTAGACAACCTCATAGATATAATTTCTACAAAATCACAATTTTTAGGTACACTATTATCGTGTTGGGTTTGTTTAAGCTTTTGGTCTTCTTTATTGATAGGAGTAATTATAATGTTACTTTTCAATCTTCCCATATATTTCCCGTTTATTTGCTTTGTATCAAACCCCCCCATTTTGTATTTGATTAAACAACTATACCGTTAATTTTGTTGAGATGTTTTCTATCCCCGTGTCCATAAGGATGTGAGAAAAGTTCTCTGTAACAAGAAATATTCTCATCGTTTTCCAACCATCTGGAATTCGCATCAGATCTGGCCTTTGCAGAGATGTTCATATATCTACCTTTTTTACTCAAAACATCATCTATGACTTCAACCATTTCTGCTCCAGTGTCGAATTTAAATTTAGCATTTTCATATGTACACAAATTCTGACAAGCTATTGGTATTCCAAAAGCATTTGCTTCAATAAGTTTTAAATCAGATTTTGATTTGTTGAAATTATTGTTTTGCAGCGGAGCAACCATCATATTAATTCTTAAATTTTTAATTTTTTCCCCATAAAAATATAAATTTTGCCAAGGATGAAATTCAATTTTACCAGCAGCAACAAGGTTTCTCAAAGGTAAAGGATACGCCCCCAAAAATACCCACTGATACTTATCAACTGTTCTGGCAATAGTTTCGACAACGTGTGCAAAGTCATCGTTTTGATTGACCCTATTATCAACATCAAAGTGTGCTCCAGATCCAGCATAAAGGATTCTAGGCTTGCTCTTATATGTGTCAAAGTTTGAAGAGATTTGCTTTTCATCGTAAAAATGCCCAAGCCAAAATTTAGGAGGAAAGTTTGGAATTATTGTGACATTTTTATGTCCAGTTTTTTCCATATAATATTCTTTCATGAAGGGACAAGTGACTGTGATCTCATCGCACAAAGACATTATTTCTTGGCAATTCTTTCTTATCTCTGGATCGGTGAAAGCTGGTTTGTATTTATTGTATTCTGGAATATCTTCAGAAAATACGATATCATCAATTTCATATATGATTCTAAATCCAATTTCCTTTGAAATTTCCTTTAAAAATTGAACAAATTTCAATTGATGAGACGTTGCTTGTCTTTGAATTCTTACGGCTTTAACATTAACATAGTATCTTGGATCCAAATTCATAACAGTAGATCCGTGAACTGTAAAATAATTAAAAGCGTTTAACAGATGTTCTGGCCAAAGCATTCTCCAAAAACCGCAACCGCTATAATCAGCATAGTATTGAAGGACTCTAGGAATGTTGACTTCTGGTGGAGTTAAATCGCTTTGAATGTTATTTCTACGCAATAATGGACTTGAATTATTGGCATTTTTTAAAAGGGGTGAAGTCAATAAATTGTCTGGTAATTGAATCATATTATTAATTATTTGTTTTTTGAAAAAATCAAGGCAATGTCTCTATAAAATTTCTTTTAGTTATACCATTTTCTTTTTCCAAGAAAACGATTTCACCATTTGCTAATTTAGTACATTCCTTTCTGTGAGAAATTACATAAATTGCATAAGAATTATTATCCACAAAATCATTTAAAATTCTAACAACATTTTCAACACCAACAGAATCCAAGCTTGTATCTAAAAGCTCATCGTAAAATTGAACATTATAATAAACATTTGTCTGGAGTTTTAACATGTCTATGAAAGAAAACATTACAGCCAAATCAATAGCTTTCCTTTCAGCCGAACTGTAATTAAAATACATGGTTTCCTTCCCTCTTTCATTTTTTATACTTTCCTCAAAGTATTCGTCAAAAACCAAAATCGCATTTGAACTTAATTCTTTTAAGTAAAAAGCTATTTTTGAATTAAACAATGCCATTATTTTTTTGATTACAAAACTCTTCACTCCTTCTTCTGATAATACAAATTTGACGTTATCTAAAACTTTAAATTCTTCTTTTTTATTTTTCAATAATTCTTCATAAGAAGAATACCTATTTGACAGTTCTTCTATATTTTTAGACTCACCGAAAGATTCTTTATCAAACTCCTCTATCATGTTTTTCTCTTTTTGAATTTGATCCTCAATGTATGAAATTTTTTCAATATCATTTTTTCTTTTTTCCAATAATATATTATTTTTAAAAGTCTGATCTTTCAAAAAAACAATTCCCTTTTCCGTTAGATCTAAATCTTTTTTAAGTTTTAATAAAATACTTTCAAAATTTTTAACACTATTCAACTTATCATCAATTTCTTCCTTTATACTGCGCTTTCTACTGTTTAAGTGTTCAACATCTTCTTCGGATACTGGTTTTAAACAAATTGGACACTCATCTTTATCTGTCCCTATCTTTAAGTAAGACTCATTTAAAATTTTTATATTTGTTTTATATTCAGTAATTTTACTACATTCAATTTGAACATTTAAACTTATCTCATCTTTCTTCGCATTCAATTTCTCAATTTTATCGGAATTGTCCAAGTTATCTTGTATCTCATATTTTAGAATACGATCTTTCAATAATACCAATTCCCGATCATATTTTGCAATATTTTCAACGATAAGTTGTTTTTTTCTATCTCTTTCTATCAATATTTTTTTATTTTGCTCCTCAATTATTTTTATAGAATTCCCAAGTTCATTATACTTTGAATAAGTCGTTTCTATGTCTTTTTTGACATTGTTATAATCCTCTTTCAATAGAGAATTCATTTTTGTAAAAACATTTAAATTGAAAATACCTTCTATAAATTTTTTTTTGTCAACTTTTTTTTGAGCCATGAAGGGTACAGTTGAGTTGATTGACAAACAAATACAATTTGAGAATATTTCTGGAGTAAGATTTAAAATACTAAGAATATACTCCGTAGTATTAGCTATACTGTCTCTACTAATATCTATATCATCTTCATATAAAGAACATTTTGAAGGTTTTATTGTTCTTATTATTTCATATTTTGTCTCATCAATAGCAAATGACAAATATACCTCACTTGTCTCATTTGTAATATTGTTGGTTATGAATTCTTTTTTCAAATCCCTAGTGGTTTCACCAAAAATTGCAAAATAAAAAGCATCTACAATTGTGCTTTTACCTATTCCATTTTGCCTATCCATTAAATCTTTATTGGTTCCTGTAATTACATTGAAACCTTTCTTAAACTCAAGAACAACTGGAGTTTTTCCTATACTTAGGAAATTTTTAACCTTTAGAGTATCAAATATGACTTTTTTCATATATTTTTATAGAGATCGATATCATCTTTTTTTTTCATTGTTGGCGGCACGGCATCTTCAATCTCACAGAAAGAACTCCAGACACTACCATTCCACCATTCAAAACCTTGAATTCTTTTTTTATATGAAAATTGTTCATAGTATTGAGATATGTATAAATACTCATAGCCCTCTTTTAATAGTTTGTCTATAAGAAAATAATAAGATAAAGTTCCATAAGAATGTTTTTTATTCGAATCATCCCAAATCATCATGACATAGTAAGGTGTACCGTCTCTAAAATATAAAATTCCACAAAAGCAATCATCAAAAAAGAATTTAAAAGTATCGGGATCTTCGAGGAGATAACGTAAAACGACAGGATGGTATTTTTCTTTATTCGCTTTTTGTTCAATTTCAAATACATCTTTATCATAGGTAATATTGATTTTTGAAAGCTCTTTCTGTCTTCTTTTAGATATGGGTTTTAATTTCAATCTAGAAGCTCTAACTTGGTACCAAGAATCGCTTTTAGGAAATGAAGGCAACCACCCGTTCTGAAACATATATTCTGATGTTTCATGCTCTTGTTTTGCACCAACGATCAAATAATTGTATCCATCGATATGAAAACCGTTTTCGTGATTGAAAAGAATTTTCATTTACGTTTTTTAAATTTCAATTCAAAAGGCTCTACATAAGGATATCCATCTATGTAAGGTTCTTTATAATTAAAGAATTCGGAAGTATGATACTTTCTGCTTTTTGCTGCAAATGAAAAATTGACTTCTGGTAAGCGATTAACGCTTAAACATTCAAAGCCATATTTTTCAGCTATTTGTATCACACTAGATACAGTTTGGGGATAATACTTGAAAAAATTTTCATAATATTTCTTATTTTGTGTTTTCTCAAAATTGTCACAAACATCAAACTGTTCTTTTACAAATAAAATTCCTTCGTCTGCCAAAACAATACTAGAATTATTTAAAGTTTTTTCTATATTGGAGTGAAATAAGCTCTCTAAAAAAAGAAAATGGGTCATGTTCTTTCCAGTATAATTTTCCATATTTTCAACTTTAAATATGCGATTTGGAAAATTTATTTTGGCTTGTTTTACACATTCTTCACTATTAGAAATACCTTCAGCATAACACACCTCACTTATTTTATCGACAACATAACCTGTACCACATCCCATATCTACTACCCTAGAATTTTTATCTATACCACTTTGCTTAAAAATATAATCCATAAACTCTTTTTCATTCTTACCCACTACATGAAAATGATAAAAGGGGACTTCTAATGGATGACTAAGCAATCCAGTTTGAGCGTTGTAAAATTCTCTAGCATCTTTCCAAGGAATTTCCACTGTTTTAATAATATTATCCATAAATTCTTTTTATTAATAAAATTTTGTAATTTTTTCCTATGCTTAGGAAATTTTTAACCTTTAAAGTGTCAAATATAACCTTTTTCATATATTTTTATAGAGATCAATAGCATATTTTGATACATTTTCTTTATCTTCTATATTTAACATATTGACAAAATCCACTATAGCTTTCTCGATATCTATTCCAGAAAGATCATATTCCTCATCCAATTTCTCAATTATAGGATTAAAAACAGCAGTATTATCAAAAGATAAAGAAAGCGGTTCCATTTTCTGGATACTTAGCGTTTTAACCTCAAGATCATCATTATCCACTATTTGATCAACTATTATTTTGACAATGTTCTTACCTATATTGTGTTTCTTACTTTCGTATTCGGATAATTTTATTTTTTTATGTTTTGGGGAAATTGTATTTTCAAAAAAATTATATTTCAAACTATCAAAATCTATTATGTAATATCCCTTGCTGGACTCGGTATCACCAAAATCCATTTCAAATGGATTGCCCACATAATTGATCGTATATTTGTCATATTTTCTCTCTTCTCTTAAATGGAAATGTCCACTAAAGATTAAAGGCGCTTTCTTACTCAACATTTGTGAAGTGAAACCATGCTCACATAATTTATATGTGTTCATTTTAAATGATTGTATTTCAAAATGACCCATCAAAACATCGCATTTTTCCATATCCTTGTATTCTGTACCCCAAGGACAAAAGAACACATTTTTATCTCCAATTTTAAACATTTTAGGTTTATCTACTATTTCAATATTAGAATACCCCTTAAATACAGAAAGAGAATGAATTTCCGCTTTATCTTTAAAGAAACTGCAATGATTACCAACCAGCATTTTCATCTCGAAATCTTTAAATTTATCGGTGATATTTGATGCAACGTGCAATGTGTTTACAGATATTTCAGATCTTGAATGAAAATAATCTCCTAAAAATATTATTTTATTGATATTTTTCTGTTTTAATTCAGATACGAACCAATCAGACCAATCATCGGCTATTTTATGCCACAATGCGCTATTTTGATGAACTCCTAAATGTAAATCAGAAAAAATAGCATACCTGTTATCCACGATTTATACATTCTACAGTATTAATTATAGTTGTCAAGTTTATCTATCGATGCTGGTCTTGTATAAACCTTATGAGAAGGGAAGTCTTCACTTTCATTAAGCATTAAATCAAATTGCCTCTCCTTATATTCTTCAATAACTTCATGATGTTTTTTTTCTTTTTTAATTCTACAAATAAACGCATGATAAGCAATTGTGGTAAAGTAACCAAATGGAGAAAAGCCCTCATTTAATTTAAACTTTTTGTGTAAAATTGCCTGATACATTTTTAAAACAGCGTCTCCAATCATGTCTTCCTTAAAAGAGTAATTGATAAAATTTGGTGCATATGATAATCCACTAGCTATTTTTTGAATGGCTTCTCCAAGATAATTTGTAAGCTTACCATCATCGTAGTACTTTATTAAGGCGTCTTCAAATTCCCTAGCATTAACATAATGCGGTTTATCTTCTGCTTTTTTTCTCTTTTTTTTAACTTTTAATTCTTCATTTTTCATATAATTTTATTGTTTGATGTGAAATTTTTTCTTGCTCATAAAACTCTGTTCTTTTATTCTGATGCTGAATACCATAATATAATTGGTCCGCAATATCGATTATATAAAGAGTGTTTTTACTTGAGTGTAGTCTAAGACCTCTCCCTATACTCTGAAGAACCTTGATTTTAGACTTACCTCCTCCAGCAAAAACAATATAGTGTAAATTTTTAATGTTTATACCTGTTGAGAAAATTTTAGAAATGGCAACACAAACCACATTTTCTTTATATTCCATTATTTTCTTTATTCTTTCCCTATCCTTAACATCCACATCTCCCTTTATATAGAAAATTTCTTTATTTTTAAGCTTTACCTTTAAGGTGTCATATATTGCTTGCCCATGATCAATATAATCAACAAGTATCAAAACATTATTTTGAGTATTGTTTGATAATTTTTGAATAACATCATTTCTAAAATTATTATTCTTTAAAAAGTTAATCTCGTTTTTATAATTTTCGGCGGCAAGGTTGGAAGAAAAAGTCCTTATCGGTTTGCTTTTATAATTTAATTCTATTATTTGAGCAACGGCTGGTACAACATGCTTCTCTTCTCTAAGCTCGAAACTTCTTTTTTGGAAGATAATTGGTCCTATCTTTCCAATTATTGTCCATTGATCAATTTTGTCCTCTGGCAATGTTCCAGTAAATCCAAATTTATGACTTGTCGTGCAGTTGTCTATTATTTTGGTTATCTCATTTGATTTTTTTATATGATGACATTCATCGATCAACAAAACATCAACATCAATCATCCAGTCCAAATTGCTATTTTTAGATTGGATAATGGACGTGTTACAAATTATAACATTTGTGGAGACGTTTAACACGTCATCTCCCGTCCATTTTGACACAGAGAAAGGTACTTTATATTCTAAAAAATCATTATATGTTTGTTCAACCAATCCCCTATTTGGAACTATCAAACAAGCCTTAAAGCTATTACCCAATTCCCAGATCTTTGACAGCAAAGATGCCATCACAAGAGTTTTTCCACCAGCTGTTGCCAATAAAATCGTACCTCTGCCATGATTTAAGCACTTATCTACTATGTTTTTTTGATAATCCCTCAACTTCAAAGACAAGGGGTGTTCAAAAAGAGAATAATTGCCATTATTCGCCCAATTATATTGGGATGGGTTGTTTTCCTTCAAAAGCTCTTTATCAATTTTTATATTTGAAATAGAATACTCTGTATTCTTTTCAAGATATTTCAATATTTCAGATAACAAACAAGGATCAAATCTACCAGTACTCGTTATCGCATATTTCCTTGAAGGAGCAAATCTGTTTCTAGAAAACTTAGATGCTTCATTTTTGACAGAAAAAAATTCTTTCACTTCATCAAAGTAATCTCCCGAATAGATTCCCTTTTTCTTTTTACTATCAAAATTTAATTCTATCATGTTGTTTCTAACTGCACAATTTTAATAATATTACCTATGTCAAAGCTCATAGATGACATTATTTTCTCAGTTCTTTCTAAAAAATCTATTATATTCTTGCTTTCGTCTATCTTATTATCAAAGTCTACAACATCTTCATGTTTTTCTGCTAAGTTTTTGAGAACAGCCGAAGATAAAGAAGATACAGCTTCAGATTTTAACCTTTCTATAACTATATTAATGACATTTTTCTTGTCTTTTTCCAACTTATATAGGTTATTTTTCTCTAAGATTAGTCTAGCTACCCATTTAGCCTTCTTCGCTGGAAGAATTAATGCAGATTCCTTTAGATTTATTTCATCAACAATGCAGTCGTTCTTCAGTTCTTCTATATATTTGCTTAGAGACATTATTATAAATAATAATACCATATCTATACGATAAGTCAAATGATAACTTTCAAAGAATATTTAAAAATTATTAAAGAAGAAAACGTTTCTGGTGGTGGGGGAGTTTTTGGAAGCGGACCATCGTTTGGGCATGGTGGAGATATTGGGAATGAAGATTTTTATAATAAAGGAAGTGCAATTATTCCTTTTATTCTTAATGTGAAAAAAACAAAAAAAGTAAAAAGGAAAAAAAGAAAATGAATAATTTTGAAAAACTATGTGAAAGGATCTTACAAGAACAATACACAATTACAGGAAGGGAAGTTTTATATAGAAGATACGGTAAAGATGTAGCTGATAGAATGATTTCCAAAATAATTCAAAGGGGAAGCGATGAGTATTTGGAAAAAAAATACAATCTTCCAAATTACAATAAAGAAAATTTAGATAGAATTATAGAGTTAACATTTAATAAATTCCATGAAGCTGATAGCTCTGGTCAAGGTAGCTCTGCTGCTAAGAATAGAAAAATTATTACAGTTGGGCCTTTTGGATCTCGTCATGAAACGGATAATATTGTGGTAAATTCTAATTATTCGAATATCGCAAACCCTATATCAAATGAATTAAATAAAAATATAAATTCATCAAAAAAAAGTATACCTCAAGATGTTCTTGGTCATGAAATAACACACTCTTTACAAAAAGGGTCAAACTATAATTTCAATAGTCCTATGCAAGCTGAAATAGCTCCAGTTCTAGGGGAATTGAAAAGATGGTATTATGAAAAAACAGGTATATTACTTGATGCGGATGCAACCGATAACCAGATAAATCAATTTATAAAATATTGTAAAGATAGAAATATATTCAACAATGTTGGATATGGTAAAAATATAAATTTTGAAAAACTTTTAAGAACATCTGAAGGGAAAGAAGTTTTTAGAAGGGTTGTTAAGCAAACATCAGCTAAAACAAATACAATGGTTGCATAAATAAATTCAATGTTAGATGAAAACATAGGACACTGGATTAAATCTGAAAATCTAGAAGAATTTGGGGATTTTGATAAAGAATATTTTGGTTTTGTTTATAAAATAACACTTTCAAGTGGTTATTGGTATATTGGATCAAAACAATTCAATTCAAAGAAAAAATTAAAACCCCTAAAGGGAAGAGTAAATGCAAGAAGAAAAATTGTAGAAAGTGATTGGAAAGAATACACTTCATCTTCAAACATAATAAATGAATATATTTCAAAAAAAGGAAAAGAGAACATAGTATTTGAAATTATATGCTTAACTAGAGGTGGTAAATTTGAATTGAAATATTGTGAAATGAAACATCAAGTTTTAAAGGATTGTTTGTTTGATGAAAAATGTTTAAATGGAATAGTTAATGTTAGATTAGGAAAAAATAAAAAAATTTCACTTGACATGATTCTATAGTATGTTTATAATTTAATATTATTAATATTAAAAATAATGTTATATTATTTGATAAATTATAATTCTCTATATAAAGAAATCTATAAAGATATTATAATTTACTGTAATAAATTTGAAATAGATTATAATTCTCAATCTTTAAAAAATAAAAGACAATTATTGTTCTATTATTCCTTTTTAAGAATTTTTAAAAATATTAAAAAACATAAAATAGAGAAACCTGTTATATTGTTTTATGATGATATAAATTCAAAATCATTGAATATTATTTTAAAGAAAATATCAAAAATATTAAATATTCCTATTTTTTATAAAAAATCAAATGAATGCTCTGATGGTTCTCAGAAAGAATTAAAATTATTTGCAGATAATTTTTACGAAAAACAAAAAATAAATTTAAAAGAATTTAAAAAATTATTAATTCAATATGATTTTAATGAAGAATTCAAACAAGAATTAAATAAATTAAATTTTGGGAAGCTTCTCTGTTGATGGTGCGTATTTTTGAATAATTGGAATTATTTTCTTCAATGCATCCTTTGCATTGATTTCATCAATGTCACCTATATTGGACAACAGTTCTTCTTCATTAGGCTCTAAAGTATCTATCATTAAAGCTTTTGGTAACAATCTAATCAAAAACACCATCCCTTCAGGTGATAAAATATCTTTTTGACCTCCTTGTTCTTGTGGAGCCTCTTCTGGCATTGGAGTTGGCGCAGCTTGTTCTGGTGCTGTTTGTTCCGCTTGAGCAAGTGCTGGATCTGGTTGAACAGGAGGTTGTTCTTGTTCAGTTATTATTTCTCTATATGCTCTGTTTAATAGTTTATGGAAGTTACTCATTTTTTAATATTTCTAAATTAAATTTTACTCTTTTCAAGACTTGTTCATTTACAAATTTGCCTTCACCGTTTAACATGCTTGTTATTTGTGAAACTAAATCCATTCCGTTTGAAAGATCACCAACACATTGATCGACTTCTTTTTCGTATGTCTTGTATTCCAAGTATTCTTTTATAGAAGAGATGTAGTCAGCCGCTTTTATAATTTTTCCAAGCATCCATGTGTCAATATCTGGATCTTTATCCAAAATTGACATCAATTCTTTGGAGTCTTTTGAAATTTTATAAATTTCAGATTTTAGCATTTTTAAATTTGAATCATTGCAAACATCACATTCTTCCTCTTCTTCGGACTGGTTACATTCTCCAGTTTCGCATTGAGGACAACTTGTATGCATTTCGTCTCCAGCTATTGCTGTAGCGGCCATTTCTTCTGGACTTTTTTTAGGAATAGAGAAACTCACTCTCGTCGGATCAGTTGCATGCCTAATTAAAACATTTTCATCTTCATCCATAGGGATTGCATTTTGAGCTTGTGAAGGAATGCCAACATTCATCTCTTCTAAAATTTTTTCGTATTCTTTTGAAATTTCTAAAAGAGTTGATTTTCTGTTCATAATATTATTTATTTAAATATAAATAGTTTTATGAACAACTTTGATAATTTAGTTAATTCCATTTTGGAAGAAGCATCGAAATGCACAGGGCCAACCAAAAAAGCATCTTCAACAGCCAAAGGTAAAAAATGGATGCAATGTGTAAAAAACCCAAAAGGAAAGGGTTACAAAAGAGTTCATTTTGGGCAAAAGGGTGTAAAGGTGACTGGAAAAAGTGGAAATACAAAACGCAAAAAATCATTCCGCGCAAGACATAAATGTTCATCTGCTAAACCTGGTACTGCAAAATATCTTAGTTGTAAAAATTGGTAATAAATGAAATTTAACGATTTATACAATTATATTATAGAAAATGCTCTCGGCCTTGTAGAAGATATAGAGATTGAAGGAATTGGATTCGTAAAAGCGAAAACGGATACTGGAAATTCTGCTCATAATGTACTTCACGGTATTGTGAAAGAAAAAAAAGAAGGTAAGGTAATTTTTGAAACAATAGATGGTAAAATTGTCGCTTTTCCGTTTAATGATGAGGTGAAAATTCACATTGGTTCTGGTAACAAGGAAAACAGACCAGTTGTTAAATTTAATGTTTCAATAAACGGGCAAAAATATGAAGGTGTCCCATTTTCAATAGCCGATAGAAGTGAAAATGAATACAAAGCACTTCTTGGGGAAGATTTCATAAAAAGCAACGGTGGAATCGTTGATGTCAATAAAGAAGATTAAAAAGGATAAATAATTTGGTGAAATTTATAAGCCTATTGGAAAATGCGGTTAAATCCATAAACCTTCAAAAAGTACGCATCAAAGTCGATCCTTTATGGTCTGAGAAGTTGGGTATTATGAATTCACCTTATTATGAAGGATATATATTACAAGAATGTCCAGGAAGCAAAATGGACTTCAAAGTTTTCATTGTCAACACTCCAGCAGGAATTAATCCTATACAAACTGTGTCTAAAGCTCATATTGAGCCTATGGATGTCGAGACTCCACAAGAAAATGAAAAAGTTTCAAAATTTAATGGCTCAAGATTATCAATCTTTAAGAAGCACCTTGTTGAGAAACTCAAGGAATTAGGGAAGGATTTGGAATCTGCCGATGTGCAGCAAGCAATATCTTCAAATGATATAAGTTTCATTGAGACTTATCTTAAACAAATGGGTCTAAATGATGAGGATATTTTAAATCTTTACAGAAAAACACTTCAAAAATAATAAATAATTTCACTATGCCACTCAAAAAAGGAAAATCAAAAGAAACTATTTCGAAAAACATTAAATCTGAAATGGGAAAATACAAGAAAACTGGTAAGATCGGAACATCGAAACCAAAAAATAAAGAAAAAGCGCAAAAACAAGCCACAGCTATAGCTCTTTCCAAGGCTAGAGAATCTGGTGCAAAAATTCCTAAAAAGAAAAAGGTGAAAAAATCCGTTGTTAAAGAATCTTTTGACAGATATATTGATCTTCTTGTAAAAGAATCCTTCGGCTTACTTAAAAAAAAAGTAGTTGAAGAAAAAAAAGAAGATACGGTAGAAAACAACAAAAAGGAAGAATCATTGGATTTAAATTCCGAAAATCCAATGTTGAGTAAAAAAGAAAGAATTAAAATAACCAACCACATTCATAATAGCAAAATCCTTGGTGGGAATACTAAAGTAGATAGTATAAGCAAAGGATTACATGAACTTGGTAATGTTTTAGATAGTTGTGGTTTCAATTTGGAGATGGTTACTGGAGATATGATCAATGCTCCAAAAGGAAACATATTAATTCCATTTAGAAGAAAAGCAGAAAATCCTTTCATTGAAGGGACAGAAATTCAAAATTCGCAAATAAGCTTTACTTGGGAAAATCTCGAAAAACTAGAAGACGGATTTGAATTTAAAAAGAAATACGAAATTATCGCTTATTTGACATAAACTTGATTTATTTTTCATCTCATATAAGTTATCTTATATGAAGATGGAATTTAGAGAAAAATTAGAAAACCTATTAAGCAAAAACAAAGATTCCGATTTGGCAGCATATATTAGTAATTGTTTGATCGAGTACGATAAAAAGAATCAACCGAAGGAAAATTTATTTGGTGTCGATTTGAACAAAATGCCACAACCAAACAATCAACCAATCCCCGCAAATATTGGAAACAACATTAGCACAGGATGGGGTAATCCTTTTGGCGGCACAAGTTGGGGATTATGATTTTTTAAAAAAAATTAAATTTCTCCCGTAGCTCCTCTAGAGAACGCTTTCTCCCATTCAGTTGCATTACGCGCCCAATGAGGATTTTTTGCTTTGGCTTGACTTTCTCCAGAACTAGAAATTCTACTTTTATCAGCACCGCTAAAGAAACCTGCAATTTTATTCGGTACAGTTTCAGTTGCTGGTCTATGATGCGTAGTAACATCCTTACGATATATTGAAGGATCTTTTGGGGTAGGAGTTGCTGGTTTAGGCGCTTCTATTGGTTTTTCGAATTTCATTGGACTTAATTTATCAAAATCCAATTTTCCACCTTCAAAATAAGAAGAAGGATTAGCACCCTCTTCCTCTTCTTCACCTAAAAAAGACTTAATATCCTTTTCTGAATAATTGTCTCCATTAGCCTTTCTAGCAGCAGCCAAATCTTTTGCAAAATTAGGATCAGGTTCATTTGCTCTATCTTGTTCTGGAGCGCCATATTTTGCCATTGACATCTCTTTTCCAAAATTGGAATCAGGTCTATTTGCAGTATCGGCATCTCCACCCTTCCATTTTTTAGCAACAACTGGATCGCTTAAAAGCTTAATCAATTCTTGTTTAACCTTTGGATCGAGTGCCGATTTCTTAACTTGCGTTAAGAGATCATCACTTTGTTCTTTTATAATTCCACAATAATATTGTTCGAAAATGCTAATAGTATCTTTTTTACCGATCATATGTAAATATTTAGTAAGAATTGATAATAAATATTAAGAAATGAATAAATTTGATGAATTTTGTAATTTAGTTTTAGAAGCATATGGGCAAAAAGTTAGCGTTCCATATGATGGAAGAACAGCACCAGACAGATTTAATAATCCAGGTGGAGCGTATCCAAAAAAAGGTTTTGAAAAATACGGAATGCAAGGTTACGATATAATAGGAGGAGGTCATCCAATTGCAAAATACCCAACACTTGGACACGGAATAGCGGCAAACATAGCGCATTTAAAATCTATGCCTATAGTGGGAAAAACTGTTGGGCAAGCTAGACATTATTGGGTGAATGGTAATTTTAACGGAAGCAAGCCTTTGGCTGGAATGGATTCGAAACAAGTTATAACCAAAGAATTATTAAACGATCCAAATTGGCTGGCTCAATGGATGAGAAGCACGGCTAAAGATGAGGGGTTTATGCAAAATGGTAGAGAGATAGACGATGGTTCTTTAAATCAAGCATTTGCGATACTAAAAAGTAAATCTAACTTAGACCCCACCGTACAATATGCATCTTCGGGTAAATTATCACCTATCAATAAAGCAAAATTAGCCGCTAAAAAAGTTGAACCGAAATCCAACACAGCTCCCCCAAGCCCAGACGTAAACGAAGTTGAAAATGATACTGAAAGAAATGCGGAAATAGCAAAAATAGCTGAAGACCCCTCATTAACTCCAGAAGAAAAACAATCAAAGTTTCAAGAACTATTACAAAAAGCTGAAGAGAGTCCATTTGTAGCTGACGTTAAATCCAAAATAAAAGATATTTACGCAAAAGGTTTAAACAAAGACACCGCCTTACAAGCTTTGGCGACAGCATCAAAAGCTGGACAAGCGTTTTTTAAACAATATTCGAGACAAGTCTAACTAAATAATAGTATGAGAGATAAAGATTCACAATTAATTTTTGAAAGTTATAGAAAAAAAGTCGTAATAAATGAAGCTGCGGCATTAGCATTGCCAATAATGGCAGGACTAAAAGAAATATTGGCAGCTACTATAGGGGTAGCTGCCACAGGAGTCTTATTGGATAAACTTGATAATGCTTTAAATACATTAACCTTGCAAGAAAAACAAACATTAGAAGACAAATTTCAAAAAATTGTTTCAATATCTTCTTCAGGGGATACGTCAATTAGAAATCAATATGAACTTTTAAATACGCAAGCACAAATAAATGAAGATCCAGAATTAGATGTGATAATCAATGGTTTCAAAACATTTCTAAAAACATATAGTTATTTTACACAAGAAATGGCGGTAACTAGTGAAATTGCAAGCTCTACTATTCAAGAGTTGATTGGGTTAAATCAACAACTTGCAAATTTTACTACAAGAAAAGGAAAAGGGGATAAATCTCAAGGTCAAATCGCAACTGAAGGATTGGTTGCTGTGAACCAACAATTACTTGATATGCTTAGAGAAAGTAAAGGTGGAGGCGGTGGTGGTGGAAATAATAAAGAACCCCAAGATCCAAAAAAAGGAAATGGCCTTGGCGCAACATTGTCCGCTCTTTGGGACAAAATAAGCACTATGACTTGGAAGCACTTGTTACTTATTAATGGAATTATTGTATTAATTGCCCCTCAATTTATGGGATTTATGACTTCTAGGTATAAAGAAGGGGGAGAATCGGCTTTAGAAGGGCTTGGAATAGATACGAAAACCCCCAAACCCAAAGCTTCACCGACACCCAAGCCAAAAGCTACACCAACACCCAAGCCAAAAGCTACACCTAAACCAATCCAAGATATTTCGCTTGAAGATATACCTAAATCGGAATATGATGATTTAGGTTCATCAGCAAATCCATCACCAACACCATTTAAACGTAGATACAAGTAATATGAAATTTAATACATTATTTTACATGACTGAACAAGTAGAAACTTCTCCCAATTCTGGACTTATTTCAGAAATAGAAAATCTAAATAAAGATTTTGAAGCGATGAGTCCTGAAGAGAAAAAACTTCTCGGAGAAGACCCACAAGGTTATGGTAAAGATTTTTGGTCAGATGTTATAGAAGCAATTAAAAATCTGAATTCTGCAAATTCTCTATCTGAAGAAGATAAAGAAACAGTTTCAAAATTTAAAGATTCATTGAGCAAATTTCCACAAACTTATCCTCTATTCAAACCGACTTTAGATAAAGTTATTCCAGTCGCCACAGCTTCTTCTGATGCCACAGAAGATGATTACGTATCCCTGCCTGAAGAAGAGCCAGCGCCTACAGAGGAAGAGCCAACGGCTACAGAGGAAGAGCCAGCGGCTACAGAGGAAGAGCCAACGGCTACAGAGGAAGAGCCAGCGCCTACAGAGGAAGAGCCAGCGCCTACAGAGGAAGAGCCAACGGCTCCAAGCACACCTACAAAATCAGGAGGAACTCCAAAAATTAAATTCAATGGTTCAATGGTTGACGTATATGTTGATGCTGGTGGCGGTAGATATGTTCCAGCTAACGAAGATCAACTAGGAGATCCTAATACTCAATTGTACGTTAAAAATCCAAAAAGAGGGCAAAGTGAATACTTGAAACCAACATACGTTAAAGTTAGAAGAGAAGGTAATGAACTTAGAAGACAATCTCAATTCGGTGGAGCTTTGGGTTCTTTATCAAATCTATTCGGAGATATAGGAAATACATTGAAAAAATAAATATCCATACTAAAATATTAGTATGAGAATAGCTTTTTCTGGCACAAGCTCCAGTGGTAAATCGACAATAATTAAACATTTTTTGCAAAAATGGCCAACTTACTCTCTTGTAAATAGTAAGTACAGAAAACTTATAAGCAAAAAGAATCATTCAAAAAATACAACAGCTAAGTTGCAAAAAGAAATATTAGATGTTCTTTGCGATGAATGTAAAGATTTCACACAGCATCAGAAAGTTGTATACGATAGATGTCCTTTAGACAATTTAGTATATACCATGTGGTGCTATGAAAAGCAAATGAAAGGGTTTAATCAAAATATGATGGATTACACCTTATATAAGGTTAGACAAGCAATGCAACATTTTGATGTAATTTTTCTATGCACAAGGGATTTAATGCCTCCAATAGAAAAAAATGGAATACGTGAAGTAGATCCCAAATATGTGGAAGAAATAGACAACATATTCAAAGCAATACTAAACAAATATAAAAAAGGAGTAGAAAATCTTCCATTTTTTGAGAAAGACAATGCGCCAGCGATAATAGACATATATGGTGATCCACATGAAAGGATGGCTCAAATTTCCATGTATGTTACCGAAGAGGGAGATGCGTTCGGCGAAGATCAGTCATTAATAGACATCAATGAATTAGCTGAAATGAACAAGTTGATGAGAGAGCAAAAAGACGCATTAAAAGAAGAAAACAAAAGCATTATCTTATAAATAATAATGTGAAGTTTTACAAACAAGCAAATTCTCTCATAAGGGAAAATTATAAATCAATTCCTATAAAAAGTAGAATTTTTTATCCTAGAAATTTCGCATTATCTCAGGAATTCATTAAAGCTTTCAAAAAGGAAGTCGGTAGATTAAAAATCGAAAATGTATCAGAAAAAGATATTATTAGGAAGATTACGAGAGCTTTAAATTTTCATTTAAAAGATTAGTAAAATCTTAAAGCTTTGGTTTCAAAAGTAGCATTTGAAGTCGGCGCTATTGAAGAAGAAATGGTTATTGTATATGTATAAGGCTGTGGACTACCTGGAAAAACAGCAGACGACAAAGACAACATCCAAGACATTTTAGATGCAGCATCATTTGTTGGAACGACATTAATATCGCTTTGAGCAAAGGTATCAATAGGGCTATTGAAGTTTATTTGCCCTCGGTTCAATCCAGATGGAACAGTTAAGGTATTTGGGTATACTGCAAAAAATCTAGGATAGTTTGCGGTCACTGAGTTAAATTTAGTGTCAAATCTATCAATTAAACCACTACTTAAAGAATTAACTTTTGAATCAACAGTAGCAGACATGGATATCGATCTTGTAGATAAAGTTTGCACCACATTATAAAAAGAAACATTATTTGGCCCAACTACAAAATCAGCAAAATCTATTATATTTGTACCTATTTCGTTCTCAACTATCAAATAATTACCATCAATTACTTCTTCAAGTTGAGGTAAGTCTTTTATATTTGTTGTATTGTAGTTTGCCATGATATTTAATAATTTACAGTTAAAATTCTTTTCCAATCATTTTTAGATAAAGTCCCTACAGATACATAATAATCCTTTGTATTTTCAGAAAAATACATAATCCCAACTTTAGTAGGAATCATAATCCCAGACGGTGACACGCCTCCACTTATAAATGTAGTTGTAGTTTCTGATAAATTTCTAACATTTGAACTTAGAGCTAAAAAGTCAGAATAAAACGAAACTTGATAACCAGACAATACCACTGAACTAAAAGATATAGTATGAGTACCCATTATAGGTTTATCTATTAATAATAAATCTTTTGGTTCAACCGTTTCCGTTTTTGGAAGTATTCTAATATTAATGCCATCTGCCATTTGAATTATTTATTATTTAAGATAAAATATACAAGTATGATTTTTCTAGGAATAATTACTTGCAATAGACCTAATTTTTTCAAACAATGTTATGAATCTGTTAAAAAAATTGAAAATTTGGATATTTTAGCTGTTATTAATGATGGTAAAGATGACATTGATGTGGATAAAACTACACTTTATATTAAAAATAAACAAAATCTTGGAGTGGGAAAATCTAAAAATATTCTATTTAAAAAGGCAATAGATTTAAACGTCGAACATATTTTTTTAATGGAAGACGATATCATTATTAAAAATAAAGAAGTTTTAAATGAATACATAAGAGCTAAAAACATTACTGGAATACAGCATTTTTGTTTTGCTTATCATGGTCCAGCTAATAAGAATGGAATATCTAAAGGAAAACCTTGCCCCAGATATATTATAGATTATGGTAACATCCAATTATCAATTAATAGGCATAGCGTTGGGGCATTTTGCTATTATTCCAAAGAAGTTTTAGATAAAGTGGGTTTAATTGATGAGAAATTTATAAATGCTTTTGAGCATGTTGAGCATTCATATAGAATTGCAAAAGCCAATTACACCACACCGTATTGGAATTGGCCAGATTTGGCTAACAGTACGGACTATTTGGATGAAATAGAATGTTCGGAAAATAGTAGCACTATACGACCAAGGGAAGATTGGCAAAAAAATATAGAAAATGCCGCGATTTATTTTAAACAAAAACATGGCGTTTTACCAGCATGGCAGAACTGTGTTCCAGATACAAGCGAACAAAATGTTAAAAATATAATGAAAAAAATTTTTAAGAACAAGGCATGGAGCTACCCATAATTTCCAATTTATTGTTTTCTGGATTAATTAGAAAAACAGCAATTTCGTTTTTCAAAAAAGAATTAATTGATCCAGCAATTTTTGTCATTTGAGCACTATGAGTGCCAATTACAATTTTGCACTGTTTAAGTATTTCTACATTTTTTATAAATGTTAAAGTTTCTTGTTCTTTTAAAGATGGGTTCATAGCCACCATGTCGGCGTTGGACATAGATTTATTACCATAACGCTTTTCTTCACTATCGTAAATAAACTCATAATTTGGATATTTGTTTTCTATTTCGTGTATATAATCCAACTCATCGCTAGTAATAAAAATTTTAGTACCATTATGTTTCTTTTCTAAGAAATCGAATAGAAACGCTTCGGATAGATAAGGGATTTCTGTAATCTTGTCACCCCTTCTTAAATGTAAGGCTGCGACATCATTAAAATTATCGATACCATATTTTTCTTTTATATAATTAATATTTTCATCAACTTTAGATTTATAATAATCACTTAATTGCAACATATTATATAAATAACCAGAATATAAAGTATAGTTTACTTCATCAGGATGCCATGATTGGTATTTGTCCATATTTACTGTATTCCAATATGTTCCAAAATCAAAATAAACAGCCATCTCATCATTATCTGTGAAATCAAATTTTTTAACATTATTGATTCCCTTTTCTTTCAAAATGTTTAAATTGATATCAAATTGTTTAAATGGATCATCGTATATGTAATTGGTATATCTAAAAATTGGAATACGGTTAAAAGCATGCCCAATTTGCATTATTAATTTTCTACGAGCGTACATTGCACCAAATCCTCCAACTTCAATATCACCTATGATGTATTTTTCATTTTTTGCCGAGAAAATATCGTATTTCATTATATCAATATATTAGTTTTTTCATTATCAATGTCAACTTGTTGTATTTTATAAATGAATATGTAAATAAAAAAATATGAGTTTTATTGAAGAATGTACAGGTGCTTGCGATTGGGACGAGTTAATCTTACAAAGATTTAAAGAATTTGTTCCAGAGAATAGTATTGTTATTGATATTGGTGCTAATCATGGTCTTTTTTCTTTCGGTATAAATGAAAGAATGAAATTAAAAGAGATATATGCCATAGAACCAGATCTAGAAAACTTCAATATTTTAAAATCAAAATCATCATCAGATTCTAATATTAAATTGATGAATATTGCAATATCAGACAATGTTGGAAAGGTTGATATATATGAAGGAAATGGTGATCACGCTACCAGAAATATTCTAGGCAATAATTCAGTAAATGATAACTTCACAAATAAGCACATTAAAAGAGGTAGCGTTAATTGTGCAACGCTTGATTTTATTTTTATTGATAAATTAAGCATTCAACCAAATGCTTGTAAAATAGATACAGAAGGTGCTGAAACTTTAGTTTTAAAGGGTGCTAAAGAATTAATCAAAAAGATGGACTGTCTTTTTGTCGAAATACATAACAAAAAGACATATAGAGAAATTATAGAAATGTGTTTTGAAAATAAATGGAAAGTTTCTTGTCTTAAAAACTTACATCAGATAAAAAGTATTGACGAATTGGATTATTGTTATCAGGTAATCATTTTTCCAACAAAGAAATAATTTTCTTTGTAACTTTATCTAAAGTGAAAAAGTCATTATATATTTCTTTTCCACGTCGAAGCATTGATTCTATTTCCAAATTTGTTTTACTCTCAAGAATATTCTTGAGTTTTTCAATATCTGCAATATTCAATATTACAGCAAATTCATCGTAATTGATTTCATTCGAAAAAGGCAAGTACGGTTCATTATCGTATATGTAAACAGGAATTGAACCCAATTGTATACATTCGTAAAATCTAAAACTTTGCTTACCATAACCTCTAGGGCATAATGTAAAAATAGATTTTTTAGTAATATCGACAAAATGATCAAACTCAGATTTGTTTATTGTATATTGCCAAACATCTTTACAAGATATATAAAATTCCTTATGTTTCTTACAATATTCAATAACCTTAGTTCTAACATCATGAGTGTTGGATGCAATAAGACTACAGAATATGCTTTTTTCGGATGAATGTAAAATAGTGGAAGGTATTTTAGAACATATTAATGGTAATGGTATTCCTTTCGGATAATTACCTCCTGCCGAATAAACTTCCATATCTAAAAAATCAATATTTTCCGCAGGAGCATCATCATGTGTCGTTACGGTGAAATATTTTTCATTTTTAGGTAATGTGTTTAAATAACACTGAACCATTGGGTTTCTGTAACCATGTATCCAATTTTTTTGATATATATTTGACCAAAAAATTGGAATATAATAACGAGAAAGATTTTTTTCCAAACAATTTTTAATGAAGTAATCGCAAAAATATTCTTCAAGATATAACCCCTCATGGTAACAAGGATAAGGTGGAAGAGGGTTTTTAATTCGTAAATATGTTGTATTATAAAATAGTTGTTCCTGTAATTTCACTTTTTATATATCTTAACAGATTTATTTTATTTTCAATACCCTTTACCCAATTTCCATGATGCATTAATATATTTTTTGGAACATTGGTATATTTCTCACCTTTCCACACATCATTACCTGTATTATACGCAATAGTATAATATTTGTCTTCTGGTAAAATTTTCCAATTTACTTTATTTTTTAAATAATTGAAAGCGTATTGGTCATGTTCGAAATAATGTATAATACTCAATGTTTCTTTAAAAATGTTTAACATTTTTTCATTGCAATTTATAATCATGAATCCAGCACATAAAATAACGTTTTCTGGACATTTCGGAGTGTCGTTTTGAGCATAAACATCGACATTTTTATCATTATAAGTAAAAACGTCATTTTGAAATCCATCAAAAAATTGAACATCTACATCCGCATATATGATAAAATCCCCCCTATTATCTTCTATGGATTTTATCAACATTTTGACTTTATCGGCCATAGTTTCACGAAAACCCACTTCACCATATTCTCCGTTTTTACAAATTTGCTTACTTTCTCCAATACATAAAGAAAATTTTTTATCTTTGTTTATGATTCTATATGATGGCAAAAAGAATTCATCAAAAAATTTTTTATGAGAATCTGTTAAAAGTGTATATATTTTCATAATAAAGTTTCTATATTTTTTGCAAAATTTTTAGGTGAAAGGTAATCTAACCATATTTCCCTACATCTTGCTTGCCTTTCCGTTAAATCATATTTTTTAGAATATTCTAATATTTTTTCTGGCAAAAACTCTAATTCTTTCTCTTCAACAAACACGATTTCTTCTTTATAATTTATTAAATTTTCAAAAGGCAAAACGCAGTCAGTGTTTATAAAAACTGGTATTCTACCAAAACATAAAGTTTCATAGAAACGATACGAAAAATTACCACACCCTCTAGGTGTCAATATGAATATGTTTTCTTGTAGATTTTTAAAAAATCTTTCTCTTCCTACTTTTTTATTCTCATAAGGATTTTGAAAAAAAGAAAAAACTTCATCATGATTTATTTTGATGCTGGATTTCTTTAAAATATCCAACGCTTCCCTACGGATAGGTCTATTACTATCTCCACAAAATCCAACAGAAAAGTTATTCGAAAAACCTTTTGAATATTTGTTTATATCTGGAATAAAAACTGGAAATGCGAATTCATTTGCTTTTCTTTCAGAAGCATAAAAGGATGTTCTGAATAAAATTATATCATTTGGTATATTATAATCTCCACCAAAATCATCATTATTGAGACAAATTAATTTTTTACCATAATGCCTCGATTTTTCTAAAATCTCAAGAAATCTATCTTCATTAGCATCTTTAAATTTGAAAGGCAATGCGAAATAATCGCAATCATTTTCGTCACTATACTCTACATTTTCAATATCATCGAATATGCCAGACTCCCAAAATTTATTGTAATTGATATAATCCTTGGCTTGTTGTGAGAGAGAAGGATATGTGAAGAACAATTCTGTAACCAAATCTAAATCTTCTCTCTTAACTTTACTTTTATCTAAATAAATTTTCATATGAAATATTTTTTTTCCAATTCTTCTTCATTTGGGAATGGCGTCCAATAATTCCCACCCTCTCTTTTTAGCAACACTTCAAATAAATACTTGTGCCAAGTATCACAATCTTTTTTATTAATATTCCATAATAAATTTTTATTATAATCTAATTCTGGTGATTGATGTGAAGAAATTTCCTCATGCATTATATGGAAAAGCATCGGAGGCCATTTATTGCAGAAATCACAATTTCCATACTTTTTCATTTTTGTAGCATAATCTACGTCCCATCCACTAATAGCATATATGTATTTCGGGAATTTATCTCTATGTTCTTTCCACCATTTTGTTCTAACTGCGTATGCATCGAATCCAGCAACTTGATAATGTGAAATTTCTTTTGGTTGCTCATCCAAAGATGATATATCCCCTATAGCTAATCTTGCTGCACAATATGTGTCAAAATTCGTATTGAGAATATGTTTTATGAATCTATCTGAAATAATTATGTCCGAATTAACAAATATGAAAACATCGATATTGTTTTCTTCAGAATACTCATATAGCGAATTGAACATGTCATGAATCATTGGCAATTTTCTTTTACTACCATTGGTATAAAGTGTGCTATCTTCATTCAATACTGGTAAAAAAACAATGTTTTTGTCATTTTCTAGACAAGATGCTCCCAAGAAATCTACATTTAAAAGAGTTATATTAAATTGTTCTTTTAGTCTTAAAAGACTTTTTTGAGATATCCTGACTCTATCATTGAGAGGATAGTGTAAATTGAAGCCAATACAGATATTCATTGATTTTATTTAAAGAATTATTTTGTTTTTCAATAAATTATTGTAAATAATTAAGTGATCAATGTGAAATATATAGGGAGACTTGGCAATGGTTTTTTTCAAAATTTTGTAGCCACGATACTATCTAACAAATTCAAATATAAAATATCAAATCCATTACCATACAATCTATTTAAGCCAATCGATAATGTCAACGATAAAATATTTGATAATGACTTAACAGTAAGTAATGAAAATATAATTTCAATATTGGAACGAGATACCATCACTAGCAATCTAAATTTAAATGATTATTTTCAAGTTAGAGAGGTGATAAAACTTTTCGAAAAACATAAAAATTTATTATTAGATATCGATGGCGTCCAAAATGGATCCTTTGTTCATGTTAGACTCGGAGACATATCACATATATCATGCGGAATAGAATATTATAGAAAAGCTATGAATGGATTGAATGGTGGCTATATATCAAGTGATTCCTTAGATAAGCCAATTATAAAACAACTTATGGACGAATTTAATTTGCAAATTTATGACGATACTCCAGAAAATACCATTTTATTTGCCTCTAAATTTGAAAATAAAATATTGTCTCTTGGAACTTTTAGTTGGTGGATCGGTTTTTTGGGCAATCAGAACAATGTAATGTGTCCAGTTCAAGGGGAATATAGTAATTGGCATGGGGATATTTTTCCCGCATTAAATTGGAAAGAAATATCCATTAAATGATTCTTTCAAATATGATAATATTTGATGTTTGGGAAACAAAAATCACTGTTTCGGTGATGGTTAGGTATTAAACATAGCGTTTTTTCTTTATTTAAAGCCGAAGCCAGCACACTTTGACCGCTAAAGCTGCATATGAAATATTCACAACTATTAATCATATCACAATAATGAAATAAAGATTCCACTTCAATTGCATCATCGTATAATATGTTTGAATTTATTTTATGATCTTTCGATATATGTTTTTTAAATAGAGGAATAATAATTTTTGATTTTTTTATTTTTTGCTCAATTTCAAAAAAATTTGAGAAAGTGTCATTTAAAAGATCCCTTAAATCGCAATCAGGCATAATGGGTTGACTTGATATTGAACTAATATCTATAAAAATTTTATCATTAAATTCTTTTATATTTTTAGGTTGATAATAAATTTTTGGAGTTTCGTTTTCAGGTTCAAAACCATGTTTTATTTCTTGATTATATACAATTGATTTTTCAAAGTTTAATCTAGAATACTGTTTACACGATCCAATATTATAAGGTTTATCAGAAACACCATCAACATATGGATTTAAACCCCAAACTAATTCATAAATTTCGGGATTTCTATAAGCATTTTCTTTTGATATGTAAAACTTATCGCCATTTTTACTATAAAGTTCTGGCAATGTTGTATATTGTAAATTGTCACCCAGACCACCCCAAGGTTGGTATAAAATGCGGTCAATCACAAGAATTCAATTATTAAAGTACCTCTTATAGATTCTAATGTAAAATAATTTTTAATTATTGTAGAATTTTGTTCAATCCAATAATCAGCGGCTCGACGAACATCTGGCAACCCGCCCCCATAATCATCTATAATAGCAACATTACAAGCGCCTATTAATAAATTTAAATCTTGAATTTTACCCTCATAAGAGTGATCACCGTCTATATGAATTAAGTCGATTTTTTTTTTCAATTTTTTTTATAGTGTGAGAATCTTGATTTATAAATTCAAAATTTAAATTATTATTTATATATTTTTTAATATTTTTTTCGGCAATAGACAGAGAATTTTTTTCATAAGAGTCACAATCAATTCCTATCACCGATTCTATTTTTTCGCTACCTTTAATTAAACATCCTAAACTATATCCATATCTGACTCCTATTTCTAAAATACTTTTAGGTTGATAATATTTTGAGATAGCGTAGTAATATTCGTAATATATACCACTTTTTAAGTATTCATCGTGAAAACTATTTAATTCAAAGAAAAAATTTGGATTAATTTTTTCAAAAATTGAGTTTGGTTTTAATTGTAAAATATCAGTTTTCATTATTTATTTATTTTTTTATAAACGGCAGTTAAAATGTTCGGATTATTATGAATGTCCTTTCTTATCACGTCTTCTATATTACAAGTATTGATGCATTCAAATCCCATCTCTCGCATAAAATTATTTAAAGATATTTCATTAAAATGCCATAAATGTTCATCTGGCCTCCTATGTTTCCAATTCTTAAACCATTCATCGCTAAAATTGTGACAATATGGTAAAGATATTAGAAAATAATTTGTCTTTATATTTTTGATATCATTTATATCAGCAAAATGCTCAAGAACATCGAAAAAAGTTACCACATCGTATTCATCTTGATATGGGTCTTCTACAAAGGTTACGTTATCTGGTAAAGGATAATTTGATATATCGTGTCCAAAACAATTTTTAATTATATTTGAGCATGTTTTTAAAAAATCCCCGTTACCATAACCAATGTCTAATATTGAATTGGGTACAAACCCTAAAGATCCTACTAGATATCCCAATCTAAGATTTGACATTCTTGGACCCAATTCACCATATACATTGTAAGAATTGTTTATATAGTCATAATCATAATTTACAGGATATTTTTTTTCAATTTGTTTTATGACTCCATTTTCCAATATTTGATAATTATCCAGCATATTTTATTTTTTTTCGCCAACGATCATGAAAGAATTATTCAAATCTACTCCTGAAGCATATATGTTTTTATAGTTACTTTCTTCCATGTAATCTTTTATAATTTCGGGAGTAAAAATATTTTTATGTTTTTTATTGTTCCAAGGTCGCCAATATTCTTGAGAATAAGATGGGAGATATAAAAATAATATTCCTTCAGTTTTTAATTTAGATGTCCAATAATCCAAAACACTTACCCAATTATTCAAATGTTCTAAACAATGTGAACTAAAAATATAATCCAAATTTTCATAAGGAAAATTTAAAGCATCGAAATTATTAATAGATGGATCAACAGGAAGCGCATCTGGAAACATCCATTCTTTTCTATTACACCCCACGTCTACTCCAACACCTTTACAAAAATGTTTAGCATAAGGAATGGCAAATTGAGCACCATTCCCCTTGGATTGAAATTCGGGATACTTATTATTTTTGAAATTTATCAATTTCATTTGAAAATTTACTCATTTTAACAAATAAATCAAGTTTACCATTTATACATAATTCACATCAATTTCATTGTTTATATGCAACTTTCAACCATTTTTGCTTCTTCTTCTCTTCTTTTTATAAGTCCATCCATGTTTTTGCCTTCCCAAAGTCTTTTCATGGAGCGTATTTCTTTTGCGATCCCCTTGTAGTCTTTTTTCAATACTAATGATTTTATGTTGAGCATTTCCGTTCTAGAAGAACCTTTAGTGGATGCCCCCCTGTTAAACACAATACTCACCAAGCCTATTTGAGCCTTTTCACACAATTCATCCATTTTGGGCCATAATGCATTTGTTAAATTCCAAAATTTTGGCAATGTCCAATCGACAAACGCTTCCGAAGCATTTTCCCAAGAAAGTTCTATATTTTTAACTTTATATAATGCGTTTTTAGCGGATTCACCTTTTAAGCCTATTGTTAATTTTAATTTTTTATTTTCATCATCAGTGAAATATTTTGAAAAATAAGTATCAAACTCTTTTTCACTCATATATCCAAGATCAGCCCCTATTCCCATTGTTATTCCCGATGCTCCCTTTGGCCAAGTCATGCCTTTTAAAAACTTGTTGTAATATTTCTCTCCACCGCTTTCAAAAGCTATAATAGGAGTCCAATCGTAATCCAAATATGTTTTTTCTTTTCCCATAATTAATCTATTTCTAATTTATAATCATCTTCTTTGGGGCCAGACAAATATTCTTCAATATAAACTTCCTCTTTAATAAACTTCTGATCTCCTTTTAAATCAACTGAAGAATTGGATTGCATTCTATAGTCCAAAACAGTTTGAACTCCGAGATAACTAGCTATTATAACCGCTAAAATTTTAATTGTTTCTGTGAAAATGGAAACAAAAGGAACGGTTAAACTCGGACTAGCCGCTGTTAAAAATAAAACAAAAATACTACCAATATAAAAAAATGCCAAAATTATAACAGAACAAAAAACAACATAAAATTTTTTAGATGCTAAAAAATTAACCTTACTTAAATCTTCCTTGTATCTATCTGGAGTGTTTGGGGGAACTTCTCCGCTACGTAACATGGAACTTGCCGTTTTCCCTATTTCTATAATTTTTTGCCACATTACAACAAAATTCCTCCAATGATAAGACCAACCAAAAAACCACATATAAATATTGTTTTTATAGGATTTTCGTTACACCACTTTGTTATCGACATTATTATATTCATAAAATTCCTTTTATTCTGAGATATGTAGCAACTCCTATAACGCCTATCAAAGAGAGTATTGTTATATTTCTCCAAAGAATTGCTAAATCCTTTTGCAAAAGTTTTTTGTCTTTTTCTAAAATTTGTTTTTCCAAATCTTGTATTTTCACAACCATATCATTTTGTATTTTGTATTGCTCCGTTAATTGCTTATCAACTTCTTTGGAATATAAATTCAAATTTTCATTGTCTAGCTTTAACTGATCTGAAACTCTAGCATCATTTACCAAATCCTGATACTCCATAGAATCTACCAAAACTACTTTGTCTTTTTTATTGGACTGGGGTAACAGTGCAACTCTTTCAGTCTGATTCCCACCATTGGTCCTTACGATTGATTGTATTTTTATTCTCTGTTTAGGGGGGTTGACCAATCTAGTACTTTCATTTGAATATTTTTCAGCAAGATCAAAACGAGCAGAATCCAGAGAATCTTTAACAGCATAGACAGACCTACTTAATTCTTCCGATTGCTTCTCAACATATTTTGTTGTTGTGCAAGAAACCATCAACAAGGACAATATTGAAATTAGAATGTTATTCATATAACTATTTACTATATGGAATTTATTATATGCTTTATTTTAATATCGTTTGCTTTTATCGTATATTTGAATTTCGATAAAATAATTAATTTTTTCTATAAAAAAGATAAAAAACATGCAATTGAACTCATAGAAGAAAAAATTTCAAAAAGAAAGTCACTTGGCTCACCTAGAAAAAATAAATAATAATAAGTGCCTAATTATATTACATCTTATCAAACCGCAGAACACGGGAAGTTTCTTCAACTTGGGACAAATAGCAATTTTCCTCCAGTTTCTGTCATACGTTTATCATATCCAGACACCAGTAATGCATTTCCCCAAAACTCAGCAGTAAATCCTTTATCTTCAGTAGATGTATATTCAAAATACGCTGTATTGACTCATTTAGTGAATCCCGAAGATATCAAAATATCCTTAAGTGCAAATAATGTTACAATTAATAATCAAAGAGTTGAGACATTGCTTAACACTATTTCATCTCAATTATTTACAATTCAAGGATATACTGATGACTTGGAAAGCAATACATTTGATACAGCATCAGCATGTGATGACACATATCGTGAATTATTGAAATTAAATTCAAATTTTAAAACATTATCAACAACAGATTTCACAATTCACGCATCAAGAACTATTCCAGTTTCTGGAAATATAGTAGCAACTGTAGACACAACTAAAGGGTTTCCGATAACATTTGCCGATTCTCCAAATTTAGATGCATTTGGTAAATTAAGAGTATCAATGCCTTATACTCTTTTCGACTCCAAAACATTGCATAATAAATCTTCTTTATTTTGGTCACAAACAGCTATTGGTACTGGATTTGTAGGATTTACTGGAAGCATCGATGCATCTGTAACATTATCAGCAGCTGCTGCTGGCGATTATGCAATAAGGCAAACAGCCCAAAGATTTAATTATCAACCAGGCAAGTCACAATTAGCGGTTTTTACTGGTGTTTTAAGCCCAGTTTCAAACGCAATTAAAAGATATGGTCTATTTACCAGCTTAACAGCAGCACCTTATACGCCAAATTTGGGTTTATATTTTGAAACTCAAACAGATTCAGTAAGTTCTATTGCTGTTGTTCAAAATAACGGTTCAAATTTAGTCCCTAGTGTTTCAGCAACAAGAAATAATTGGAATATTGACAAATTGGACGGAAATGGTCCAAGTGGAAAAACATTGCAATTATCTGCTGCAAATATATTTTTAGTAGATTTTGAATGGTTGGGTGTTGGGAGAGTTAGATTCGGCACTGTTATTGATGGTCAAGTTTGCTATTGTCATGAAATCAATAATGCGGGAAATGTTCAAGGAGCATATTTGAAATCACCAAACCTTCCAGTAAGAGCAGAAATGAGACAAACTGGAGCAGGAACAGCGACAATGAAAATGGTATGTTGTTCTGTCATGTCTGAGGGTGGGGCAGATTTTACAGGAGTTACTAGATCAGTAGATACTGGGGGAACATCAACGGGAGTGGCAATAACAACAACAGATACCAGAAGAGCACTTATAGGCGTTAGATTACAATCAGGTAAACTTGATAGCGTCAATGAAGTACTTAACGCATCAGTTGTACCATTACCTCAATCTTCATCAACATCTGCACCATTTAGATATGAAATAGTTTCTAACCCAACATTAGGTGGGTCAACAATTACTTGGAATCCAGTTGATGTTAATAGTAATTTTGATTATGCTGTCGCTCCAGATAATACAATCACGGTGACTGGTGGAACCGTAATAGCATCTGGATATTCAACATTAGGTCAAACCATCGATTTAACTGGTTATAGGTTTGAAAAATTTTTAAGACTCGGATGTTCTGTTACTGGAGTGAGAGATACATTATGGTTGGTAGTTACTCCATTATTGAATTCTACAGTTAATGGGTTTCATGGTTCTTTAACATTTATTGAATCTGATTAAAACAAAATAATGTTTAATTATAAATAATTATATGGGACTGATTACATCATATCAAACGGCAGAACAAGGCAAATTTATACCAATTACTAGCAATACTCAGTATCCAGCAGTATCCGTAATCCGTTGGTCATATCCAGATAAGACAAACGCATTTCCAAGTAATTCAGCTGTAGCACCACTTAGTTCTGTGGATGTGTATTATAAATATGCCGTTTTGGTTGAACCAGTTGGTTTAATGGAACAACTGACAACAATGACAAATGTTCTTTGCGCTATATTGAGAAAATAAACTATGAGAAGAAGCTATTGGCAACCAAGTATTGACAATTGGATCGTTACTGAAAATGATTCAAGTGCTTATGGTTCAAGTATGAATTCTAGTTATGCTTCCGATAAACTTGCTGGCGGTGCAAATAGTAGTTTCACTGGCGGCTTACCTTTAAAAAACGAAGAAGAAGAAGAGTTTGATAAATTAAAACAATCGTACAAAGGGATAAAAACACTATCAGCCTTAAAAGAACAAATAAATCAAATTCTAGAAGACGCCTTCAATTTATCAAAAACAGATAGAGAAAATAGTGTTTCAAACAACCCATACGAAAAAATTATCCATATTTTAGAAAATCCCGATTTAAAAACCATGTTGGAAATAGCATCGGAAGAAATTAAAAACAAATCTATTTCTGCTTTTTAATTTTCTTTTTTTTCTTTTTCGGCCATTTAATAACGACATTTCCAGTAGACATTGGAGCAAATCCAGAAACACCAGATCCTTTAAATCCAGAAGGCATTGTTCCTCCACTGTTTATATTTGTCGAAGGAACTGGAGCTTGTCTACCCTGTATAGCTTTCGCTCTAGGATAAATATTGAAATCTTCCAATATTTTTAAAATTTCTTGATCGAATTTCATTAAAAAGCTTTAATACATTTTGTGACAACCGCACTAGGTTGATATAAATTGAAAGGTTTACCTAAAGGACCGTCATTTAAACCATTCAAAACTCCACCATCAGTACTTATGCTGTCCATTTTTAAATTTCCAGTTGATGGCAATAATGCAGAGTTCCCGCCTTCTGATATTGTATATACGTTATGAGAATGTGAAGGTATATTATCTCTTTCTAATATAGCATTTTCACTTCCACCTACAGCTCCTACATAATTATCCATTTCTTCTGTTTTTGCGCCACCAGATCCAATTGTAGTTTTTCTTCTAAGATCTGGCAGTGTGAAAAATGGAAGATTTCCTCCCCAAGTATTTCCAATAACATTGTAAAGTTCTGGATATTCTGAAGCGGATAAACTTCTTCCATCACATATAATATATCCATTTGGAGGAGTTTCCCCAGCAAAATCAATTATGGTTCCTATAGGAACGCCAAACACGACATTGGTTTTAACTAAAAGCGGAGATAATGCCGCTGCCAAATCCTGCAAAGTCACATCTTCAACTGCTCCGTATATTCCCAAATTGCCCTTAACTCGATTGCCTCCCATGTCAGATAACATTTCATTTGTAACTCCTCTATTTGCAATTGCCAATTTATCCTCTATCGTGAAGGTTAATCCGCCATTTATGTCCGTATCCGTCAATCTAATTTTTGTCTGATCCAAAGGATCCTTCTCTATACCTCTTCCATAAATTTCATCTTTTAAATATGTTGCGTTTAAACTCAATGGTTTTACAGAAATAGCACTAGTCCTACTCAATATAGTTGTTGAATTATCAGCAGTGAAATTTCTAGTTATTTTTGCAAAAGATTCTATGTTTGGAGTATTAGAACCAGTTAAAGCGTACAAATTATTTGTAGTGTTATCAAATACAATATCTCCCCTATATGCTGAAACTATTCCACTTGAATTTGTTGTTAAATTAAAATCTGCAAATCCTAAAAATTTATTAGATATCACATTTCCCCCATATGTTTTACCATCTCCTATGAAAAGTCTTTTATAATCTGTAACGTATAAAGGCTCGCCTTCGGAATAAACCACATCCGTTCTATCACTTTCAGTACCTGAACGTAAAATAAATTTTGTATAATTTTCAGCCATAATATTATTTATAAAGTATTTTTTTTTTAAAACGATAAAAATATAAATTCTTGACTATTTCGATATGTTTGGTACGATATGGGCATATATGTTAGAACAATATTCCGCATTTGAGTGTAGTCCTAAAGAAAAATATGATAAAATAGATAAAATAAAAATTTTTATAGGTTGCAATATAAAATCAGAATATGATGAAAAACGAATTAAAATAAAAGAAAATTTCAATCCATGCAGAATTGAGCACAATTTTAAATTTTTCTATGGTTCTTTGTTTGAACCAAAAGAAAATTTTTTAAAAACAATTCAAGAAATAAAACAATTTGAATCTTTAGATTTATATACATACAATAAAATTTTAAAAGAAAACAATTTATCGTGTGATGAAAATTTTGCATATTTTGGGAATGGGACGTATCCTATTGATGCTTCACATATTCTAGATTACATATGCGATTTTAATTATGATATGTTTTTTGAAAATATTCCAGAAATTCCTATGCATCAAAAGATTAAATCTATAAACATGTTCATGCTTCTTTAATCGCTTGATTTATTAAAAATAAGTAAATACAAATACGACATATGATATTCGACGAACAAATTTCCAGAAAACCGAACCTTTATCCTTGGACAGAGCAATTCATGGAAGCCATGCATAATGGCTTTTGGACAGATAAAGAATTTTCATTTAAATCTGATGTGCAGCAATTTAAAGTTAAATTGAATGAACAAGAAAAGGAAATTATTGTACGCACATTATCTGCTATTGGTCAGATTGAAGTTGCCGTTAAAACATTTTGGGCAAAACTTGGAGAAAATCTTCCACACCCATCTTTGGCAGATTTAGGTTATGTTATGGCAAACGTGGAAGTTATTCATAACAACGCATACGAAAGACTCATCACTACATTGGGCCTCGAACAAGTTTTTGAAGAAAATTTGAAGCTTGACTGGATTCAAGGAAGAGTTAAATATCTTAAGAAATATACACATCGTTTCTATAAAGATAGCAAAAAACAATATCTATATGCGCTTATTCTTTTCACATTGTTTGTCGAAAATGTTTCATTGTTTTCACAATTTTATGTTATCAATTGGTTCGCTCGTCATAAGAATGTTTTAAAAGATACGGACCAACAAGTAAAATATACACGTAATGAGGAAAACATACATGCTTTAGTTGGTATTAAAATAATCAATACCATACGTGATGAATATCCAGATTTAATTGATGATGAAATGCTGGAAAAAGTTATAGAAGAGGCAAGAGAAGCTTTTTTGGCTGAATCTAAAATTATTGACTGGATGGTTAATGGAATTAATGAAGAAGGTCTTAGTGCCGTTATTCTTAAAGAATTTGTAAAAAATAGAATAAACGAATCATTGAAAATGATTGGGTTCCCTCCTGCATTTGAGATTGACAAAAATCTTATTTCTTCTACAATGTGGTTTGAAGAAGAATTATTAGGAAATAACATGACCGACTTTTTTCATAGCAGACCAGTTGAGTACTCAAAGAAAAGTCAATCATTTTCTGAAGACGATCTATTTTAATTTATATGACAAACAAATACGAATGGCTTAACAAAGACTCACGAAAATTTCTAGAACGTGGTTATTTGTTAGAGGGAGAAACAGCAGAACAAAGAATTAGAGATATTGCAGAAACAGCAGAAAAATATTTAAATCTTAAAGGTTTTGCTGATAAATTTGAAGATTATATGTCAAGGGGATTTTACTCTTTGTCCAGCCCTATATGGAGCAATTTCGGAAGAAAGAGAGGTCTTCCAATCTCATGCTTTGGTTCTTATATTCCAGACACGATGGAAGGAATTATGGAAAAGGTTTCCGAAACAGCCGTAATGACAAAACATGGCGGTGGAACATCTGCTTATTTTGGCAATGTTCGCGGAAGAGGAACACCTATTTCTTCTGGTGGAGAATCTACAGGTTCTGTACATTTCATGGAGTTGTTTGACAAACTAATGAATGTTGTTTCTCAAGGAAATGTTCGCAGAGGATCATTTGCGGCATACCTTCCAATCGATCATCCAGACATTGAAGAGTTCTTGAAGATTAAATCCGAAGGAAGTGAGATTCAAGATATGTCTATTGGCGTATCCGTTTCCGATGAATGGATGAAGAAGATGATTGATGGTGATAAAGAGGCTCGTAAAATTTGGGGTCTTGTTATCAAGAAACGTTTTGAATCTGGTTATCCTTATATTTTCTTTAGTGATAATGCTAATAACCAAGCACCACAAATATATAAAGACAAAGGAATCACGATTAATAATTCCAATCTTTGTTCTGAAATTATGCTTTCCAATTCGGAAGATGAGTCATTTGTATGCGATCTTTCTTCTTTAAATTTGGAAGCTTGGGAAGAGTTGGAAAAAACTGATGCGGTAGAAACATTGGTTTACTTCTTGGATGCGGTAATGTCAGAATTTATTGATAAAACTAAAGGAATGAAATTCATGGAAGCACCTAGAAAGTTTGCTATGAATCAAAGAGCATTGGGGGTTGGTGTTCTTGGTTGGCATTCTCTATTGCAATCCAAGATGATTGGTTTTGAGTCTATGGAAGCCAAGATGTTAAATAATCAAATTTGGAAAGCAATTAGAGAACGTTCTGATATAGCAACAAGAGTTTTAGGAAATCATTTTGGAAAAGCTCCAATTTATGAGGGAACTGAATATACTAGGAGAAATACAACAACTCTTGCAGTTGCTCCTACCACATCATCGAGTTTTATTCTCGGTCAAGTATCACCAAGCATAGAACCTCTTAATAGTAATTACTTTGTAAAAGATTTAGCAAAAGGTAAATTCACATATAAAAATCCATATCTTAAAAAACTTTTGAAAGAAAAAGGTAAAGATGATGATGATACTTGGAAATCAATTTTGGTTAAGGGTGGAAGTGTTCAACATTTAGAATTTTTCACACAAGAAGAAAAAGAAGTATTTAAAACCTTTGGTGAAATTTCACAAAAAGAAATCATCATTCAAGCTGCTCAACGTCAAAAATATATTGATCAAGGTCAGAGTTTGAATATCATGATTCCTCCAAATACAAAACCGAAAGACGTAAATGAGCTTATGATTTTTGCTTGGGAACAAGGGATTAAATCTTTGTATTATCAACGTAGTGCTAATCCAGCACAAGAACTCGCTCGTTCGATTTTGAGTTGCTCTACTTGTGAAGCATAACTCTTAAAAGATAAATATTAGAACAATGCCAGTTCTAATTGAAAACAAATCTGATGAGAGTGACTTATATCCAACATTATTCGGATTTCCGACTAAAAACGGTTTTGCTTCTAAAAGTTTAAACTTTATATATATCATTGTCATGGTTGTTGCTGTGGCATTTGCTTATCATGCTTTAAGTTTAATTCTTACTGATTGGAATGTTGGTTTGATTTTCATGGCATCTTTGGCAGTTGTTGGCTTACCGTATTGTATTAAAATTATAATGTACGGTAAGGAGGTATTTGAGTACAAGATGGCAGTTCTTTGTGTCTTGATTAGTCTTTTACCAACAATATTCGACTTCGTTGGTTTTTATTCAGAAACAAGTATAAAACAGTCTTTAATGAATAAAAAATTTGAAGTTTTGGAGACTGTAAACTATTTCGATAAAGAAGCGAGATCTTCCATAAACAAAGAAATATTATCTTTGGAAAATAATACAAACAAGAAAATAACGGAAGAAACACAAAAATATAATTTAAATCTAAAAGAAATCAACGATAGATTGAATAAAGTTGAAACGGATATAGAACAAAAATCCAATTCTCAAATGCGTTCATTGAACGAGAGGGTTAATAAAGCGCAACAAGCTATTACGGATGAAACTAAAGGAGTGAGAGGTAAATCAACGTCTGGTGTTGCTGGAATTGGTCCGAGAACAATAGAACTGGAAGCTGATTTGAGAAAAGAACAAGCATCAGTTGAATTGGAAAAAAAAGAATTGGACGATAATAAAAGAAAAGAAATTGAAAAAATAAAAACATCAATTGAATTGGAAATAAAAACATTGGAAGATAATCATTTAAAAGAAATTGAAAGAATAAAAAATGAAAAAAATAGTAAATTACAGTCTTTAAATGAGGGCATTGAATATATAAACGATTTAGTGAGCAAAGACGGGTTGGTTATAGAAGCTAATAAAGCAAAAAGTTTTATGGAATTAGCCGATATTTCTGTTAAATTGAATAGCGCAATAAATGTAGTTTCTTCCAAACTTAATATTGAACCGAAATATATTAAGTTCGAATCGGATAATGTCATTCAACTTTCATTTGGAGCATTATTACGAGGTGAAATTACAGCTATAATTTGTTTCTTATTAGCAGTTCTATTAGAAATAGTTGATACGATTATCGTATATATGGTTCGTGGGGTAAAACCCGAAAAAAAGAAGAAATACGAAGAACCTATCGATAATCTAAAATCCAGAACATATTACGATTATTAAGAAATAAATATTGACATGCTATATAATTCTGTTAATATGGCTGGAATATCTTCAATATGATACAAACAAATAAACAAAAAGCGTTGGGATTAAAAGAAAAAGGTTATTCGGCTTGCGAAGCCGCTCATAAATTGGGTTTGCCTAAATCGACTGTTTGGGATTGGTTCAATGACAGGAAAAGAAATAATTACCCTATCTCATATACTAATGAAAATTTGACTGAGCAAAGAAACAAAAAGGAAAAAATCGATATTGAAGAGTTTCTTGCTCAATTGGCTCCAATTGAGATTAATGGTGGAAATATTGGAAAAGTAACTAAGAATTTGAGTGACTATGCTGTAGTTATGAATGATTTGCATTTTCCAATGCAATGTCAAAAATCCATAGATATAGCTTTAACTGTAATCGATGAGCTTAAACCAAAGAGTATTATTTTAAATGGCGACACTATGGACATGTTGGCTATTTCTAGGTATCCTAAAGATATAAGGAGTTCTTTCAATCTATTAGATGAGAGGATAGAATATCATAAATTTTTAAATTCTTTGATTGATGTTTCCGAAGGCGCTGAGATTATTGAAGTTCATGGAAACCATAGCGGAGATTCCACATTTGGTCGCTGGTGGAGATATTTGAGTGAAAGAATCGGGGAATTGGCATGTCTTCCCGAAATTAAAAAGACATTGAGTTATGAAAATGTTTTTTTGGGTGAATATCAAAATTATGTTACAATGGCCGATTATGTAGAACTTACCAAAGATCTTGTCGTTCTTCATGGCGAAGTTGTTAGAAAATTTGGAGGTTATTCAGCCAGAGGTACTTTAGAAAAATATTATCAATCTTCTATTATGGGGCATACTCATAGAGTAGGATCAACCGCACAAAGAATCCCATCTATTGGTAGAAAGGGAGAAAAACAAATTTATGCTTGGGAAATGGGATGCATGTGTGATTTGAATCCTTTGTATGGATCTGCTCCTAATTGGCAAAATGCTTTCGGTATTGTATCTATTGGAGAAGATGAAAGTTTTTCCGTGGAAACTGTTATGATTAATAATGGTGTAGCCAATGTTGCTACTTTAGGAAAAACGATCTCAGTTTAATTTTTATAAAAAAAGAACTGCCATGTGATGATAAATAATAATATGGCAGTTCAAACAGCAGAATATTTAAAAGAACGTTTTAGTGATTTAAAAAAACCAATTGGATCTGAATTTTCGGATTTAATTGATTCTTGTTATAGCAATTCCGTATCTGGCGATACTACATTTTTCGGGGGAGTTACAGCAAATGATGTTGTTGCTCTCGAAAACGTTATCATGTCTGCTTATAATGGCGCTAAATTTAAAATAATAATATCTGATGTTGGTGAAATACAAACCACTCCGATATTACCATTAAGCCCAACCCCAACCCCGACCCCAACCGCAACTCCGACCCCAACCCCAACACTGACACCAACAAATACCCCCACACCAACTAGAACGCCAACGCCAACGCCATCGCCTGTTTATTATTATTACTTATTATCAGAGTGCGCTGGCTCATCTACTGCTGTCGGAAGAAGCAAAACACACTCCCTCCCCCCTTCCGTTTATAACGTAGCGCCTAACACATGTTATAGTATTATTGGAAATACTACTGGATCATCTTACGATTACGATCTAGATTTATCTACACTTGTAACAGATTGCTCTGACGCTTCCTGTAGTTAAGATTCTTTTCTTAAGGAAGAATCATAGTGTTCAAATCTATTGTGAGAAATAGGACTTAATAATAATAAAGATGGGCGTATGTTTCCCTTTCTTGTTTCTTGGAAGATATGAGACATCCAAGTTTGTTCATATGGATGCTGCCACTTTGTTGTTAAGAACATTTTTTTATTGCCATATTTTGAAACAATTTGAGGCCAATTGCAATAATATATTTCACCGTCCACAAAAGACAAACCTCCAATGCTACCTATATTGTTGAATGTTGTTTTTGGCGAATTGGGATCTAATCCCATTTTTGGTAAATTTTTTTTATCTGGCCAAAATTCTTCTCTTTTATTTTGAGGCACATTGTACCAAGACCATTGTGTTCTATTGTCACCATAGAATTCGGTGAAACATAACTTTAAAAAATCATATTTATTTTCATGAATAATTTTTAAAGATTTTTCAAAAATATTTTCAATATACACATTAAATCCATTTTTACATCTTTCGTTTTTATTTGGATTTAAAAACATATCATCTTCAAAGAAAAAATAATAATCAAAATTATTTTCATCAGCATGTTCGGCTATAAATTGTCTACCCCCACATATTCCGATGTTGTCTCTTTTTATATGTTCGAAATTATATTTTTGACATAAAAAATCGTATTCTTCAAAAGTTGAGCTATCAGTGGAGTTGTTTAAAAGAATTTTCTTGGTTGAAGTTATCAATTTTGAATCATACTCCAACATAGAGTTTATTAAAGTATCTAGTTGTTTTGGGCTGTTAAATGTTATAACATATAAAGCTACATTTTTTAAATCTAAATCAACTATATATTCATTTTTCTTTTTTAAAGAATTGTTTTTTAAGTTTTCAAAAAAAGAACCGATTAAACCATCTTCTTCTATAAGGAAATAATCAATTAAATTTGAATACCTGTAAACCATTATTGTGAATATAGATTCTTCAGTACCCATATAACCTTCTTCCAAAGTTTTTTTTAAAAGAGCATAGTAAAGCCCATTTATCTCGCTTATAGTATTTTTTGGTCCACCAAAAAAGCCACCTCTAGCAACTTTGTTTACTAAATTTTCAGAAATTTCGTTTATTTTTTTATATTCAAAACCGTGTATTTCGTTTTCAGCAGCATAAGGAAAGCATATGAATGAAAACTTCGAAATGTGGTTTTTCAAATTTTTTAAAACTTTATCATGTGTGAAATATCCAGCATGTACCGTGTTTGTTATGCCACCGTCTATCCAAAATAGATAATCTGAGTTAAACTTATCCATTATTTTTGCATCATTTAGCATAAACATTTTTGACATCACTAAAGGATTATAGTTTTCCAATTTAGCCTGTGTTGAATCTTTCAACCAACCAGATAAATTGTACCAATTTTCACTGTTTCTTATTTTTTGTATTAAATCAAAAAAGTCATTAGCTTTAAACCAAGATAATGGTCTTTCTATAAATTGAGTGTTTTCTTCATTTCGTCTTTCAAAAACAAATTTTTTCAAATCACTATCACCAAATATTATCAAATTTTCATCAATTTTTAATAGTTCTTCAAATTTATTCAAATAATGTTGAAAACTTCTAGACCAGTTTTCAGACAAATCACCTCTACCGATATCCCATATCCCAGTAACTAAAGTTATTTTTTCGCTCATATATTATTCCTTTATCTTACACACCCAAGCAATTTTTTCAAATTCATCTTGCATATAGAATTTTAAATTATTCCTTTTAGTGCAGTCTTCTATATCAGATTCTTGTATTTCAAACCAATTCCATACTTTATTTTTTATTTTATTCTCAAAAGTATAGAGATCTTTAGCATAATCATGTGCCATTATTATATCACCAGACTTTAAAAAATCAGATAGCACATTGAATTCATTTTTTTTATCACCGCCATCACATAAAACTATATTCACGCACTCACTCGACAGGAAAGATTTTATATCATTTAACTTGTCAGTTTTTATTGCGAACGGATTATTTTGAAAAATGTTATCCACTAAAACTTCAATATGATCGTCTAAATCATTATGGTTTAAAAGAAATGTGGGTGACTTTATATCATATGTTCTTATTAAAAAATTATCAATATTTAATTTCAAAAGAATATCTTTCATAATTAAAGTTAATCCACCATATTCTGTTCCTATTTCTAAAATTCTTTTTGGTTTTTTATTCAAAAAAAGTTTTTCAAAAACAGTAAAAACGTTTGAATTTTGCAATGCATATAAGCCCTTATATTCAAATTGTCCTTTAACATGTTTCATATTATGTGTTGAAATATTAATAACATTTTCATCCTTATTAATATTTGTTTTTACTCCAAAATAGTCCAAAATATCATTTCCATGATTAATGTAACAAAATTTCGCAAAAGCATCATTTCTAGTAACACAGCCCATTTTCATATCAGCATATATTGAAGATGTTCCAAAATATACGCCATCATAGTATGTGAAAAAATTCTTATTGTTGTTTGAAATTTTATCCCAAAAAGACAAAAATGAAGATAGTTTTTCATTATTTTTAAAAATAACTCTAGTTTCGGCTGGATTCGGTGCTAAATCCATTTTATCATCATAAATTCCACAAAATTCCGTATCTATTTTTTCTTGAAAGTGTTTAAATTCTTTTCTAAGAGCGCCCAATTGAGGATTAGCGTGTGATACGTAATAAACATCAAAATCCTCTTCAATTTTGTTGTTAAAACTAGATTCATCCCAACCATCTATGAAACAATCGCAATCATTATAATATATTATCGCATAACCATGTTCTTGCGCTAGTTTTAAAGGATATCTTTTCAAATGCATGTTAAAACGATTATTCGAAGTAACGTTTTCGTTAAAAAAGGCATTATAATATATAACTCTAACCCTCGCATCATTTATACTTTGAAATTCTTCTCGTTTATTAGTCAAAATTAAAATATCAAAATTGGTATATTTTAATTTTGTCGAAATTAATTTCTTACTAGATTCTACATATCTTTTTGAATTTTCCGATAATTCGAAACAAAGAGAAGCAACACAAACATTTGGAACTTCCAGCATATTGTAGAAATATCTAACATATTTTCCATATTTTTTTTCATCTTTTCTATCATACCAATCATCAAATTTCAAAGCGCAAAATGATTCACTTTCATTAAAGTAAATACAAGTCATTATCAATTCCTCATAATATAGTTCATCTTCACATTCAAGTAGTTGTATGAGCAATTTTTCAAACATTTCCTTATACTCTATCATTTTTTGAGGAGTCGAACCGAATAATCCCCCAATAATGTGCTCACTTCTATTATATGATTTATAATATTTTGAAGGTATCGATGAACTCCAGTAAAATACCCCGTCATTGTTTTTGGAAAGAAGCAAAACCCTATCTTTACAAATGCCACATAATCTATGTAATAAATTTGAATTAAAAATTGAGAAATTATAATTTCGCTCTAAACCATTTCCATGAGAATATTTTGAATCAATGATTCCACCATGAGATAAACCAGCGTCTATCCAAAAAACCCTATCATAATCTTTCAAGTTTTCTATTGAATCCAGCCAAAAAAATTTATTATATTGAATTTCGTAACATCTATCGGATTTTTTAACTTCATCTATTTTTTTTATTTTCTGTATTTTGGAAAAATAATTCGTATCCTTTAAATTGAAAACTTTAAATTCTAATTTATTTTCCGATATATTGTTATCTGTATAAAAAAAACGTTTCAATTCTTCTAATTCTTCGCTACTAGTAAAACATATAAATTTATCAGCGTTTAGATTCAATAAATTCAATAGACTGAATTTATAATGATGATTTCTGGAAGGTCTGCCACCAAGTTCTGTACCCCAAAGATTTGAATATATACATGTATAAAAAAGAGTTTTCATATTTTATCAAACATTTTATTTTTATTTAAAATTGGAATATCTTCATATGGAATTTGAACATTTAAAAAATCGCAAAAAGGTTTCCAACCATCTTCAAATTTATACGTCAATATTTCTTTATTTTTTCCCTTTATTATCTCAAAAACATTTTTTTTATGGTTTTCAAAAATTTCCGTGAAATTTTCTTCTGTCAATATCTGACCCCCGAACGCATCATTATATGATAATAAGTCGAAATTTATAGGAATTTGTGCCGAATCTAACATTCGCATATAATTTCTATATAAGTTTACACGTTTCCAAGAATTAAAAATCTCACAAAAACTTCTATCGATGTAAATGAACTTTGGATCAATATTTTCAATTTCACAAATTTCATTAATTATTGTGGGTGAGAAAATTGGAGTATCTGAAAAAAAATCAAATTCGCTACTCCTAACTCTAACCTTATAAGATGAATGTGGAGTGTGATTAGGACTTAATCCACATATTTTTGCCATTTTACATATTGTAGTTGTGCCACTTCTAGGTAAGGAAACTACAAAAAATTTTTTTTTGATCATACTATATTAAATGCCCTTTAATCTGCTCACACCATCCCTTAGATTCACTAAATGGCCAAACTACCCAATATGATGGTTTTTTAGATGTTTGAAATTCACGCCATATTTTGCAATATTTATCTGGATCATTCATCATACTATTTATCTCATTCTTATCAGCATCTTTTCTATATAAGGTTTCATCATCTTCACCATGAAAAGCAACAACCCAAAATTCGTAATCATTTTCTGGAACTTGATGATAACCAATATCTATACAATGCTTGAATATTTTAGCAAACTCTTTTTTCCAATTTTCTTCTCCACCTAAAGATTTAATTGAAGGATTGGGTGGATATTTTTTATCTAAAGTATATTGTTGCACCGACCTATCCGAAAATAGTAAACCAGCATACTCCTCATAATCTCGCAATGTCCTGACATTACCAAATCCGTATTCGCCATCATGCCCCTCTTGAGTTAACCCATCCATTCCAAATAATTTTCTATTTGTTAAATGGGAATGATTGTTTTTATTACACCAATCCTTATCATCATCCCATTGCTTCGTTCTTCCCTTTCTTGTATATTCATGCCATATAACTGCTTTATGTGGGTGAAATAAATCATATCCATGTGTATACGCCCTAACAGCGATTGATATTTCCTCTCCATGGAAATAATATTCTGGATTGTGCTGAACTTCTTTAGAAAATTCACCTAAAGTAAAACACATATGAGCGGAATAAAATCTAGCCGTTACTGGAGCATCTAAATTAGTCCAATCAGGAATATCCTCTGGTAAAAAGAAAACAGCACCCTCTGGAATAAATCTATCAAAAGCCATCCGCCAAGGTTTTTGAACCCTTTCTGCTGGATCGTTGTCTGGATTAAACGAAGGCGCATACGCTGTTAATAATGGTTTTTTATAACCCTTGGATTGCAATTGTTCAATCATTCCAATAAGAGTTTCATCCCAATTTGGAGCAAATCGCATATGAGAATCTATTTGTAGAGTGTATTTTTCGCCAGAATATAGTTGTTGAACCTTATTTCTCGCCCAACAAACGCCTTTACTTTCTTGATATGGTATATCTATGATTTTAAATCTAGGATCGTTTTTAAATTCATCTAAATTTTCATCATCACCGTGTTGCCAACAAATAGCAAATATTAAATTTTCTGGACTTTTTGCGTTTTCTATGCAATCTTTAATGGTCAGTAATAATTGAGAATCACGATAAGATGCAATTTGTATAAAGATACTATTCATCTAGAAATTTATCTCATTAATTGAAAAAGTAAATTATATTTTTATAAGTCTGTACTATGAGGGATCAATCTACTTGCCTTTTTAATACCATCATTTATAGTAACTTGGTTATTTAAAACTTGTTGTATTTGACCAAAAGTTCCTAAGTTTAAAATATTGTTTCCGCTCTCTAATGTGAAGTTGTATAGTAGAATAGTTCCAACGTCCACTCTTGAGTACATATCATCTTGTAACAAGACGTTATTTATAGTTGAACCATATTTAAATCTATAAACTGAAGTAATTATCTCTATTCCTACGTTTGTATTAGCCTCTCTGTCTTGAGGCGTTGGATATAAAGAAAGTTTATTAATACCTATAAGCTCTAACTCACTATCAATATTTGTTGCTCTAATTTTAACATTATTGGATATATTAACGTCAGTTGTAAAGTCACCAGAAGTATAAATTGTTATTTCCTCACTCAAACCAGAAGACTTTACCGTTAAAATATTTGAAGCTACACTTGCGGTGGAAAGAGCCGTACCAGAGAGCGTTAATCCTTTTGTTAAAATAATAGAGCCTATGGCGCGAGTTGCCAAAGTGCCAAATTCTATACCTTCAGTGGTGGTTTTATAATATGATAAGTAATCATATATTTTTCTTGTCGAATTAAGATCTGTATAAGCACTAACGGTGGTAACGTTATTTGTCGTAATTGAAGAATCTATTACTAAAGTTGGTGCTATATCTGTTACAGAAGATATATCTTTATTGATTAAGAATGTTCCACTATATAACTCGTATCCATATTTTGCTACTTTATATGACCAGTTACCTGTAACGGCATCACCACCCAATATGTAAGTAGTGTTTCCGTTTCCGTAACGATATCTAGTACCATCTGGTCTATATATTGCAAAATAGGTAGAAGAATCGACAGTAACGTTTATGGAAATAGGAACAACTGTTTCAACTTCAGCATCACTTTCATCAGTTATAATTGAATTTAATCTGGTTATGGTGATCATTCCACCTCCAAGGTTAACAACGCTACCAACAGTACAATTTGTATATATAATGTCTGTCGGTGTATCGGTGTTATATACGATAGTATTATTAACATTTGCACCAGTTAAACTTAATACTTGGTTTTGATAAACACTACCTTGTATGGTGATATTTCTGATTGAAGAATCTCCAGACAAGTATACAAATGATGTAGTTTTTAATGTATTTACAGAAGAACCATCTCCTGCTGATAAAAAATTGGAACTTAATGATATAGAATTGTTATCGACAGTGAATAATTGGGGTGCTAGAATATCTACATTTAAACTTCTGCTACCAATATCCAGAATACTTCCAACGTTTGTTAAATCACCATAATCAATTCCTGTACTTGTTGTCTTGTAATAAGACATGTAATCATATATACTCTGAACAGATGAGAATGTATTATAAGCAGATACTACTGCTAATGTATTATAAACATTAGAATCTGGTTGGAATGTAGGAGCTATATTGACTATACCACCAACAACCCTATCTACTGTAAAGTTGCTTTCTATGGTTCTTTGACCGTATTTAGTTACTCTATAAGTCCATGGACCATTAGCCGCATATGGCAATTCTACGATTTGATTTTGATCTAAAAAGTATTGTCTTGTTGCGGAATCGTCGTATATAGCGATAGTTCCACCGTTTAATGATAGGTTCAAATAAGTTGGATAGTAATCGCTTATTTGTGCATCGGTTCCATCGGTAATAGTACTGTTTATCTTCTTAATTCTTATATCACCGCTACCGAGGTTTTCTACCTTATCAACAATACAATTTGTATAAACAATTTCAAATGGATCACCTGTATTGTAAACAATATTAGATGCGGCATTTACAGAATTAAGACTTAACACTGATTCTGAATTTATTTTGTCAGATATTATGCTTATAGCTGACAAAGATGCAGAACCAGAAAGATATATATTACCTGTTGTCTCAACACCTTTAACAATAGCGCCATTTTCTAGATTTTGAGATTTAATTGTAAGGGTTGTACCGTCATATTCAAACGGAATAGATGCAATTGGATTTAAAATTAAATTTTTATCTGTTATATCAAGTATTGTTCTGTAATTGTATAATTGAGGCGATGACAATGCGGCAGATGTTGTCATATAATATGAGAAATAATCGTATACTTGCTGTGTATTTCTAAATGTATTATATGCGCTTGCTACTGTCACATTTGTTTCAAAAACATTCAAGTCTTGAACATATGAAGGATTTATATTAACCGTACCACCAATGCTAAATGAACCTGTTATTAATCTAGATTGAAATCTACCTACTTTATATGTCCATGTTCCTGTAGAACCGTTAGGTAATAGTATTTGACCTTCTGTATTTGTATAATATCTTAATATACCAGTATTATCAAAAATTGCAACATAACCACCAAGAAGATTTGATATGTTTATATATGTTGGATTATCCAATAATACTACATTATTTCCCGCTACATCAACATTGGAATTTAATCTATTAATAGTGATGATGCCAGAGCCATTATTTTGCACAGTTCCAATATTACAATTTGTATACGTAATAACGCTGTCAACGTTCGTGTTATATGTTAAAGTTCCATCTATAATAACATGATTTAAGTTTCTTGCCGTAGTTCCACTAACACTTCCTACTAACGTAATATCGGATATATTTGAATTATCATCTATTGTTATACCACCTGTTGTTTGTATTTCATCGAAAATATTTCCAGCAGATAGATTAAATGTACTTAAAGTTAAAAGATTCGTATTTGAATTATAACTTATAGAAGATAATGCAGCACTATTTAATAAAACACCTTTGTTTGAAAAATCCAAACTTTTACCTAAAAAATTAACTAAATCTATATATGAGGAGGATGTTGGGTTTGTAACTGTCCAATATCTACATTCATCATAGAGAAAATCAAGATTATTGATATATGGATAAGCTGAAACTTGATTTTCCGTTAATGTTGTATTATTATCAATAGTTCTGTAAGAATTTTTATCTACTTCAAAACCATACCATCTTACATCAGTAATAAAAGGATCTAAAATTAAACCATCAAGATAAACAAAGCCATTTGTATTTGTGCTTTGTCCTGTTATTTTCATATCTATAACACCTGTAGTATTTGGTGTTAAGTCATATTCAAAACTATGCCAAGTATCTACAACTGCTGGACATGTAAATGTAGTATTAGTAACAGCATTTCCAAATGTAATTGTGGGTGGAGTAGCAGATCCATAATTTGAATCAAATCTCAAATTACCTTTAATTTTTTGAGTTACCCCCTGAGTAGCAGGTATAGTAAATATTTTTTCAAACCTCTCGTTTGCTATTTTTGGTGTAAATGAAAGTGATCTAATACTATTTTTTCTTACAGAAGAATTTGCTTCTGCGTAGTGAAAGCTGTTATATGTTCTAAAGGTATTATCCTTATTAGGATTAAAAATATTAACATCTGCAATTCTAATTGTTCTTTGTAGAGGTGTACCAAGCCAATAAGGGCCGAGAGTGTTGGGAAGAGCAGCAGAAAGAGTGCAATCTCTTAATGTAGAAACACCGAATGAGTTTGCGACAGGAGCAAAAAGACCAGAGAGAGGGTTTATTGATATGTCACAATTTACATATTCAACATTTACAAGATTGTCTAATAAAGAAAGAGAGCCATTTGACTTAAATTTGCAGTTATTAAAGGTATATAAGTTTCCAGACGCAGCAGGAGAAGCTGGAGCACCTACACTCATGTTTTCAGAATTAAAATAACTATTATTTGTTGTTACTTTAAATGCACCTTGAGGATAAAAGGCATTAAAAGATCTATAACAAACATAGTTATTCAATGTTACAATAGAGTTACCTCCAAATCGTATACCAGAACATAAAGTAGCATTATTTGGAGCATAATATGCAAAATCTTCAACTAAGGATTCATCTGCGCCAGGATTTCCTATAAATATAGCCCCCCAATTAGTTTGAGATGGATTTCTAAGGTTTATGCTCGCAATTCCTTTAAAGACTGGTTGCACCCTAGTATTAATAGCATCATAAGATATATTACCCAAACTAGTAGTAAGTACATTAAGACTCCTATTGCTCGAATCTCTCCAATAATTGCCAAAATCTTTTACAGTTATATAACTAAACTGATAAATTCCATTTGCAAGACCTTGGACATTAATACCAAATCCGACTGGAGATGAAGGAAGTGTCTCAACCAATACTGTGCTTGTAAAATTACCTACTCTTGTTCCTGATAATCTTGCAAAGTTTATATTCGGAGTTATGGTAATGACTTTATCAGCAACGTTTGTTATTCTCACGTCACTCATTGCTCTAGATGTGGCAATCGTATCAGATTCAATGAATAATTCATCACCAACTTTCCAATTAAATGCGTTATCTACCGTAATCGTATTAGAATTAAAAGCAGCTGGTAATGTTAAAAAGGTGTTTCTTGTTTTTTCTAATCCACAAAAACATGCAGAATTTGTGGTGACTATTGATGAGCTACCTCTTACTATTATACCCGCAGCACTAGAACTTGATAAAGAAATAGATGCGGTAACATTTGATACTGGATCAGTAAGAGTCCCCCAATCAAAAAAACTATTACTTGTAGAAGCAACATCACCGCCCACCCATATAATACCCAAAGCTGTTAGTGCTGTATTTTGTGTTCTGGATGCTCTTAACCTACCACCGCTTAATATAATTGAAGCATTATTTGCCGTCATTGATGTAGTCCCTGTTACATTCCCATTTCCATAATCACCAAATACACCTGAAGTATTATATGTAACAGTATGAGGGCTTCTTATAATAAATTTATCTAAGCCGAAAGATTGAGGAGCCTGACCAGCAGGAGCAGTTGGACCCGTAACAGTCGCCGCTGTTAACCAAGTAGATACTGATGTCCAATCTCCCGTTTGTGCTGAAATATACGTTGCCATGTTGTGATAATATTTATACTATAATTTTCTTTTTTGCTATTAAATCTGATAATATTCCACCAGAAAAAGTTCCATAATAAGCATCTTCACTTCCATCGGTTGCTATGTAACGATAATATGTCTTATCGCTTGGAGATGATTCGTATACATAGGTATAAACATCACCACCAGCAATAGTTGAATTAAATACTGGTTCTATTTTAAATCCTCTTGTTAATGTCATCCAATCAATAATTGTTCCATATATTTTATTCGATGCGCTAATAGAACCACTCACGGTTAATTCTACAGTTGGTAATTCTGTATTAATACCGACCTTGCCTCCAGATACAAATAAAATAGTATTATTACCGCCTACTTCAAATGATGATAATACCGAAACATTTCCATTAATAACTCCACCAGTTAAATTTAAGAAATTACTATCAACGTAATTATAAGTTGCATAAGTTGCGCTATATGAACTCACATTAGTATAAACAGAATCCCAATTAGCACTTGTATTTTTTACGGAAGTAAAAGTTGAATCCCAATTAGCACTTGTATTTAAAACTGAAGTATAAACAGAATCCCAATTAGCAGAAACAAGATTAACTGAAGTGTAAACTGAATTTGAATTGGCACTATTTGAATTTAAATTAGTATAAACAGAATTCCATTGATTTGAATTACCTAATAAGTCATAGATTACATTGTTTGAACTTATCGAACCAATTACAGTTAATTCCACATTTGGTAATTCGGTATTAATACCAACCTTTCCTCCAGATACGAATAAAATAGTATCACCATTACCAACTTCAAAAGAAGATAAAACAGATAGGCTTCCATCTATTATACCACCAGTTAAGTTTAAAAAATTACTAATAACGTAATCATATGTCGCATAAGTTGCGCTATATGAACTCACATTAGTATAAACAGAATCCCAATTCGCAGAATTTGCATTAACTGAAGTATAAACGGAATTTGAATTAGCACTATTTGAATTTACATTAGTATAAACACTTAATCCTTTATTGATATCTGGATAAATTATTGAAAATATTTCCCTTCCTCCAGAAATAAAATCACCAGAAGTCCATATGCTACCATACGCGCTAATTTCCCCATTTACTGTTAAATCTTTATTTGGCGTTGAAGTTTTAACACCGACATTTGGAAATGAACCATTAGCACCACCTATATGAAAAACTTCTGTGTTGGTATCTAAATCATAAAAAGAAGCCAAATCACCAGATCCATCATTAGCAACATAAATTGCAGGTCCAGTATTTCCAACATTTATTACGCTTAATGCGCTAGTTGTTGAATAAATTGTATTAGCAAAATAAGAATTACCAGTCGAAGATAAATCACCATAAACAGTTAAATTTCCTTGAACCTTAGTATTACCGCCTATAGTTCCACCACTTAATGGAAAGTATCTAGAATCGGCTAAACCGAATGGAAAGAATTCAACTAAATCACTATCTGCAATTCCATTTGCATACCAAAATTTTTTAGAAACGCCACCTATTATTAATCTAACTTCAAGTGATTTGAATCTAGCATCAGAAGGAATCGATGCATTAGCAGCAGCCTTTGCAGCTAATTCGGTAGAAGCCTCATAAGGACCAGACCAAGAATCCACAGGAACTGGATTAACTGGTTGTACTCCGTAAGGTATTTGTAAGCCTGTTGTCAATGCCATAATACTATATTATTTATCCTCTAGTTATTTGATGCCTATGACCTGGTGCTGGCTTATCTGTATACGGTAATGAATTTGTCATAGTATATACTTTATAACTTGCATTGTTACCAGCATAGTCTTGTATTTGATTTAAGCTTCCATTTAAAATATAACTTGTAGTTATGTTTAAATTTAATGCATCTAAATCTATGACTTGCGTTATAGAAAGGGAAGATGGCATTGCTACTGTGAAATTTGTATTGACAAGTCCAGTTTCCAAATTGAAAGGATTTAAACCATTAGTGAATATTTTTCTAGGTAATGCTCTAACTTCATTAGAATTTGCTGGAGCATTTAAAGAAGAACCATAAAATATCATATTATAGAAATTTATTGTAGCTACGTTTGAATAAGATATTGTATAATCATCAGTAACTTTTACTCTATATCCTATAGAATTAGCATTATTTGAACCTGTAGGATTATGATTTGTCCAAGGAATGCTATATGATGCATCTGGAGTATTTGTTGGTAAATCAACATCTAACCAAGAACCAGTGCCGTTTACTTGATATTGAAGTTGGCTACTTAATAGATTCACATAAGTAGAATTTCTTGTTATATTTCCAGAAATATTTGTATCAACATTGCCCTTTTCTCTTGCTGTATTTGTTTCTGGAGAAACAACGTTGCCACTTAATGATGGGGTTGTTATTGTTGGTGCAACATATGCTTGTGGTATCACGCTCAATGAAGTAGTTTTAGTTCCGCCAACTGTATCTGTAACTATCAACCTGTAATTAAATTGTTGGGTATTGAAGTTAGTATCAGTTAAGGTGTGAGTGAAAGAACTTGGAGTATTTGTAGCTGTACCCAATACAGCCCAAGCTCCGCTATTGTTTCTTCTATATTCTAAAGATAATGAAGCGACAGATGCACCTAAACTTTTAATAGTGTAGTTATAATTTAAAACATTACTAATAGAAGTTTGGTTGAACTGAACAACTGTTGGACTTGTTAAGTTAACAATTGGAGGAATTGGCTCAACTATGGCCATCGATATTATATCGTATGGGGTCTTTCCGATTGCTGGTATCTCTTCACCATCTACATATCTTCCAAATGTTTTACCATCAGGTAAAGATACTGTTAAATTTTTAGTATAAGTGTTTCCACTTATTGTTTGGAATTTACTATCAACATAAAGTTTAGAAACGTCACCAGAATCATCGCTCCATAAGGCACTTAATGCGGAAACTGTTAAGTATGCACTATTCCAATTTGAAGAATGACCTCTATCAGTATAAATTATTCCAGAAACATTAAAACTGGAAGTATTTCTTATATCAGCTGATAAAACTGACAAATAATTTAAATACATCCCATACACATTTAAATTATTTGCATAAAATTCATTTGTTGAAAGCTTTTCAACATACGCCTCATATATATTTGCAGACAATGCACTTAAGTTTAAAGTTTCCAACTTATTGTTTGTTATGTAGTCTACAAATAAGTAATCCGCATATGAAGATAAAGCGTTAAATAAATCAAATTTAGCTTGATATGAACTTAAAGAATATGCAGATAATTCATTTATTATGGAATTATTTGAAAATAAATAATCAGCGGTTAAACTATGAGAAGATAAGCTCGCATTGTTTAAATAATTTATATAAGCATTATTAAGTACAGTATTATCAACATTTAAATATAAAGAATTTAATGAATTAAATTTTCCTTCATATGAACTTAAAGAATATGAAGATAATTCATTTATTATAGAATTACTAAAGAATGAATAATCGCCACTTAAACTATGAGAAGATAAGCTTAAGTTGTTTAAATTTATTATTTTTGAATAATTAAAGTAAGATTGATCTGAACTTAATTTATTAGATAAATTAATATTTCCACGTATGTTAAAATCTCCTACTGAACTTACATTTCCTACGATAGTTAAACGATTTTCTGAATCTGGTTCTGAACCAAAACCAGTATTTCCATCTATTTGAAAATCACCCTTAACATCGAAGCCAGATATTTCATATTGTTTTATATTTAAAACATCGAAATAGGCTGATAACGCTGTTATACTATTAACAGACATATTGGTGAAAGTAGAATCCCCTATAACAGATATATTATCACTTACCAAAACGTTACCCTGAACATGCAATGTACTTAATGGATTTGTTGTGTTTATGCCAACATAACCACTATCAGCAATACGCATTCTTTCACTTGTAGTACTGATCGTGTCCATTTTAGTAGTCCATAAAGATATGTAACCACCAGCATTTGTTGAACTTTGATCTCCAGCAGCATGAAATCTTATGGATGTGTTTCCACCAAATCCATAATTTGGATAATTAACTCCATTATGGGCGAATCCTGTAATTCTAAAAACATCATCATTTGCTGAAAGAGCTTTTTTTGTGGAAGTATTACCTCTAGCATAAAAAGACCTAACATTGTTACCTTGACCATTATCATTTATGGATTCTATTGATATGATTTTATCATCAGAATTTCTAGTTATGTTTAAAAGAGGTCTGTTTCCACCATTTTGATCTATATATCTAAAACTTCCAAAATTAATATCATTATATGAAGTAAGCGTATTGGTTATTGTATTTTCGGTAAAAAGTGTTTTGGAATCAATTTTACCATTTATTTGATTTATTTTTACGTTATCTCCAAATTTAGTAAATCCAGATTGATTTTGAGAATTATAGATAATAACACCAACTTTGTCTTTATTTGTTTCTAATTTTTCATTTCCAATTGCTCCACTTTGAATAGTTGCACTGAGATAATTTGTTCCAGTACCGACATTATCAAAAACATGTGAATAAGCTAAAATTGAACTACGTGTATAGAATAAAACATCACTTTCAGCATTGATTTTATCAACAGGAGGTGTGAATGTGTTTTCGGTTATGCTGGAATCATTGCTTATAGAATATAAGTTTTCAAATATCACATCGCATTCGTACCCCTCATAGGGTGGCGATGCTGGTCTTAAATTTGAAGCACTTTGAACTACAAAATATGTTCCAGAATTTGTCGCTGTGAGATATTTTATCTCAGTAGATGGCATTAGATAATTTTTGTCAAGGATTTCAAAAACTTGACCAACATATGGTTTATATAAATCAACATGTTCTTGTCGTTCTTTAGAATATTCTGAACCTAAATTTGTAATTACAAAACTGTTAGATGTCTCTGTATTGTTGAAATCATTTTTTAAAATGCCAACCATTATTGGTTTTAATGATCTGCCAATTGAAACTAAACCACTCAAACCAAAAGAGCAAACACTATCATCAACAACACAAGTTCCACCATTTGAAGCTAAAATTGCTTGAGTGCAACATGTTGTCAAATTGTCTTTAATAAAAGCGAAACCATCGTTGTTGACATGTACACCATTTCCTCCTTGATTAAAATGTTCACATGAGTTGATGTGCATTGAACGAAGAGGTCCATCCACCATATTACCATCAACATATACAGTTGCTCCAGCATCATATTTATTTGCTGACATTTCCAATGTAGCAGAATAACAATTGTATATGTACGGTGAATTGAAGATATAAGGTTTTTCTACGCCAGATGATAAATTAAAATATTCTGATTCCCAAAATTCTATTTGTTTTGAGAGTTCTTCACTCGTAAAGAAAGTTTCATTTTGATCAAAATTTTTAAAATATCTTCCTAAAAAAGCAATATTAAATGGATCGAAAATAGGATCGCCAGCATCAATATTAAAATTTAAAAAGCTAGATTTTGAGATTTTTGTAGATGGGTATTTATTATAATCTTTATTGAAGTATTCGTATGCTTTAGCTGTGGCTTCAACTATCCTAGTTGAAGGTTGCCCAACAACTTGTTCATTTTTTAATTGTTTTAATTCTGGAAATGCTATCGCATATGCTGGATGAAAATAATCTTTGAAAGTTATATTTTGTACAGAAGTTTTATTGTTAACCCAAAAAATATCATAAAATTTATTTTTAGGTATTATGGAAACACTTTTAACATTTTCACCAACAATGGTTACACCAGGTGGAACGTATATTGGGTTATCTTCAACATAGTCCCCAGCCCTAACAAAAACATTTACAGGATTCGGAGCCGTTCCCCATCCATTAGCGTCTTCAAATTGAAGAGAAGATGTCGGCAAATTTCTAGAAATTTCCAAAGCCTTAGCCATTGCTCTTTTAATGGTCCTAAATGCAAATGCTTCAGAATTTCCGATAGAACTATCATTTCCAGAAATATTTACGAAAATAGTACTAGGAGTTAATGGAATTGCGTATTTTTTTACAACGTCTGTTAAACTTTGTATTGTGCTTCTAAATTCACCTCCAAGTTCTCTATAACCAACAATATAATCGCTTACATCTGGTGGATCAAATACTATAAAATCGTTAAACTTTTGATACATTTTAATTATTTAGTGTTTAGAAAGATATCTACTTCCTTTGGACTCATATTATAAATCTCAGAAAGTAAGAAATTAAAATCTTTTTTTAAAATTTTAATCTTTTTATAAAAATTATTTAAATTTGAAGAGTATAATACTTTACAGAAGTAAAAAAAAGTGTTGTCGAAACAATTTACATAGATGTTTGGTATGTTCTTTATAAAATCTGGAACATCAAACATTAAAATTTTATTTTTATTTATATGTTGTTGTATATCTTCTATTTGATAGTTTGTTTCTTTTAAAATATTTTCCACATTAGAGTAATATAATTGAGTAGGTAATTTAAAATTTTCAATATTATATTGACTACACTTATTTAAGATATTTTTTAACACTAATTCATATGAAATCTGTTCATCTTCTTTATTTTTACCGAGTAAAACCAAAATAGGATTCAAAAAAACAATTTTTAAATGTAACAATAAAGCAAATTTATCTAAATTTTTTAATTCATAATCATGTTCAAATGATTTCTCACATATATCATTTAAAACACAATTCGCATTTATATAATCTGAATTTTCGATATAAGAATTGAGTTTAAAATAATCACCAAAAGTTATTTTATTAACTTTTATTTCTTCTTTTAAAGATGGCACAAAAAAATTTGTATAAAAATCCATATACTATTAAAAAAAACCAGTTATATTTTGAGGATTGTTTCCTCGACCACCATTTTGGAATGGACTTATGTTTGGAAATTTACCATTGAAAAAACCAGAAATTCTATTTATTATATCTGGAAGCGGTAGATATAAAGAGTTTGAAATGGCATAATCCGTATATGTCCATTTTGTAGAAATAGTTGCAGCTTCTGTGGGTTCGTTATATGATAATTTGTAACTCTCAATATTTGTTGGGGCGCAATTAAAAAATGTCCATATTTTCTTAGGAATCATTGAAACATTTTGAAAGGTTCTACTATACTCCATCACATACAATGTAGACTTGACATTTCTAAAATCTCTAGATTTTGTTGAATCTTTTTCTCTAGCAACAAATCCAAAATGTTCAGCTGCAATAACCCAAGGTCTAATTACAAAATCAGTAAACGAAGTATTTGTTTCTAAAAAATCTATACTAAGCTCATTATCAATCCTTCTACCATTGCTAACAATACCTGGTAAAAAACCTCTATTGTTTTTAATAGCGGCTTTAGCAATACTCATATTTTCCGATGGCGTTGATACTGATTGAGCAAATATACATCCATTTATTTTTTGAAATGGGAAAGAAACCAACATATTTCTTGACCTACTGATGTCGAAATTTTTATCGTCGCCGCCAGTTCTTTCCAATCCCTGTAATATGTCGCTATTTATACATAATGGAAATGGCTGTATTAGAACTATCCATTGAGATCTTAGAGGAATTGCAGTTAGCCAAGACTCTAATTGTAAAAGAAAATAATCTCTAGTTGATATCAGAGGTGCTCCTTGAATATTGAACCCAAAAAGTTCACCAACCTGAGGCTGAGTTAGAGGATTTCTTCCGCTAAAAACACCATTAACATTGTCTACAATGCTATTATAAGCATCGCTTAAAGGATTATTAAACGCTCCCATTTATAATTATTTATGGGAAAGATACTATATTAGTCTTTTTGTGTCCAATAATGGTATGCCAATGAAACATTGAAGCTCATAACTGCACCACCACCGTCAGACATTGTATAAGCTAGATCTCCAAGAGATCTTATACTTACCCCAACTAATTGGTACTGATGCACTTTTTCAAAATTATTATCCAATTGAACCAAATCTATTGTTGAATTTTGAGTAGGAGTTAGATAATTTCCAGTGCTATTAGCATCATTGAAAGTATCTCTACTCCATTGTTCAAATTTTCTACGTAGAGCAGAATCAGCGGCGGCATAAAATTGAATTTGATAATTTTCAGAATTTGGATAAGATGCCAAGCCTGGCAAATTAAAGTTCAAACCCATGTATTTAGCTTGAACTCCTCCTATTGCCCTAGCAGGCAATGTCGCAGTTCTAGCATAAACCAAATCATCTTCATCAAATGTGGTCGTTGTTCCTTGTGGACTTATACTTAATATTCTAAATTGCACATCTCTCGCAAAGTCTCTTGCTTGAGCTACTCTATAGAAATCTTGGATTGTTTGTTTTGTTGCTGGCATAATTTTAAATATTTATTCTATTATCCTCCGATTAATTCATCGAAATTTGTTCCAGTTCTAGTTGCATAGAAATTTACCAATATGAACTCAGCGGTTCTAACAGGCTGAATGTAAATATCTATTTTTAATTCATTATTATCTATAACATCTGGTGTATTGTTTCTTTCATCGCATATGATTCTATAATCATATAGACCTTCAGTATTTTTTGCATTTTCAAATATTGGGGAAAGAACATTTATAACTTGTGTTCTAGTAAATAATGTGTTAGGCTCAAAAACAAAGAACTTCGCTGTATTTTTTGTCGCCTTTTCCAAAGATAAAAATAGACGACGAACATTTATTCTATCGAAGGCAGATGGTCTTTTTAGAAGAGTTTTTTGCCCAAAAACCGTAAATCCTTCATTTGGGAAAAATGCCACTGGATTTATTGATATTTTATATAGTTGATCCCTTTGTTTTTGTTTAGGATAAATTGCTAAATCATTGGCACCAGTAACAATTCCTCTTGTAAAACCTGCTGGAGCATACCATGGTTGGAAATTAGAGTCTGTGTTTGCCATGATAGAAGCAGCTATACCCGAAAATGGTACCCAGACTTGCCTTCCCGAAAACGAATCATAAACTTGCGCCCAGTTAGCATATGTCGTAGCATATGAGCAATTTATTGTTCCAAATTGATGACGTAATGGCCAATATATATGTTGAGAGAAGTTTGGTAACACAAATCCATCATTTAAAGGATTTGGTTCTATACCAGCAAATGGTGATAAAATTTTCTTAGAAGTTATTATTTTGCTATTTTCTCCTTGAACGAAAATGTTTTTCAAAGGATCTAAAATTGCTAAAAAATCCTTTCTTTCTTTTTCCGCATAGTTTACAAAAATATTAGCAATAGCATTATAATTTGATCTTATTCTTGTACCATTGTCATCTAATAATTCTGGACTTGTAACGTAAAATGCGGATAAACTATGTAATGGTACAGAATCATCATATTCAATAGCTGAAGTCGAGCCAGATGGAGACTGCTCCATTGCGTTTACAAAAATGGTACCCAACCCAGCTTCAAGTGCTATATCTATAGGGAACACATCACTATTTTCTATAAGTTCAAATGCTCTTTCTATTTTAGATGGCAAAGTGCCAATATTTTTATTAGTAGATACATTATTTTGATATATGCCTAATGGGAATAATGCGTCACAAGCTCCTAATTTATTATATAATTCTTCAATAGAGGCTTGAGTGCCACCAGTCCTGATAGCATAATCGATATTAGTTTCAACAAAGCCCTTATTATTTAAAACTTCTTTTAATTGAGATGTCAAAAGCCTAATTCTTTTCGCTGGATTTCCTTTTGAATCAGAGACAGATGTTCCATTTTTGTCACTTAAAAATGGATTGATCAACATATGTATATTATTAGAATTTCTAGATATTTTTTCTATAGAATATTCCTTTTTAGCTCCACCATTTGAGTCACCTATTTCTCTACTGTAATCTATTGATCCAACATAACTTTCAGTTAAACTATAATCTAAAGTCAATACGTCTTTTGTAAAAACACTTTTTCTTAATTTAAAAATACCCAAAGAAAGAACGTCATTATATGAATTATCAGACAATTCATAATTTGTTAGATTTTCCATAACTTCAGATATTGTATTTCCAGTTCCAAGATTTGTGGCTGATAAGGAAAAACTTAAGCGATTTTTAGAAATATCGATATATTGATTTGTAGAAATTGTTGATTCTTGAATTCCATTTAAATTTAAAATACCGTTGAATGGAGTAGCTGGATTATAATTACTATTATCAATTAACCCAACATAATAACCTTCATATTTATTATTTACGGTTGTCTGAGATTCGTTTAATATGATAATTCCAGCATTTCCTATAGTATCAAATGTGAAATTTTCACCAGTTACGGTTGGATAATTTGACCAATTAATACTGCCATCTTGTAAACTTTGATATTCTTCTAAGGACAATTCTAAATGTGTTGGTTTACCTATATAGCATGTTTTCCCCAAATATCTTAAGGAAGGATTATCGTTGTCTAAATAATGGGAATATTCATATCCTTGCAAAGCTGGATTTGGTTCATTTGTATTTAATTTATTGAAAGCTTGATCACTAAAGGATTGTACTCCAACAGTATCTATTTGAACGTTAAAGAAATTTCCATTTACAACTAATTCAGCATTTTCACCAAATACTGAATTTAAATCTAAAGAAATATTTGGTTTAGTATTATAACCTTTTCCATATCTTTTAATTGTTATTTCTGTTATACTATAAGTTGGAGTCACGGTTCCACTCATATTACTTATAACTGGGAAAACTTTAGATGGATTAGTTCCACCTCCTTTAACCACAATAGGTATATTAATATCTCCCCTATAGCCATCCCCACCATATGTAACAGTAACTGAACTTACACCAAAAGTACCCGTACCTGTGTGATCGTTTGCTAAATCAGCGACAAAAATAGCAGGAGTTAATGAGGAAGCATCCGCGCTTAATATTGGAGCAGAAGTTAAACCAGAACCAGAGTTTGTAACAACAAGAGTATATGTACCTGTGTTGAAAGAAAACGATCCTATACCATCATCTACCATGTCTGTAACTTCTGCCGAAAGTTCTTCTGTGAAAGTTGATCCGCTAAAGGATATTTTTGGAGCGGCTAAATAACCAATCCCACCAGAAGAAATTAAAATTTCAGAAACAATATAAGACGTGTCTATTGAAAAAACTGGTTTAGTTTCAAATGTTCCCATGTTTATAACATTTACAGAAACCACGCCACATGTTCCATTACTCAAACCATCATCGGCAGTAACAGCAGTGATAGCTGTCCCTAATCCATTTGAAGCTATTATTTTTGGAAATTCAGCATATCCCTTACCACTATTAGTCACAACAAATGTATCGACAGAATAACTCGATAATTCTTTAATGAACAAATTTTTCGCCAAAACTGGATATACTAATGCACTATATCTCCAATTAGAAAATCCATCACCTTTATTTTCACCATAAGGCAAACGAGACACATATACATTAGCTGGAGAAGAATTCAAAACATTCTTTACAGAATGATAAAAGTAGCGTTCAGCTTCATTAGTTGGTAAACCATAAATTTGCTCAAATTCTGAAACACTTGTTGGTTGCAATACCTCATCAATTGGTCCTTGATTGGAAAAGCCAGTGATGTACACGTTGGTTCCTTCATTTGCAACTGCTCTTAAAGTTAAATCTACTTCATTAATTTCTACGCCTGGTGATTGAATTGTTCTTGCCATATAAACTATTTATATTTTTCAAGAGTAAAATTTATAAAAAAATATTTTTTTTTATTAAAAAACAAATCAATCTATCAGTTCGGCTTTAAATTGATGATATGCATACTCAAACGAAGACTCCATTTCTCCAGCATCTCTATCGGAATACTTAACACCACCTAAAGAAACTGGAAAACAATGTGAAAAATCAAATTTTATTACATTTTTATTATATTCATCTTTCCCATATATTGTGATATTCGTTTGATAATCTCCCATAAAACCTTTGGATGGTATTGGGGAATTGTATAATCCAGTTTTTCCATCATTAAAAGAATTCAACCATCTATATATGTTCCAATAATTGTTGAACATATTGTCTATTGTGAAATTGACAGTCATGTTTTCAAATGCTGGCCTATTATATGTTGAGACTTTAGGAACTTGTCCACCATAAGGAATATTAGTGGATGGTATATTCAATGAAGGTATTATAGTCCCATATATTGAGCATTGAACGGCGTCTGGTATGACTTTATTATTTCCTCTTTCTAATACAGATTGTTGTTTTTTTAAAATTTTAGGCAAATCGAAAACCATAATAAATTTATCTTTTCTTTGCTTATTGAAAGATGACTGATAAATTGATAAATTCGACATAATATTATTTAGAAAAAGTTTCTATTAAACACTTGCCAACCGTCTTTTTTCATTATCTCGTAATCTGGAATATTTGAAAGTGAATCGTTTGATGATGGTTCGGAATCTGAGAATATGGATGGTAGCGGCATAAATGCTTGGGCATCCTTTTCATTTATATAAATGTTTTGAGGCAATGTTATATCGTTTATACCATAATCTATAGGTTTCAATTTCAAAGGTCTTTGGTTGTCATCGAAGGATACTATTTCATAATACCTTTTACATATATCGTTTATTAAAATAGCCAGTGTCCAAACCAATGACATCACTCTATCATCCAATGTATTAGCTGTCCTACCACTCCAAGTACCATTTGGATGTCTTATAAAATCTTTCAATTCGTGTAAAGTTTTAATATCTCTTAATTTTATGCAGCGCATTTCATTTAAAAAATAACGCATATTTGTTACAGCCTCTATTTTCGAGTTTTGATGACTTATTATTCCATGTTTATTGGATGCTTTAAAATCATTTGAAATCGCACCTTTTGTCCCCCATGTTACAACATTTTCATATCCAAAATTATTTTTTAAAGAATCTATAACTTGAGCACCACAACCATTTCTTTCTATTAAAACTGGCGGTCTTCCCCATTGTTGCAATATATCGTGTAATTTTTGTGCAAAATTGTATGGAGATATTTTTTTTGTATAATATATGGCATCTTGCGTTATAGATGTTAAATCTGTAATGTTCAATATTTGACAGACTGTGGCATTTTGATTCAATCCTTCTCCTACATCTACGCCAACGACATAGTGATTTTTTTCTTTAGGCTCATCCCAAACAATATATTGCCCATCATCGAATATAAAATCTGGATCTTTGCAACTAGATTCTAGTAAAGTATAAACATCTTGATCAATTGGAATTTCACCAGAAGCTAAAAATGCGTTTTCATATTCTTGTAGAAAAGCTTCTCTGGATTGCAATGTTCTTATTGTTTCATTTTTCCATTTTTCATCACGATTAGGGACTTCCCACCAATCGACTCTTTCAGGATGCCACCCATTCCATTCGTCTCCAGTTTTATTTGCCCCCTCCCAAAGACTGTGGAACAAATTACCTATTCCATTTGGAGTAGAGGCTGCAAGAATTTTTGATTTTTTTGCTGAAGAAATAATTGGATATACCGATCTCCAAAAACTTTCCAATAATCCAGCATCAAGGAAGGCCAACTCATCCAAAACAAGGCAATTTACAGATTCGCCACGACCAGCATCACTGCTAGTTGTCGATATACCAACACTAGATCCATTTGAAAGAGTTATATTTGTTTGCCCATACTCAACAGCGCCAGCTTTAATAAAATTAGGCATCATTTCAAATGCTGTCTTTATTCTTTTTAAAATCATTTTAGCAGTTTGTTCTTTGTTAGCGACAATAAGGATTCTCTGATCTTCTTCAAATAATGCTACCCAAAGAGCGTATATTGTCATCAAGGTAGTTTTTCCAATTTGACGGCTTGCAAGCAAGATATTAAATCTGTTTTCCATCAATGCTTTTAATATTCTTTTTTGAAAAGAATGCAATTTTATTTTTTGTCTACCCTCGTCAACGTTCACTATGTAAAAATAATTACTAGCAAAATGTAGAATGTTTTTTCTACATTTTGCTATTTCTTTTATCATTTCTGGAGTGTAATCGTACTCTGTCTGAGGAGTTGGCAGATTACTATTTCCTAAATAAAATTTTTCTTTTAATTTTTTCGTTGCCATATGAGGTATTTAACTCAATTTAATACAATTCATCACATATAAAATAATATTCTATTGTAGATATGGTATAAAGTGTAACCCTTTGATATATAAAAAAAATGCTATTCTTGAATAAAAATAATAATATTATGTATAAATAATATATGATGAATAGAGCTACCTCAATCACAGATATCGGAAATATTTACCGTGCCATGCAATCAAGAAACGCTTCATTGGTAAATGAGTCAACTTCAAAGAAACCCCCAATGAAAGTCAAGGCCAAAATGCCTAAAGATACTTTCCCAACTTCTGAAAAAGATGTTAAAGAGGCAAAGACCTTCAAAAAAGGTGGTCCCAAAAATGTAAAAGGTTTACAAAAGAGCAAAAACAATAAAAAATTTTCTCAAAAAACTAAAAAAATTAACGAGGGTGATATAAATAACTTTATGAGCATATTCGATAAACTATATGAGGATGTCATGAAAAATGACGAACTAGACATTAACACAGGAATCGGCATGGGTCCAGAAGGTGACACTGGTGATTCCGAATTTGATCTCGATACAGACAGCGATTCTGGAGATAATGAGGTTACAATTACTTTAGACAAAGATTTGGCAAAAGAACTTCTTGAAGTACTCAAGGGAGTTGTTGGTGAAGATTCCGATGAATCCGATAGCGATTTAGAAGCTCTTGGAGTTGATTCCAAATCAAAAGACGAAGATGAAGAATGCGAAGATTGTGAAGACGAAGACGAGCAAGAAGAAGACGAGATGAATGAAACCACAGACATTCAAAAGCTTCCAGACGCAGCTGGACACAAGCTTCAAAAAGGAATAGATGCTGCTGGAAACATTAAAGCCTCATCTGGTAAAGCTGATGCCAAAGTAACTGATACAGTTGGCACTGAAACTGGCAAACATCCATTGGATCATAAATCCGAATTGACCAACCCTTCTAAGAATAAAGTTGGCGGATTAAAAACTGGCAAAAGCCTATTTGATCAATAATAAAAGTTAAATAAAAACAATAAAAAACCCTTGAAGAAATTCAAGGGTTTTTTTTTTTAATTTTTTACATTTTTAACATATAAAAAAAATATTCCGCATATAAAAAAAGAATGCCAAGGATTTCTCCTTGGCATTCTTAAGTGTACAGTTTTGCCTGTTACTTCTATTATTAGAAGTATACTGAAGATTTCGCAGGTTCAAAGCTTTCACCGAGTCCAGCCAACAGAATGACATGGTAGTATAAATTGGCACCAAAGATGTTATCAACAACACCATAGCGGGTCATAAGACCAACGCGAGGGCTGAAATCATTGCTGCCGATTGTCCTTTGAATCATCACAGGGATGTAAGGGCAATAGATAATACCAGTGTCGTAGAACTCTGGTCCTTTATAACCTAACAAGGCGTATTCAACACGGTTAGTGCGAACTTGTCCTGGTGAGAGGTAGGTAGAGCTACGTCCTTGCTCAAATTGAGCTTCTGTGCGAGTATCACGGTAAACATTGAATCTTCCTCCGAGATTACCAACCTTTGCAACACCGACAGGCTGAGTATTAACATTTCCTTGAACTGGTACCCATTGGAATTCGGGTAACATTTCGAGGATTGATGCAACGCGAGGTGTGCAAACAATGAAGTTTGCAGCGCCACGACGATTGCGAATAGCAATACGATTAGCTTCGATGATTAAACGTTGATAGAAATCGCGGTTACGCTCAACCAACCAGCGGCCATCGGCAGATGCAGGACTCCATACGGAGTATCCAACACCGAAGCCAGCATTGAGGGCTGTTTGAATCATACGCATGATCATCTCACGATCAATCTCAGCTTGCAATTCATAAGACATTGCATTAGTGAGTTCAGTATCGATATCGATGCCATTCATATTCTTCAAGTCTTGCTCTAGTTCAACTGACCAACGTGCAGCGAGACGGCGTGTGCCAGCCTCAACAGCGGTTTTTTCAAAGCTAACTTCGATTTGAGGGATTTTGCCCGTCAATTCGAATTGGCTGAGAAGTTGAGCAACACCTTGATCTTGTCCAACCATTGGGAAAAGATCGGCATATGCACCGCTTGCACCAGACAACTTACCGCTGGATGTACCAGTGTAGCGTGTGTCTAAGTATTGGTAGCCGAGTTCCTTGCCAGCAGCAGCAGCTTGAGGGTTAGGAAGATTGGTGCCAGCATTAGTGCCAGAACCATCAACACCATCATTACCGAGTTGTTGTGCGAGGTACTTGTAACGAAGAGCGAAGGCCAATCCAACGGGTCCACCCATGGGTTGTACGCCAACGATTTCATTAGTAATCAATTCGGGGAAAGTACGACGAATCATCGGGATGAGGATCTTTGGTAAACGAGCATCACCTTGGGCATAAACATCACCAGCAGGATAACTGTTGGGGAAGTTAGCACCAGCGCCACCAAAACCACCAGCGTTAACACTTCCGAAAACGGAAGAGCCTCCACCAGCTTGGTTGGCTTCCTCAATGCACCAGCGTTCTTGGTTTTCAAGAAGCATAGCGGTATTGAGGCGGGTATGATCGTCTTCGATAGCGGCAACCTTATCTGAACTATAGTTCAGAACTGGCTTCCACTTCTCCAAAAGAGCTTCAGCGCGAGTTTGGTCAATATAGGCTTGTGTGGGTCTAATTGATTTCATATTTCGTTTTTTTTGTTTCTCCTTTTTTCGACTTGGAATTTTTTTCAATTCCATTCAGATATTAAGTTTTAATATCTCAGCTAAAATTAATATTTAGATAATTCTTTAAGATAAGGTGACATTTGAACTTCTTCTCTAATTGGAGAAGAAGTTTTTTCTTCTATTACTCTTGGTACGTCAACTTCTTTAGTAACAGATTGTTTAATGGCACTTTCTTTAAGTTCAGTAAGTCTTTCAGACTCATTTTTATTGAAAAGATTCAAGGCATAATCAAAATTTTCTTTAATGAATTGTGCGCTTTTTCCTTGCATGAGGCGAGTAATATAATCTTTCTTCCTACCATTCAATCCAGCGACTTTCTTTTCTAAAAGAAGATCGGAAGAAATGGTATTATATTTTTCTTTAAGGAGACTATATTCTCTCTGAATGACTTCAAGCTTATTGTGTGCTTCATCTATTTGTTTTTTGCCATCAATGATAGCAGATCTTACGGCTTTCTTGGAGACTGCTGTATCAACTCCAAGGAAATCTTTAATTTGTTCCAGAATTATGCTGGCTTTTCTGTTACTCACTGCTTCATCAATTTGAGCCTTTGGTAAAGCCTCATCAACATAAGCATCTAAATAAGTGGAAACATCGTTAATGATGTTTGATTTGAAAGAACTGGCTTCATTAACTAATGCAGTTTGATATTTTTCAACAATTGTTTTTAATTTTTGAACATGGTTTTCATCAATAGCTTTAACAACTTTCTTAAGTTTGTTAGTATGATCTTTATCGATTACTTCTAAAAGATTCGAAAGTTTATTGGCATAATCATTATCTTGCTTAACAAGAGCAGATGCCACGTGAAGCTTTGCCTTTTCTTCAACAGCATTTTCAAATGCCATTTGAATTTCATTGAGAGCTTCTTCGCTGAGAAGTTCTTTAGTAACCTTTTTAAGTTGCTTTTTGATATCCATATTTTTTTTTTAAATTTTGTTGATTCTCTTGTATATATTGTTTTTTACTTTATATTCCAAGATCGCTTTTAAGTATTTATGCGCTGACGAATAATTTTTTTCAGATAAATGCTTTAAAAATTTAGAAATGTTGTTTTTTTCTACTACAGGGCTGGATTTGATACTTGTTCCATCAAATTCATACTCCCCAGCGGCACCTTCGGGATGCGTTCCAACTAATTCTCTTGATTCAACTTCGCTTTCATCATCGCTATCATCATCTTCCTCTTCATCGTTTTGCTCAAGCTCTTCATCTGACATTGCCACAGATTCATAATCTGGAAACTGGATACTGCTTGCAACTTGACCACTATCATCTGTTGCGACAGGTTGACTGCTAACCACTTGTGTTTCTACAGTATCCCATTCTTCCTCGTTGTTGGATGTATCATTATTTTGAGATTGAATTGGTTGTGGTGCTGGTTGAGTTTTCGGTTGTAGTGCTGGTTGAACTGTTGTGCCATTATCGGCTACTGGTTGAGTAGAAACGGAAGATGCTGATCCTTTTGGTGTAGTATATACTGTTGTGCCAGGTTTTACTCCCTGAGATTGCATAGCATTTTTTTGATTAACCAATTCTTGCCCCTTTAAAACCATCAATTCCGCTCTAGTTTTACTATATCCCTTCTCACTCATTATTTTTTGAACAGCAGCTTGTTGTTCGGGAGTGAGTTGTCTAGGTGTACCTTCCACTTCTGTATCTTTTACAGCTTCATTCAATACAACATTGTTCATGTATGAATTGAAAATATTTTTTAGGTCAGAATCTTTACCCATATATTTTATTTATTCAAAGTAATATTTATTTAATAGAATTAACTAACTTTTTTTTCACCTTATTTTCAATTATTTCTTTTAAATGAATATTTGCTTGATGGTAATTTTTATCACCTAAAGATCTTAAAAAATTTGAAATGATTCTATTTTCTTTTAATTCCTCATTAGCCTCATCGTTAAAAAATTCTTCAACTCCAGCTTCATTTTTAGCGTATTTTGGTTTAGATGCTACTTGAGTTGCGGGTTGTTGAGCAGGAGAAAAAGAGCCTCCACCGACAGCACGTTTAGCAACGTTTCCAATAGAACCAATACCTTTAGAAATACCTCCAAGAATCCCGCCCATCGGTTCCTTTTGTCCAGTAAGTCCTTGCTTCGCTAAATTTCCAGCACCACCAATTGCTTTAGATGCACCACCAACAGCACCCTTGGCAACGTTGCCAATATTTTTCGGAATATTGCCAACTGATCCTAAACCCTTAGAAACAGCACCTAATGCGCCACCAAGAGGTTGATCACTACCAATCAATCCTTTTTTGACTAAGTTACCAGCACCACCGATTGCTTTAGATGCACCACCAACAGCGCCCTTGGCAGCATTGCCAATATTTTTTGGAACATTGCCAACTGAGCCTAAACCCTTAGAAACAGCACCTAATGCACCACCAAGAGGTTGATCGCTACCAATCAATCCTTTTTTGACAACATTTCCCGCTCCACCAATTGCTTTTGATATTCCACCAGATTGAGGTTGAGGTTCCACATCGGCAGTTTTTTGTTGTTCTGGACCTTGAGCAGAAGGAGCTTCACCGCTCTTTAATTTATTTAAAAGTTGAGTATTTTGTTCAGCAGTTCCTTTATAATTTTGAATACCATATTGTGCCGCTAATTTAGCTCTAGAGGCAAAATCACTTTCTTGACCAGAGCCAGCCAAGTAATCAACCACAGATCCACTTGATTGCGTTTTCTTTTGAGGTGCCTGTTCAGCGGCTTGAGATGCGGGTTGTGTAGTTCCTCCTCCTTGTTTTGTTGGCTCTTGCATTTTGAAAGGTTCATTAGCATCGGCATTTTTCATTTGCTGAACAGATTGCATGGAAGGGTTAAAAGGACTAGCCTTTAAATTCAATTTATCCGCACCATAGTCTTTATAACCTTCTTCTCCTTTTTGTTTCTGACTATATGGTAAAAGCTCGCTGAATAATTCATTGGCTTTATTCTGATCGCCAGATTTTATAGCAGCGTTTAATTCATTTTGAATAATTTCTTTTGTTCTAGGTGCATAAGATTGTTGGGCAGGTACGCTTGCTTGATTTCCAGAATTAGGTAATGGTTTTAAAATATTATTTAAAGCTGTATCATTTGTTGCAGATGGATTTGTTTCTGGAGAAGATAATGGGATTTCATCTGGCGTTCCTTCCTTAGAGGGTAACTTTGATCCATCGAAATCGACTAATGCTTTTTCAGAATCCAAAATTTGTTTTTCCATTCTTTTACGCATTGGCTCATTAAGTATAGTGGGTAATCTTTTTTTAGCACTTTCTATCTCTTCTTTGGTTTTGAATAAACCGTCTCCTTCTGTTGAATTAACGTCCTCATTTATCATATTCCTGTATGCATTGAAGATACCGTATGTGTCTGAATTTTTTCCCATATATGAAATTATTTATTAAGCTAAACCAGCTAAAATTTGTTTTATGTCAATATTTCCTGAAGGTGGAATGTTTGATTGATTTGCTGGTTGCTGTGTTGCAGTTGTAGACGTTGGTGCTTTTTGTTGAGCAGTTAATGTGGCTATCAATTTTTTTTGAAACTCCTCTCCCTTTTTTTCATCCTCTTTCATTTGAGCAATTAAAGCTTTTATTTCATTAGATGATTGACTGCTTTCATTGTTTTTTGTATTTTTTTGTTGTGTAGGAGGCGTTTGATTTGATTCCACTTCTTCAACATTATTATTTGTTTTTCTAACTTGCTTTTGCACTTGAGGCTTTGCAGGAGAGTATGACGTTGAAGAAATATTTCCTCCAATTAAACTTTCTTTTAAAATTCTATTAACAAATTTATCGAAACTTGAATAAAGCATGATATTATTTATACTTTAATTAAATAGTTATATGGATATTTTCGCAGCATATAAAATAATAAAGGAATCTAGAATAAACAGATTTGATGGGGCTGGTATAGTTTATTATGATGGTGAACGTGTTTTGCTTTTAAAAAAAGGAAACGGTAAATGGGGATTTGTTGGTGGGAAACCATCAGAAGAAGAAACTCCTCTTCAAACAGCGATGAGAGAGTCTAAAGAAGAAATAGGTTCAGTTCAAGGGCAAAACAAAAAGGAAATACAGATAAAAATAAAAGGAAATGTATACTACACTTACATTTTTAAAGTCAAGGAACCTTTTAAAGATATACAATTATCAGACGAACATGTAGACTTTTCTTCGGTTAAAATTGAAAATTTAGATAAAATTAAATTGTCAAAAGTATTCAAAATAGCATTGAATGATGTTTTGAAAAACTTAAAAACGTTGCGTTGAAATTTCTCTAAATTTTGGAAATTTACCAAGAGTTCCGCCATCTTTTAACTTCTTATCGAAGAAACCTTCACCAGTTTTTTGCCAATCTTTTAAAGTCTGTGGAATATCTCCAGAACCTATAACAGTAGCTGTCTTTGCACCAACAACTCCAGCTTTACCAGCTGCCGTTAAGCCACTTGACACGCCTTTAGATGTTTTTTTCGTAGCATTGATAACTTTTTGAGATGCCGTTTTTGCCATAGCAGTTTCGCTTTTGACTGCTTTTTGTGGTAATTTTTTTATAGCATTAGATGCTGGTATTTTTGAAAGCTTACCAATTTTGCTATTAACTGGAGCCTTTTGTAAAGCCTCCGCGCCTTTTTTGACGGCAGCAGATTTTGTAAATGGTAATTTTATTTTTTCAGTTAATGCTAGACCTATGCTTCTGAGTCCAGATATTCCAAAAATTTTTCCAAGAACTCTTGCTGGGAATCCGAAAACTAATCTGAATGGTAATGTTAAAATTGCGAGAGGCATTCTAACACCAGGTATTACGGAAATTTGAGCAGCCAATAAATTTAACTGATATATACCTTCTTCCTCAGTCCCAATATGAGCTTCATATTCTTCTTTAGCTTTTGCCAAATATGGCCAAGACATAACCCCAGTTGGTTCAAGAATAGCGATTATTTTATAAATCATATTTTCACTTAATTGATTTCTTATTTCATCAACATATTCATCTCCAATTGTTTGTCTAACAATTGTTCCTATGTTTTCAACAGCTAAATCTGCTAAATATTCTTGAGTATTTGCTATTTCTGGAGCAACTTTAGACCATAATTCAGAACCTCCCTGTTTCAAGGCATCCCATGCATTAGATGCTTGATCCGAAAACGATTCTTTAACAGTTGTGCTTTTTGATATCTCTTTTAAATTTTCTACAAATTTGTTTACAAGTTCTTCACCAGCCCTATATCTGGCTTCAGATTCAGCCATAAAAGAATCCATATCAGTGCTATTTCTTTTTTTTATTTCTGCGATTTTTGAGTTTACGATATTATCAATACTTCTAAAATCAGATGCTCCTTCTTTAATAAGAATTTTCAAAATATTATTAACAGCTTTATCAAAAGAGTCCATAAATCTATTTATAACAAATCGTCTTGGAATGTCTCTATCGCATTCTTATAAGATTCCTTAGATTCATCGTTTGAATTATTTGTATATTGCCAATTCCAACATATTTTATCCTGCACATCGAAACCATAAAATTTTAGAACTTGTTTTTGAGTTTCAATGACATTTTCCCCATTCCAATTTTGACCAGTTAAAATTATTCCAGCATTAATTTTTTCCACAATATTTTTTTCTTTTAATGTCGTATGTCTGTTCTCTATCCAAGATAATCTTTCTATTATTTTTTGATAAATTGAATTTGTTTGACCCCATCTAACAGATCCGAAAAATACAACACAATCCGATTCAAACAGTGATTTGGAAATTTTCCAAAGCTCATCATCTTTGTTTTTATAAGAACACCAGCAACGATGAAAACCGCTTGGATTTTTATCTTTATCTTTCAGTAAAGCGTCTTTTGCTCCACACCCATTCCCAGATGCGCTACTAATATTGCCTTCACATGTATATATGTTTAATTTAGGAACTTCAATTATTTCAATTTTTTTCATCCCAATGAGTTCTTGAATATGATATGCGAGCTGTGTGCTTTTGGGAATATCATCGACATTTTTACCATAACGATTTGAAGTTGTTAAAAATAAAACTTTATTTTTATTTTCTAGAAAACTAATAGTTTTTTCTATATTTCTTTTTAATTCAGAAGAAGTGGATTCCATTATGTAGTAAGAAAAGGATCTCATATTTCAATTGGTGTAAATTCTTTAGCCTTGAGTTGATTTTCTAATCCAACGCCCTTCTCTCTTGTTGTCCCTTTGATTTCTGGAGCGGTCATGCCATTTTCTACTTTTTTAGATGCTATTAAATCATTCCCATCTATTCCAGAGGCATTTCCTCTAACTTCTTCATAAGTCCCACCTAAAGTTAATGGTAAATTCCTAAATACATGGCTATGTGGATACACATAAATCGAACCATCTTCCGCTTTTTGCCCACTATCCGTTGTATAAATTGGAACATATTGAGTCAATGTGAGAACAAAATCCGATCCAGTAACATTAGACGGCCCCCCAGCAACAGTGTAAGGGCCAGCCGTTATTGCACCAGCCGCTATACTCAATTTTCCTGTTAGTGTGCATTTTATCTGTTGCGTATTTTTAATAAAACCCATAATGAGAGGCTTTTCTGGATATGCCCTACCGTATAATTCCGACTGAGTTTCTGTTTCTTGGAAGCATAATGGGGCGGTAATATGTTGAGCAAATAATTCACCCTGAACCATCATACCGCCTCGACATACAGTATTTCCATCAACAGCTAAATTGTTTTTAATGAATGTTTGATTATCTGATTGTATTGATATATTTGGAGCTTTTAATGAAATAACTTCATCAGTTGCTATATTCATTCCACTTTTTGAACTCAAGTTTACTTGTTCTCCAGAAATTTCTGCAATTGTGCCGTATAAACTCATTACTCCAGTACTGCTCAAATCAAACCCACCAGAACCTCCTATTAAATTTATACCATTTTGAGCATCAACTGTGAATTGTCCACCTGGAAACTTATCGACATGAACCTTTTCAACCACAGAACTTACTACTTGAGATGGATACAACCCTTTTTCCTTATCCAATTTCATACCTATGTCGTGTGCAGCACCTTCTTTGTTTATTCTTATACTGTCAAAATCATTCGATGCGCACCCAACACTTAAAAATAAATCCTTCGTAACATTTATTGACATGCTTCCACCATTTCCCATTTCATTTTCAGCTTCAAAAAACTCTTTAGCTGAGTTTAAATACAATTTTCCCACTTCATTCTTTCTTGTTTCTTTTGGAAAATTTCCGCCCATGGTTGATGGTGACATCCCACTCCCTTTGCAAACTTTACATTCAGATGTTTTTGGATATTGTTCTTCCTTTGCATCTTCAACTTCTAATGCAGTTTTAATGCCAGCAAATGATAAGAAGCTTTTAATCAAACTATCTAAAAAAGATGTTTGACCACTTTCTATTTTTTGTTTATTTTTTTCATCACCATTTCCGCCAGTTAATGTTTCATATTTTCTTCCTTGACTACAAGCTGGGCAAGCTGGATTTCTTCCAGATTTTTTAGCCAATGGAGAAGAAAAAAATGAATCATTTCCAGAATTTTGAGTTTCAGGCAAACTTTTAACAGCATGTATATTTGCCGCAGCATCTTTCCACCTTTGAGCGGCAGCATAATTTGCCGTACCTGCTTGTATGTTTATATCTCCAGATACTTTGAAAATTGAGTCATCCCCACAAAAAAATGATGCAGTATCTTCAACTGTAGTATATTGTGCGCCTTTGACTAATTTGCTATTTTGGCCCATGACCAAACTTTTTTTTCCAGAATTATTATATTCTGTATGAGAACCACTATCATGCGCTATACTCAAAGCTTCTTCGTTATCCGTTCCATTGAAGCTTATACTGCCTCCTTTATAATTTAAGGCAGTCATTTGTCTTCGTTTTAAATTTTCCGCATTAGCCTCCCCAGTATTATCATTGTTTTCGTAACCACTCGGATAATTTGTATCATCATATATTTGATTATATGTACTTGCAGATGGACTATATCCAAAAACAACTGGAGAATTCGGATTTCCGTTTAAAAAGAATAACCAAACTTTTGCATTTACTTGAGGAATCCCAAACATTCCTTTCGGGGCATTATAGAAAGATTGTGCATTGTAAGAAGAACCCAAAGGATTTGGATTATCTGATGAAGAAGAAAAAGCGTCTGCTGGTGGATTCCTCTTAACATCGGCTCCAGCAGGAGCGCCAGTTGAACCGTCTTCTTCAGCTTGTTGATTCGCATATGAAGGACTATCAGAAACAGTTGCTCTTTTGCTGGCCGAATTAAATGAGCTAAATCCCCCTCCAGTTATGGGTAAAGATACTTCAGCCCAAGGTAATTTGAATTTTATTTTTTCAATATATTTTGTCAAATCTACTAATTTTTTATCTTTTGGTTGATAATTTGTTCCAAATTCTCCAAAATAAAATTCAGCATCGTAATCAGATTCGTCAATATCTATAGATGCCAAATGCAAGTGCGGGACAAAAACTTTTACACGTCCCAATCTCTCTGGATCATTGTTTTGTACAATAATTCCTCTATGAAATCCATCTAATTTTTCCATATATTATTATGTATAGTCCTGTACCACTAATTCAGCTTCTCTAGCTTATATTTTTCAATTTTTTCATGTTTTCCTCTTTATTTTGCAACTTAGCTATATTCGTCTTTTGTTCATTTATTTTATTTTTAATTTGCTGCTTTTCTTGTTTATTTCCTGCACTTGATGGGTTTTTTATTATAGCTGTTGTATATCTTGGATGAGTCCTCGCATATTCCAGAGCCTTTTCTTTATCATCAAAATAAATGGCAACTACTGGATATATTAAACCTATGCTCAATCCTTTTGATGTAGTGGCGACATCGACTCCTTCTCTTTCTTTACTGTCGTCTGAAAACGAAACCTTATGACCTATTAATATTTTTGAATTATCGACAGCTAAACTATAGTCACTAACTAATTGACTTCCAGAATTTGCTTTTTTTGCAGCAGCTTCTGGAGATGCGCCTTCACCTTTACCCCAATAAACCTGCCTATCAACAGCTATTTTAATAGTACCATCATCGCTTTTATTTTTTTCCAAAGACGATTTAAATAAATCAGGATATGCTGAACTGTCCAATTGATCGTTTATTAAACTTTCCTCACTTAACAACAAAGAAGCTGCACCAGCCGATTCAATTGCGCTGTCTAATGTAGTTTTTGTAATATTTCCATAAAAATTTGAATCGGATAAATCTTTAATCTGTTTTGGGGACAATGCTGTGAAACTGTTAATTGTGTTTGATGCTGTTTTATAAATTGAACCTAAGCTTTGAGTATTTAAATTCAAACCAGTAGCACCATTTAATGTCGATAAAGCAAGATCAGTTATAGCTGAATTGTCTTTTTGAATTGAACTTGTCAAATTGGATAATTCATTATAAATCGATTTGGCCTCATCTTGTAGATTTTGCACATCTCCAGCAATTTCATTAAAAAGACCCAATATTTCCCCTTCAAGATAACCCCTAATATCGCCCAACCCTTTAGACAGAGCTTGCTGTAATTCGTTCAAAGACAATAGTGAAAGTTTCCCATCACTTCCAGTCTTTAAAAGATTTTGAGGCAACAAACCTTCGGCAAGTTTTGAAAATTCGGATAGTTCTGGTATATCTACAAATCCAAGAATTGCATCTAATGAGACGCCTTCATCCAACTTTCCTTTAAAGAGTCCTAAACTTTCTTTTATTTCTGAACCGCTAAAATTCACAAAAATATTTACTCATTTTGAGTAAAATTGTCAATTTAAAGTGAATAGATATTTTGTTTTATTTATGACAGCTAACATTTCATCTTTTAAATTTAAGAGATCGGTATCGCTTTCATCTAAATTTTTTGTTAACTCATATGAAAAATAATTTGTTATTTCATTAAGAGCAGAATCCATGTCTAATTCGTTTTCTGTTCTAATATTAATTGAGACTGGGTTCAAAATTTTACCATTTTTCCCCAATAAAATTTCAACAAATTCATCAATCATACTATTTAAAGCATCATATGCATCACCTAAAGCTTTGTGTTTTGCAAATGAATTTGTCCCCCAATGATAATATTTTAATTGATTCAATACAGTTAAAAGATTCTGAATAATTTTATCTTCCATTTAATTATTTATATTCTTTCAATTTTTTTTCTAAATAATTGAATGGAAGATTGTGGCTGTAATAATTCGTATGAGAAAGATTGGTCAAAACCATCGTTTAGTATTTTAATGGGTACTGTGTCTTCCGTTTTGGTCACAATATATGGCGATATGTTTAATTTTAAAACATTGAATGGTTTATACTTATCGTCTTCAAACACTTTTATAGACACTTTAACTACCCTAGATTTATATTCAAATGTGAAATCTATAAGTGCAAAATATCCACCAATTACGGTATTTCCAGTGACAGAATACGATATTGTTGAGAATTATATTTTACAATTTAAAATAACAAGCGATATGTTGAATGGAAATTACGACATAATTTACTTAAACGATGCTGGTTATTTTAAAGCATCAAGTACGAAAAGATTCACATACTTTACATTGAGTGGGTCGAAGTTGACACAATAATCAGTTGACAATTTGATATTCGAGAATACATATGAATTAATATGATATATGTTGATTGATTTTATTTCATTATATAAAAATAAATATTTTTTCTAAATATAATTATGGCCAATATAAATTTCACTCAATTTGATTTTAAAACAAATCTATCTTTGGATGATTATATAGTTGGATATCATGAAAATGGTTTAAATGAAATAAGAACAAAAATTTCAAACTTATCCAATTTAGTATTGAGTGGTGAAAATTTATCATTTAACGAATTAAGTAAAAATTTATCAATTTCAAATGGTAAAAGCGTATCTTTATCTGGATTAAATCTTGTAAAAATTAAAGAAGATGTTTTTTCCTCAGAAACATATCGTATATTACAAGCTTCCGACAATCAAAGTTTACTTATATTTGACAATATTTACCCCACAATTGTCACAATACCAGACGATTCTTATTCTCATTTTCCAATAGGAAGTGAGATAAGAATAACTAGAAAAGGTAGTGGAAATGTTTCTCTTTCAGCTTCTTATGGTGTAAATATTAGAAGTGAAAACTCGTCTCTTTTTTTAAGAAATGTTAATTCAGTTGTAAATTTAATTAAATTGCAAAGCAATGATTGGTTATTGTATGGTGATTTGAACAAATTGCCACCACAAACACAAACTCCAACACCCACTCCAACAGTTACCCCAACACCTACATTAACAGAAACTCCAACAGTTACTCCAACAGAAACTCCAACAGTTACTCCAACACCTACATTAACAGAAACTCCAACAGTTACTCCAACAGAAACTCCAACAGTTACTCCAACACCTACATTAACAGAAACTCCAACAGTTACTCCAACAGAAAC
>JACCDW011272073.1_pt1 | contig 115043 bp, 101 predicted proteins | sample 7449781 | NCBI WGS metagenome assembly JACCDW01 (sample SAMN15323449, study PRJNA562643) | freshwater metagenome | isolation source: river surface water | place: USA:Blue River Watershed | collected 2017-08-18 | reverse complement strand
GCCGCGATGTTCACGGGCCAGTGTTCGGCAGCGGAAGCGCGCAGTATCGCTTCCATATTGCTGCCGCGTCCCGAAATCAGGATGACGAGGTTTTTCATTGCGCGCATTCTAACAGTGGGCGATGCACGCCCAATGCGCGCTATCTGGTAAATGGAGCCTGTCCGGACAGGCTGATGGCAAGACCGGCCGACGCAGACAGTAAGGTTGGACGGCAAGGAGGCCGAACACGGCCGGCGGCCTGACGGGTCAGGCTCTTACTGGGCGGAAAGGTGGAAGGAGAAGAACACGCGGAAAGCGACCTTCTTCTCGGCCCAGAAATCGGCAGCGTCACGGAACACGTCGAGCAGGTTCTCGCGCGCTTCCTTGTCGAATTTCTGCGCGTTCGGCAGGTCTTCCAGTACGACCAGGAAGCCCGGCTGCTCGCCGGCTTCGAACACCGTCGTGGTCAGGCAATCGGTCAGCGCGTCGTAATTCTTCCCGAACGGCCGGGGAATATGGAAGGATTCCGTGATCGCGGCCAGTACCTGCTGGCGCGTCAACGCCTGCGAGCAATTCGCATACAGGAAATGGTGGCCCATGCGGAGCGCCTCGGCCTGCAGTTCTTCGACCCGGAATGCCCGGATCGATTGAACGACATTCTGAGGCACCGTGCGCAGCAAGCTGTCGGTCGACAGGGGTTCCACGCTCTCTTCTTCGCGCTGTACAGGCGCGTTGAACATGTAAATATTCACGGTCGTGTTGAGACAATCAAATACACGCGCAAATCCGGTTTCAGTGCTTATCGCAACTGCAACAATTACGCGCGACCGGCTGGGATTCATGCCTTCAAGGAATCAAATGATTCAATCGCATGACTACCGGTAGTGAGATGATACCCGCCCTTTGGTTTCGGAAAAACCCCTCCGGGCATTTTTGACCGAAAAGTCAGTAACAATTCGGCAAATTAGTCGCCAAATTGCGCTAAATAGACGGTAAATCCCCGCAAATTAATTAGCGTTCCCACGCACGCAGGTGCTTAGGCAGCCACTTCACCGGCCCGGCCGACGACGGTCGCGCGTGCCGGCACGGCCTCCACGCCGAAAAATTGCAGCACCTCGTCGCGCCGCGACAGGGTATCGATCTGGCCCAGCTCGATCAGCGAGCGGGTATAAGAAGCCTCGAAAAGCAGGTAGGAAGCCAGTGCTGCACCGCGGCGTTCCGTTGCGCCGATGGCGGACAACAAGGTGCGGATGGGCAGAGGCAGGCTGCCCACATGCCGGCTGGCGATCGAGTCCAGTGGTTGTGACGGCGTGATCGCCAGCATCTGCACCGGCCGCAGCGAGGTCAGGGCCAGCTGTTCGGCATTGAGCAGCGCCAGCGTGCGGTTGATCCGGGACAGCCGTTCAATGTCGACCGCGAGGCCATCGAGGAAGATGCTCGACATCGCATGGCCGGCCACCTGCGCGAGGCTGGGGTAGCCGGAAAATTCCTCGAAACGCCTTTCCGGGCCGCCGATGTTGCCGGCGCCGATGACCAGCACCTTGTCGGCGCCGAGGTGGATGGCGGGCGAGATCGGTGCCACTTCGCGCAGCGAGCCGTCGCCGAAATATTCGCAGCGCTCGTTGCAGTACAAGGGCACGGCCGGGAAGATCAGCGGGATCGCCGACGAGGCCAGCAAATGGTCGACGCCGATCTGCTGCTGCACCGAGATACGCTGCACGCGGGTCCAGCTCGGGATGTCGGACGCGGCCTGGTAATAGGTGACATGGCGACCGGTCGTATAGGACGAGGCCGAGATCGCCAGCGCCGTCAGGTGGCCGGCTTCGAGTGCGGCATCGAGCCGGCGCAAGTCCAGCATCTTGTGCAGCAAGCCGACCAGCGGCGAATTGTCGAGCAGCGAGTTCGGCGGCTGCGCACGCCATTGCCGCAGCAGCCAACCGAAGGACAGCAGGGTCAGCCAGCGCGCGCCGGAACGGATGACGCCGAAGGAATCAGCGCGGTACACCTGCTCGACATTCAGCTGGCGCCAGATGGCCAGAAGATCGGTGACGGCGGCCTGAAAGTCATCGGCCTTGGATGCGTACGCCGTCGCATTGATGGCGCCGGCCGAGGTGCCGCAGACGATGTCGAAAGGATTTTTTGCAGCCGGCCAGCCGGCCTCGGACAGCAGCGAAAAAATCGCCTGCAACACCCCCACCTGGTAGGCAGCGCGAGCGCCGCCACCAGTCAGGAACAAGGCGATCTTGTCGGGCCGGGTCATGCATGCAGATTACCAGTGAGCAAGCACGCCAGACAATCGTTCAGACCAGCGGATGATGGACTATTGCCCGTTTGCCACAGGCACCGGCAAGGATTCCGGACACGGTGTCCGAACCCGGTTTCCGGACCCGCCCCCCCGGGCCGGCCCGCCCATAAAAAAACCGGCAGGCGCATCAGCGCGCTGCCGGCTTTCGGGCGATGCGTGCGGCTTACTTCGGCTGCATGCGGATCGCGCCATCGAGGCGGATGGTTTCGCCGTTCATCATCGTGTTCTCGAAGATGGTCTTCGCGAGGTGCGCGTACTCGGCCGGTTTGCCGAGGCGCGGCGGGAACGGCACCATCTTGCCCAGTGCGTCCTGCACTTCCTGCGGCATACCCAGCAGCATCGGGGTCTCGAAGATGCCCGGCGCGATGGTCATCACGCGGATGCCGTTGCGCGACAGGTCGCGTGCCATCGGCAGCGTCAGGCCGACGACGCCGGCCTTCGATGCGCCGTAAGCGGCCTGGCCAATCTGGCCGTCATAGGCTGCAACCGATGCGGTATTGATGATCACGCCGCGCTCGCCGGCGGCGTTCGGCTCATTGGCGCACATCGCTTCCGCGGCCAGGCGCGACATGTTGAAGGTACCGACGAGGTTGATGTTGATCACGCGCTGGAACACATCCAGCGGATGCGCGCCATCCTTGCCAACGGTCTTGACGGCCGGCGCGACGCCGGCACAGTTGACCAGACCCACCAGCTTGCCCATGGCAGTTGCCGCGGCGACGACGGCACGGCCGTCGGCATCGCTGGTCACGTCGCACTTCAGGAACTTGCCGCCCAGTTCGGCGGCCTGCTTCTCACCCGCTTCGACCTGCACGTCGGCCAGCACGACCTTGCCGCCGTTGTCGACGATCATGCGCGCGGTCGCGGCGCCGAGGCCCGACGAACCGCCGGTGATGATGAAGACATTGTCCCTGAATTCCATGATTGCTCCCGATCTGCTTGTGGTTGATGGTGTTCCTGATGGTGTCGCCCGCACCGGCCATGCCGGTGGTGGGCGGCAACTGGCGCGGGCCTTGCCCGGGGCGGGTCGCCCCTGGCAAAGCGCCTATGATACCGCCCCAATAAAAAAGGCAGCCGAAGCTGCCTTTTTAGATTTGCAAAGCGGGCCTTGTCACCGGCCCGCTTGCGCCGGCAACAAGCCGTGCGGCAAATCAACGACCCATCAAGCAATCAACCGATCAGGCCATTGGCCGCCAGCAGCGGCACGATCAGCAGCGCCACCAGGTTGATGATCTTGATCAGCGGGTTGACGGCCGGGCCGGCGGTGTCCTTGTACGGGTCGCCGACGGTGTCTCCGGTGACGGCCGCCTTGTGCGCTTCGCTGCCCTTGCCGCCGTGATGGCCATCCTCGATGTACTTCTTCGCATTGTCCCAGGCACCGCCGCCGGTACACATCGAGATCGCAACGAACAGTCCGGTGACGATGGTGCCCATCAGCAGGCCACCGAGCGCCTTCGGCCCCAGCACCAGGCCGACCACGATCGGCACCACCACTGGCAGCAGCGAAGGAATCATCATTTCCTTGATCGCCGCTGCAGTCAGCATGTCGACGGCGCGACCGTACTCGGGTTTGGCCGTGCCCTGCATGATGCCGGCGATCTCGCGGAACTGGCGGCGCACTTCCTCGACCACCGAGCCCGCCGCACGGCCCACCGCTTCCATCGCCATCGCGCCGAACAGGAAGGGGATCAGGCCGCCGATGAACAGGCCGATGATGATCATCGGGTCCGACAAGTCGAAGGTGACGTTGATGCCGCGATCTGTCAGCGCATGCGTGTAGTCTGCGAACAGTACCAGTGCAGCGAGGCCGGCCGAACCGATCGCATAACCCTTGGTCACGGCTTTGGTGGTGTTGCCCACTGCGTCCAGCGGATCGGTGATGTCACGCACGCTGTCCGGCAGCTCGGCCATCTCGGCAATGCCGCCGGCATTGTCGGTAATGGGGCCATACGCATCCAGCGCCACGACGATACCTGCCATGCTGAGCATCGACGTTGCCGCGACCGCAATGCCGTACAGGCCGGCGAGCCCGTAGGACACCAGGATGCCGGCGCACACGAACAGCACCGGCCAGGCGGTGGACTTCATCGAGATGCCGATGCCGGCAATGATGTTGGTAGCATGGCCGGTGGTCGATGCCTGCGCTATGTGCTTCACCGGATGGAAGTCGGTGCCGGTGTAGTACTCGGTGATCCACACCATCGCCGCCGTCAGCACGAGGCCGACGATGCAGGAACCGAACAGGCCCATGCTGGTTGCCACACGGTCGCCCGCCATCGTCACCGGTTCCGGGAACAACATGGTGGTGACGAAGTAGAACGCGATCAGCGACAGCACGCCGGAGACGATCAGCCCGCGGTACAGCGCCGGCATCACGTTCTTCATGTTCGGGCTGGCCTTGACGAACATCACGCCGATGATGGACGCAATGATCGACACGCCGCCGAGCACCAGCGGATAGGTGACCGCCGCCGATGCCGCGGAGGTGACCATCAGCGCGCCGAGCGCCATGGTCGCGATCAGCGTCACCGCATAGGTTTCGAACAGGTCGGCTGCCATGCCCGCGCAGTCGCCGACGTTATCGCCAACGTTATCGGCAATCACGGCCGGGTTGCGCGGATCGTCCTCGGGAATGCCGGCCTCGACCTTGCCCACCAGGTCGGCACCGACGTCAGCGCCCTTGGTGAAGATGCCGCCACCGAGACGCGCGAAGATCGAGATCAGCGACGAACCGAATGCAAAACCCAGCAAAGGCTTCAGCGCAGCCGGCGTCGGCGTATCGACGCCACCGATCAGGTAATAGAAGATGGACACGCCCAACAGGCCCAGGCCGACCACCAGCATGCCGGTGATGGCGCCGCCGCGGAAGGCCACATCCAGCGCCGGGCCGATGCCTTGGGTGGCCGCCTGCGCAGTACGCACATTGGCCCGTACCGATACGTTCATGCCGATGAAGCCGCAGGCGCCGGACAGGATTGCACCCAGTACGAAGCCACCAGCGGTCATGCGATCGAGGAAAACGCCGATCAGGATCGCCAGCACCACGCCGACGATCGCAATCGTCCGGTACTGGCGGGCCAGATAGGCGGCAGCGCCCGCCTGGATGGCGGCCGCGATTTCCTGCATACGTGCGTTGCCGGCGTCCTGACCAAGGATCCAGCTGCGAGAGATGAGTCCGTAGATCACGGCGATGACGCCGCAAGCAACGGCAAACCACAAGCCTGTTGATGCCATATGTCTCCTCCTGAAGTTCACGACAGTTTTTATAACAAGCAGCCCTCCCGCCTTGTGCCGGCAGGTGGGGCCCTTACTAACAACTTTCGTTATCCCGCTTTATTGTGATTGCTGGTGCGGGCTTGATGAAATTCGAGGTCTCGCTATGTGCTGCAAAGCTTGCGTGGCGGTGAGGCCGCGCCGATGTGCGCAATGGATACCGGCATGTGGCAGCATTGCGCATCAACTGAATAGTGCATGAAAAAAGCGGACCTGAGTCCGCTTTTCTTTTATTGCGTCATTCCGCCAACGCCGCAAAGGCGCGATCGCGGATTTCTTCCACCGGTCCGACGCCTTCGATCTTGCGATACTTCGGCGCGCCCGGCTTTCCGCTCTTGGCCCAGTCGTTGTAATAGCCGACGAGTACCTTGGTCTGATCGTGATAGACCGCGAGACGCTTCTTGACGGTCTCTTCCTTGTCGTCGTCGCGCTGGATCAGATCTTCGCCGGTGGCGTCATCCTTGCCAGCGACTTTCGGCGGATTGAATTTGACGTGATAGGTACGGCCCGACGCCGTGTGCACACGGCGGCCGCTCATGCGCTCGATGATGGCCTCGTCCGGCACATCGATCTCGAGCACATAGTCGATCGCAACGCCGGCATCCTTCATTGCATCGGCTTGCGGAATGGTGCGCGGGAAGCCATCGAACAGATAGCCGTTTGCGCAATCGGGTTGTTTCAGTCGGTCCTTGACCAGGCCGATGATGATGTCATCCGACACCAGACCGCCCGCATCCATGACCTTCTTCGCGGCGAGGCCGAGGGGCGTGCCCTCTTTCACCGCGGCGCGCAGCATGTCGCCGGTCGAGATTTGCGGGATGTTGAATCGTTCTTTGATATAGGAAGCCTGAGTGCCCTTGCCGGCACCGGGCGCTCCCAACAGGATGAGCCGCATCGTAAATCCTTAAACTAATTTTTATCTCTGAAGCAGGGCAGGGAATCCGCCGTATGAATCGTGTTCACGGCCAGGACTCCGGGCAGCGCGGCGGTATTGTCTCCCAACTACCTTGCCCGAAACTTACCACAGAATCTCTGGCGCGCCGGAATTGGCGGCCGTTGACATCCCTCAAGACGCAAACAGACGCCGTACCCGTTCCAGGTCTTCCGGCGTGTCGACACCGGCAGCCGGTGCTTCATCCACCACATGCACGGCAATGCGATGGCCGTTCCACAGCACGCGCAATTGTTCGAGCGCTTCGATGCTCTCGATAGGCGATGGCGGCAATGACGGATACCGCTGCAGGAAAGACTGGCGATACGCATAGATGCCGACATGCCGCAGTGCGACATAATCTTTCGGCATGGCCGTACGGTCACGCGCAAACGCATCCCGATGCCAGGGCAGCGGCGCGCGCGAGAACAGCAACGCATCGCCGCGCGCATCGAGCACCACTTTCACCACGTTCGGATTGAACAGTTCATCAACCGCATGAATCGGATGGGCGGCGGTCGCCACCGGCGCTTCGGCGCGCACGCGCGCTGCGCAGGCATCGATCAGCGCCGGATCGATCAGGGGTTCGTCACCTTGCACATTGACGATCACCGCATCCTCGGGCAGTCCGATCGCTGCGGCGACTTCGGCAATGCGGTCGGTGCCGGAAGGATGGTCGGCCCGGGTCATGCGCGCGGCGACACCGTGCTGCGCGCAGGCTGCCATCACCGCATCATGGTCGGTCGCGACGATCACTTGCGCGGCTGACGACTGCGCGGCACGTTCGGCCACCCGCACCACCATGGGCTTGCCGGCGATGTTGGCCAGCGGCTTGTCGGGCAGGCGCGTGGATGCCATGCGCGCCGGAATGATGACGGTGAAGGTCACGGGCTGGGCGACGGCGCATTCAGATCGCGCGCTTCTTCAGCCCACATGATCGGTATGCCATCGCGTATCGGGTACGCAAGGCGGTCGGGATTGCAGATCAGTTCCTGCGCATCCTTGTCGTATTTCAGCGGGCCCTTGCACAAGGGGCAGACCAGGATGTCAAGCAGTCGGGTATCCACGCAATTTCTCCACGATGTTATCGGCCAGCGGCCCGGCGATGCTGGCGCGCACGGGAACCACCCATATCCGGGGGTCGGCACGCAGCCTCGCGTTGCGCGCGCATTTTACTGCATCCTTCTCGGTGATCAGGATCACATCGGCATCGAGGGCTGCAAACGGATTGCCGGCGAAATCATGGTGGTCCGGCAGCGCCAGCGTCGCCGCCAGCGGCACACCGCGCGCAGCCAGCATGTCGAAGAAACGCTGCGGATGGCCAATGCCCGCCGCCGCCGCCACCCGCCTGCCATCATGCAAGGCCGCCAGCGGCATGCGCTCGCTGCGGTCGGCCAGGCGCTCCACCTGCGCCCCTTGCAGATGCATCGTGTAGCGCTGGCTGTCATTCGTTTCGACGCCGTTGAGCACGTAAAAATCGGCGCGCCGCGAGGCCGGCTCGCGCAAAGGGCCGGCAGGCAGCAGCCAGCCATTGCCGACACCGCGCGCATCCGACAACTGGATCTCGATCTGGCGTCCCAACCGGTAATGCTGGAGTCCGTCGTCGGCGATGAGCACATCGACTTCCGGATGCAATTGCAGCAAACGGCGCGCTGCCCACACCCTGTCGCGGCCGACCATCACCGGTGCGCCGCTGCGGGTGGCGATCAGCAAGGGTTCGTCGCCGACCTCTTCGGCGGTGCTGCCGGCCTTGACCTCGGCAATCTCGTCGGATTGGCGGCCATAGCCGCGCGAAATCACGCCCGGATGGAAGCCGCGCTCGCGCAGGCTCTCGACCAGCCAGATCGTGAACGGCGTCTTGCCGGTGCCGCCGATGAAGATGTTGCCGACCACGACTACCGGTACCGGCAGGCTCACCTGCCGCAACAGGCGCAGCGCATACAACAGGCGGCGCACGCCGATCAGTGCGCCATACAGCAGAGACAGCGGCAGCAGGCAGACCGAGAACCAGCCGCGCCGTCCCCATTCGCGCGTGAACAGCGCGTCGAGCTTGCTGCCCCTGACCGCGGCGGCTGAGGTGGCTGTTGTGGCTGTTGTGGCTGAAGAAGAAGTCGTCATTTCGTGCCGCCACCTGCGGCGGCGCCGTCCTTGCCGCCCTGGGTCGCGAAATTCAGGCGGCTCATGCCGGCCATGCGTGCGGCTTCCATCACATTGACCACCGATTGATGGGTGGCCATCGCATCGGCATGCACTTCCACCATCAGGTCGGCGCGACCGCGCGCAGCTTCTTTCAGCGACAGCGCCAGCGACGACGCATCGCGCGCCTCGATACGGCGATTGTCGATCGCAAAATGACCGTCGGCATCGACGGCCACGCGCAGCAGCTCGGGCAGCTGCTGCTTCTGTTCAGGGTCGGCGGTCGGCAAGCTCACGCGCAATGCGCTCACCTTGCTGAAGGTGGTGCTGACCATCAGGAAGATCAGGATCACCAGCAGCACGTCGATGAAGGCGATCAGGTTCACCTCCGGTCGATCGCGTTCGCGCCCCTTGCGGAAATCCATGTCAGTCGCGCACGCCGTTGAGGGCATCGACGAAATGCACCGCCTGCTGCTCCATGTCGACCACGAAGTCATCGACCTTCGCATGGAAGTGGCGATGGAACACCAGCGAGGGCATCGCAACGGCAAGCCCGAATGCGGTGTTGTAGAGCGCGACCGAAATGCCGTGCGCAATGCGCATCGGATCGCCGCCGCCCGCATCCTGCGCGCCGAACAGCTCGATCATGCCGATCACGGTGCCGAACAAGCCCAGCAGCGGCGCCAGTGTCGCAATCGTGCCCAGGGTCGTCAGGTAGCGGCCGAGCTGGTGCGCGACGGCGCGGCCGGCTTCTTCGATCGCCTGCCGCATCACCTCGCGCGGCGCGCCCACATTGCGCAGGCCGGCGGCCAGCACGCGACCCAGCGGCGAGTTCTGTTCCAGTTGGCGCAGCACCTCGCCATCAGCGGTTCCGCTGCGCGCGACACCGATCGCTTCGGACAACAAGGTGGGCGGCAGGATGCGTGCGGGGCGCAGGTACAATGCGCGCTCGACAATGACCGTCAGCGCGATGATGGATGCGGCGAGCAGGAACCAGATGGGCCAGCCGGCAGCCTGGATGATGGCGAACAAGAGGCAATCCCCGGGTGTGTGGAATCAACGGTTGCAGACTGTATCTGCTTCACTGCCCCCGGGCAAGGAATCTGCGGCGCGCCGCCGCAGACAGTCCGGCCTGCGCGGCAAGGCGGCGCAACGATGCAGGCGCTGTTTTGTCAGAGGCGCTAACACGGACGCAGGGGAATGGCCGGCCAAGCCTGCACTCGCTTGAGCCCCCGCAAAACCAAGCCTGCGGTCGATGTCAGGTCAAACCGGCCGTTGTTCACATCTGATGTGGATAACTTTGTGGGCAACCCCCAGTACCCGATGCAAAGTCCTTGATTCATAAGCACTTTTCTGAGTTGCCTCAGAATCAGGCAAGCAAGGTTTTTCCTTTAATAATCAATGGCTTATCTCAATTTCTCTCATTGCCTGGCCGGAAGAACAGCGGATTGCGCTGTTTCCCCCCTTGCAGGCAATAATGTGGAAAGACAGCACTGTCCTGCCCGCCGCCATGGAATTTGACTTGCCCGATCCCCTGCCAAGACCGGCCGCCACCCGCCCCGAGATACTCACCGTTTCTCAACTGAACCAAGCGGTGGCGCGCCTGCTGGAGCGCAGCTTCCCGCTGGCGTGGATTTCGGGCGAGATTTCCAACTTCACCCGCGCCGCGTCCGGCCACTGGTATTTCACGCTCAAGGATGCCGGGGCCCAGGTGCGTGCCGTGATGTTCCGGGGCCGCGCGCAGTACGTGGACTTCGCGCCGCGCGAGGGCGACAAGATCGAGGTGCGCGCCACCGTCAGCCTGTATGCGCCGCGCGGCGATTTCCAGCTCAATGTCGAGAGCATGCGCCGGGCCGGGGTCGGCAATTTGTACGAAGCCTTCCTGCAACTGAAGGCCAAGCTGGCGGCCGAAGGCCTGTTCGAGCAGGCGCGCAAGCGGCCCCTGCCCGCCTTCCCGCGCACGGTCGGCATCGTCACCAGCCCGCAGGCGGCGGCGCTGCGCGACATGATCACCGCATTCCGCCGGCGCGCGCCGCACGTGCAACTGGTGCTGTATCCGACGCTGGTGCAAGGCGACGGCGCCGCCGCGCAAATCGCACAGGCCATCGCCACCGCGTCGACGCGCGCCGAGTGCGAGCTGATGATCGTCGGCCGTGGCGGCGGCAGCCTTGAGGACCTGTGGTGCTTCAATGATGAGCGGGTCGCGCGCGCGATCGCGGCCTGTTCGATGCCGGTGATCTCGGGCGTGGGTCATGAAACCGATGTCACGATCGCCGATTTCGTGGCCGACCTGCGCGCGCCGACGCCGACCGCTGCCGCCGAACTGGCGGCCACGCCGCGCGCGGACTGGCTGGCTGAACTGGGCCAGCATGCGGACGCGCTCGATGCGGCGATGCGCCGGCATCTGGATGAACGCACGCAGACGCTGGACTGGCTTGCTCGCCGCTTGCAAGGACCGGAAGCAGCGATCCGCCAGCACCGATTGAAGCTCGATGCGCTGCGCGCACGGCTGCAGCACGCCACCGAGACGCCAATCGCCGAAGCACGCCATGCCCTCGCGCAGGCGGCAAGCCGCCTGCAGCATGCGCTGCCCGACACCCGGCTGATGCGCACCCGGCTTGACGCGCGTCGCGAGCGACTGGCCGCCGGCTTCCAGGCCTGCCGCGTGGCTGCCGACCACCGGCTGTCGGCGCTGCAAGCGCAGCTGGAACTGCTGGCGCCGCAGCGCACGCTGGAGCGCGGCTATGCCATCGTGCAGGATGAACAGGGACGGGTGCTGCGCGACGCCGCGCAACTGAAGGCGCCGCAGACGCTGAACCTGAAGCTGGCATCGGGCAGCGCAAACATCGATATCGCCAGGGTCACACCGGATCAGGACTGAGGCGGCACTGCGTCGGGAACGCGTTGCAGATTGGCCGGGACCAGGCCAGGACTGAGCGCTCGCCGCCCGGCGGCAGACAGGCCTGCGGCCGGCCTTGCCATCGCCTTCGCAACAGCTGCCAGGGCGCACAACGGCAATGGCTGGTTAGGCTATACTTCCGCGGGATTTACAAAGGAGCAAGGCCACGAGTCTGCCTCCATCAACTATAAATAATCATCGTTCTGAATCTTCTGGAGGATTTATGGCAGCTATTCTGCAATCCCTGGGCCGCACCGTCATCGCCGGCCTCGTCATCCTGATCCTGCTGGTGCTGATCGCCAGCAGCGTGTCGGGCGTTGGTCCGGCCATGGGCCATGCATGGGGCGCGTTCTTCATGCGCTGGCTGCACGTGCTGTCGGGCGTGATGTGGATCGGCCTGCTGTGGTATTTCAACTTCGTGCAGATCCCGTCGATGCCGAAGATCCCGGATGAGCAAAAGCCGGCGATCGGCAAAGTCATCGCCCCGACCGCACTGTTCTGGTTCCGTTACGCTGCGCTGTCGACCGTGGTCACCGGCGTGCTGCTGGCCTGGATGAACGGCTACCTGGCTGCCGCCCTCGGCCTGCAGGTTCCGTTCCACGCGATCGGCATCGGCATGTGGCTGGCGCTGGTGATGGCCTTCAACGTCTGGTTCATCATCTGGCCGAACCAGAAAAAGGCCCTCGGCATCGTCACCGTCGAAGCCGACGAAAAAGCCAAGGCAGCCCGCATGGCCATGCTGACCTCGCGCTTCAACACCATGCTGTCGATCCCGATGCTGTACATGATGGTCGCGCAGCAGAACGCCGGCCTGTAATCAGCACCGCGTCAAACAAAAATCCCGCGCCTCGGCGCGGGATTTTTTTCGCCTGCAGGATGGCGGCGGCTTACAGTGCATTGACCGGAATGCGCAGATAGCTGATGCCGTTCTCGTCCTTCGGCGGCATTTCGCCGGCGCGTATGTTGACCTGCACCGACGGCAGGATCAGCACCGGCATCTCCAGTGTCGCATCGCGTTTGGTGCGCATGTCGACGAACTGCGATTCCGGGATGCTGTCGTTGATGTGGATGTTCTTCTGCCGCTGCTCGCGCACTGTGGTCTCGAAATTCACCGGGCGGTTGTTCGGAGGGTAGTCGTGGCACATGAACAGGCGCGTGTCCTCGGGCAGGCTCAGGATCTTCTTCACGGACTTGTACAGCGTCTTTGCATCGCCACCGGGGAAGTCGCAGCGCGCAGTGCCGACATCGGGCATGAACATGGTGTCGCCGACGAACACGGCATCGCCGATCTGGTAGGCGACACAGGCCGGTGTATGGCCCGGCACATACATCGTGCGCCCCGTCAGCGCGCCGATCGAAAAGGTTTCCTCATCCTTCAGCAGGTGATCGAACTGTGCGCCATCGGTGGTGAAGCCGTTCTCGAGATTGAAGATGCCCTTGAAGACCTTCTGCACCGTCGTGATGTGGTTGCCGATCGCGGTGCGGCCGCCAAGCTTGAGCTTCAGGTAAGGCGCAGCGGTGATGTGGTCGGCATGCGCATGGGTCTCGAGTATCCACTCGACCTTCAACTGCTTCTGCTGCACGAACTCGATCACCTTGTCGGCCGATTGGGTGCTGGTGCGGCCCGACTTCGGGTCGTAATCGAGCACCGAATCGATGATGGCGCACGGGCTGCCTTCTTTTTCATAGACGACGTAAGTCACCGTCCACGTGGTGGGGTCGAAAAAGCCCTGGACTTGGGGCTTCACGGCAGAAGCAGACATGGGAGCTCTCCTCAGGAAGCGATATTGACCGATAGTTTATGTAATTATATAATATAACTTCATTAATTCAAAAACAAGACCCAATCCACGATTGCCAGCTTCCCACAGGCCGGCGACCTTTCGGAGGACTTCGATGGCTGTCTCAGCTACCAGTCACAGCGACACATTCAGCACTGCCCCGCAAATCAGTCCGCAAGATCTCGCGCAAATTGCCGCGATGGGTTTCAAAACCGTGATCAACAACCGTCCCGACGCCGAAGGCGGCGCGGAACAGCCGACCAGCGCGCAAATCCAGGCAGCGGCAGCGCAAGCCGGGCTCGTCTATGCGCACTTGCCCGTGATCAGCGGCCAGATCACCGAAGCGCAGGCCCGCCAATTCGCCGAGCTGCTGGCCACGTGCCCGAAGCCCGTGCTTGCCTTCTGCCGCAGCGGCGCACGCTCGCAGAACCTGTACCGCCTCGCCATCGGCCAAGCTTCAATACCTGCAGCGGCATCGACCGGCGCAGCATCGGCCTGCAACTGGGGCGACAGCCACGACATCCTGATCATCGGCGGCGGTGCTGCGGGCATCTCGCTGGCCGCGAGCCTGCTCAAGCGCCAGCCCAACCTGCAGATCTCCATCGTCGAACCGCGCGACAAGCACTACTACCAGCCCGCGTGGACCCTGGTCGGCGCCGGCGTCTTTGACCCCGGGGCCAGCGAACGCGACATGGCCTCGGTGATGCCCAAGGGCGTCACCTGGATCCGCGCGGCCGCGACCGGCTTCGATCCGGAACAGCGCAAGGTGATGCTCGATACCGGCAAGTCGATCAGCTACCAGAACCTGGTGGTGGCGCCCGGCCTGCAGCTGAACTGGCATGCGATTCCCGGCTTGCCGGAAGCGCTGGGCAAGCATGGCGTGACCTCGAATTACCGCTTCGACCTCGCGCCTTACACCTGGTCGCTGGTGCAGGCAATGAAGAAAGGCCGCGCGATCTTCACGCAGCCGCCGATGCCGATCAAATGCGCGGGTGCGCCGCAAAAGGCCATGTACCTGTCCTGCCATGAATGGGAGCAGCGCGGGGTGCTGAGGGACATCGACGTTGAATTCCACAATGCCGGCGCAGTGCTGTTCGGCGTGTCGACCTTCGTGCCGCCCTTGATGGAATACGTGAAGCGTTACAACGCCCACCTGAACTTCAACTCGACGCTGGTGGCTGTCGATGGCGACGGCAAGACCGCATGGTTCGAGGATAAGGATGCCGACGGCAACCTGCAGCGCGTCGAAAAGCGATTCGACTTCCTGCACGTGGTACCGCCGCAAAGCGCGCCAGACTTCGTGCGCGAGAGCGTGCTGGCCAATGCCGAAGGCTGGGTCGATGTCGACCAGACTACGCTGCAGCATCTGCGCTATCCGGAAATTTTCAGCCTTGGCGACGCCTGCTCTTCGCCGAATGCGAAAACGGCTGCCGCGGCGCGCAAGCAAGTTGTCGTCGTCGCCGAGAACCTGCTGGCCGCGCGCAGTGGCGAACCCTTGCCGACCCGCTATGACGGCTACGGCTCCTGCCCGCTGACGGTCGAGAAAGGCAAGATCGTACTGGCCGAGTTCGGCTTCGGCGGCAAGCTGCTGCCGACCTTCCCGCTCGACCCGACGGTGCCGCGTCGTTCCGCATGGATCCTGAAGAAGGACATCCTGCCGGCCGTCTACTGGGACGTGATGCTCAAGGGCCGCGAGTGGCTCGCGCGTCCGGTACCGGGCTGACAGGATCACGACGAAGGCTGATCTCGAAGGCTGATCTCGAAGGCTAATCTCGAAGACTTACCCCAAAGGCTCACTGCAAAGGCCCATCACGATGCGCAAGCTGCTGCCCTCCTGGTTCACCGGCTACCAGCGTTCCTGGCTGGCCGGCGACCTCACCGCCGGCATGGTGGTCACGGTGATGCTGATCCCGCAGAGCCTTGCGTATGCGATGCTCGCGGGACTGCCGCCGCAAGTCGGCCTGTATGCCAGCGTGCTGCCGCTGTTGGCGTATGCGCTGTTCGGCAGCAGCAGGGCACTGGCCGTCGGTCCGGTGGCGGTCGCATCGCTGATGACGGCCAGCGCGCTGTCGCCGCTGGCTGCGCAAGGCTCGCCGGAATACCTGACGATGGCGATCCTGCTCGCGCTGCTGTCCGGCCTGATGCTGTTCGCCGCCGGCTTGCTGCGCATGGGCTTTCTCGCGCATTTCCTCAGCCACCCGGTGATCAGCGGCTTCATCTCCGGTTCGGCCGTGCTGATCACGGTGGGGCAATTGAAGTACCTGCTCGGCATGCCGCTGCCCTCGGGCAGCCTGCTGAAGACCTTGTCGGCATTGCCTCAGCATCTGCCGCAGATGAAGAAGGCCACCGCAGCGATCGGCCTGTCAGCCCTGGTCTTCCTGCTGTTTGCGCGCCTCTGGCTCGGCAAGCTGCTCAAGCATATCGGCGTGCCCGCGAAGGTGGCAGAGCTGCTGACAAAGCTGGCGCCGATGGCGGTCGTGATCGCATCGACTGCCATCGTCGCCCGTTACGGTCTCGATCAGTCGGCGGCGGTATCCATCGTCGGCGACGTTCCCGCCGGACTGCCGGCGCTGGCCCTGCCATCGGTCGACTGGCCGGCAATGACGGCGCTGCTGTTGCCGGCTGCGCTGATCTCGCTGGTCGGCTTTGTCGAAAGCGTGTCGGTAGCGCAGTCGCTGGCGTTCAAGCGCGGGCAGCGTATCTCGCCGAACCGCGAATTGCTGGGCATAGGCGCCGCCAATATTGCCAGCGCCCTGTCCGGCGGCTATCCGGTGACGGGGGGCTTCGCGCGCTCGGTGGTGAATTTCTCGGCAGGCGCGCAGACACCGGCTGCCGGCGTCATCTCAGCGGTGCTGATGGCCATCGTGATCGCCGGCTTCACCGGCGGCTTCCATTACCTGCCGCATGCGGTACTGGCGGCGACCATCATCGTCGCCGTTACCGCACTGATCGATGTCGACACCCTGGTCGAGGCCTGGAAATACGACAAGGCCGATGCGATCGCGCTGCTGCTGACCTTCTTTGGCGTCATCTTTCTCGGCGTCGAGCAAGGTATCCTGCTTGGCGTGGTGCTGTCGCTGGCGGTGCTGGTCTGGCGCAGCAGCCATCCGCACATGGCCGTGGTCGGTCGCGTGCCCGGCACTGAACACTTCCGCAACATTGATCGCCATCAGGTCGAAACGCTGCCGGGCCTGGTGGCGCTGCGGATCGACGAGAGCCTGTACTTTGCCAATGCGCAGGCGCTTGAATCGCGCATCGAGGCGCTGGTCCAGACGCATCCGGGCACTCGCTGTATACTGCTGATCCTGTCGGCAGTAAACCAGCTCGATAGCACTGCGCTGGGCATACTGACCGAGCTCGAAAAGAGTCTTGCGTCGCGCAACATCAGCCTGCAATTTTCCGAAGTCAAGGGACCCGTCCTTGACCGCCTGCGTCCCACACCACTGGGAGAACGCATGAAAGATCGGATCTACCTCAGTACGCACCAGGCCTTTATGGCTCATACCGACAGCGCCGTGTCCGCCTGAAATCCTTTGTTCAGGCGAACGCTGTCGCAAACGTTCGACCCTGAAAGACTGATTCCATGGCATTCGATGCACTTTGGCTGGCCCGTCTGCAATTCGCATTCACGGTCAGCTTCCATATCATTTTTCCCGCGTTCTCGATCGGGCTCGCGAGTTATCTCGCGGTGCTCAACGGTCTGTCATTGCTGACCAGCCGCGCGGTCTTCCAGAACCTGTTCGACTACTGGAAGAAGATCTTCGCCGTCGCCTTCGGCATGGGCGTGGTGTCCGGCATCGTGATGAGCTATCAGTTCGGCACCAACTGGTCGGTGTTCTCCGACAAGGTCGGCCCGGTGCTGGGCCCGATGATGGGCTATGAAGTGTTGTCGGCCTTCTTCCTCGAAGCCGGCTTTCTCGGCGTGATGCTGTTCGGCCGCGAGCGCGTCGGCCCCAAGCTGCACTTCTTCGCGACCGCGATGGTGGCGCTCGGCACCTTCATGTCGGCGTTCTGGATCCTGTCGGTCAACAGCTGGATGCAGACCCCGGCCGGCTACGGCACCAACGAGGCGGGCCAGTTCATCGTCACCGACTGGATGGCCGTGATCTTCAATCCGTCCTTCCCGTACCGGCTGGTGCACATGCTGCTGGCAGCCTACCTGACGACGGCCTTCGTGGTGGGCGCCGTCGGCGGACTGCACCTGCTGAAGTCGCGCAAGAGCGGCGCGCCGAATGAAGGCGCGCGCACCATGTTCTCGATGGCGATGTGGATGATCGTCTGCACTGCACCACTGCAGATTGCCGCCGGCGACTTTCATGGCCTGAACACGCTGGAACACCAGCCGGCGAAGATCGCCGCGATGGAGGGCCACTTCGAATCGCATGCGGGCGCACCGCTGATCCTGTTCGGCTTGCCGAACGCCGATGAAGAGCGGGTGGACGCGAAGGTCGCGATCCCGAAACTTGGCAGCCTCATCCTGAAGCACGACCCGGAAGGCGTCGTCAAAGGACTCAAGGAATGGGCGCCGGAGGACCGCCCGCCGGTCACCGTGCTGTTCTGGAGCTTCCGTGTGATGGTGGGCATCGGCATGGCGATGCTCGGCATCGGTCTGTGGAGCCTGTGGCAGCGTGCGCGCCGCCGGCTGTATGACGCAAGCTGGCTGCATCGTGCGGCGGTGCTGATGGGCCCGAGCGGCTTCGTTGCCGTGATCGCCGGCTGGATCACGACCGAAGTCGGCCGCCAGCCGTTCACGGTCTACGGCCTGCTGCGCACCGCGCAATCGGTGTCGGCGATCGATTCGCCGGCTGTCGGCGCATCGCTGCTGGCCTTCATCGTCGTTTACTTCTCGCTGTTCGGCATCGGCACCTATTACATCCTGCGCCTGATGTCGCGCGCGCCGTCCGAGCACGAGCCCGGCCTGCCGGCGAAGGAACCGATCCGTGCGGCGGGCATCATGCCATCGCCGGTGATTGCGTCGGCCGAAGGGAGGAACTGACCATGACTGTCGACCTGCCACTGATCTGGGCCGGCCTGATCGCGTTTGCGGTGCTGGCCTATGTGATCCTCGATGGTTTCGACCTCGGGGTCGGCATCCTCTTCCTGTTCGTCAAGGGCGAGCATAACCGTGACCAGATGATGAACTCGGTCGCCCCGGTCTGGGACGGCAACGAGACCTGGCTGGTGCTGGGCGGCGGCGGCCTGTTCGCGGTGTTCCCGCTCGCGTATGCGGTCATCATGCCGGCGCTGTATGCGCCGATCATCGCGATGCTGCTGGCGCTGGTGTTCCGTGGCGTGGCGTTCGAATTCCGCTGGAAGACCGAGCGCAAATACCTGTGGGACTGGGCATTCACGGTCGGCTCGACCGCCGCAGCCTTCTTCCAGGGCATTGCGCTGGGCGCCTTCGTGCAGGGCATTCCGGTGGCCGGCCGCGCGTACAGCGGCGGCTGGTGGGACTGGCTGACGCCGTTCTCGCTGACCACCGGCGCGGCGCTCGTGATCGGCTATGCGCTGCTGGGCGCAACCTGGCTGATCTGGAAGACCGATGGCGAAGTACAGGACCGCTCGGTGAAGTTCGCGTGGATTGCCGGCGTGCTGACGCTGGCCCTGATCGGCATCGTCAGCCTGTGGACGCCGTTCCTGAACGAACAGTTCATGGAACGCTGGTTCGCATGGCCGCAGGCGCTGTATGTGATGCCGGTGCCGGCGATGGTGCTGGCCTGTGCGATTGCGCTCTACATCGGCTTGCGCCAGCGGCTTGAACTGATGCCCTTCATCGCCTCGCTGGGCCTGTTCGTGCTGTCCTTCATCGGCCTGTGCATCAGCTTCTATCCGCACATCGTGCCGTCGTCGGTGACGATCTGGGAAGCAGCAGCGCCGGAGAACAGCCTGCGCTTCCTGATCGTCGGCGCGTCGGTGCTGCTGCCCATCATCCTCGCCTACACCTTCTATTCGTACTGGGTGTTCCGCGGCAAGGTGAACGTGGGCGGCGGATACCATTGACATCGACTGCCATGAAAGACCTCGCCAGAAAACTCGGCTGGTTCGTGCTGATCTGGGCGCTGTCGGTGGCAGCGCTCGGCGTGGTCGCGATGCTGATACGCTGGCTGATACGTTGACGCACCGGCTCAACCCACAATAAAAAACCGGCCGAGGCCGGTTTTTTTATTACTGCGATCGACGCGATCAGAAGAAAGCCTGTATGCCGGTCTGCGCACGTCCAAGAATGAGCGCATGGACATCCGCCGTGCCCTCGTAGGTATTCACCACTTCGAGGTTCACCACATGACGGATCACGCCGAATTCGTCGCTGATCCCATTCCCGCCCAACATGTCACGCGCGGTGCGCGCAATATCCAGCGCCTTGCCGGCCGAATTGCGCTTCATGATCGACGTGATCTCGACCGCGGCCGTGCCTTCATCCTTCATGCGGCCCAGTCGCAGGCAGCCCTGCAGCGCCAGCGCGATCTCGGTCTGCATGTCGGCCAGCTTTTTTTGCACCAGCTGGGTCGCGGCCAGCGGGCGACCGAACTGCTTGCGGTCCAGCACGTACTGGCGCGCGGTATGCCAGCAGAATTCAGCCGCACCCATTGCGCCCCAGGCGATGCCGTAGCGCGCCGAGTTCAGGCAGGTGAACGGACCCTTCAAACCCTTCACGTTCGGCAAGCGATTTTCTTCCGGCACGAACACGCGGTCCATCACCACTTCGCCGGTCACGGAGACGCGCATGCCGACCTTGCCCTGTATCTTCGGAGCCGACAGGCCCTTCATGCCCTTTTCGAGGATGAAGCCGCGGATATCGCCTTCGTCATCCTTGGCCCAGATCACGAATACGTCCGCCAGCGGGCTGTTGGTGATCCACATCTTCGCGCCCGTCAGCTCGTAGCCGCCGGCGACTTTCTTCGCGCGCGTCTCCATGCTGCCCGGGTCGGAACCATGATTGGGCTCGGTCAGGCCGAAGCAGCCGATCAGCTCGCCTCTGGCCAGCCCCGGCAGGTATTTCTGTTTCTGTTCCTCGCTGCCGAATTCAAAGATCGGCACCATCACCAGCGAGCTCTGCACGCTCATCACCGAGCGGAAGCCGGAGTCGACGCGTTCGATCTCGCGCGCGATCAGGCCGTAGCTGACATAGTTCAGGCCGGCGCCGCCGTACTGCGTCGGTATCGTCGGCCCGAACAGGCCCAGTTCGCCCATTTCGCGGAACAGGCCAACATCGAACTTTTCGTGCCGGAAGGATTCCAGCACACGCGGCATCAGTTTTTCCTGCGAATACGCATGCGCTGCATCGCGCACCATGCGCTCGTCGGCGGTCAGCTGCTGTTCGAGCAGCAGCGGGTCTTCCCAGTGGAATTGCGGATTGGCCATGATGTCGGGGTCGGTTGAACGATGGGGTTGGACGTTAGTCTGGAACGATGATCCTGACCGATGAAACCGGACGGCAGGCTTGCCCGGGACGCCCGGGCAAGCGCGTGAAGTTTAGCGGATGCGTGCCGCCAGCTCGCCGATGATGCCGCGCCGGAAGGACAGCACGCAGATCACGAAGATCAGGCCGGTCACCATGGTCACCGATTCGCCAATGGTATTGAACCATTCCACCGACGTGATCGTGGCCAGCCAGCTGCCGAAGTCGCCGAGCTTGTTCTCCAGCGCGATGATGATGATCGCGCCGATCACGGGTCCGAACAGCGTGCCCATGCCGCCCACGAGGGTCATCAGCACCACCAGGCCCGACATCGACCAGTGCACATCGGTCAGCGTGCCGAAGCCCAGCACCACGGCCTTGGTCGAACCGGCGAGGCCGGCCAGCGCCGCCGACAGCACGAAGGCCATCAGCTTGTAGCGGTCGGCGTCATAGCCGAGCGAGGTCGCGCGCGGCTCGTTCTCGCGCACGGCCTTCAGCACCTGCCCGAACGGCGAGTGAACGATGCGCACAATCAGCAGGAAGGCCGCGACCACGATGGCCAGCACCACGTAGTACATGGTCAGGTCATTCTGCAGGTCGATCAGGCCCAGCAGCTTGCCGCGCGGGATGGATTGCAGGCCGTCCTCGCCGCCGGTGAAGGGCGCCTGCAGGAACACGAAGAACAGCATCTGCGCGAGCGCCAGCGTGATCATCGTGAAGTAGATACCCTGGCGGCGGATCGCGAGGCCGCCCATCACGAAGCCGAGCGCTGCCGCGAAGGCGGTACCGATCAGGATGCCCAGTTCGAACGGCACGCCCCATACCTTGAGCACGTGGCCGGCAATATAGGACGCGCCGCCGAAGAAGGCGGCGTGTCCGAAGGACAGCAGGCCGGTAAAGCCGATCAGCAGGTTGAATGCGCACGCGAACAACGCGAAACACATCATCTTCATCAACAGCACCGGATACAGCTGGAAAGGCGCGACCAGCGCAAACAGCAGCACTGCCGCATAACCCAGTTTCTTCAGCATTGCCCTACTCCTGTTTCATTTCTCGCGGCCGAACAAGCCGGCCGGACGGATCAGCAGCACGATGGCCATGATGATGAACACCACGGTGGCCGACAGCTCCGGATAGAACACCTTGGTCAGCCCCTCGATCACACCAAGAGCGAGGCCGGTGACGATGGAGCCCAGGATGGAACCCATGCCGCCGATCACGACCACCGCGAAGATGGTGACGATCAGGTTCGAGCCCATCAGCGGCGATACCTGCAGCACGGGGGCGGCCAGCACGCCGGCAAAACCGGCCAGCGCGACGCCGAAGCCATAGGTCAGCGTGACCATCAGCGGCACATTGATGCCGAAGGCTTCCACCATCTTCGGGTTCTCGGTGCCGGCGCGCAGGTAGGCGCCCAGGCGTGTCTTCTCGATCACGAACCAGGTCGCCAGGCACACGGCCAGCGAGGCCACCACCACCCAGGCGCGGTAGTTAGGCAGCATCATGAAGCCGAGGTCGGTGGCGCCGGCCAGTTGCTCCGGCACCGAATACGGCTGGCCGGACACGCCATAGAAGGAGCGGAACACGCCTTCGAGCATCAGCGTGATGCCGAAGGTCAGCAGCAGGCCGTACAAGTGATCGAGCTGGTACAGCCAGCGCAGCATGGTCTTTTCGATCACGATGCCGAACACGGCCACGAGCAGCGGCGCTGCCACCAGCATCACCCAGTAGTTGATGCCGAAGTAGTTCAGCCCCATCCAGGCGAGGAAGGCGCCCATCATGTACAGCGCGCCATGCGCGAAGTTGATCACGTTGAGCAGGCCGAAGATCACGGCCAGCCCCAGCGACAGCATCGCGTAGAACGAGCCATTGACCAGCCCCAGCAGCAACTGGCCCAGCAACGCAGCGAGCGGAATGCCAAAGATCTCCATGTCAGACCCCCAGCAATTCGTTGAGCGTGCCGGACTTCGCTTCCAGCTCGGCGGCGTTGAAGGCCTCGACGATCTGGCCGTGTTCCATCACATAGAAGCGATCCGCCAGCGGCGCGGCGAATCGGAAGTTCTGCTCCACCATCACAATCGTGTAGCCCTTTGCCTTCAGCGCCAGGATCATGCGCGCGAGCGCCTGCACGATCACGGGTGCCAGTCCTTCGGAAATCTCGTCGAGCAGCAGCAGCTTGGCGCCGGTGCGCAGGATGCGTGCGACGGCCAGCATCTGCTGCTCGCCGCCGGACAGGCGCGTGCCCTGGCTGTGGCGACGCTCTTCAAGATTGGGAAACATCTGGTAGATCTCGGCCACCGACATGCCGCCTTCTTTCAGCATCGGCGGCAGCATCAGGTTCTCTTCGGCCGACAGCGATGAGAAGATCGCACGCTCTTCCGGGCAGTAGCCGACGCCAAGGTGCGCGATGCGGTGTGTCGGCAGCTGTATCGCTTCGACGCCGTTGATCTTCACCGAACCGGTACGATGCCCGGTCAGGCCCATGATCGCGCGCAGCGTGGTGGTGCGGCCAGCGCCATTGCGGCCCAGCAGCGTCACCACTTCGCCCTGCTCGACCGACAGGTTCACGTCGTGCAGGATGTGCGATTCGCCATACCAGGCCTGCAGCCCGGTGATTTCGAGTGCCTTGGTCATCAGTGCGCTCCCTCGAGCGCGGCGCTGCTGCCCATGTAGGCCTCGAGCACTTGCGGGTTCTTCGATACGGTCGCGTAATCGCCTTCGGCGAGGATGGCGCCGCGCTGCAAGACCGAGATGCGGTCGCAGATGCCGGACACGACATTCATGTTGTGCTCGACCATCAGGATGGTGCGGCCGGCCGATACCTTCTTGATCAGGTCCGTCACGCGCTGCACGTCTTCATGGCCCATGCCCTGCGTCGGTTCGTCGAGCAGCATCAGTTCAGGATCCATCGCCAGCGTGGTCGCGATCTCCAGCGCGCGCTTGCGGCCATACGGCAGGTCGACGGTGATGCTGTCGGCAAAACCGGACAGGCCGACTTCATCGAGCAGGGCCAGCGCGCGCTCGTTGAGCACGTCGAGCGAGGCTTCGCTCTTCCAGAAATGGAAAGAGGTGCCCAGCTTGCGCTGCAGGCCGATGCGCACGTTCTCCAACACCGACAGGTGCGGGAACACAGCCGAGATCTGGAACGAACGGATGATGCCCATGCGCGCCACTTGCGCCGGCTTTTCCATCGTGATGTCGCGGCCGTTGAACAGGATCTGCCCCGAACTCGGTGCAAGGAACTTGGTCAACAGGTTGAAGCAGGTTGTCTTGCCGGCGCCGTTGGGGCCGATCAGTGCGTGGATATGTCCGCGCTGTACCTGCAGGTTCACCTGGTTGACGGCGACGAAGCCTTTGAATTCGCGCGTGAGGTTTCTGGTTTCCAGAATGATGTCCGACATGAAGGCTCCTGCTCAGGACCTGCGGACGGCCGGAACGGCCAGGGTGGGTACAGCCATGCTGAAAGATCTCCGTTAGTTTTTTATTGTTTTGCCAATTAGGCACCGGCCGGTCTGTTGCCGCCTGGTCCGAAAGCCTGACAACTTATTCTATTTCCAAGAAAAAACAAAATGAATAATTTGATCTTTCTCCGATCTCGGCAGTACTGCGGAGCAACATTTCTCGTGCGAACTGATGCGATTCCCAGCCAGCGACCATCGTCGCGTCTGCCCCCGGGCGCCCGACGCCATCTTAGACATCACGGAGGCTGACGAAGTTTGCGTTTGGCAAAGTGCCTGACCGAGGGCGTTGAAGACGCTCTAAGTTACCGGTGGTCACTAGTTCATTGATACACCACAAGAGCGAGTTCGGTGATCGTAATAAGCTGCCATTGCCCTACTGAATTCTCCTTGCATTGCTTGCTGACATTCCCTGGCACCGGTTGACACCGATCGGCTCCGTCGACGATGGAAACCAATGCGACCGCAAAGACATCAGCCCTGAATAGCTTGATGAAATTTTTGATCCCTCAGTCTGCGTTCGAGAGACGACTGTTCGCCAGTTTCACTGCCGGTGCAACAGCCTTGCTGATGTTGGCCGGACTGACCTGGTATTTTTCACTGATGGGCATCGATGCGACACGCTTCGTGATTCATTCGCACGAAGTCATTGCGAGCATCGGCCGCGTCGAGCAATACGTCTACCAGGCCGAATCGGAGCAACGTGGCTTTCTGATCACAGGTGACCGCGCCTACCTGTCGGGCTACCGGCACTCGCTGAACTCGCTGGCCGAGGAGCAGGCGGTGCTGGCCAATCTCGTGTCCGACAACCCGTCGCAATCCGCGCGCGTGCGCCACCTCAAGATCATCATCGCTTCGCGCATCGACTGGCTGGAGCGTAACATCGAACTGAAGTCTTCCCCGCAGCCGCGTCCCGCCGCCATCGATGTCTCTGCCGGCACGGGCCTCGATCGCCAGATCGATGCGCTGGCGACCGATGTCTTCAATGAAGAGCAGTGGCTCCTGAAGCAAAGGCAACAACTCGAGTCCGATCGTGCGCAGATGAGTGCCATCGGCTTCTTTGCGCTGCTGTTTCTGGTACTGCTGGCGGTGCCTTTCCTGTACAAGCGCATGCGCGACGCCTTCAGCGACAAGCAGAAGGTGTCCGAAGAAGCGCGTCGCCTGGTGGATGTGATCGACGGCACGCCCGACCTGATTGCGATGAGTACACCGGAGGGGCACGTCGCTTACGTGAACCGCGCCATGCGCGATCTGCTCGGCATCGGTGACATGCCGGCGGCCGAATTGATGCGCGAACGCGTCTACAGCCCGGCCTCGCTGGACCTGGTGCGGCGCGTCGGCATTCCGCACGCGCTGGCCCATGGCACCTGGTCCGGCGAAACCACCTGGCTGAAGGCCGACGGCAAGGAAGTGCCGGTATCGCAAGTGCTGATCGCGCACCGGCAGTCGGATGGCAGCCTCACCTTGTCGACGATTGCCCGCGACATCACCGAGGCCAAGGAAAACGAGCGTCTGCTGGAAGAAAAGAACCGGCAGATCGAACAGGCTTCGCGCATGAAGACCGAATTCATGGCCACCATGTCGCATGAATTGCGCACGCCGCTCAATGCCATCATCGGCTTTTCCAGCGTGATCCGCGACGGACTGGCCGGACCGGTCGATGCGACCGTCACGGAATATGCAGACGACATCCTCAACAGCGGCCGTCACCTGCTGGAGCTGATCAACGACATCCTCGACCTGTCGACCATCGAGTCGGGCAACATGCGGCTCGAACCCGGCATGGTCGATGGCCATGAACTCGCCGCCAGCGGCATGGCCATCATGCGCGAACAGGCGACGTCGCGCGGCATACAACTGGTGCTGACGATCTCGCCCGAGCTCAAGGGCATGTGGCTGGACCCGCGCAAGACGCGACAAATCATTTTCAACCTGCTGTCGAATGCGGTGAAATTCACGCCCGATCACGGTCAGGTCAAGCTGGGCATGCGGCTGGTGCCGCGCAGCCTGGTGGAATCGCAGCAGGACGGCCATCAGCGGCGCCTGTTCGCGCTGCCGCCGTCGTCCTTCCTGGAATTTCTCGAAATCTCGGTCAGCGACACCGGCGTCGGCATCGCGCAAGCCGACCTGTACCGGCTGTTCCAGCCTTTCATGCAGGTCGACTCCTCGCGCAGCCGCTTGTACGAAGGCACCGGCCTCGGGCTGGTGATGGTACGGCGCCTGATCGAACTGCAGTCCGGTGCCTTGCTGGTCGAAAGCGAACCCGGCAAGGGCTCGCGCTTCACCGTCTGGCTGCCGCTGCGCGACCCCGAACCCGCCGGCCAGCTGCCGATCACGCTGCCGGACCGGCTGCTGCGGCCCCTCGCTCACTGACGCGTCACGCCGGCCATGACCGCCCCGCCCTTGCCTGCCACGCCCACGCTGACTCACCTTACTTGAACCAGGACGACCCGACATGACCAGCCTCAGCACCGACATCGACCAAGACATCGCCGCCCTGCACCCCGATCAAGGCAAGCCGGTCGTGATGCTGGTGGACGACCAGCCGCGCAATTCCCGGCTGCTGCAGGCGCAATTGGGAACGGAGCATTTCGACTTCATGATCGCGCAATCCGGCGAGGAAGCCTTGAACCAGGTATGCGACCGCTTGCCCGACCTGATCATTCTCGACTACATGATGCCCGGCATGAACGGCCAGCAGGTTGCGATGGCGCTGAAGCAGGAGGCACGCACCCGCAACATCCCGGTCATCATGCTGACGGCGCTGTCCGACCAGGCGTCGCGCATGCATGCGCTGTCGGCCGGCGTCGAAGAGTTCATCAACAAGCCGGTCGACCAGGCCGAGTTGTATACGCGGGTACGCAACCTGCTGCGGCTCAAGTCTTTCCAGGACCAACTGGCGAACCACAACCGCCGCCTGTCTGACCAGGTGGCCGAGCGCACCCGCCAGCTGACCGAGGCTTACCGCGACACCATCTACACCATGGTCAAGGCCGCGGAGTACAAGGATGAAGACACAGGCTCGCATGTGCAGCGCATCAGCTTTTTCTGCCTCGAATTGTCCGAGCATCTGGGCATGGACAAGGCATTCTGCGACCAGATCTTCTATGCATCGGCGATGCACGATGTCGGCAAGATCGGCATCCCCGATGCCGTGCTGCTCAAGCCCGGGGCGTTCGACGCTGCCGAATGGTCGATGATGAAGACCCATTGCACGCTGGGCGCGAAGATCCTGCACAAGGGCAGCTCGCCCTACGTGACCATGGGCGCCGATATCGCGCTCAGCCACCATGAACGCTGGGACGGCAGTGGCTATCCCAACGGCCTGGTCGGCGAAGCGGTGCCGCTGCCGGCCCGCATCGTGATGCTGTGCGACCAGTACGACGCGCTGCGCTCGCGCCGCCCGTACAAGCCGGCCATGAGCCATGAACAGGCATCGGCCGTCATCATGGAAGGCGACGGCCGCACCGAACCCGAGCATTTCGACCCGGCCGTGTTATCAGCTTTTACACTCGTCCGGCACCGATTTGCCGAGATTTACGACGCCAATATCGATTGATGTTCATTTGGGGGGTGCAGGCCGGCCCGGGTTTGTGTATTCTCATTGCAGAGACCACAGCACACACTCGAAGCGCAGCCAACCATGCTCCCCCTGTTCGGCGACATCAGCAACATCATCAGCCTGTCCATCACGCCAGCCTTCCTGCTGCTGGGCGTGCTGATGCTGATGCGCGTGCTGAACAATCGCCTCGACCGCATTCATGACCGCCGCGAAACGCTGGAGCAGCGCCTGACAGGCGGTGCCGGCCTGCGACCCGTGCTGATGCATGAGCTGGATGTGTTGCGCCGGCGTGCGGATGTCATTCACCGCGCCGTCGGCTTCGCCGCCACCTGTCTGGTGCTCGTGTGCGCGGTGGTCGTGGCGCTGTTCGTCGACGACGCCTTCAATCTCGCGCTCGACTCCCTGATCGCGCTGCTGTTCGTCGCCGCGATGGTATTGCTGATCGCCAGCTTCTCACTGTTCCTGCACGAGATCTTCATCGCCAGCCACACGATGCCGGCGACGGCGCTGCACCCGGCGCGCCAGCCCGACGGTCGCGGCTGACATCCAGCCTGCCGGTCAGGTCGCCGGGGACTCCGGCAACCAGAAGCGACCGGCCATGTCCTCCAGTCCCACGTTCTGCAGCACCTCGGCCAGGCGGCGTGCTGCCTTCGGCTGCGGCTGGTCCTTGCGGGTCGCAATGATCAGTTCGTTCTTCATCGAATGTTCCCAGCCAACCAGCTCGGTCACGTTCACCTGGTAGCCATGCGCTTCCAGCTGCAGGCAACGCAGCACATTCGTCAGGTGGCTGCCGAACTCACGGGTATGAATGGGATGACGCCAGATCTCGGTCAGCGCATCGCGTCCCAGTGCCTTGCCTTTCAGGCGGCGCAGCGTGGCCGCCACCTCGGCCTGGCAACAGGGCACCAGCACGATGAAGCGCGCCTGCTTCTTCAGCGCAAAGCTTATCGCATCATCCGTTGCGGTGTCGCACGCATGCAAGGCGGTGACGACATCCACCTTCGCCGGCAAGGCATCGGAGACAATGGACTCGGCCACCGACAGATGATGGAAATGCATGCGCTCGAAGCCCAGGCGCTGCGCCAGCGCGCGGGTGCTGTCCACCAGCTCGGCGCGGGTCTCGATGCCGTGAATCGTCGACGCATCATGGCGCTGCTTGAAGAACAGGTCGTACAGGATGAAGCCGAGATAGGACTTGCCTGCGCCGTGGTCGACCAGGCTCAGTTCGCCGGAATCGACCTGCTTAAGCAAGGGTTCGATGAACTGGAACAAGTGATACACCTGTTTCAGCTTGCGACGGCTGTCCTGATTCATCTTGCCATCGCGCGTGAGGATGTGCAGCGCCTTCAGCAACTCGATCGACTGGCCTTCGCGGATTTCTGTTTCTGCCATGGTGGAATGTTCTCCTGCAAGGCCGACATGGTATCAGCGTCCGAAAATTCTTCACCGCCCTCGGTAGTTCTTACCCGTCCTGCCCGCGCGGCCTTGCCCCGCCTTAACCGGCGGCACGGCTGAGGCTTCCGCTTCGCCGCTGTCGCCGTCCGGGCACGGTCGCTGCTTCAGCGACGATCTCTCTATCCATCGCCATTCAAGGCAAACACAGATTGCGATCACGCAGCGAGTGACAGCAGGGAGCATCACATACATACCAGAGGATGAACATGAAAGTCTTTTCTTTGCGAACGTTCACATCGTGGGCGATAGCGCTGCTGTCACTGGCCGTGCTGGCGGGATGCGGCAGCGACAGCAATCCGATCAACCCGACGGCGGCCGGCGTCAGTCAGGTCAGCTCCGCCAACAGTACCGTACCGCGCAACGTCTACTCAGCGACGCTGACCGGCACCGAAGAGGCACCGCCCAACAACAGCACCGCCACCGGCACCGGCGTGGTGGTGGTCGATCCGAATACGCGTGCGATGAAAGCCACCATCGTATCGGCCGATATCGCGGGCACGGCGGCGCACATCCACATCGGCGCGCGCGGCGTCGCCGGCCCCGTCGTATTCCCGTTGACGCAGGTGTCGGCCGGCAGCGGCATCTGGACCACTGCGACGACGCTGACCACGGACCAGCTGACTCAGCTCCAGGCGGGCAACTACTACTTCAACGTGCACTCGGCGGCCTTCCCTGACGGCGAGATCCGCGGCCAGATCACGTCGCGCTTGCCGCAAAGCGGCGTACCGGTGAGTTCGGCCAGCACGACCACCACGTCCACCGGCGCCACCGGAGCGACGGGCACGGCAGGCGCGTCCGGCACCTCGGGTACTTCCGGCACCTCGGGTACTTCCGGCACGTCGGGCACCGGCAGCACGACGGACATGAATGCGGGCACAGCTGGGGCGACTGGCACGGCGGTCACCACTGGCACGGGAACATCGGGCACATCGGGCACATCGGGTACATCGGGTACATCGGGTACATCGGGTACCTCCGGCACTTCCGGCACAACAGGAACGACCGGCACCGCAGGCGCATCCGGTACGACAGGCAATACCGGCACCAGTAACGCGGGCGCCTATGGTGGTACCGGCACGGCAACCGGCACATCGACGCCGACCAGCGGCACGGCAAGCACTACCGGTACGCCTTCGACGACCGGCACGTCGTCCACCACCGACACGCCTACGACCGCAGGTACCAGCGCCGGCGCCAGCGCGACCGGTTCGCAAGGATCGGGCGGCGCGACCGGACAAGCAGTGGCCGCAGCCAGTCGGCCGGTGTTCTATACCAACGTGCTGACGGGTGCGCTGGTCGTTCCGGCCACGACGAGCACCGGTACCGGCACCGGCCTGTCGGTCTACCGGCCGCGTGACAAGACGCTGACCTCGGTCGTGATCACCACCGGCTTTACCAGCACCGGCGCGGCCATCCACCAGGGTGCGCCGGATGCGAATGGCCCGGTCGTGGCCAACATGCAGGAAACCAGCGCGGGTTCGGGCATCTGGGTATCGCGTGCGACGCTCAACGACACCCAGATCTCGGCCCTGAATGCCGGCAACCTGTATTACCAGGTGCTCTCGGTTGCGTTCCCGAACGGTGAGATACGCGGCCAGATCACCAAGACCGCGGGTGCGACCACGCCGGCGGGTACCGGTCCCACGACTGGCACCACGCCCGGTACGGGTACGACGACCGGCACGCCTTCGACGGGCACCACCACCGGCACCACGGGCACCACGACGGGTACCGGTACGACGACTGGCACGGGCACGCCAACCACCGGAACCACCACTGGTACGACCGGAGCTACGCCGACCACCGGAACCACCACTGGTACGACGACGGGCACTGGCACCACCACAGGTACGGGTACGACGACCGGCACGGGCACACCGACAACGGGCACAACCACCACGACGCCAACGACGGGGACTACGACCGGCACCACAGGGACTGACACGGGCACCGGCGCGACCACGGGTACCACCGGTACCACGGGCACGACCACCGGCATGCCTGCCGATACCGGCACGACAACCGGCAGCACGACCGGCACCACGACCGGAACGGGAACCACAACGGGCACAGGCACGACCACCGGAACCGGTACGACCACCGGCACAGGCACCACGACCGGAACCGGGACGACAGGAACAACAACGGGCACCACCACCGGCACGACCACCGGCACCACCGGCACCACCGGCGCGAGCGGCACCAGTGGAACCGGCGGAACGGGTACTTCAGGTACCTCCGGCACCACGGGTACCACGGGCACGCTCGGCACGCTGGACCTGGGCACCGGCGGTACTGGCACGACGACAACGACCACCACCACCACGACACCGATCACCACGGTGACCGGCGGTGGCTCCAATCAGCCATCGCTCGCTACCACGGCCATCGGCGGCTGACGAAGCATTCGTCAGCAGCAACCATGCGCCCCGGCGAAGGCCGGGGCGTTTTTTCATCTGTTTTGCAGGGGTGAATGACGCTGCTGGTACCGCTTGCCTACTGTTGCGCCGGCACCTCGGTTGTGTGCGCTGGCGGCCACGATAAGCGGTCTTGCAGGAAGCACAGCATGTCTGCCTGGTCCATCGGCATACCGAAAAGGTAGCCCTGGTAGGCATGGCAGCCATGCGACGCCAGGAAATCTCGCTGCCGTTCGTCTTCGACGCCTTCCGCGATCAGGCGCAGCTTCAGGCTCTGCGCCAGTACGACGATGGTGCGCACGATCGCCGCATCAGTCTCGATCGTCAGCAGGCTGCGGAAGAAGGAATGGTCGATCTTGATCTCGTCGAAGGGCAAGCGGCGCAAGTACGACAGCGACGAGAAGCCGGTGCCGAAATCGTCGAGGGAGAAGCTGATGCCGGCCGCCTTCAGGGTCTTCATCTTCAGGATCACCTGATCGACATCGTCGACCAGCAGGCTCTCGGTCAGCTCCAGCGTCAGTCGGCGCGGATTGATGCGATGACGCCGAACGATCTCCAGCACATGATCGACGAAGTGTTCATGCCTGAACTGGCGCACGCTGACATTGACCGACAGTGTCAGGCTCTCGCGCGCAGCATCGCCGGCCCACTCGGCCAGCTGGCGGCAAGCCGTGTCGACTGCCCACATGCCGATGGGCACGATCAGTCCGGTTTCTTCGGCCAGCTGAATGAATTCTCCCGGCGACAGCAGGCCCAGTTCCGGATGCTGCCAGCGCAGCAAGGCTTCGAATCCGAGCAGGCGGCCCTCGTCATTGACCTGCGGTTGGTAGTGCAACACGAATTGCCGGCGCCGCAGCGCCGTGCGCAGGCTGGCCTCCAGCACCGAACGGCGCGACAGCGATTCCTGCATCTCGGGCGCGAAGAAGCAGATCGCGTTACGACCGGCCGCCTTCGATTGATACATCGCCAGGTCGGCGCGCTTGAGCATGTCGCTGACGCTGTCGACTGCGGTATCGAACACATAGATGCCGATGCTGGCCGTGCTGTGATGTTCATTACCACGCAGCGCGTAGGGCTTGTCCATCGCCGCCCGTATCTTCTCCGCGACCATCTCCACGTTGCGACGGAAAACGTCGGGCGGCTCGCGCCCGCCCTTGAGCAGCACGACGAATTCGTCGCCGCCCAGGCGCGCCACCAGGTCGTTCTTGCGTACGGCCGACTGCAGCCGGTGCGCCGCCTCTTTCAGCAGCAAGTCACCCATGTCGTGGCCGTGCGTGTCATTGAGGGTCTTGAAATTGTCGAGGTCGATGAAGACCACAGCCCCGTGTTCGACACTGTGCGGGCTGGCGTCGACCAGCTTGTGCAAGCGGTCCAGCCACAGGCGACGGTTCGGCAGGCCGGTCAGCGGGTCATAGAACGCGAGGTGCTGGATCTCGGACTCGGCCTCCTTGCGCTGGCTGATGTCGAGCAGGATGCCGCGCATGGTGCCCAGCTCTCGCCCGGGTTCATCGTCGCGCGCCGCGGTGCCGATTTCCTCGACCCACAGGTAGTCGCCAAGGCTGTTCCTGAATCGGTATTCGTAGCTGTATTCGACGCCGCCGCCGATGGCCTCGTCGCGCGCATGCTGCGCGCCGGCCAGGTCCTCCGGATGCACGCACGATGCCCAGAAGCCCGGCTCGTGCCATGCCGATACCGGATAGCCGAACAGGCGCTCGACCTGCGGCGACACGAAGGTGTACTCGCCGTCGGGCAGGCTGGCTTCCCAGGACACGGCGTTGGTGCTTTCGATCAGCATCCGGTAGCGCCCCAGCAGGCGGTTGCGTCGCTCGTTCTCCTGCCGCAGCTGCTCATGCTGTTCGTTGAGGCTGTCGAGCATGTGGTTGATGGAACCGGCGAGGCTCGACACTTCATCGCTGCCGCTGATTTCGGCGCGCGCATGGCCAAAGCCCTGCCCCACCACGTCGCGCGAGAATTGTTCGAGCCGGCGCAACTCGCCCGTCAGCGACATCGCCAGCCTTTCACCCAGCAGCAGTGTTGCCAGAGCGATCAGCAGCACCAGCGCCGCGATCAGTGCAAGCTGCGCCGTATCCAGCCTCAGTTGCGGCTCGTCTGCGTCGCGGACGGTGACTTTCAGGCCCAGCTTGTCGAACGGTGCCGGCAGCTCGATGGGCGCCACCACATCCGCGGTCGCGGGGCTGTCCAGCCCGGCATCTTTGTTCCACACCAGATCGGCGGTTTTCGAGTACAGCGTCGACGCCAGCCCGAAGCGATAGACCAGCGCACCCTCAGGCCGGCCGGTGCTGGGCAGGGTAATCAGCCGGATCGCGACCAGTTCCGGGCCGTCGCGCCCTGCCTGCAGCATCGCGGCATCGGCGCCGGCGGCGAGTTGGCGCCTGACCCAATTGCGATCCTCATCGCTGAAGCTGGCGTAATCATTACTGGCGATACCTTCGCCGGCAAAGTCGGCAAACAGGATGGCGACCGGTATCGCATTCACATGGTGGATGCTGGTCAGGTAAGGATGCAGGTAGGTATCGCGACCGGTGGAATCGGTCAGCGCTGCGGCCAGCATGCTGCTGTCGGCCAGCTCGGCCATGCGCAACATGATGCCGCGCATCGTGGTGGCCGCCAGCTGCGCGCTATGCTCGGCCTCGCGCTGCGCGAGGACGCGCTCGGCCGCCCTGCTTTGCTGCGCCGCCAGCCAGACCGAAGCCAGCGCCGTCATCATCAGCACGGCCGTCGCCAGCGCCGCGCTGCCGAGCGCGAACTTTTTCGCCAGGCTGGCGCCGGCCAGTGCTACACGCATCCTGTTCAGCCAGGACGTCATCGCGGCACCATCATCCCGTCGGGACCGAAGCGCATCATCTGCAATTCGCGGCGCGTAAAGGCTTCGTGGTTCGTCGCCGTGAAGGCGGGCGCGTAGTTCTTGACCAGCCCGCGCCATGCAGGAAGACGTTCGAGCGCCGAGCGTATCTTGCTGCGATCGGTGCTGCCGGCCACGGCAATGGCCTTGCCCAGCAGGTGGACGGCATCGTACGCATGTGCGGCGCCGACCGTGGCACGAATATCTTCGAAACGGTGCACACCTTGTGCACTGGCTGCCTTCAGGAAGCGCGCGCGCATGGTCGGGTCGGCGCGCTGCGGGCTGAAAGTCTGCAGCACCGAAACATCGACGTCATGCAGCGCCGCACCGGCTTTCTCGACGAATGCGCCGCCGCTCACGCCCCAGTGCAGGATCAACGGCACGCGCTTGGACTTGGGCAGGGCAGCGACTTCGCGCACCAGCAAGGCCGCTTCGTCGTTGGCCACCACGATGATGGCCTGTGCGCCTGCATCGACCATGCCGAGGTATTTGCCGACCAGGGTGGTGTCAGCCCAGCTGAACCAGCTGCTGCGCACGATGCTCAGGCCCTTGCCCGAAGCGCTGTGTACGTGTGCGTCGGCCGCCGCCAGGTTGCTGCGTCCCCAGGCGGTATTGCTGAGCAACAGGCCCACGCGCCGCAAGCCGCGCGCAGCCGCGTGGTCGAGCATGTAGGGCATCGCGAGGCTATCGTGCAGCGATACCCTGAACACGAAGTTGGGGCGCATCTCGCTGCGCGTGATCTGGTCGGCGGAGGACCAGACGGCAATGAAGGGGATCTTGTGTTCCTGAATCACCGGCAGCTGCTCGATGATGACGGGACTGAAGCGTCCGCCCAGCACGGCAACCAGATCGGGAATGATGGCGAGTTCTTTCAGGTTCTCGACACCGCGCGCCGGCACCGAGCGATTGTCACGCGTGACCAGTTTCACCGGGCGGCCGCCGAGCACACCGCCAGCGGCATTGATCTCTTCGATCGCAGCTTCGGCTCCCATCTCGATGGCTTGCGCGGATGAACTGCGCAGTACGCCGAACTCCGCATCGATGCCGATCCATACCGGTGCTTTGGACGCTGCCTGGGTTGGCGCTGGCGTTTGTGCCCGGAGCTGCGATGGTGTCGAGACTTGTGCCTGTGCCGATGTTTGCGCTTGCGATTGCGTTGGCGTTGGCGTTGGCGTTGGCGTTGGCGATTGCGATTGCGATTGCGATTGCGATTGCGTTTGCGCCTGCGCGAAGGCTGGCAGCAGGCAGCCCAGCACGACGGCCAGCCGCGCGAGCACCGGGGCCGGCCGCAGTTTCGATGATCGGATCAACGCAGTCATGTTCCGCATTCGCAACGCAGTTCAGGCAAACAATTCTTGAATCAAGAGAATTCTTGCTGAAAGGATACATGACGGTCGGCAATTTAGAAGTCGAAAGTTCCTATGAGGAAATGGAATCGAAGAAAATATTTTTCATTAGCAGCTTATTCATTCCCTTGAAGAAATTTATTACGCATTTTTATTACTTCACGGGAACATTTCAGTGCCGACTGGCGCCCACGATGCAGCAGGGCCTGCCACGCCATTCGCATCACCGTCGCAGGCTGGCCGAGCATCGACAGCCGCGAACGGTACAGCTGCACGCGACGCAGGACGCGCAATTCTCCCAGCAGCTGGGCCTTGTAGTCATAGCGCCCCCATAGCAGGTGACAGGCCCGGCCATGATGCGAGATGCAATCGCAGATGGCCCAATAACAGGCGAGGAAACCCAGCCGCAAGCGTGCCAGCGCCGGGTCGGCTGCCGACAGCAGCATCACGTAATGGTCGCCGAAGCGGCACGCCAGCGAACCGGCCACTACGCGCCCCTCGACGCAGGCCATGCCGAACAAGCCGCATTCACGCGCCAGCACCAGCAGGCGCGCCGTATCGCGCCTGTCGATCGCCACCTGCTTGCCGCGTTCCTGCATGCTGTCGCGCTTGTAGCGCTGCAGCGTAAGTACCAGTGCGCGTTGTTCCTGCCGGCTCATGGCGCGCGCTTCGCGGCACTCCCAGTGCAGTCCGGGCAGTTCGCGAGCGACACGATTGCCATAGCCCCGGATCGTCTTGCGGGTCGACTTGCCCAGACTCGCATGGTAGGCATCGATGCTGTCGGGCAGATCGATCACATAATCTTCAGAAAACGCATAGGACTGCGATGGCCAGCGCGTCGCCGGCTGCCGCTCCCAATCGCGTACGTCGACGGCATTGAGCACGATCACCCCGGCCTGCGGATAGCGGCCATACACGCTACGGCAAAACGCATCGACCAGGCTGGCGTCGATCGCCATCATCTCGGTCAGCACCAGCACGCGCGCCGGCTCGATCCGAAACAGCAGCGCCGCCGCGACTTCGCCATGACGCCAGGCGACCCACGAATGCGGCATCGGCCGATCGGCTTCGCACAGCTGCACGTGGCGCCAGGACGCAAACATGCTGCCGTACAGCCGGTCGAGTGCCTCGGTCACGAAAGGCGGCACCGCATGTTCGTGGATCTCGCAAGCGAGCGCGGATGCCGCTTCGTCCGGCCGCACGTCTGCGACCGGCACGAAGGCCTCGAGCGCGTGCGACAGCGGTGCGTCGGGCAGGTGCACCATCATTCTCCGGACAGGGACGAGCAGGGATTGTCGGCTCAGGCGCACATCGCGTGATTGAGCATCACCAAACCGGAGGGCAGTCCGGCTGCGGCGGCGCAAGTCACGCTTGCACCGTCCGACGACAATTGCGGCACAGGGGTAGATCCAGTGGGGATAGGCCGGTGTCCAAGCCGACCGGCGTGGTTCGAATCCATGCGCCCCTGCCCTGTCATGCCGCCCGTCGGCAGCCGCGGCTCAGTAGCGCAGCCAAGTACGGCAGCTCAGGACAGCACGCGCTTGTCGACGATGCGCCTGGCCTTGCCGACCTGGGTACGCTCGACGCCGCGCGGCGGCAGCACATTCACCTTGCAGCTGATGCCGATATAGGATTTGATCATCTGCTCCAGCGCCGCACCCGCACGCACGCCGTCACCATGGCGTACATCTTCACGCGACTCGACCAGTACTTCCAGCTGGTCGAGGTGCATCTCGCGGGTCAGCACCAGCTGGTAATGCGGCGCCAGCGCGCCCTGCTGCAGCAGCAATTCCTCGATCTGTGACGGGAACACATTGACGCCGCGAATGATCAGCATGTCATCCGAGCGACCGGTGATCTTGCCCATGCGGCGCATGGAACGCGACGTCGGTGGCAGCAGGCAAGTCAGGTCGCGAGTGCGATAGCGGACGACCGGCATCGCTTCCTTCGACAGCGACGTGAACACCAACTCGCCCAGCTCGCCGTCGGGCAGCACCTCGCCGGTGACGGGATCGATGATCTCGGGATAAAAATGATCTTCCCAGATTACCGGGCCATCCTTGCTCTCGATGCATTCATTGGCAACGCCGGGGCCCATCACTTCGGACAGGCCATAGATATCGACCGCATCCAGCCCGGCACGCGCCTCGATCTCGGCGCGCATCGCATCGGTCCAGGGCTCGGCGCCGAAGATGCCGATCTTCAGCGAACTGGCCGCCGGATCCAGCCCCTGGCGCTCGAATTCCTCGATGATGTTGAGCATGTACGACGGCGTGACCATGATGATGTCGGGCGCGAAATCGCGGATCAGCTGCACCTGCTTTTCTGTCTGCCCACCCGACATCGGTATGACCGTACAGCCCAGCCGTTCAGCGCCATAGTGCGCGCCCAGCCCGCCGGTGAACAGGCCATAGCCATAGGCAACATGCACGATGTCGCCCGCACGGCCGCCGGACGCATGAATGGAACGCGCGACCAGCCCGGCCCAGGTATCGATGTCACGCTGCGTGTAGCCGACCACGGTCGGCTTGCCGGTCGTGCCCGACGACGCATGCACGCGCACTACCTGTTCACGCGGGACAGCGAACATGCCAAACGGATAGTTCTGCCGCAGGTCTTCCTTGGTCGTGAACGGGAATGTCGACAAGTCGGCCAGCGACTTCAGGTCATCCGGATGCACGCCCTTCGCATCGAAAGCAGCCCGGTAGTGCGGCACGTTGTCATACGCATGGCGCAGCGACCAGCGCAGGCGCTCCAGTTGCAGCGCCTGCAGTTCATCGCGGCTGGCGGTCTCGATGGCGTCGAGTGCGCCTGACCTCTTGCGGGTCTCGGTCATTGCGTGTCTCCTTCTGATGCGGCGATATTGTCATTGTGTGCCGCAGTATCGTGTCCGACGGTCTTTGCCATCGTGGGCGGTGTTGGCCACTGAATTGCGATCCCTACCGTTTGCGATCCCTGCCGTTTTCGATCTCTGCTGTTTGCGATCCCTACCGTTTGCGATCCCTGCTGTTTGCGATCCCTACCGTTTGCGATCCCTACCGTTTGCGATATCTACTGCTCGCGATCTTTGCCGCAGGCGTACGTTACTCCGGAATCACGCTGCCTTTCCAGACATGTGACTTACCGCGCATGAGCGCAATCTTGCGCCCGGCCGGGTTGGTGACGGTCACATCATAGACGCCGGTCTTGCTGCCGCGCGACTGCTCGACGGCTTCGGCCACCAGCACTTCCCCTGCCAACGCCGGCGCCAGGAATTCGATCGCGCAGCCGGCCGCCACCGTCACCTGGTTGTAGCTGTTGCAGGCGAACGCAAAAGCCGAGTCGGCGAGCGTGAAGATGTAGCCACCATGGCAGGTGCGGTGCCCGTTGAGCATGTCGCTGCGCACCGTCATCTGCATGCGCGCATAACCGGGCCGCACCTCCAGCAGCGCAATGCCCAGCCCGCGGGTCGCGGCGTCATCGGCATACATCTGGTCGGCGCAGGCTTGCGCCAGCTGGCGGGCCGCCTGCAATGTCTCCTGCTGAGTCGCTGGCTGCCCACCCGCCGCGTGCTGCGCGAGGTCGGGCTTGTGGTTGGAACGCGGATCCATGTCAGCCATCCTGGTCGAAGTCGAGCACCAGCTTGTCGCTGGCAGGGAAGGCCTGGCAGCTGAGCACAAAGCCGCTGGCGATTTCGTAATCTTCGAGCGCGTAATTGGCATCCATGTCGACTTTACCCTCGACCACCTTGCAGCGACAGGTCGCGCAGATGCCGCCCTTGCACGCGTAGCGGATGTCGATGCCGTGCGCTAATCCGGCGTCGAGCACCGATTCGCTGTCGCGCTTCATCGTGAATGACTGATGGCTGCCATCGATCACGAGCGTGACCTCGCACTCGCCGGCACCCGCCGCGGCAGCGGCGTGACGGCGCGCTTCGCTGCGCTGCGTCCCACCGGCGGCGAACAGCTCGGCCTTGATCTGTTCCTTGCCCAGTCCCAGTGCCTGCAATGCCGCCGTCACTGCGTGCATCATCGATTCCGGGCCGCAGATGAAGGCATAGTCGATATCAGCCACCGGCACCCATTGACGGCACAACGCCTCGCATTTTTCGCGGTCGATGCGGCCGTTGAACAAGTCGAGGTCCTGCTTCTCGCGGCTCATCACGTGCACGACAGACAAGCGATCCAGATAGCGATCTTTCAGGTCGGCCAGTTCGTCGCGCAGCATCACGGTCGACGATGCGCGGTTGCCATAGACCAGCGTGAAGCGGCTGCCAGGTTCGGTTTCGAGCGTGGTCTTGATGATGGAGAACAGCGGCGTGATACCGCTGCCGGCGGCAAAACCGAGATAGTGACGACTATGCTCCGGCGCCAGCGGCACGTGAAAGGACCCCATCGGCGGCATCACGTCCAGCTGCATGCCGGGCTTCAGGTGTTCATTGGCCCAGGTCGAGAACAGGCCGCCGGCCACTTTCTTGATGCCGACGCGCAGCTGGCCATCCTGCACCGACGAGCAGATCGAATAGGAACGGCGCAGCTCTTGTCCGGCGATGGTCGTGCGCAGCGTCAGGTGCTGTCCGGGCTGGTAGTGATAGGCGTCTGCCAGTTCATCCGGCACGTCAAAGCTGACCAGCACGGCATCGCGCGTGTCGCGCGTGACTTTGGCCACGGTAAGGGAATGGAAATGATTCATCGCGCTCGGGAAGGGCGTCCGCGTCAGTGCGGCTTGAAGTAATCGAAAGGCTCGAGGCAGTCCGCGCAGCGGTACAGCGCCTTGCACGCGGTGGAGCCGAACTGGCTGACCAGACGTGTGTTGAGCGAACCGCATTGCGGGCAACCGACACTTTCATCGCGGCGCGCAAACAGCGCCGACACATTGACCTGCCGCGTGTCCACCGCGTTCGGCTGCATGCTTGGCTGCACATGGTCTGGCGCCCTTGCTGCCGGCGGCGCAATGCCATAGGCCTGCAGCTTGCTACGCCCGCTGGCCGTGATCCAGTCCGTGGTCCACGCGGGCGACAGTACGGTGCGCACGGCCGCGTTCACGCCATGCTGCTGCAAGGCCGCCTTGATGTTGTCTTCGATGACTTGCATCGCCGGGCAACCGGAATAGGTTGGCGTGATCGTCACCTCGCAGGCGCCGTCCTGCCAGGCAATGGCGCGCACGATACCGAGGTCCGTGATCGACAACACCGGTATCTCCGGGTCGCTGACCTCGGCCACCCAGGACCACAGCTGTTCATCGGCGGGCTTCATCAGGGGCATGCGCAATCGCCTCCGGTCAAGCGCCGCGTACCGGCCGTTGCGCCGCGCAGTCATACCACCGTCGGCCCGCGGCGATGGCGCGCGCTACCCTGTGCGATCGCGTTACCACTGCGCCCCCGGATATGCGCGCTGCAGGAATTGCATCTCCGCCAGCAGGTAGCCGAGATGCTCGGTATGCCTGCCCTGCTTGCCGCCCGACTGCATCCATGCATCGACCGGTGGCAGCGTCAGCGTGGCTTCGGCAACGACGTGCTTCACGTCGGCCATCCAGTGTTCATGCAGGCTGGACGGCAGCGGCGCGATGCCCGCTGCCGCGGCCTCGCGATCGACGTCATCATCGATGAAGGCTTCGCCAGTGTAGGCCCACAGCTTGTCGGCCGCCGCCTGCATGCGGCGATGACTTTCGTCGCTGCCATCACCGAGGCGTATCACCAGGTCCCCGCTGCGGCGCAAGTGATAGGCGACTTCCTTGATCGACTTGGCGGCAATCTCGGCCGCGCGCGGGTCCGACGAGGTCTGCAGCGACTGCAACTGATGGTAGTGCCAGCAGTCAAAGAAGAACTGGCGCATCAGGGTCTCTGCATAGTCACCGTTCGGCTGCTCGACCAGCAGCAGGTTGCGGAAGGACGTCACATCGCGCAGGAAGGCGAGGCTGTCTTCATCACCGCCCTGCCCTTCGATCTCGGCCGCATACGACAGCCACAGCCGAGCCTGCCCCATCAGGTCGAGCGCGACGTTGGCCAGCGCCATGTCTTCCTCGAGCACCGGCCCCTTGCCGCACCATTCGGTCAGGCGCTGCGACAGCACCAGTGCATTGTCACCGACGCGGAGCAACCAGTCGAGTTTGGCGTGCGCGCTCACAGGTTGCCGACCTCGGGCGGGATCGCGAAGAAGGTCGGATGGCGATAGACCTTGTTGTTGGCCGGTTCGAACAGTTCGCCCCGATCGCTCGGGCTGCTGGCCGTGATCGATGCGGCCGGCACCACCCAGATCGACACGCCTTCATTGCGGCGCGTGTAGACGTCGCGTGCATTATTGATCGCCATCTCGGCGTCCGGTGCATGCAGGCTGCCGACATGCTTGTGCGCGAGGCCGTGCTGGCTGCGGATGAATACTTCCCACAGCGGCCATTCCTTGCTCATACTGCTTCTCCTTCAAAGGGGTCCGATGGCCGCCGCTCAGGCTGCCTTTCGCGCCGCGCGCTGCGCCTGCTTGTCCGCATGCGCATTGAGTCCGTCGCGGAACCACGCGCCGTCGTCCCAGGCCTTGCGGCGCGTTTCCATGCGCTCGCGGTTACAGGGGCCGTTGCCCTTGAGGACGTTGTAGAACTCGGACCATTCGATGGCGCCGAAGTCATAGTGGCCACGCTCTTCATTCCACTTCAGGTCCGGGTCGGGAATGGTCAGGCCCAGGTATTCGGCTTGCGGCACCGTCTGGTCGACCATGCGCTGGCGCAGTTCGTCATTCGAGAAGAGCTTGATCTTCCATTGCATCGATTGCGCGCTGTTGAGCGATGCATCATCTGGCGGACCGAACATCATCAGCATCGGCCACCACCAGCGATTCAAGGCTTCCTGCGCCATCTGCTTCTGCTCCGGCGTGCCCTTGCACAGCGACATCAGCAGGTCATAGCCCTGCCGCGCATGGAAAGCCTCTTCCTTGCAGACGCGGATCATCGCGCGCGAGTACGGACCGTAAGAGCAACGGCACAGCGGGATCTGGTTGATGATGGCCGCGCCATCGACCAGCCAGCCGATCATGCCGACGTCGGCCCAGGTCAGGGTCGGGTAATTGAAGATGCTCGAGTACTTGGCCTTGCCCGACAACAGATCACCGGTCATCTGGTCGCGCGAGACGCCCAGCGTCTCGGCGGCGCTGTACAGGTAAAGGCCATGGCCGGCTTCATCCTGGATCTTGGCCAGCAGGATGGACTTGCGCTTGAGCGTCGGCGCGCGCGTCACCCAATTGCCCTCGGGCAGCTGGCCGACGATCTCGGAATGCGCGTGCTGGGAAATCTGGCGGATCAGGGTCTTGCGATAGCCTTCGCTCATCCAGTCCTTGGGCTCGATCTTCACGCCCGCATCGATGCGTTCCTGGAACGCACGCTCTTCGGGTGACAGCTCTTCGAGCGCGCGCAGTTTGGCGGCGCCGGTCTCGACCATTTGCGCATACATGATGCGGTCTCCTCCAGGTTTGCCAGATCGGACGGATCTGGCGGTAAAGCGTATCAGGCGGCCGGGCAGCTCTGGTGGCGGCTTCCGTCGACACCCGGCCGGCTATGTTGGGCGCGGCGGGTTCTGGTTTATGATACGACAAATTTCATTCTCGGTGAAAATCCGTATCATTTAAACGCCGATGACCCGTCCGACAGCGATTACCGTCCAGCGCTGGATTGCCCGCTCGCTGAAGCAGGACCCGCCACGTGCCAAATCGCTGGTGATGACGGTATTCGGCGATGCGATTACGCCCTATGGCGGCTCGGCCTGGCTGGGCAGCCTGATTGCATTGCTGGCGCCGCTCGGCATCAGCGAGCGGCTGGTGCGCACGGCCGTTTTCCGGCTGGTCGAGGAAGGCTGGCTGGAAGCCAGCCGTAGCGGACGGCGCAGCCAGTACCGGCTCAGCGCACAGGCCGAGCAGCGATTCCTGCGCGCGCACCAGCGCGTCTATGCGCCCATTGCGCAGCCCTGGGATGGACAATGGACGCTGGTGCTGGCCGATGCCGGCATGCTCGAGCGCAGCGAAAGGCTGGCGCTGAAAAAGGCCCTGGCATGGGAAGGTTATGGGGAGCTTGCACCCGGCCTGCTCGCGCGCCCCGGCGGCGATGATGCGGTGCTGGCCGATGTACTGGTGCAGAACGGCGCGCAGGGCAAGGTCAGGGTGATGCGTGCGACCGACGCCGGACTGCCGGTGGCCGTCGGGCTGGGCACTGCGCTGGAAGACTGCTGGCCGCTGGACGAGGTGCGCCGCGCTTACCGGCAATTCCAGCAGATGCACCTGCCGCTGCTGGAAGCCATCGGATCCATGGACAAGGCGGGCTCGCCGGTCGCCATCGATGCCACCGAAGCCTTTTGCGTACGGACGCTGCTGGTGCATGCGTACCGGCGCGTGCAGCTGCACGATCCGCAGCTGCCGCTGTCGCTGCTGGGCGAGGACTGGCCGGCACAGGCGGCCTACCAGCTGTGCCGCGACATCTACGGCAAGGTGGCACGCGCCGCCGAGCGCCATATCGCCAGCACGCTGGCCGCCGAAGATGACGCGGCGCCGGTGCTGCTGTCCGGGCGGGCGAAACGCTTCGCCTGAGGCCCGGGCTTTCGCTCAATACAGCTCAGTACAGTTCGGCGATCATTTCGATCTCGACGCAGCTGCCCAGCGGCAGTTGCGCGACACCGAAGGCCGAGCGCGCATGCTTGCCGGCATCGCCGAAGACTTCACCCAGCAGCTCCGAGCAACCATTCGTCACCAGGTGATGCTCGGTGAAGTCGCCGGTCGAGTTGACCAGGCTGACCAGCTTGACGATGCGCTTGACCTTCTCGAGGTCGCCCTCGCAGGCCGCATTCAGCGTCGCCATCAGGTCGATGGCCACCGCGCGTGCCGCTTCGCGCCCCTGCTCGGTCGTCATGGTCTTGCCCAGCTGGCCGACCCAGGGCTTGCCATCCTTCTTCGCAATGTGACCGGACACGTACAGCGTGTGGCCGCTGCGCACGTACATCACATAGGCAGCAGCCGGCGTGGCGACGGCCGGCAGGGTGATGTTCAGGGATTTCAGCTTGTCGGCGATGGTCATGGAGGCTCCGTGAATTCAGGTGCAGGAAAAGAAGCGCGAATTTTATCCTGCCGCCCCTTGAAATCCGGTTCCGCACCCCCAAATCACGGCAAATTCCGTCATTTTTCGTGAATTCTGCTTACCGAGGACAACATGACCGTAGCCGAAAAACAAACCCTGGGCTTCCAGGCCGAAGTCAAGCAGCTGCTGCAGCTGATGATCCACTCGCTGTACTCCAACAAGGAGATCTTCCTGCGCGAACTGATCTCGAACGCGTCCGACGCCGCCGACAAGCTGCGCTTCGAGGCCATCAACAATGCATCGCTGTTCGAGAACGATGGCGAGCTGGCGATCCGGGTCGAGGTCGACAAGGACGCACGCACCATCACCATCAGCGACAACGGCATCGGCCTGTCGCAGCAGGAAGCGATCGATCACCTGGGCACGATCGCCAAGTCCGGCACCAAGGAATTCTTCTCGAAGCTGTCCGGCGACCAGCAAAAGGACGCCGCCCTGATCGGCCAGTTCGGCGTCGGCTTCTATTCGGGCTTCATCGTCGCCGACCGCATCACGGTCGAATCGCGCCGCGCCGGCCTGCCGGCCGACCAGGGCGTGCGCTGGGAATCGCGCGGCGAAGGCGACTTCACGGTCGAGACCATCGACAAGCCGCAGCGCGGCACCCGCATCATTTTGCACCTGCGCGAAGGCGAGGATGAATTCCTGTCCAGCTATCAGCTGCGCTCGGTGATCCGCAAGTATTCGGATCACATCTCGCTGCCGATCAAGATGCACAAGGAAGAGTGGGACGCCGACAAGAAAGAAATGGTGGTGCGCGACGAGCTCGAAACCATCAACCAGGCCAGCGCACTGTGGGCGCGCAGCAAGTCCGACGTCACTGACGAGCAGTACAAGGAGTTCTACAAGCATGTGTCGCATGACTATGCGGACCCGCTGACCTGGACGCACAACCGCGTCGAGGGCCGCAGCGAGTACACGCAGCTCTTGTACATCCCGGCCAAGGCGCCGTTCGACTTGTGGGACCGCAACCAGCGCGGTGGCATCAAGCTGTACGTCAAGCGCGTGTTCATCATGGACGATGCCGAGCAGCTGATGCCGGTCTACCTGCGCTTCGTGAAGGGCGTGATCGACTCCAACGACCTGCCGCTGAACGTGTCGCGCGAAATCCTTCAGGAGTCGCGCGACGTGAAGGTGATCCGCGAAGGCTCGACCAAGCGCGTGCTGGGCATGCTGGAAGAGCTGGCCAATGCCGACGAGCAGGAGAAGAAGGACAAGTACGCCGGCTTCTGGAAGGAGTTCGGCCAGGTGCTGAAGGAAGGCATCGGCGAAGACGCGACCAACAAGGAGCGCATCGCCAAGCTGCTGCGCTTTGCCAGCACGCACAATGACAACGACACCCAGAACGTATCGCTGGGCGACTATGTGGCGCGCATGAAGGAAGGCCAGGACAAGATCTACTACGTCACGGCCGACAGCTACACTGCGGCGAAGAACAGCCCGCACCTCGAGATCTTCCGCAAGAAAGGCGTCGAAGTGCTGCTGCTGACCGATCGCGTCGACGAATGGATGCTGTCCTTCCTGACCGAGTTCGACGGCAAGCAGCTGGTGTCGGTCGCCAAGGGCGACCTCGACCTCGGCAAGCTGGAAGACGAAGCCGAGAAGAAGCAGAAGGAAGAGACCGCGACCGAGTACAAGGACCTGGTCGAGAAGATGAAGACCTCGCTGGCCGAGAAAGCTGCCGACGTGCGCATCACCTTCCGCCTGACCGATTCGCCGGCTTGCCTGGTCGCGGGCGAGCATGAGCTGTCGGGCAACCTGCTGCGCATGCTGAAGGCGGCTGGACAGAAGGCGCCGGATTCCAAGCCCATCCTCGAGATCAACCCGAACCACCCGCTGGTGCAGCGCCTGAAGTATGAAGAGGCAAAGTTCGACGACTGGACCAGCATCCTGTTCGACCAGGCGATGCTGGCCGAAGGCGGGCAGCTGCAGGACCCGGCGGGCTTCGTGAAGAAGCTCAACGACATGCTGCTCGGGATGTCCCTGAAATGACCGATGGCGTGCAAGGCGATGCCGGCGTCACGATCTGGCACAACCCGAGCTGCAGCAACTCGCGCGGCGCGCTGGCGCTGCTGCGCGAGCGTGGCATCGAGCCGAGGGTCGTGTTGTACCTGAAGGACACGCCGGATCGCGCCACGCTGCTGGCCACGGTGCAGGCCACTGGTGAACCGGTGCGTGCACTGTTGCGCGACAAGGAAGCGATCTGCGCCGAGCTCGGCTTGCAGGATGCGGGCAAGACGGACGACGAACTGGTCGATGCGATGCTCGTGCATCCGGTGCTGATCAATCGTCCGGTCGTGATCACACCCAAGGGCGCGAGGCTTTGCCGGCCGCCCGAGCGCGTGCTGGAACTGCTGACCCAGGGCTAGCCTTTCAATCCGTCCAACCCTTTCAACCTCTACGCAACAACCCGTCCAAGGCAATCCACCAATGCCTTGGACGGTATGGCCACCAGCACCAGCAGGCCAACGCCAGTCATCTCCCCCACCCATGATCCGCTTCGCGCGCACCGGTTCATCCGACGCGCGGCGCGGCGAATGTAACTCGCACTCGCCCGCATTAACCAATTTGCCAAATTAAACCAACTAGGTTAAATTCCCCATGGAGAAGCACTGCCCTCATTGCCGGCTCCCCATCGTCAAGGCATTGGTGGAGGCTGGCAAGGCAAGATCAACCTATTCGGCGCTTCAGGGTGCCGCGCAATTGGGACTCGATTTCTCCGACATGTTGGACGTCGTCATGAACCTGACGCCAGCAGATTTTTACAAAAGCATGACGACCCATGCTGACCACACGATATGGCAAGACGTCTATCGTCCGTCTACGCGCATGGGGAACGTGTACCTGAAATTGACAGTCATGAATGACGTGCTGATCGTCTCTTTCAAGGAGCTATGAAGATGAAGTGTCCCGCTTGCGGCGCAGCCAAACTGGTCCGAGATACCCGCGACCTGCCCTACACCTACAAGGGCGAAAGCACCACAATCGAAGCGGTCACCGGCGACTATTGCCCCGCTTGCGAGGAGGTCGTCCTCGATGCGGCTGAATCGGAACGTACCAGTGCAGTCATGGCGCAATTCAACAAGGAAGTGAATGCGGCCTATGTCGATCCGGCTTACATCACGCAAGTTCGCAAGAAGCTGCGACTGGATCAGCGTGAGGCTGCCGAAATCTTTGGTGGCGGGGTCAATGCCTTTTCCCGCTACGAGAACGGCAAAACGAAGCCCCCCCTATCGTTGGTCAAATTACTGAAAGTACTGGATCGTCATCCGGATTTGCTCAAAGAAGTCCGCGCGGACTGACGTTTAACTGATCTGAGTTCCCCCGGCCTTCAGCGACCGCCAGTCACATCGAGCAAGGTGCCCGTCACATACGACGACTGTTCCGACGCCAGCCACACGATGGCCTCGGCCACTTCGGCGGCAGTGCCGCCGCGCTGCATGGGCACTCCAACCTTCGCGCGGTCCACGCGCCCCGGTTCACCGGCGCTGGCGTGGATGTCGGTATAGATCAGTCCCGGCCGCACCGCGTTCACGCGGATGCCTTCGGCCGCGACTTCCTTGGCCAGACCCAGCGTCATCGAATCGACCGCACCCTTGGCGGCTGCATAGTCGATGAATTCATTCGGCGAGCCGATGCGCGCCGCGGCCGACGATACGTTGACGATGGTGCCGCCAGCGCCGCCATGGCGGGTCGACATGCGCAGCACCGCTTCTTTGGCGCACAGGAAGCTGCCGAAGACATTGGCGCTGAACACGCGCTGCCAGCGCGCGAGGTCCATCTGGTCGAGCCGGGTCTGCAGTTCGAGCATGCCGGCATTGTTGACCAGCGAGCTCAGGCGGCCCAGCTTGTCGTCGACGGTCTTGAACAGGCGTTGCACATCGTCGTCGACGCCCACATCGGCCTGCACCGCGAGCGCGTTGCCGCCATGGGCCCGGATCTGAGCCACCACCGCATCGGCCGCCGATGCATTGCCCAGATAGCTGATCGCCACCTGCCAGCCGCGCTCAGCCGCCAGCAGCGCGGTCGCCGCGCCTATGCCGCGGCTGCCGCCGGTGATGAGCATGATCGGTTGAGCCATCAGGTGTCTCCATTGTACTTTGTTGTACTTTGCTTTTTTTCGGGCGTTGTCTTCGAACTTGACTGCGGTAATTCACTGCGCCGGCGCCTGCTGACGGCAACCGCCGCGGGATCGCGGCGCGCCGCCAGGACCATTCGGCGATTCTACCCCGCAGCTACCGCCGCTCCCCTCTACAATTCCTTAATGGCTGCTTCCGATTCCCGCCCCGCTTCCCGACCCGATTCGCCGCTGCTGACCGGCTTTCCGCCCGCCATGCAAGCCGATGCGACGCTGCTGATCATGGGCAGCTTCCCGGGCGAAGCCTCGCTGGCTGCCGGCCAGTACTACGCACACCCGCGCAACCAGTTCTGGCGGCTGCTGTCGGCCGTGCTGGAAGACGACCTCGTCCAACTGGCTTATCCGGATCGGCTCTCGAGGCTTGCCCGGCATCGCATCGGCCTGTGGGACGTGATCGACGCCTGCCGCCGCGAAGGCAGCCTGGATGCGTCGATTCGCGATGCGCAGGCCGCGGATTTTTCAGTGTTGCACCGGGACTTTCCGGCGCTGAAGACCATCGCCTTCAATGGCAAGACCTCGGGCCGCTTCGTACCGCAATTCGACGCCGCCGGATTCCGCACGCTGGTGCTGCCGTCGTCGTCGCCCGCGAATGCGCAGCTATCCTTCGAGCAAAAGCTAGTAAAGTGGCGGGCTTTGCTGTCCTGAACCCGGCTCAACCCCGACCGCTATCGCCCATGTCCCGCCGTCCCGCACCGTCCAAAATCGCTGCCCAGCCGCGCAAGCCCAAGTTCGCGCCCGTGACCCTGTCCGAGCAGGATGGCGTGCGCTTCCTGCATTTCGGTACCGAGTGGGTGCAGGGCGCAATGCGCATCCGCAAGCCCGACCATATCGAGCTGGAATACGCGCAGCAGATGATGAGCTGGATGCTGTTCCTCGACCAGCCCGCCCGCATCGTGCAGCTGGGCCTGGGCACCAGCGCGCTGACCAAGGCCTGCAAGCGCTGGTATCCGGAGGCGCAGGTGACGGCGGTCGAGTTGAACCCATCGGTGATCGATGTGTGTCGCTCGATGTTCAAGCTGCCGCCGGATGACGACAAGCTGTCGGTGCTGGACATGGATGCGATGGATTTCGTGCAGGACCGCCGCCACCATCGCAAGGTCGATGTACTGCAGATCGATTTGTATGACGCGACCGCGCGCGGCCCGGTGCTGGATACCCCCGAGTTCTATCGCGCGTGTGCGAACTGCCTGACGCCGACTGGCATCGCCACCATCAACCTGTTCGGCGACCACCCGAGCTACAAGAAGAACCTCGCCGCGATCTACCCGGCCTTCGACGCGGTGATTGCGCTACCCGAGGTCCACGAAGGGAATATCGTTGTCATCGCGTTCAAGAGCGTGCCGGAGCTGGACTTTGCCGACTTGTATGAGCGTGCAGCAGTGATCCGCGAGATGACCAAGCTGCCGGCGCGCTCATGGGTGAATGGCATCAAGTCTGCGGTCGGTACGCCGGTCTGACGCGACTGCTCTGATACGGCTGGCCTGACACGTCGGGCCGAAACGACGATCCCGATGCGACCGCCGCACGCACAGAGCTGACCGGATTGCCTACGACGCCGACCGCAAGCTGGCCAACAGATCAGCCACGGTCGGGTAACGCAGCCGCACCCCCAGCTCCGCCTTCATGCGCTCGTTCTTCAGGCGGCGCGACTCGGACATGAAGGACAACAGCATCGGCGACACCTGCTGCGCCAGTTCGGCCCGCGGCAGGCGCGGCGGATGCGGCAGGCCGAAGGCATCGGCCACCTGATCAAAATACTCGCCCATCTTCAGGTCGGAATCGTCGACCGTGTGGTAGACCCGCAAGGAGCGCGCGCGAAAGATCGCCTGCACAATGATCTGCGCGAGGTCGTCCGCATGAATGTGGTTGGTATGCACATCGTCTTCATCGATCAGCGCCGGCGTGCCTTTCTGCAAACGCTCGACCGGCAAGCGGTCGGCTGCATAGATGCCCGGCACGCGCAGGATGGACAAACGTGCCTGTGCCCGTCGCGCCCAGCGCCTGAGCACCTGTTCCGCATCGACGCGTCGCTGCGCGCGGGCATTCACTGGCGCTACCGGCCGTGTCTCGTCGAACAGGGCGCCGTCGCAGTTGCCGTAAACCCCCGTTGTGCTCACGTAAACGAGGGTGCCGTGTCGGGGTAAAATGCGGGTCAGATTCCGGGTGCGCCGGTCCAGCTGCCCGTCAGAGGGCGGCGGCGCGAGGTGCACGACGGTCGAAGCCAAACCTTGCAAACGATGCAAGCTGTCTGGATGGTCAAGGTTGGCAACGACAGGGGTGGCGCCGGCTGCGCGCAATTCGGCCACGCGGCCAGGCTGGCTGGTCACGGCGAACACGCGAAAGCGATCGCGCAGCAGCGGCAACAGCCGCATGCCCACGTCACCGCAACCGACCAGTAGCAGGCGCGGCCTGCCCGGCACAAAATTCTTTTTCATATTCGCGAGATTGTATGACGTTCCAGGTAAGCGTTAATCCCAGTGGCCGACAGTTCAGCTGCGAGGCCGATGAAACCATCCTCGCGGCCGCTATCCGTCACGGCGTCGGCCTGCCCTATGGCTGCAAGAATGGCGCCTGCGGCAGCTGCAAGGGCAAGCTGGTCGAGGGCAGCGTCACGCTGGGCGCGCATCAGGAACGCGCGCTGCCGCCCGCCGACCAGCAAGCCGGCCACACCCTGTTCTGCTGCGCGACACCGACCTCGGACGTGACCATCGAAGCACGCGAAGTGCTGGGCGTGGGCGACTTCCCGATCAAGAAAGTGCCGGTGCGCGTGGCCAAGCTCGAGCGCGCTGCCGACGATGTGATGATCGTGTCGCTGCAACTGCCGGCGACCGAGCGCATGCAATTCAAGGCCGGCCAGTATGTGGAATTCCTGCTCAAGGATGGCAAGCGCCGCGCGTACAGCATGGCCACGCCGCCGCATGCGGATGAACTGATGACGCTGCATATCCGCCACATGCCGGGCGGCGTCTTTACCGACCATGTGTTTGGCACGATGAAGGAGCGCGACATCCTGCGCTTCGAAGGCCCGATGGGTACCTTCTTCCTGCGCGAAGAATCGGACAAGCCCATCGTGCTGCTCGCCTCGGGCACCGGCTTTGCGCCGGTCAAGGCCATCATCGAGCACTGGGCGCATTCGAAATCGACCCGTCCGGTGACGCTGTACTGGGGCGGCCGTCGTCCGCAAGACCTGTACATGCATGCACTGTGCGAGGAATGGGCGCGCACGCTGCCCAATTTCCGCTATGTGCCGGTGGTCTCCGACGCACTGCCGGAAGATGGCTGGAGCGGCCGTACCGGCTTCGTGCATCGCGCAGTGATGGAAGACTTGCCGGACCTGTCCGGCTATCAGGTCTATGCCTGCGGCGCACCGATCGTCGTCGAGTCCGCACAGCGCGACTTCGTCAGCCAGTGCCAGCTGCCGGAAGAAGAGTTCTATGCGGACTCGTTCACCTCCGAAGCCGATCTGGCAGCAGCCTGAAGCGGCGGCGGCCTGACATCACGGTGACACTTGCGGCGGGCGAGCTGCCTGCTGCAATTCACCGATGAGGAAAGCCGCCAACGCTGTACCGTATCCCCACAACACACGAACCAGCCCGAGTCCCGCGCCATGCAATTCGAACAGTACGACACCAACGCCCTGCTCTACATCACGAACCGTCCGCCGCTGGTGTTCACCGAAGGCCAGGGCATGTGGCTGACCGACCATAACGGCAAGCGCTACCTCGACTGGCTGCAGGGCTGGGCCGTGAACTGCCTCGGCCATTCGCCGCAATGCATGCAGGATGCGCTGGTCGCGCAGGCGAAGAAGGTCATCAATCCGTCGCCGGCCTTCTACAACGAGCCGTCGATCCAGCTGGCGTCGATGCTCACGAAGCACTCCTGTTTCGATCGCGTGTTCTTCGCTAACAGCGGCGCCGAAGCCAATGAAGGCGCGATCAAGCTGGCGCGCAAATGGGGCAAGCTGAACCCGAACGCCGCCGGCGAGCACCGCTACGAAATCATCACCTTCGACCACAGCTTCCACGGCCGTACGCTGGCGACCATGTCGGCTTCCGGCAAGGCGGGCTGGGACACGATGTTTGCGCCGCAGGTGCCGGGCTTCCCGAAAGCGGAACTCAATGACCTCACCAGCGTCGAGAAACTGATCACGGACAAGACCGTCGCCGTGATGCTGGAGCCGGTGCAGGGCGAAGGCGGCGTGATTCCCGCATCGCGCGAGTTCATGCAAGGGCTGCGCGCGCTGACCAAGAAACACAACATCCTGCTGATCGTCGACGAAGTGCAGGCCGGCATGGGCCGTACCGGCAAGCTGTTTGCCTATCAGCTGTCCGAGATCGAGCCGGACATCATGACCCTCGGCAAAGGCATCGGCGGCGGCGTGCCGCTGTCGGCGCTGCTGTGCAAGGAAGCCTTCGCAGTGTTCGAGCCGGGCGATCAGGGCGGTACCTACAACGGCAACCCGCTGATGACCGCCGTCGGCATCGCGGTGCTGGAAGCGCTGCTGGCACCGGGCTTCCTGCAATCCGTGATCGACAAGGGCAATTACCTGAAGGCCGGCCTGCTGAAGCTGTGCGAGAAACACGGCCTCGAAGGCGAACGTGGCGAAGGCTTGCTGCGCGCGCTGAAGCTGGGTGCGCCGATCGGCGGCAAGATCGTCGAGATCGCGCGTGACCTCGAACCGCAAGGCTTGCTGCTGAACTCGCCGCGTCCGGACCTGCTGCGCTTCATGCCGGCGCTGAACGTGACGACCGAAGAGATCGACCTGATGCTGGAACAGCTGTCGGGCGTGATCGCATCGGTGAAATAGTAAGCACGCGAGTTAGTGCGCCAATAAGCGCTCAAACAAGCACGCTTCATCCCGGCCACACACCGGTACCTTGATCTGGCAGTCGCGGTTTCGGGATGCTGACGGACTGACTGTCCGAATCGGATTCGGAGCCGGACACGGACGTACGGCTGGCCGGCCGGTCGGCATCTGCCTGTTCCACGGCGAGCTCCGCATGCAAGGCTTCGATGCGCTTGAGCAGTGCGTTGTCGGGTGACACGAAAGCGATCACCCGATCCAATCCCTGCCGCTGTGCATCCGCCTTGCGCTCCAGTGCAGCGCGAATCTGCGCGCTCAGCCCCGAATCGCTACAGACGGGTTTGCCGTTCCGGATCGCGTCCGGCTGCGGCTCGAACACGATGACGCCCGTTGCGTCTCCGATCGCGCTGCGGGTCAGGTCGAACATCTCCTGCGCCGAGCGATCCTCCCTGAAGGTCTCGTTGAAGGGCGGGCAGCTGGCGATGGTTTTCGCGCGTGATGCCTTCGAGCTGAACTCATGCACCGGTGAGCCGCCATTCGCATGGTCGCCCACGCTCCAGACCTCAAGCTTTGACAGTTGCGCCTGCTCGCGCCGCATCGACGCCGGCGCTGCAGACCCCAGCACGTCCTTCGCGGTACTGTAAGACACGATGCAGCGGTCCGAGACGATCTCGGCCGGCTGGCCGGTCAGGATGCGCAGCTGCTGACCGTGGGTGGGTAGCACGTGGGGCTTCAGGTCCTTCTGCATCACGCCGCCGCCCTCGTGGAGCGCCTTCAGGTTCATCGCCAGGAATTCCCCGGTCACCCTGCCTTCCTTGATGATCTGCGCGCGCACATTCTGCAGCAGCTTCTCCTTGCCCGGCACCTTGTCGAACACGGCGCCGAGCCGGCCGCATACCCGATCGGCCTGCTTCTCCCGCTCGCTCGTACCCGAGAACCACGCACGCAACATCTGGAAGACGCCACCCGGCCGGACAAACAGCGCCTTCTGTCCGCTGCCAACGTCCTGCGCCGTCGACAGGTCCACCATGCCCTGGCCCTTCAGGCTGTCGGCAAGGGCGCCATAGTTCGTACTGTTCAGGACTACCGTCGTGTCATGCCACATTCTGCTCTCCGGTAATGAAGTCGTCCAAGGGCGGTCCCGTGGCATCAAGCACGTTCCCACGTCACGGGCGGCAAGTCGTCGTCGAGCTCGTCGAGGTCGGCGTTCTCGCGCGCTGCGTCTCTGACCTTGATCCATGCTGCAGCCAGCAGATCGCGCTGCTTCGCTTCCGGCACGGCAAAGGCGACGGACAGCTTCGGGTTGTCGATACAGGCCTGCCGTGCGGCTTCCATCATCTGCTCGAGAATCGGCGGTTCAAAGCTGAGGGGGCGGATCACGACGCGCCCGTCCACGCCCTGCAGCAGGGTGCGGTAGCGTTCCTGCATTGCGTTGGAGCCGATCCGCAACGGAACTACGTCGGAATCATCCCGCATGCCGACCAGTTGCATGCCCTGCACGCCCGGCGCCGGCGCAAGGTTTTTCTCGCTGGCGGCATCCCGATCGAAGGCGTGCGCTATCAGCTCGGGCACGATGATGCGCTCGGCATCGAGATAGAGCGCGTGATTTTTCAGGAAATGCAGGCCGGGGGTGGCGGGCACCGGCTGGCCTGCGTGCGGGTGGATGCCGGGCTGGCGGGCGGCTGACGGTGCTGCTTGCGTCGCTTGCGTCGCTTGCGTCGCCTGCGTCGTTTGCATCGCCGTCGGCGTGGCTGCTTGCGCGCTATCCCTCCGGGCCTTGCAATCCCAGATCTGGTCGGCAAGTCCGGGCGTGCGGCCGGCGGCGATGGTGATGGTTTTCAGCGCGGATTTCTTCCCCATGATGTCGTCGATGGCCTCCAGCAAGGCACCAATGCTCTGGTCGGAAGACTTGCCCTTCATGGCGTCATTCTTCGGATACTGCAGCTGCAGGTCTGGTATGGGCTCGATCACCACGTGCCCGCCACAACGCGCGATCGCGGAGAGATAAAGCGCCTTCAGGGATTCCGCACCCAGATCCTGCGCATTCACCTGCCGGCTGACCGTACCGATGCGCGGCGGTTCGCCCGTCTCGCGATCGGCGATATCGTCGATCGGCGTCGTGTAGCCATGGCCGGGTTTGGCACCCGCCGTGAGCCATTGAATGCGCACATCAGCCTCGATCTGATGCACCTCCGCATTCGCCACCCCCAGCTGGACGCCGGCCGTGGCGCGGTCGAGCTTCACCGCGACCTTGCCCTCGTACTTGCCGGGCTCCAGAATTTGCGCGCCAACCTTCAGCTGGCCCTTCAGCTCCGAGGCGCTCCAGTCCGTCTTGTCGCGGATGGCCTGACCCAGCACCTTGCCGATCGCAGGATTGACCCGGGCTAGCTGCTGCAGCGCGGCGCGCGAATCCTCGGCAGCCTGGTCCCGCTTGCCCGTCAGGCTGGACAGCGCGCGTCGCAGGCGCTCGCCCAACCCGACTTCGTACAGGGTGACGGCATTGCCCTCGACCTTTGCGCCGACGGCGGAGAACCGATGGAATTTGTCGAGTTCTTCGCAGACGGAGAGCCGGCTGGTTTGGGCATGGACTGTGAAATGCGTCATGGCAGGGCTCCATGGGAAGGACGGGCAGACGACCTGGCGGGGCACCTGCCCCCTCCAGTAGAAGTCACATCCGCACAACGCATGTCCCGTTTGCACATCGCATTAGTGCATCGCAGACGCAAATGAAAAACGGCCCGCACAGGCGGGCCGTTTTTCTTCAGAAGCAGCGCTCGTTTGAAGCGTTGCTCGTCTGCAGCAGTGCTTATTTCTTCTTCGGCGGGATGTACAGGTCGGTAATGCTGCCCAGTCCCATCTCGGCTGCGAACATCGGCGTCTCCGACAGCGTCGGGTGCGCATGCACGGTCAGCGCGAGATCTTCGAGGTCGGCGCCCATTTCCATCGCCAGCACGGTCTCGGCCAGCAGCTCGCCGGCGTTCACGCCGACGATGCCGGCGCCGATGATGCGCTTGGTGGTCGGGTCCCACAGCAGCTTGGTCATGCCGTCCTCGCGGCCCATCGCCAGCGCGCGGCCGGACGCAGCCCACGGGAAGTTGGCCTTCTCGAACGGGATGCCCTTGGCCTTCGCTTCCGTCTCGGTGACGCCCATCCATGCGATCTCGGGATCGGTGTAGGCCACCGACGGAATCGTCATCGCATCGAAGGCCACCTTGTGGCCGCCGATCACCTCAGCGGCGACCTTCGCTTCATTGGTCGCCTTGTGCGCGAGCATCGGGTCGCCGCAGATATCGCCGATCGCGAAGATGTGCGGCACGTTGGTGCGCTGCTGCTTGTCGACCGGGATGAAGCCACGCTCGTTGACGACCACGCCGGCCTTGTCAGCGGCGATCTCCTTGCCGTTCGGGCGGCGGCCGACAGCCAGCAGCACCATGTCGTACAGCTGCGGCTCGGCCGGAGCGGCGTCGCCTTCGAAGGTCGCCAGCAGGCCGTTGGCACGCGCCTCCAGCTTGGTGACCTTGGTCTTCAGCATGATCGCTTCATAGCGCTTCTCGATGCGCTTCTGCAGCGGCTTGACGATGTCGCGGTCGGCGGCCGGGATCAGGCCGTCGGCGAATTCGACCACCGACACCTTCGCGCCCAGCGCGTCATATACGCAAGCCATTTCCAGGCCGATGATGCCGCCACCGATCACCAGCATGCGCTTCGGGATCTGGCGCAGCTCGAGCGCGCCGGTCGAGTCGACCAGGCGCGGATCGTCATACGGGAAGCCCGGGATCTTTGCGACCGACGAACCGGCCGCGATGATCGCATTGCGGAACACGATGGTTTTCTTGCCTTCCGGCGTCTCGACGTCGAGGGTGTTGGGCGACGAGAATGCGCCCTTGCCCTGCACGACCTGCACCTTGCGCGCCTTCGCGAGGCCCGACAAGCCGCCGGTCAGCTTGCCGATCACGCTTTCCTTCCAGCCACGCAGCGCGTCGATGTCGACTTCGGGCTTACCGAGCTTGACGCCGAAGTGCGACATCTCTTCCGCTTCGGTGATGACCTTGGCTGCATGCAGCAGCGCCTTGGACGGGATGCAACCCACGTTCAGGCAGACGCCGCCCAGCGTCGAGTAGCGCTCGACCAGCACCACGCTCTGGCCGAGGTCGGCTGCGCGGAACGCTGCGGTGTAGCCGCCGGGGCCGGCGCCGAGCACCAGCGTGTCGCATTCGATGTCAGCCTTGCCGGCGAAGCTGGCGGCGACCGGGGCGGCGACCGGCGCGGCTGCGGGAGCAGCGGCCGGAGCTGCGGCTGCAGGCGCGGCGGCCGCGGCGGGCGCAGCTGATGCCGACGTCGAGGCAGCGGCGTCGCTGGCTTCCAGCATCAGGATCAGCGAGCCTTCGGCGACCTTGTCACCGAGCTTGACCTTCAGTTCTTTCACGACGCCCGACGCCGACGACGGGATTTCCATGCTGGCCTTGTCCGACTCGACCGTGATCAGCGATTGTTCCGCCTTCACCGTATCGCCCGGCTTCACCAGCAATTCGATGACTTCCACTTCCTTGAAGTCACCGATGTCAGGGACTTTGATTTCGATCAGGCTCATTGTTCTGCTCCGTTATTGTTTCATCGGAAAACTGACCACGCGGCAGGGCAGCGCCGAGCTCTTGTCGAACTCAGCACCGGCCTGCACGCCCAGCTCGGCGATTTCCTTCGCCGTGGCGAGGCGCTCATAGCCCGCATACATCGCGCCCAGCGCGAAGGTCTTGCCGCTGCCGATCGCCCAGAAGCGATCGAAGCTGAATACCTCGCGGTAGGAATAAACGCCGAAGATGCCTTGCGGGTTGGCGATCAGTGTCGTGATCTGCGAGGACTCGTAAGGATCGTCCTCTTCTTCCTTCACGTTCAGGAAGTACTTGTCTTTCAGGATCTGGTGCACGCGCGTGAAGGTGTCGAACACCTCATCGCGCGAGCCCAGCTTGCATTCGTCGCCCATCTCGGTGAGCAGCTTGCGCATCACCGGGAAATGCGCGGTGGTGCCGGACAGCGCCACATGGGAGCCGGCGACCTCGAAGATCTTTTCATTCGCTTCATACGCCTGCGACAGGCGGGTGTCCCCGAAGGTCACCAGCGAGTCGGAAGCGATCGCGATCTCCGATCCCTTGCGGACGACGACGCAGGTAGTCATGACGCAGCGGCCCGGGCTTACAGCAGGGTCTTACGCATGTCGGCCAGCACCTCGGCCAGGTAGACCGCGAAGCGCGCGCCCATTGCGCCATCGATCACGCGATGGTCGTAGGACAGCGACAGCGGCAGGATCAGGCGCGGCACGAAGGCCTTGCCATCCCAGACCGGCTTGATCTCGGACTTCGACAGGCCGAGGATCGCAACTTCCGGCGCGTTGACGATGGGTGTGAAGCTGGTGCCACCGATGCCGCCCAGCGACGAGATGGTGAAGGTCGCGCCCTGCATGTCGGCCGGCTTGAGTTTGCCGTCGCGCGCCTGCGCGGACAGTTCGCTCATTTCCTTCGCGATCTCGGACAGGCTCTTCTTGTCCGCGCCCTTCACCACCGGCACCACGAGGCCGTTCGGCGTATCGGCCGCGAAGCCGATGTTGTAGTAGTGCTTCAGGATCAGGTTCTCGCCATTGGCATCGAGCGAGGAGTTAAACGCCGGGAATTTCTTCAGCGCCGACACGCTGGCCTTGATCACGAACGCGAGCATGGTCAGCTTGACGCCGGACTTGGCCAGCGATTCATTGGCGCTCTTGCGGAATGCTTCGAGCTCGGTGATGTCGGCTTCCTCGAACTGCGTCACGTGCGGGATCATCACCCAGTTGCGATGCAGGTTCGGGCCGCTGATCTTCTTGATGCGCGACAGCGGCTCGAGCGAGGTCTCGCCGAACTTCGAGAAGTCCAGCGACGGCCAGGGCAGCAGGCCCAGTGCGGCACCGCCGCCACCGGCCGCGACCGGTGCAGCGGATGCACCGGACATCACGCCCTTGACGAAGCCCTGCACGTCTTCCAGCAGGATGCGGCCCTTGGGACCGGTGCCGCTCACGCGGGTCAGGTCGACGCCGAGTTCACGCGCAAACTTGCGCACCGACGGCGAGGCATGCGAGCTCTGGCCCGGTGCTGCAACCGATGCTGCCGGTGCGGCAGCGACTGCTGCAGGCATCGCGGCCGGGGCCGGCGCGGCTGCAGGTGCTGCCGCGGGGGCCGGCGCGGCGGCAGGCGCAGGCGCTGCAGCTGCAGGAGCGGCAGCGGGTGCAGCCGGAGCCGAGGCAGCGGCGTCGCCAGCTTCCAGCATCAGGATCAGCGAACCTTCGGCGACCTTGTCGCCGATCTTGACCTTCAGTTCTTTCACGACGCCCGACGCCGACGACGGGATTTCCATGCTGGCCTTGTCCGACTCGACCGTGATCAGCGATTGCTCCGCCTTCACCGTATCGCCCGGCTTCACCAGCAGTTCGATGACTTCCACTTCCTTGAAGTCACCGATATCGGGCACCTTGATTTCGATTTGGCTCATTCTTTTTGCTCCGTTCGTTCCGGCTGCCCGGGGGATGTTGCCGGATTATGGATGACGGCAATACCGTCAGGTTTTTATGCGCTTAAGACAGGCAGCGGCTGCGGCAAAACGTTTTGCCGCAGCCGCCGTACCAAACTGGATCAGACGTTGACCGGGTTCGGCTTGTTCGGATCGATGCCGTACTTGGCGACGGCCTTGGCGACCACGGCGGCATCGATGCTGCCTTCGTCAGCCAGTGCCTTCAGTGCAGCCACGGTCACGAAATAGCGGTTGACCTCGAAGAACTCGCGCAGCTTGGCGCGGGTGTCCGAACGGCCGAAGCCATCGGTGCCGAGCACGCGGTAGGTGCGGCCTTTGGGCATGAACGGACGGATCTGTTCCGCATAGGCGCGCATGTAGTCGGTCGATGCAATGACCGGGCCCTGCGTGGTTTGCAGCTGCTGGGTCACGTACGGCACTTTCGCTGTCTTCGCGGTCGGGTTCAGCAGGTTCCAGCGATCGGCGTCCTGGCCATCACGCGCCAGCAGCGTGAACGACGGTGCGGACCAGATGTCGGCGGCCACACCCCAATCCTGCTCAAGCAGTTCGGCCGCGGCCATCACTTCACGCAGGATGGTGCCCGAGCCCATCAGCTGCACGCGCTGCTTGGCCTTCTTGTCGGCCGACGGCTGCAGCAGGTACATGCCCTTCAGGATGCCCTCTTCCTGGCCAGCCTTCAGGCCCGGGTGGCTGTAGTTCTCGTTCATCAGGGTGATGTAATAGAACACATCTTCCTGCTTCTCGACCATGCGCTTCAGGCCATCGTGCATGATGACCGCGACTTCATGGGCGAAGGTCGGGTCGTAGGGCATGCAGTTCGGGATCGTCGACGCGAGGATGTGGCTGTGGCCGTCTTCGTGCTGCAGGCCTTCGCCGTTCAGCGTGGTGCGGCCCGAGGTACCGCCCAGCAGGAAGCCGCGCGCGCGCATGTCGCCGGCAGCCCAGGCGAGGTCGCCGATACGCTGGAGCCCGAACATCGAATAGAAGATGTAGAACGGGATCATCACGCGGTTGTTCGTCGAGTACGAGGTCGCCGCAGCGATCCACGAGCTCATCGCACCCGCTTCGTTGATGCCTTCCTGCAAGATCTGGCCGGCCTTGTCTTCGCGGTAGTAGCTGACCTGGTCCTTGTCGACCGGCTCGTACAGCTGGCCGCGCTGGCTGAAGATGCCGATCTGGCGGAAGAAGCCTTCCATGCCGAAGGTACGGGCTTCATCGACGAGGATGGGCACCACGCGCGGACCGAGGTTCTTGTCGCGCAGCAGTGCAGTCAGCACGCGCACATAGGCTTGCGTGGTCGAGATCTCGCGACCTTCGGCGGTCGGATCGAGCACGGCCTGGAACGCAGACAGTTCCGGTACCGGCAGCTGTTCTTCCGCGGTACGGCGGCGCTGCGGCAGGTAGCCGCCGAGGGCCGCGCGGCGCTCGTGCAGGTACTTGATCTCGGGCGCGTCATCGGACGGCTTGTAGAAAGGCACTTCGTGCAGCTTGTCGTCGGGGATGGGAATGCCGAAGCGGTCGCGCATTTCGCGGATCGCGTCGTCGTCGAGCTTCTTGGTCTGGTGCGCGGTGTTGCGCGCCTCGCCCGACTTGCCCATGCCATAGCCCTTGACGGTCTTCACCAGCAGCACGGTCGGCTGGCCGGTGTGTTCCTGCGCTGCCTTGTAGGCCGCAAAAATCTTGTGCGGATCATGGCCGCCGCGGGTCAGGCGCCAGATGTCGTCGTCCGACATGTTGGCCACCAGCTCCAGCGCGCGCGGGTCCTTGCCGAAGAAATGCTTGCGCACATAGGCGCCATCCTTGGCCTTGTAGTTCTGGTACTCGCCGTCGACGGTTTCCATCATGATCCGCTGCAGCACGCCATCCTTGTCGCGTGCCAGCAGGTCGTCCCACGGCGAACCCCAGATGACCTTGATTACGTTCCAGCCGGCGCCGCGGAAGTCGGCTTCCAGTTCCTGGATGATCTTGCCGTTGCCGCGCACCGGGCCATCCAGACGCTGCAGGTTGCAGTTAATGACGAACACGAGGTTGTCCAGCATCTCGCGACCGGCCATGCCGATCGCACCCATCGATTCCGGCTCGTCCATCTCGCCGTCGCCGCAGAAGGCCCAGACCTTGCGGTTCGCGGTGTTGGCGATCTGACGCGCGTGCAGGTACTTCAGGAAGCGTGCCTGATAGATCGCCATCAGCGGGCCGAGGCCCATCGAGACGGTCGGGAATTGCCAGAAGTCCGGCATCAGTTTCGGGTGCGGATACGACGACAGGCCCTTGCCTTCGACTTCACGGCGGAAGTTGAGCATCTGGTCTTCGCTGATACGACCTTCCAGATAGGCGCGCGCATACACACCGGGCGACGAGTGGCCCTGGATGTACAGCAGGTCGCCGCCGTGGTCTTCGGTCGGCGCATGCCAGAAGTGATTGAAGCCGATGCCCAGCATGTTGGCCAGCGACGCAAACGACGAGATGTGGCCGCCGAGGTCGCCATCGGCGCGGTTGGCCTTGACCACCATTGCCATCGCGTTCCAGCGCATCCATGAGCGCAGGCGCTCTTCATATTCGAGGTTGCCCGGGCAGTGCTGGCCGAGGTGCGCGGGGATGGTGTTGACGTAAGCGGTGTTACTGGAGAACGGGATGTGGGCCCCGCGACGGCGGGCCAGGTCGACCATGCGCTCCAGCAGGTAATGGGCGCGTTCCGCACCCTCGTGTTCGATCACGGACTCGAGTGCGTCCAGCCACTCCTTGGTTTCCATGACGTCGGGATCATTGGCGGCTTGCGCCAGGATATTGTCGATTTGCGCTGCCATGATGCGTGTCTCCTGGAGTTTTATCTTGGCCGGTTACTGGGGGCCGGCCGTTCCACATTACAGCGAAAACAGGCCGTCTTTCAAATGCGACGGAGTGTAGCAGGACTTGGAGTGATTTTCAAAATACGATAAAGCATTTCATAATGCGATAAGTAAACAAAAAGAAAACGCTCGGTCCCGACTACTCTAAAGCGCCGAAATTTGACGAAATGCACTGAACGCGCTGGCTTTGGCATGCATCAAAACAGGAACCCCGGTTGATCCGGGCCGGGCATGCGCTTGATTCGGGATGCCACCGCCGGATCGCATCCGAACGCGCAGCGGGTGCGCCGGCATCGCTTCGGGGGCGCTTTTATAATGTCCGCTCCCTTACTCCTGAAGAGCCCACTCCATGTCCGCACAGATCATTGATGGCGTCCTCCTGTCAAAACAACTGCGTACCGATGTCGCAAAGCGGGCCGCCGCGCTGACCGCCAGGGGCCGACAACCCGGCCTCGCCGTGATCCTGGTGGGCGACAGCCCGGCCTCGCAGGTTTACGTGCGCAACAAGGTCAAGGCCTGCGAAGAGAACGGCATCCATTCGGTGCTCGAAAAATACGACGCCAGCATGACCGAAGCCGAGCTGCTGGCACGCGTCGACGCGCTGAACCATGACCCGAAGATCCACGGCATCCTGGTGCAGCTGCCGCTGCCCGCGCACATCGACTCGAACAAGGTGATCGAGGCCATCGCCGCCGAAAAGGATGTCGACGGCTTCCATATCAGTAATGCCGGCCTGCTGATGACGGGCCAGCCGCTGTTCCGCCCCTGCACGCCGTATGGCGTGATGAAGATGCTGGAGTCGATCGACTATCCGGTGCGCGGTGCGCATGCGGTGGTGGTCGGCGCGTCCAACATCGTCGGCAAGCCGCAGGCCATGCTGCTCTTGCAAGCCGGCGCGACCGTCACCATCTGCAATTCCAAGACGCGCGACCTCGGCCATCACACGCGCGACGCCGATATCCTGGTCGTCGCCACCGGCAAGCGGAACATTGTTACCGCGGACATGGTCAAGCCGGGGGCCGTGGTGATCGACGTCGGCATGAATCGCGACGACGCCGGCAAGCTGTGCGGCGATGTCGATTACGGCCCGAGCTCGGAGGTCGCCGGCTGGATCACGCCGGTGCCGGGCGGCGTCGGTCCGATGACGATCACGATGCTGCTGGTGAACACGATCGAGGCCGCCGAGCGAGGCTGAGCACGATGGCGCGCGATCAGGCCTGATTGCGCGCCGCGAATGAATTTGAATGGAATCACGATGAGCAACGCATTGCTGGACTTTACCGACCTTCCCCGTTTCGACATTTTCAGGCCCGAGCATGTGACGCCGGCGATCGCGACCCTGCTCGATGAAGCGCGCGCGGTCGTGCAGCGCCTCGAGAACGCGACCGCGACGCCGAGCTGGGATGATTTCGTCACGCCGCTGGAAGTCGCGACCGAGCGCCTCGGCCGAGCCTGGGGCGTGGTCGGCCACCTGAATGCGGTGGTCGATACGCCGGAATTGCGCGCGGCCTATAACGAAAACCTGCCCAAGGTCACCGAGTTCTGGACCGAGCTCGGCACGAACCTGAAACTGTTCGAGAAATACAAGGCCTTGCATGCCAGTCCCGCCTACCAGACGCTGGAGCCGGCGCGCAAGAAGATCATCGACAACGCCGTGCGCGACTTCCGCCTGGGCGGCGCCGAACTGGCCGACGACAAGAAGCCGCGCTTTGCCGAAATCCAGGAGCAGCAGGCGGCGCTGTCGACCCGCTTCTCTGAAAACGTGCTCGATGCGACCAATGCGTACGAGCTGATCGTCGATGACGAAGCACGGCTGTCCGGCCTGCCGGACGACGTGAAACAGATGGCGCGCGCATCGGCCGAGAAGGAAGGCAAACAAGGCTGGCGCTTCACGCTGCACTTCCCGTCCTACTTCCCCATCCTGCAATATGCGGACGACCGCGCGCTGCGCGAGACCATCTACCGTGCCAGCGCCACCAAGGCCTCCGAGCTGGGCGCCAAACCGGAATGGGACAACACGCAGAACATCATCGACATCCTGAAGCTGCGCGACGAAGAAGCCAAGCTGCTCGGCTACGCGAACTTCGCCGAAGTGTCGCTGGTGCCGAAGATGGCGACTTCGCCGGCGCAAGTGATCCGGTTCCTCGAGGACCTCGCGACCCGCGCGCGCCCGTTCGCCGAGAACGACCTCGCCGAGCTGCGCGCCTTCGCGAAGGCCGAGCTGGGCCTGGACCAGCTGGAAGCGTGGGACATGACCTATGCATCGGAAAAGCTGCGCGAGAAGCGCTATGCATTCTCCGAGCAGGAGGTGAAGCAGTACTTCCCCGAGCACAAGGTCGTCGATGGCCTGTTCCGCCTGATCCAGAACATGTTCGGCGTCGCCATCAAGCCCGACACCAGCCCGCTATGGCATCCGGACGTGAAATTCTTCCGCATCGAAAAACAGGGCAAACTGGTCGGCCAGTTCTACATCGACCTGTATGCGCGCAATGGCAAGCGCGGCGGCGCGTGGATGGATGATGCGCGCGGCCGCAAGAACCTCGCCGGCGACGTGCAGACCCCGATCGCCTACCTGACCTGCAACTTCACCGAGCCGCAAGTCATCGATGGCGTGAAGAAGCCGGCCTACTTCACGCATGACGAAGTGATCACGCTGTTCCACGAATTCGGCCACGGCCTGCACCACATGCTGACGGCCGTCGACGAACTCGGCGTATCCGGCATCTCGGGCGTCGAATGGGATGCGGTCGAGCTACCGTCGCAGTTCATGGAAAACTTCTGCTGGGAATGGGACGTGCTGCAGCACATGACTGCGCACGTCGACACCGGCGAGCCGCTGCCGCGCGCGCTGTACGACAAGATGATCGCCGCGAAGAACTTCCAGTCCGGCCTGCAGATGCTGCGCCAGGTCGAGTTCTCGCTGTTCGACATGCACCTGCATTACGACTATGACCCGAACGGCCCCCAGACTGTCGCCGAACTGCTCGCCGACGTGCGCCACCGCGTCGCGGTCATCATCCCGCCGGCATTCAATCGCTTCCAGCATTCGTTCGGACACATCTTCGCGGGTGGCTATGCGGCCGGCTACTACAGCTACAAGTGGGCGGAAGTGCTGTCGGCCGATGCGTACGGCGCCTTCGAAGAAGCACAAGGCGACCCGAACCGGCTGGCTGAAACCGGTCTCGCCTTCCATCGCGAAATCCTGTCGGTGGGCGGTTCGCGCCCGGCGCTGGATTCGTTCACGGCCTTCCGCGGCCGCGAGCCGAGCATCGATGCGCTGCTGCGGCACAACGGGATGGTGCAGACCTGACATTGACTGACATTGGCGCTTTCAGGATTGCGCGTAGCGGCCGAGGGCAAGGCGCGGCGGCGAAGGCAGTACAATTCGTCTGACGAGCCGCTGCGACGCGGCCATCGGCATTTCTGAAGGCGCCTGATGACGCGAATCGACTTCCACACCCATATCCCCGACAAGATCGGCTACACCTGCCGGCTGGTGCGCAAGGCGCGCGGCGCCGACCAGAAAGTGGTCGTCTATGGCGCCCCTGCACAGCTGGCTGCGCTGGACCAGGCCCTGTGGACTTTTTCCGAGCAGGACTTCCTGCCGCATGTGATGGCCGGCGATGAGCTGGCTGCGCAGACGCCCGTGATCCTGACTGACAATGCCGATGCGCCCTTGCCGCACCATCAGGTGCTGGTCAACCTCGCCTCGGAAACGCCGGCGCATTTCGCGCGCTTCGACCGCATGTTCGAGATCGTGTCGACCACCGACGACGATGTACAGGCCGGCCGCGAGCGCTACCGGCAATACCAGCAGCGCGGTTACCCGCTGACCCATTTCGTGGCAGACAAATCATGAGCCTACACAGTGATAACGACTTCCCGGTACTGACTGATGTGATTGCCGAGCGCGCGCCGCACCAGCCATCCGATGCATCGCAGGTGCGGGTCACGCATGTCGAGGTCACGCATGCATTCGACGAGGAAGAAGCTTCCCTGCCCGACTTGCAGCAGATTCAGGAGACGCTGTCCGAGCGCCTGATCGGCGAGTTGTCGGTGCAAGTGCCGGTGCTGGTCGAAGCGGCGCTGCGCGAGCACCTGCCGCAGGCGCTGGGCGCGCGTCTGCAGGCCGAAATTTTGACCGCGTTGACGAATGCATTGCCGGTGGCCGCGCAAGCTGCTGCAGGGGAACTTTCAGCCAAAGTTGCGTACGAAGTCGGCGGGCTGCTCGAGCAGCGATTGCAGGATGAAGTCCGACGTGCGGTGGAAGATGAAATCGCGCGACTGACTGCGCAACACTGAGTACCTTGGCAAAGCGCCACTGAACACGCCGGCGCAAAGGCAAGCAGACAGTCAAGCGCGCAGACACGCGCAAAAGCCACAGGCCCCACTGCAGTGGCCAGCATCCTGAAAGACCCGAGCGAGACAGCGACCCGCCACCTGCAAAGTGACGCCGAAAGGCGTATGCTTTGCCCATACAAGGTCCAGCAATGAAAGTCATCGTCCTTGGCGCCGGCATCGTCGGCACCGCCTCCGCATGGTTCCTGCAAAAGGCAGGACATGAAGTCACTGTGATCGAGCGCCAGCCCGGTGCCGCGCTTGAGACCAGCTTCGCCAACGGCGGACAAATCTCCGTATCGCATGCCGAGCCCTGGGCCAATCCGGCCGCACCGAAAAAGCTGCTGAAGTGGCTGGGCCGCGAAGATGCGCCGCTGCTGTTCCGGCTGCGCCCCGACTGGCTGCAATGGCGCTGGGGCCTGGCCTTCCTGCGCGAATGCACACCGGCGCGCACTGCGCACAACATCCGCCAGATCGTCAACATCGCCGAGTTCAGCCGCCAGACGCTGCAGGTGGTGCGCGCCGAGACCAGCATAGCTTACGACTGCGAGACACGCGGCATCCTGCACTTCTATACCGACGAGGACGAGTTCCGCCAGTCGCTGCCGGCAGCGGCGCTGATGCGCGAGCTGGGCTGCCCGCGCCAGACCATCGATGCCGATGAAGTGGTGCGCCTAGAACCGGCGCTGGCCGGCATCCGCAACAAGATCGTCGGCGGCGACTACACGGCCACCGATGAATCGGGTGACGTGCACAAGTTCACCACCGGGCTGGCAGCGAAGTGCGTGGAAGCCGGCGTGAATTTCCGCTTCAACCATACCGTCACGCGGCTGCTGCATGAAGGCAGCGGTCCGGCCGCGCGCATCACCGGTGTCGAAGTGATCGACGAGCATGGTCGCCACCAGGTGCTGCGCGCGGACAGCTTCGTGCTGGCCACCGGCAGCTTCTCGGCGCCGCTGGTCAAGCCGCTGGGCATCGACCTGCTGCTGTACCCAGGCAAGGGCTATTCGGCCACCTATCAGGTGAAGGATGCCGAGCGCGCGCCGCATGTGTCGCTGACCGACGACGGCTACAAGCTCGTGATCTCCCGCCTTGGCGACCGCCTGCGCGTGGCCGGCACCTGCGAGATCAATGGCTATACGCGCGAGCTGAACCCGGTACGCTGCGAAGCGATCACGCGCCGCACCCGCGAGCTCTTCCCCGACGCCTGCGACTATGACAATCCGGTCTACTGGACCGGACTGCGCCCGCTGACGCCGTCCAACGTGCCCTACATCGGCCGCACGCGCTATGCGAACCTGTTCCTGAACACCGGCCATGGCACGCTGGGCTGGACCATGGGCTGCGGTTCGGGCCGCGCGATTGCCGACATCGTGTCCGGCCGCCGTCCCGATGTCGATTTCGCATTCACCGGCATGCCCAGACGCGACAAAACTCCCACGGTGGTCTCGATACCTGTTCGCAGCTGACAACGGCGTGGGTGCCGCAGCCTATCCTGTGATTGCACGAACAGCCCGGTTTGTATTACCGTCCTGTTGTTCAACTTTCAAGGAGTAGTGCATGCGCATCCCGGGACCCCTGCTTGCCCCGCTTTCCGCTTCGATCGGCCTGAGCCTGCTGGCAGCCGCCGCGGTCGCGAAGGCCGACGACCAGGTCGTCAAGATCGGCCACGTCGGCCCGCTGTCCGGGCAGATCGCCCACCTCGGCAAGGACAACGAGAATGGCGCGCGCATGGCCATCGATGCATTGAATGCCAAGGGCGTGACCATCGGCGGCAAGAAAGTGAAGTTCGTGCTGCAGGGCGAGGATGATGCGGCCAACCCGCAGCAGGCCACTGCGGCTGCGCAGAAGCTGGTCGATGCGAAGGTCAAAGGCGTGATCGGCCACCTGAATTCGGGCACCACCATTCCCGCGTCGAAGATCTACAACGACAACGGCATCCCGCAGATCTCGCCGTCGTCGACCAACCCGAAATACACGCTGCAGGGCTACAAGGGCGCATTCCGCGTGGTCGCCAATGACGGCCAGCTCGGTGGCGCGCTGGGCCGCTATGCGGCGAACACGCTGAAGGCGAAGAATGTTGCGATCATCGACGACCGTACCGCCTACGGCCAGGGCGTCGCCGATGAATTCATGAAGGCCGCCAAGGCAGCCGGCATCAATGTGGTCGGCCGCCAGTACACCAACGACAAGGCGACCGACTTCAACGCCATCCTCACCGCGATCAAGGGCAAGAACCCGGACCTGATCTTCTTCGGTGGCATGGATGCGGTCGGTGGCCCGATGCTGCGCCAGATGAAGCAGCTCGGCATCCATGCCAAGTTCATGGGCGGCGACGGTATCTGCACCGAACAGCTGCCCGCGCTCGCCGGCGACGGCATGGCCGATGGCCAGGTGGTGTGCGCCGAGGCGGGCGGCGTCGAGGAAAGCCAGAAGAAGACGATCGACAAGTTCCGCGAAGACTACAAGAAGAAATTCGGCACGGAGGTGAAGCTGTATGCGCCGTATGTGTACGACGCGGTGATGACGATGGTTGATGCGATGCAGAAGGCCAATTCGGTCGAGCCGGCGAAGTACCTACCCGAACTGGCGAAGATCAGCCACAAGGGCGTGACCGGCACCATCGAATTCGATGCGCACGGCGACATCAAGAACGGCACGCTGACGCTGTACACCTACAAGGGTGGCAAGCGCGAGCAGATCGCTGTCACGAAATAAGGGACGAAGGGACGGCCTTCCGCAGCAGGCAACGATTGGCAAGCGCGCCGTGCTCGGCGGCGCTTGTCACCAAGCCGTGCTGCACGCGAGATGGCTGTTCCCCATCAGCTCGCCGTACCGCCCGAGCCGGGTATAAAAAAAGCGCTCCTGACGGAGCGCTTTTTCATGTCGAGACTGAAGATTACTTCAGGCTCAGGACCCACTTGGCCAGGGTCTTGGCTTCTGCATCGGACACTTGCGGGTTGGCCGGCATCGGGATAGCGCCCCAAACGCCGCTGCCGCCCTTCTGGATCTTGGTGGCCAGCTTGGCTTCAGCCGTCTTGTCGCCCTTGTACTTGGCGGCGACTTCCTTGTAGCCCGGGCCAACCAGCTTCTGGTCAACAGCGTGGCAGGCGAGGCAGTTCTTTTCTTTCGCGAGCTGTTCGCTGGCGAAAGCAACGTTCGAAAGCAGCGCGCCAGCGGCCACTGCAGCAACCAGAATTTGTTTCATGAGTCTCTCCATTAGATTGGGTGCGCAGGATTTTAACCTGATTTTGGTTTCCTGCTCACAGTGAACACTATCACCGCCCGCGGCATGGGCCGCGGGGCGGTTACATTCCTTCACACAAGAACAGATGCGGAGGATGCGCAGACTCAGTCAGTGACGGCGCCGCGGCTGGCAGTCGATGCCAATTTGGCAAACTTGGCCAGCACACCGCGCGTGTACTTCGGCGGCGGCGGGGTCCAGGCTGCACGGCGACGGGCGAGCTCTTCGTCGGACACGTTCAGCTGGATCAGCAGCTGGTGCGCATCGATGGTGACCGAATCGCCTTCCTGCACCAGCGCGATGGTGCCGCCTACATAGGCTTCCGGCGACACGTGGCCGACCACCATGCCCCAGGTCGCGCCCGAGAAGCGGCCGTCGGTGATCAGGCCGACGGATTCGCCGAGGCCCTTGCCGATCAGTGCCGAGGTCGGCGACAGCATTTCGGGCATGCCCGGGCCGCCCTTCGGGCCAAGGTAACGCAGCACGACCACGTCGCCGGCCTTGATCTTGTCTGCCAGGATGGCTTCCATCGCCGACGGCTCATCGTCGAACACCTTTGCCGGGCCGGTGATGACCGGGTTCTTCAGGCCGGTGATCTTGGCCACGCAGCCTTCCGGCGACAAGTTGCCCTTCAGGATGGCCAGGTGGCCCTGCTTGTACAGCGCGTTGTCGAGCGTCTTGATGACGTCCTGATCGGCGCGCGGCTGGTCCGGCACATGGGCCAGTTCTTCGGCAATGGTCTTGCCGGTGATGGTCATGCAATCGCCATGCAGCAGGCCGGCGTTCAGCAGCAGCTTCATCACTTGCGGCACACCGCCGGCGGCGTGCAGGTCGGTCGCGACGTATTTGCCGGACGGCTTCAGGTCGCAGATCACCGGCACCTTCTTGCGCATGCGCTCGATGTCGTCGATGGACCATTCCACTTCTGCAGCATGTGCAATCGCGAGGTAGTGCAGCACGGCGTTGGTCGAACCGCCGGTGGCCATGATCACGGCGACCGCATTCTCGATCGACTTCTTGGTGATGATGTCGCGCGGACGCAGGTTCTTCTTCACGGCCTCGACCAGCACGCGGGCGGATTCGGCGGTGGAGACGGTCTTCTCTTCATCCGGGTTGGCCATGGTCGACGAGTACATCAGCGACATGCCGAGTGCTTCGAACGACGAGGACATGGTGTTGGCGGTGTACATGCCGCCGCAGGAACCGGTCGACGGGCACGCATTCTTTTCGATGCCGTCGAAATCTTCCTGCGACATCTTGCCGGCGGTGAACTGGCCGACTGCTTCGAAGGCCGACACGATGGTCAGGTCCGTGCCCTTCCACTTGCCCGGCTTGATGGTGCCGCCGTACACATAGATGCCCGGCACGTTGGTGCGCGCCATCGCGATCATGCCGCCCGGCATATTCTTGTCGCAGCCGCCGATCACGACCACGCCATCCATCCACTGGCCCTGCACGCAGGTCTCGATCGAGTCGGCGATGACTTCGCGCGAAATCAGCGAATACTTCATGCCCTCGGTGCCCATCGACATGCCGTCCGAAATGGTCGGGGTGCCGAACACTTGCGGGTTGGCGCCAGCGGCCTTGGTCGCGGCGATCGCCGCATCGGCCAGCTTCTGCAGGCCCGAGTTGCAGGGGGTGATGGTCGAATGGCCGTTCGCGATGCCGATCATCGGGTTATTGAAATCTTCCTTCTGATAGCCCATCGCGTAATACATCGCGCGGTTGGGGCTGCGGGCGACGCCCTGAGTAACGTTCTTCGAACGGTCATTGCCGGCCATGATGAATCTCCCGTGAATGGCGGTGTTGTCCAAGAGGTTTTATCAACATGAGCGCCGCGAAGCGGTGCGGTCAGTGGCAAACAGCCTCCAACACAGCCAGCGGCATTTTGATCGAACCTCGGAAAGAGCGTAACGATGCCTTGTCGGATAATCGCTGTCAAATATATGATTTGACGTTTACTGATACTTTTAAAATATCAAAGGGCCTTGCCCTGACCGGTCATGAACATAGAACTGCGCCAGCTCCGCTATTTCATCGCGGTCGCCGAAGAAATGCACTTCGGCCGCGCCGCGCGCCGTCTGCACATGACGCAGCCGCCGCTGTCGCAATCGATACAGGCGCTGGAGGCGCGGCTGGGCGCGGAGCTTTTCCATCGCACCCGACGCAGCGTGACCCTGAGCGCCGCCGGCCGCGCGCTGCTGCCCGAAGCAAGACGGCTGCTGCAGCAGGCCGATGCGCTGCCCTCGCTTGCCCAACGAGCGGCTGCCGGCGAATCGGGCAGCCTGTCGATTGCCTTCGTGTCGATGGCCGACTACAGCGTGATGCCGCAAGCCTTGCGGGAATTCCGCGCCGCGTATCCATCGGTACAGATACAGCTACATGAAGCGACCACCGACCTTCAGCTCGACATGCTGTCGGCGGGCGAGATCGACCTCGGCCTGTTGGTGCTGCCGCTACCGGAACAACTGAAGACGGAATTCGACGGCATGCCGGTGCTGTCCGAACCACTGATGCTGGCCATGCCCGAAGGCCTGGTGCGCAAGCGCGGCCCGGTGTCGCTGACGCAACTCGCTGATCAACCGCTGATCGTCTTTCCGCGCCGTCTGGCGCCAGCCTTCCATGACAAGATCCTCGCGCGCTTCCATGATGTTGGCCTGTCACCGCGCATCGGGCAGGAGGCGATACAGATGCAGACCATCATTGCGCTGGTCTCTGCGGGCATGGGCATCGCGCTTGTGCCACAATCCGTGTCGAATTTGCAGCGCCCCGGCGTGGAGTACCGCACGCTGAAAGAAGCGGGCGCGCCCATCGACATGGGACTGGCCTGGCGGCGCGACAATGACTCGCCGGTACTGGCGGCCTTTGTCGAACTGATGCGCAAGTCGAGCTGACCTGCAAGTTGAACAATCCAGCTTGAAAACGAGCGTAAATACACACTTGAATACCAGCGCAAATAGAAGCGTAGATAAATACCGAAAGACTCGCTGAATGCTGATCCACCCCCTGCCCGACCCGATCGCATTTGCACTGGGACCGTTCGCGGTACGCTGGTACGGCCTGATGTACCTGCTGGCTTTCGTGTCCTTCATGACGCTGGGTCGCTTGCGCGTGAAGCAGCCGCACATCGCTGCTGCCGGCTGGCGCAATGAAGACGTGGACGACATGCTGTTCTATGGCGTGCTCGGCGTCGTGATCGGCGGGCGGCTCGGCGAAGTGCTGTTCTATCACCCGGCGTACTACCTAGCGAACCCGTCCGAGATCATCGCGGTGTGGAAGGGCGGCATGTCCTTCCATGGCGGCTTCCTTGGCGTGCTGGCAGCGATGGCGCTGTGGAGCCGGCAGCGCGGCCGGCGTTTGATGGACACGATGGACTTCATCGCGCCGCTGGTGCCGCTCGGTTATGCGGCAGGTCGCATCGGCAATTTCATCAATGCCGAACTGCCGGGCCGCGTCGCCGATGCATCGCTACCATGGGCAATGATCTGGCCCAACGTCGACCAGTTGCCGCGCCATCCGTCGCCGCTGTATCAGGCGCTGGTCGATGGCGTGCTGCTGTTCGTTGTGCTGTGGCTGTATGCGCGCAAGCCGCGTCCGATGATGGCCGTCAGCGGCATGTTCGCCGCCGGTTATGGCTGCGCGCGCTTTTTCACCGAATACTTCCGCACGCCCGACTATGAAGTGCAGTTCGGCAGCCTGACGCTGTCGGCTGGCCAGATGCTGTCGTTGCCGATGGTCGTGCTCGGACTGGCCTTGCTGCTGCTGGCCTATCGCTCAGACAAACAATGACCTCTCGAGGGCTCCGCATGACCACGAATGCGAACCTGTACGCGCTGTTCCGCGCCCGCTTCCCGCAAGACCTCGACGACTGCTGGCTGGAGATGGCCGACGGCGCGTCTGGCCACCGGTACTACAGCTGGCGCGACCTCGATCGCGGCAGCGCGAAGATCGCCAACCTGCTGGCCAGCCTGAAGCTGCCGGCCGGCTCGCGCGTTGCGGCGCAGGTCGAGAAGTCTGCCGAAGCCTTGATGCTGTATCTGGCGACCATACGCGCCGGCTTCGTCTACCTGCCGCTGAACACGGCCTATCGCTCGGACGAGATGGCCTACTTCATCGAGAATGCCTCGCCCGCCGTCGTGGTCTGCACGCCGCAGAACTTTGGCTGGGTCACGCAGATCGCGTTCAGCCGCGGCGTGTCGCAGGTGTTCACGCTGGACGAGCCCCGGGCAGGTAGTGACGGCAACGGCGGCCGCAACAGCGGCTCGCTGCTGTCGCGCGCCGTGCACTTTGGCGACAGCTTCGACACCGTGCAGCGCGATGCCGACGACCTCGCCGCCATCCTGTACACCTCGGGTACCACCGGCCGCAGCAAGGGCGCGATGCTCACGCACGGCAACCTCGCATCCAACATCGCAACGCTGCATGAATGCTGGCAATGGAAGGGGGGTGACGTGCTGCTGCATGCGCTGCCGCTGTTCCATATCCACGGTCTGTTCGTCGCAGCGCATGGCGCGCTGTGGAATGGCAGCAAGATGATCTTCCTGTCGAAGTTCGACAGCGCAGCCGTGATTCGCCAGCTGCAGCGCGCCACCGTCTTCATGGGCGTGCCGACCTATTACGTGCGCCTGCTATCCGACCCCGCCTTTACGCGCGAAGCCTGCGCGAACATGAGGCTGTTCGTATCGGGTTCGGCGCCGCTGCTGACCGAAACCTTCACGCAGTTTGCCGAGCGCACCGGCCACACCATCCTCGAGCGTTACGGCATGAGCGAGACGGCGATGCTGACCTCCAATCCGTATGACGGCGAGCGCCGTGCCGGCACTGTCGGCCCGGCGCTGCCCGGCGTCTCGGTACGGGTGGTGAAGGGCGAAGGCGAGGCTTGCACGACCGTCGATATCGGTGAAATCGGTGACATACAGGTCAAGGGCCCGAACGTGTTCAAGGGTTACTGGCAGATGCCGGAAAAGACGGCCGAGGAATTTACCGCCGATGGCTATTTCAAGACCGGCGACGTCGGCAAGTTCGACGCCGACGGTTACCTGTCCATCGTCGGCCGCAGCAAGGACCTGATCATCTCCGGCGGCTACAACGTCTATCCGAAAGAAATCGAATCCGTGATCGACGACATGCCGGGCGTGCAGGAGTCAGCCGTGGTCGGCGTGCCGCATCCGGATTTTGGCGAAGCGGTCACCGCGATCATCGTGCCGCGCAAGGGCAGCAACTTGTCGGCGCCGGCCATCATCGCGGAACTCAAAGCGAAGATCGCAAACTTCAAGGTGCCGAAGCAGGTGCACTTCGTTGATGAATTGCCGCGCAATACGATGGGCAAGGTGCAGAAGAACCTGCTGCGCGAGCGCTTCGGCAGCTAACCCTCCGTGGCTTGCCATCGAATGCAAATTTCACAGTCATCAACCAGATGAGACACGGGATCCCGTGTCGTTGGAATAGCCAGTCACAGCCTACAAGCTGGACTTCAAGCCCTTGTACAGCATGTAGGCAGCCAGCGCATACAGCACCAGCGCAAAGATTTTCTTCAGGCGCGCCACCGGCAAGGCATGCGCCGCTTTCGCCCCCAACGGTGCCGTCATCACGCTGGCAAACACGATGGGCAGCAGCGCCGGCAGGTAAATGAAGCCGAGCGATCCCGGCGGCAGTGCCGGCTCTTTCATGCCGAACCAGATATTCGACAAGGTAGCCGCCAGCGCAATCGGAAAACCGAGCGCCGCACTGGTGGCGACCGCATTGTGGATGCGGACGTTACACCAGGTCATGAAGGGCACCGAGATGAAACCGCCGCCCGCACCGACCAATCCCGACAGCACCCCCGTCAGCAGGCCCATGCCCAGCATGCCCGGCGCCTGCGGCAATTCGCGCGTCGGCAGAGGCTTTTTATCGCGCAGCATTTGCGTGGCCGAGAAGCCGACGAACACCGCAAAGAACCAGGCCAGTCCGGCCGAAGGAAGGTACGAGCCTATCCACGGCCCGACCCATGATCCGACCAGGATGCCAGGCGCGAGCAGCTTCACGACCGGCCACATCACGGCGCCCCGTTGATGATGCGCGCGCACCGACGACAGCGACGTGAAGAGGATGGTCGACAGCGACGTCGCAATTGCCACATGCACCACCAGCTCGGACGGGAAACTGCCGGCTGACAGCATCATCGTCACGAAGGGCACGGTCAGCATGCCGCCGCCGACGCCCAGCAGCCCGGCCGCAAAACCAGTAAAGCTGCCCAGCAGGACGAAACTCAGTATCGACAACCAGTCCATGCGCGCTCAGTTATGCCCTTCTGCCCTCAGCGACCCTTGAGCAGGGACTGAGTGATGAAGCGCCACTCGTCCGCCGTCACCGGCGTGATCGACAGCCGATTGCCCTTCTTCAGCACGACCATCTCGGCCAGCTCCGGATGCTCGCGCAATTCCGGCAGGCTGATCAGGCGCGTCTTTTTCGTCGCACGCACATCGACCAGCAACCATCGCGGATGCTCGGGATCCGATGTCGGGTCGTAATACGGACTGGCGGGATCGAATTGCGTGGGATCGGGGTAAGGGGTGCTGGCGACTTCGGCGAGACCGGCAATGCCGGGCTCGGCACAGCTCGAGTGATAGAACAGCACGCCATCACCGATGCGCATCGCGTCGCGCATGAAATTGCGCGCCTGGTAGTTGCGCACGCCGGTCCACGGCAACGCGTGGTCCTTCGCGGCGAGCGCATCGTCGATGCTCGCCTCGTCGGGCTCGGATTTCATCAGCCAGTAGCGCATGGTTTTTCTTTTTATCGCGGCGGAAGCCTTGCGATGGTCTTGCAATGGAGGTGCGATGCGCTAGCCATTGGCCTGCAAAACGCCATCGCTTCACATCGCAAGCACGCATGAAAAAAGCGGTTGCACCGTCGATGCAACCGCCCGAATTAAGACCCGCCTGTGCCGCTGTGCCGGCATCCCGAACCAAAGCGGTTCAAGGTGGCCACAGTAGTTCAATATTGGGATCGTCGGACGAGCGACGTTCACGCCTACTAAACGAATCCCGCAGCCGATGCTCAAAAATGGTTCAAGGAATATATGGCAAACGCGAACACGGCAGGAGAGCTCAGTCTACCGCAAACGCGATGGCTGTCAACGGGTTTGATGCACTTCGTTGAAAGCCTCGCGCAGCGTCAGCGCGCAGTCGCGCAGCGCGGCGATGCAAGCGAACGGGCGTGCGGCCACGAGGTACAGCAAAAGCGGGGCAGAACTAGGGAATCAGAACAGGCGTTCTTGCGGCGCGAGCGCGCCGTCGAGCAGTGTATGCATCGCATTGATCTTTTCGCGCACGTCGGACATGGCCATCGCAGAGAACGGACCGTCGGATGAACGCGCGGCCAGGAAATCGGCAGCGATGCCCAGTGCCGCCATCACCGCGATGCGGTCGGTGCCCTTGACCTTGCCTGCGTCGCGAATCGCGAGCATGCGTTCATCAAGGTAAGCAACTGCTTGCTTCAGCGCGAGTTCTTCGCCTTCCTTGCAGACGAGTCGATACGGCTGGCCCATGATGCTGACGTCGATGGTCGTCATGCGGCTTCCTCCTCATCGCCGATGGCAACGGGCAGCGCGCCCAGCAGCGATTCGACACGGTCATGCGCTTCCTTCATGCGTGCTGCCAGCCGCACATTTTCATCGGACAGGGTAGCGAGCTCGCCGCGCAGGGCGGCATTCTCGCTGCGCAGCGCTTGCGACAGCTCGGCCAGTTGCGTGACCTTGTCGAGCAGGGAGGTGAAATCGGAAACCATGCGGCACTATAGTCGGCCGTGAGAATTTCCGTCAATACATTCAGGGACTTGTCATCGTTTCTTCATGAACGGTGACAGCTTGCGCGACCTTCTGTTGTCAGCTTTCTACGCCTTTTCCCGGCGGCTGCCTTCCTGCGGGATTGAAACTTTCCCATGTGATGCGACCTGACGCTGCAACCATTGCCCCTCGGTCAGCGGCAGACGATCGCGCAAGGCCCGCTCGACCAGCCTTTGCGCATGGCGCAGGTTGCTTGACCTTTGCACATCGGCAGGATGCAGGCCGATGCGCAGCAGCGGCGCACTGCCCATCCATCCGGCCGCGCTGCAGACGACGGCGCGTGCCAGCGCGTCGGTGATCCGCCAGCGCGCGCTGTACACCAGGGCCGGCGCGCGCAGCAGGCGGCCGTGCTGCAAGTCCAGCAGGCCGGTGAACAGGCTCGCATAGCGCAAGCCGAGGCGTCTTCCCTCGGCCAGCAAGGCGGTGCGTGCGCTGCGTGTCATCAACCAGGCCGGTGGCACGAAGCCGGCGACCTGCAAGTCGCGCAATCCGCAAGCCTGCAGGTCGGCCAGCCCTGCCCTGATGCGGGCCATCGCATCGGCTGCCCCCAGCGCGGCGAATTCGCCCTCGCCGCGCGTGAGCACACGTCTTTGCAGGCGAGCTCCGAGGCCGGTCGGCGTCAGCGCATCGTCGACGTGATAAAGCCCGTGCAGCTGCACTTCGTGGTCATGCCCGTCATCCAGCAAGGCTTGCATCTCGGCGATGAAGCCGGCCTCGCCATCGAGGGGCCGGCCATGCCAGCGCGGCACCAGCAGCAAGCAGAGCGGCAAGTCGGCCACCTCACGCAGCGCGGCGATCAATTGTCGGCAATCCCGCCAGGTCGCCGGCGCGACATCGTGGATGCCGATGCATAGCGCAGGCTTCACAGCATCGTCCATCATCCGGTCGCCAGCGTGGCCGGGACCTGCAGCACGCCATCGCCCGCCAGCTGCCGATAATGCTCAACCAGTTGCGGCAGCACGCAATGCCAGTCGTGCCGGCGGCAGGCGCGCATGCGGGCCTGCTTGCCCAGCCGCCCCAAGTCCCTCAAGGCGAGCCGTTGCAGGCCTTCGTACAAGGCGTCGCTGCTGTCGTCATCGACCAACAAGCCGACATCGTCATCGACCAGTTCGCCCACGCCGCCAGCGCGCACACCCAGCACCGGCAAGCCGCAGGCCATCGCTTCCAGCACCACCAGACCGAAGGTTTCATGCGCGCCCGGATGCACGAACAGGTCGCATGCCGACAGCAACGCAGCCAGCGCCGCTTCGCTACGCTCGTAAGGCAGCACCGATACCTGCGGCCCCGTGTCGCGCACATCGCCGGCACCGATCAGCAGCAGGTGAAAAGCCGGGCCGAGGCGCTTCGCCGCCAGTACCAGCGCAGCGAGGTTCTTCTCGCGCGAGAAGCGTCCCGCATAGACCATCAGGCAAGTGTCGGCTGCAATGTCGAGCCGCGCACGCAGGCCGGGGTCGCGCCGCAGCGGCGAAAACAGGCGCGTATCCACGCCCAGCGGCTGCTGCCTGACGCGATCGATGCCGAGCGCGCGCAATCCCGCGGCCATCGTCGCGCTGGGCGCGAGCACGCTGTCGAACTCGCGGTACAGGCGCTGCAGGTAACGCTCGGCAGCAATGCGCGCGAAGCTGCCGAAGCGCTCTTCCGCCAGATGCGGCAAATCGGAATGATGAAAGATCAGCGCATGGTTCTGCAGGCGATCGCGCGCTTGCAGCGCACTCCATGCGCACTGATAGGGATCGCCGGCTTCAATCAAGGTGGGGGCCAGCCGCACCAGGCAGCGGGTGGCGGTCGCCGTCGACAAGGGCCAGCGAAAGCCACTGTTCCAAGGTACAGGCAAGCTGGGCAGCGCAATGAGTTCCGGTTCAGAGTCCGCCACCGCGGTGTCGGTCGCGGTGCTGGTCGCGCTGGTTATCGTGGTCTGGCCCGTGGTATGAGCGTGGTGCCGCGCACGCGGCGCAATCACGCTGTGACGCAAGCGGGTGTGCATGTGCAACCAGCGCGACTTCGCACGCAGGTAAGTCCGTGCGCCGCCCGATTGCGGCGGATAGAACATCGTGATGTCGACGAGATGCACGGGCCCGTGATCGACCGGCTGACTGCACCAGCATGTTGAAAACGCCAAGGTAAGCCTTCGCCGATTGCAGCCGTTGACGCGCGTCAGTCAGCTGCGCGGTGAGCCTCTCATTCGGCGGCTACTGCCGCACCCGCGTCGGATCGTCCGTCGCCGTTGAATTGCCGCAATTGACCATCGCTGGTGATCAGTGCCGTATGGACAGGCAGGCCAGGGAACAGCTGCGCGCAGGCGGCGCGATATTCTTCGAGTTGCTGACGGTAGGATGCGTGCTGGAAGTCGTACAGGTTGCGCTTGTAGTCAAGGACCCACAAGCTGCCATCGACGATCACGACACGGTCCATGCGTTTCAACACGCCGTCATGCACCACTTCCATCTCGTTGCGCGCAAAGCTGTAGCGTGCCGGATCGAAAAAGCATGCGAGTGCCGGTTGCGACAGGATGCATTGCGCCTGCTCGCACACCGTCAGCGCATCGTCGAAGCCGCAGCCCAGCCAGCGCGCGACGCTCGCCGCTGCCGGTACCGTGACCGGCCATTGTCCGGTGTTGGTCAGCCTTTCCATCAATGCATGCAGCAAGGTGCCTTCGCGGGTAGCATCGGTGTCATCGCTGCCCTTGCCCTCCACGGGCGGTGCCGGCAGCGAGGGCGGATCGAAATGGGTCAGGGCGACATGGCCATCCTCGTCCATGGTCGCATGTGTCTTCTCTTCGGGAATGCATTCCTCGACAAACTGCAGTCGCTCATACCAGCTCCCGGCTACCAGACCGGGAGCGCTGGCCTTGCCGACATGCACGCCGCTGATGATCAGCGCATGCCTGGCGCGAGTCGCGGCGACATACAGCAGGTTCAGGTTTTCCTGCGCGCTGAAACCGGCTTCATCGTCGAACAGCTGCTTGCGCGCATGACCGCGCTCGGCCTTGCGGCCATACACGGTGAAATGCGTGGGCGCCTTTTCCTTCTCCGGCCATTCACACAGGACGCCGGCGCTGTCGCGACCGCCGCCGCTGGGATTGCAATCCATGATGGCCACCACCTCCGCTTCCAGGCCCTTGGCACCGTGGATGGTCATGATGCGCACTGCATCCAGTGCCGCATCCACGTCGGCCTCGTCCGGCGCTTCCTGCTCCTTGCCGCGGCGCAGACGATTCACCTGATCGAGGAAGCGCGCAATGCTCGGATAACGTCCGGCATCCAGTTGCAGCGACAGCGCCACGAAGGCTTCGAGGTTGCCCAGCACTTGCGCGCGGATCTCGGCCGGGGTCGCAATCGCATAGGCCTGCAGCAGGCCACCTTCGTGCAATACGAGGTCGAGCAGGTCATGTACCGGCAAATGCTGTGCCGCCTGCTGCCAGGCATGCAGCTTGCCGAGGATACCGGCCAGCGCCGCCGACGCCTGTCCGCTGTCGACATGGCGCTGCAGCCGTTGCCACCAGCTACCCTCCTTGTCGGCCGCCAGCGCAATGAGGTCCGCATCGCTGGCCGCACCGATCGGCGACTTCAGTACCTGCGCCAGCGCGAGGTCGTCGGCGGGCATGGTCATCCAGCGCAACAAGGCCACCAGGTCGCTGACTTCCAGCGCATCCAGCAAACCACCGGCGCGGCTGGACGTGAACGGGATATGCATCGCACGCAAGCCGGCCTCGTACGCACGCAGGTGGGTGCGGCTGCGCACGAGGATCATCATGTCCGACCACTTGAGCGCCTTTTTTCGCTTGGGCACGAGCTGCTGCCAGCGTTCGCGCGCGGCCCACAGCGCTGCGCCGACCTGGCGAGCCTCGCGTTCGCGGCGCGAATCTTCATCTTCGGGCGGGTCTTCGGTCAGCGGGTTGCGCAAAACGAACGAAGCATCGTCATTACCGCCGCCGGCGGCCGCCGCCTCGCCAGCATCGGCGCCTTGCCCGCTTTCGCCACCACCCTCGCCAATACCTTCGCCGTTACCTTCGCGAGCCCCCGCTCCGGCAGCGCCCTCAGCAGCGTCGCCGACCTCACCCGCCCCACCGTCATCGCCGTCCGCAGCCGCGCCAGCTTCGGGCCGCACCAGCGGCAGCCGCCAGACCACGCTGTCGCTATCGTCCGACAAAGTGTCCTGCGGCTGGTACAAGTCGTTGATGCCTGCCATCGCCCGGTTCAACACGGCGACGATTGCCGGGCCGTTGCGGCGCGTCTGCCGCGTGCTCAGGTCGGCGGCGCCCAGTGCGCACAGCATCTCGCGCGCGGCATTGAACACGCGCGGCTCGGCGCGGCGGAAACGGTAAATCGATTGCTTGGGATCGCCGACGATGAATACGCTGGGTCTGTCGCCATCGTCGCCATAAGCATCCAGCCACGCACGCACGATGTGCCATTGCAGCGGGTTGGTGTCCTGGAATTCATCGATCAGCACATGGCGGTAACGGGCATCGATGCGCGCATGCAGGTAAGCAGCGTTATCGCCGCTGGTCAGCAGGTTCCATGCATGCAGTTCGAGGTCGGCGAAATCGAGCTTGCGGCGATCGTCCTTGAGCTTCTGGTAGTGGCCTATGCAGGCTTCGCCGATCTGGAACATCGCTTCATTCAGGCGGCGCACTTGCAGGTCATGCGCGCGGTCGCGGCATTCCAGCAGCAGCGCGCACAACGCCTGCCATTCATCGACGAGGGCCTGAGCCGCGTCCGGCCCGAGGTTCTTGTTGAGCTCCTTGTTCGCTTTGACAGAGTTCGGCTTGCCTGCCTTGGTCAGGCAGACCTCACACAGGGCATCGAAGTCTTCGATGCTGCTGCCGTCGGTAACCCTCTGCTCGATGGTGCTGGCCCTGTTTTTATTGGCGGCCGTACCCTGGGCAAACGCGCGCGTAAACGCATGGAAGCGTTCGCGCAGTGCCGAGTCCTCCCAGAACGCGAGCCGCGCATCGCGCTCACCATCGGCGCCACAGGTTTCATTGAGCGCGGCCAGTGGATCGCATGCTTTCTTGAAGATCTGCCATTCGGCGCGCTTGGCGACGAAGGCCTCGATCATTTCGCGTCCGCTCCAGTCGCCGGCGATCTGGTAAACCGTCATCAGCGCATCGCGCAGTTCACGGTGCTCGGCGCGATTGAGCGACTGCATGAATTTCAGCCAGGCCTGTTCGCGCAGTTCGGCGGTGTTTTCTTCCAGACCGTAGCCATGCGGCACGCCCGAGGACAGCGGCGCAATTTGCAGCAAGCGGATGAACCAGCTGTGGAACGTATCGACCGACAGCCCGTGCGGGCTGGCCAGCACGCGCGCATACAGCGTGCGCGCCGACGGTAACGCAGCGCGCGCCTCGGCCTCGGACAGTCCGCGCAGGGTCAGCGCCTCCAGCAGCTTGGCTTCGTCGGTCTCGAGCGCGAGTTCGCTCAGCAGCGCGATCAGGCGCTCGCGCATTTCCTGCGCAGCCTTGCGCGTGAAGGTGATGGCCAGCATCTCGCCCGGCTCGGCGCCCGCCAGCAGCAGGCGCAGCATGCGCGAGACCAGCAGCCAGGTCTTGCCGCTGCCGGCGCAGGCTTCGACGATCACCGAGCGCGATGGATCGCAGGCGGTGCGGATGAATTCTTCGCGGGCGATCGGGCGCCCGCCATCAAAGAAAGCCGGAATCGCGTCGCTCACCAGTATCCCTTCCGGCACAGGCCTTTCATGTCGCAATACGTGCAGCTGTCGCCGCTGCCATTGGCGACCAGGGGAGCGCCGTCGGCAATGGCCGTGAAGTTGTCCTGCAACTGCGCGCGCAGCGCAGCGCGCCAGGCATCGAGGTCTTGTACCGCCAGCAGCGCCGGATTCTCGTCATCGATGGCGACATAGGCGGCCTCGTTCGCCTGCGGCTCCAGCAGCAGCCCGTAAAAAGGCAGCTGCTGGTCGCTGTGCTGCTTGAGGCGCCGGCTCAACGTCTCCCTGGCGGTGGTCTTGTAGTCGAGCACGCGCTGCTGGCCATGGGCATCGATGTCGATGCGGTCGATCGCGCCGAACAGGCGAATGCTACCGGCACTGCCTTCACCATAGGCCAGCGGCACGCCCGCCTCATGTTCACCCTGCGCGTAGGTCCAGCCTTCGGCTTCGCGTTCGTTGGCCCAGTTGACATAGGCATCGCGCCGCGCCTGCCAGCGCGCCGCCCAGGACAGTGCCGCCGGGTTATGCAGCAGCACTTCGCCGAAGATGGCATCGCTGATCGAAGCCATCAGCGCATGGCGCTGGTCGCGCGGCACCGGCGTGTCGCGCAGCGTGTCGTGATACTGCTTCAGGATCGCATGCAGCCAGTCGCCGTAATCGCGCTTCTCGGGCAGTTCGCGCAGCTGCTCGTTGGCGCGCAGGCCGAGCATGCGCGACGCAAAGAACTGGTAAGGGCAACTGACCAGCGCGTTGTAGCCGCTGGCCGACAAGGTGTCGGGTATCAGCTGCGGCGCCGACGGTTGCGGCTGCGACGCTGGCGCCGCGGCCAGCTGGCGGGTGACGCGCACCGGCACATGCACCGGCAGTTCGCCGAGGCGGGCCCGCTTGAGCGTCAGTTGCAGGCGCTGTATCCACGGGCTTGCGGCGACTTCCTCGCCATCCTGTATGTGCTGCCAGGACAGCACAACCTCGGGGCAGGTGCTCAACAGCGCTGCGAACTCGCGCAATTGCTGGCGCTGCTTGTCTTCGCGAGTCGCGAGGCCCAGTTCGCGGCGCACTGCGTTGGCAAAAAACAGCGCCTCGGCCGGACGCGATGGCAGGTGTTCGCTGTCGGCGCCCACCACGATGGCCGCATCGAATTCGCGCAGCATGGTGCCATTCAACGGCACCATCATCACGCGACGGTCCTCGCGCGGCGCAACGAACACGGTCTGTTCCAGTTCCAGGTCCAACAGCACGCGCCATTCTGCGAGCGAGAATTCTTCGCTCAGGCTCGCGCAATCGGCCTCGAGCCGCGCCAGCATCTCGAGCAGTTGCTCGCCCGCCTTGTCGGCAGCCAGCGTCGTGCTGCAGCCGATCGCGTCGAAGACCTGCAAGGTCGCAGCGACCCAGTCAGCCACACTTTTCTTGGCCCGGTAGCTTTGCGCCTCGCGCGCAATGGCACCGACCAGCGACTTCACGTCGGGCAGCGCAGCGACCGCCTCGGCCACTGACGACCAGTTGCCGGAATGGCCGAGCTTGACCAGCGCGCGCTCGAGCGCATGGCGCGAGCCAGGCTCGTCGAGCGCCGGGTGACGGACGAAAGGTGATTTCAGGAAGTCGAGCAGGGGCGCGATCTCGCCGCCTGCGGACACCAGCTCCATCCATGCATGGATGACGGCGGCGGCGCGCGTGGTGGACAGCTTCCAGCCGGTCTCGTCGGAGACCACGATGTCAGCGCGCTCGAGCAGCGCGCGCAGGCGGCGCGCCACCACCCGGTCTTGCGGCACCAGGGCGATGCGCTTCTTGCCGGCGGCAATCCAGTCAACGATGGTCTGGGCAGCGGCCTGCGCCTCGTCTTCCATGCTGCGCGCCGGATAAAGCTTGAGGCCTTGTGGCAGCTCGGGGGTGGTTGCCTCGGCCAGTCCTTCGTCGAGGATCTCGGGCCAGCTTTGCGCCTGCAAGGCCGGCAGCGCATCGGCCGACCAGTCAACCCGCACACGCAGCACCGGCTGGCGCTGCGACCACGCTTCGAGGAATGCAGCCTCGAGCGCATCCGGCTCCCAAGGCGCGCACCACAGCAGCGGGAATTCGGCCGCGGCGGCCGCACGCTGCATTGCTGCGTGCCGCATCATGCCCGGATCGCGCGCATCGCGCTCGGCCTGCCACAGTCCCCAGACCAGATGCGCCTCGTTCGACAGCAAGGCCGCAGCGCGCGGCGACAGCTGCGCCAGCGCCGCCTTCCAGCGGTCCTCGACCTCGTCGGGCTGGGCCAATGCGGACGGCAACAGCGCGGCACTCAGTTCATCATTGAGCGACAGCAGGGTCTGCGCCAGCGGCAGCAGATCGGCGTTGCGGCGCGTGGCCAGCAGGGTCTTGAGCCACGGGATTTCGCGCAGCTTTGCATACAACACCATCAGCCGTTCGCTGGGGGTGGCAGGCGCAGCGCCGCCCGGCTCAGGCAGCTGCTGCTCGAGCCAGGACGACAGCGTGCGTATCTGCGGCGGTATGAAGTTCGGGCCCAGCTCCCCGGCCAGTGCAGCGCGCAGCGCGCCGATGTGCGTGAAGGTAGGCACCATCACCAGCCATTGGGACAGCGGCGGCGCGCCGGCATCGTCGTTGGTGTCCGCGGCAGCCAGCAGCACGCGCGCAAGCTGCGGCCAGAAGCGGGGACCGGGGGCGATGGCGCGGGCTGAGACGGGCATGGGTCGGGAGCGGAGAGGGTTCTCGTTGGCTGCTTGTTGAATTCTTGCCGGGATCTTGGCGGGACCTTGCCAGGTACTGGCGTGGTGCGGCTTACCCATGGGTGCTGACCGGCATTTTATGCGACCGCGCAAGGGTCGCGCCGACCATGGCCCCGTCGGGCACACTTTTCTTGAAAATGCGTTATGATTTGCCCCATTCCCGCCGCGCCACCTCCTGTTTTCGATCCCACTCCTTGAAGTTCCAGCGCGCTGACCCCAAGTGCGCACAGCAGGATCGTTACAGGTCCGGCGCGTTTCACCTGCGATTTCAGAGGCAGGCTCGGGCCGATATCCACCTCAGATGAGGATTACATGAGCGACAACATCAAACACATTTCCGATAGTTCTTTCGAAGCCGACGTGCTCAAGTCCGACAAGCCGGTGCTGGTCGACTTCTGGGCCGAATGGTGCGGCCCCTGCAAGATGATCGCTCCCATCCTCGAAGAAGTCGCCAAGGAATATGACGGCAAGCTGCAGATCGCGAAGATGGACGTCGACGCCAACCAGGCCGTACCGGCCAAGTTCGGCATCCGCGGCATCCCGACGCTGATCCTGTTCAAGAACGGCGTTCCGGCAGCACAGAAGGTGGGCGCACTGGCCAAGGGCCAGCTGACCTCCTTCATCGACAGCAATATCTGATGCTTCGGCGGCAGCGCGCTCGCGCTGCCGCTTCTTCCCTTTTCCAGCGTAGTTCCCTCCCCCACCTTTGTTTGCCCGCCACGGGCCCTGACCATGCATCTTTCTGAACTCAAGGCACTCCATGTGTCCGCCCTGCTCGAAATGGCCATCGGCCTCGAGATCGACAATGCCGCACGCCTGCGCAAGCAGGAACTGATGTTCGCGATCCTGAAGAAGCGCGCCAAGTCCGGCGAGCAGATCTTCGGCGATGGCGTGCTCGAAGTGCTGCCGGATGGCTTCGGCTTCCTGCGCTCGCCGGATGCGAGCTACATGGCGTCGACCGATGACATCTACATCTCGCCGTCGCAGATCCGCCGCTTCAACCTGCATACCGGCGACTCGATCGAGGGCGAAGTCAGGACACCGAAAGATGGCGAGCGCTACTTCGCGCTGGTCAAGGTCGACAAGGTCAACGGCGAGCCGCCGGAAGCGTCGAAGCACAAGATCCTGTTCGAGAACCTGACGCCGCTGCATCCGAACAAGCCGCTGCTGCTCGAGCGCGAGATGCGCGGCGACGAGAACATCACCGGCCGCGTGATCGACATGATCGCGCCGATCGGCAAAGGCCAGCGCGGCCTGCTGGTGGCGTCGCCGAAGTCCGGCAAGACCGTGATGCTGCAGCACCTCGCGCACGCGATCACGTCCAACCATCCGGACGTGACCCTGATCGTGCTGCTGATCGACGAACGTCCGGAGGAAGTGACCGAAATGCAGCGCTCGGTGCGCGGCGAAGTGGTCGCCTCGACCTTCGACGAACCGGCGACCCGCCACGTGCAAGTGGCCGAGATGGTGCTGGAAAAGGCCAAGCGCCTGGTCGAGATGAAGAAGGATGTGGTCATCCTGCTGGACTCGATCACCCGCCTCGCCCGTGCGTACAACACCGTGATCCCGGCCTCGGGCAAGGTGCTGACCGGCGGTGTGGACGCCAACGCGCTGCAGCGCCCGAAGCGCTTCTTCGGCGCGGCTCGCAACATCGAAGAAGGCGGCTCGCTGACCATCATCGCGACCGCGCTGATCGAGACGGGCAGCCGGATGGATGACGTGATCTACGAAGAATTCAAGGGCACCGGCAACATGGAAGTGCACCTCGAGCGCCGCCTGGCCGAGAAGCGCGTCTACCCGGCGATCAACCTCAGCAAGTCCGGCACCCGCCGCGAAGAACTGCTGATCAAGCCGGATGTGCTGCAGAAGGTCTGGATCCTGCGCAAGCTGCTATACGGGATGGATGAGATCGAGGCGATGGAGTTCATGCTCGACAAGATGAAGGCCACCAAGACCAATGCGGAGTTCTTCGACCTGATGCGTCGCGGCGGCTCCTGATCTAACGATCGGTTCTTGTTCTGGCAACATCGGCGGCGCCTGCGGGCGCCGCTTGTATTTTGGCGCGTCCGTACCGATGCAAGCCCCCGGCAGCTGCAGCGTGAAGGCCCGCAGCGCACGGTTTCATCTGGTGGCGCGGCTTCGGGGCAGGCCGGGACTTGTCCAAGCCATTGATTTTCCTCTATAATCCTCGGTTCCCTTAACCGGGCAAGTGATCACTGATCGGGTCAAGAAGCAGCACGGACCGCCGAAGCAATGATTGGCTACCCAACGATAGCGAGAAACCCATGAAAGAAGGCATCCACCCGGATTACCGCGAGATCGTCGTTCACGACCTCTCCTGCGATTTCAAATTCATCACCCGCTCGACGGTCCAGACCCGCGAGACCATCAACTTCGAGGGTAAGGACTACCCGCTGCTGAAGGTTGAAGTGTCGTCGGAATCGCACCCGTTCTTCACTGGCAAGCACAAGATCGTCGATACCGCCGGTCGCGTCGACAAGTTCCGCCAGAAGTTCGGCAAGGTCGGTTCGAAGACCCAGGCAGCCGGCCAGTAAGCCAGCCCTGCCCCAAAAGCAAATGCCGCCTTGTGCGGCATTTGCTTTTTTATACGGCACAATATCGCCGAAGCACGTTTTCCAACGCCATCATTCACTGATCACTGCGACGCCCCTCGCCACCCTGCCCCGGATGAAACCCGTACGCCTACCCGCTGCCGCCACGCACGCCTTGCCGCGCTGGTGGCTGGTCGCGATGTGCCTGTTGTACATCCTGCCCGGCATCATCCGGCGCGACCCGTGGAAGGTCGACGATGCAGCCGGCTTCGGCATCATGTGGACGATGGCGCATGGCACGATCGCCGACTGGCTCGCGCCCAATATCGCCGGCCTGCCGATGCCGGATGAAGCGCCGCTGGCCTTCTGGACTGGCGCACTGCTGATCAAACTGTTTGGCTGGCTGACCGGCGATGCGCTGGCCGCGCGTATCTCCATCGTCGTCTTCTTCGCGATCGGTGCGCTCAGCGTCTGGCGCACCGCCTTCGTGCTCGGCCGCCGTGCCGAAGCGCAGCCGCTGAAGCTGGCCTTCGGCGGCCAGCCGGCCGCGCTCGACTACGGCCGCACGCTGGCCGATGGCGCGCTGCTGATCTTCGTCGCCAGCCTCGGCCTGCTGCTGCGCAGCCACGAGACGGCCGCACCGGCACTGTTCGTTGCGCTGGTGGCTGCCACCTTCTATGGTGCAGCCTGCGTGTTCGACCAGCCTTCGCCGCGTGCCGGCGCCGGCCTCGGTCTGGCGCTCGGTGCGCTGGTGCTGACGCACGGCTGGACCGTGCCGCTGGCGCTGATGATCGCCATCGTCGTGCTGGCCGCGATCCACTACAAGCAGGCGCTGCGTCCGGTATTGCTGAGCGCGCTGCCGCTGGCGCTGCTGCTGCCGGCGCTGTGGCTGATCGCGCGCCAGCAATTCGTGCCCGAAGGCCTGGCCGCCACCTGGCTGGCTGGCGACCTGAAGGCACTGGGCCTGCCGACCGCGAAGTCGCTGTCCGAATTGCCGAAGGTGATGGTCTGGTACGCGTGGCCTGCCTGGCCGATCGCAGCCTGGGCTGTGTATGCATGGCGCACGCAGGTGTCGCTGCATGTGTTGCTGCCGGCGGCCGGCATCGTGATGCTGCTGGCGCTGGCCGTGTTTTCGCCGCGCCTGCATGACTATGAATTGCTGGCACTGCTGCCGCCGCTGGCCATCCTCGCGACCTTCGGCCTGCCGACACTGAAACGCGGCGCGATCAATGCGATCGACTGGTTCTCGGTGATGACGCTGACGGCACTGGGCGCCTTCCTGTGGCTGGGCTGGATAGCGAAGCAGACCGGCTGGCCCGCGCAACTGGCGAAGAATGCCTTCAAGCTCGCGCCCGGCTTCCAGCCCGAATTCAACCTGCTCGCGCTGCTGGTTGCGCTCGCCACCACGATAGGCTGGGTCTTGCTGCTGCAATGGCGTCTCGGCCGCCGCCCGCCGGTGCTGTGGCGCGCGGTGGTGCTGTCGACCGGTGGGCTGGTGCTGTGCTGGGTGCTGCTGATGACGCTGTGGCTGCCGTGGCTGAACTACAGCCAGAGCTATGCCGGCGTGGCGGCGAGCATTGAATCCAACTTGCCGGCTGACTATCGCTGCGTGAATGCCGAGGGCCTCGGTCCGGCGCAGCGCGCATCGTTTGCCTACCTCGGCAATGTGCGCTTCGCGAAACCGGGCGCGCGCGATTGCGAATTCCTGCTGGTGCAGGACGATGGCCTGCGCCGCCGCGGCGCCGAGATGAAGAAGGTCGATGGCGACCTGACCTTGCTGTGGCAAGGCCGCCGCGCTGCCGACCGGCATGAATTCTTCCGACTGTTCCGACGCAAGCTTCCATGACTGACACCGGACACGCCGGCGCACCGGCGTCGTTCACCCGTCGCGTCGCATCGCTGGCCTGGCCCATCCTCGTGGGCCAGCTGGCCGTGATCAGCAACGGCGTGATTGACACCGTGATGACTGCCCGCTACTCGGCGACCGACCTCGCGGCGCTGGGGCTGGGTGCGTCCATCTACGTGAGCTTCTTCGTCGGACTGTCCGGCGTGATGCAGGCGCTGTCGCCCGTGATCGGCCAGCTGTATGGCGCGAAGAAGCATGAGGCGATCGGCGACGAGGTCCGGCAAGGTGTGTGGCTGGCGCTGTTCCTGTCCGTGATCGGCTGCCTGCTGCTGCTGTTCCCGCAAATCCTGCTCGACATCGCGAAGGCGCCGCCGGCGCTCGAAGACCGCGTGCGCGAGTACCTGCGCCTGCTGGCGCTGGCGCTGCCGGCCACGCTGGGCTTTCGCATCTATGCGTCGCTGAACACGGCGACCTCGCGGCCGCGGATGGTGATGCTGATACAGGTCGCCGGCCTGCTGGCCAAGATCCCGCTGAATGCGCTGTTCATCTTCGGCGCGCCCGACCTGCTGGGCATACCCGCGCTCGGCACGCCGGGCTGCGCGATCGCGACCACGATCACGGCCTGGCTGGCGGTCGGTATCGCGTGGATGATCGTGCGCCGCGGCCAGCACTACCGGCAATTCGCCTTGTTCGGCCGCGGTCTCGGACGTCCCGTGTGGCGCGCGCAATCGGCGCTGCTGAAACTGGGTGTGCCGATGGGCCTGTCCTACCTGATCGAAGTCACGGCCTTCACCTTCATGGCCCTGTTCATCGCGCGCCTCGGCAACGAGACGCTGGCCGCGCACCAGATCACCGCGAACTTCGGCACCGTGCTGTACATGCTGCCGCTGTCGATCGCGAATGCGACCGGCACGCTGGTCGCGCAAGAGATCGGCGCCGGCCGCCTCGCCGCTGCTCGGCATGCGGGCCGTGCCGGCGTGCGGCTGGGTGCATTGCTGGCCGTTGGCGTCGGCGTGCTGGTGTGGCTGACGCGCGAGCTCATCATCGGCGCGTACACACCGGATGCGAAGGTCGCGGCGGCAGCGATGCCGCTGTTCTTCTTCATCGCGTTTTACCAGCTGTTCGATTCCTGGCAGGTTGGTACCGCCTATGTGCTGCGCGCTTACAAGGTCGCAACCGTGCCCACGATCATGTACGCGTTCGCGCTGTGGGGCATGGGGCTGGGCGGCGGCTACCTGATGGGCTTCGACGTGCTCGGCGGCACGCCCGCAATGCTGCAGGGCGCGGCGGGCTTCTGGCTAGGTAACAGCCTGAGCCTCGCGATCGTCGCGATGGCGCTGTCCTGGTACCTGCGGCACATACAGCGGATGCAGGAAGCGGAAGACCAAGCCCTGCGTGGCAAGGCCTGAAGCCTGAAGCAATACGCCATACGCCATAAGCCACAAGCGTGAGGCTGGTCCTTCCGGACCTTACTCCGGGTTCGGGTCAGGCACCGGCTCTTCCGCCGGAATCGGTTGCGGCACGTCTTCCTCGAAAGGTTCGTCGTCCGGCAAGGGGGTGGGTGCGCGGTGCATCAGCATCGGGGTCCTCCGGCTGCAAGGATGTCAGGCACTCACCAAGATAGCATGCCGGCTGCGCTGCGACACCAGGCGCGCGCAGGCGCATGGTGGTCTGGTTGGAATCTTGTTGCTGTCTCGCCTCAGGGACGCCGCCGCGGCTCGCCACGGCGAAACGTTCGCCGCTCGGTCGGATGCGAGAACGCGCGGAATTCCATGTTGACCACGCCGATCGCACCCGGCGGCCCGAGTACGAAGTCAAAACCGCTTTTCACCGGAAACAGCACATTGTCGAGCAAGACCACGTCGGTGCGGCAGGTCGGGTTCGGATTCGACAGGTGCGTGCGCATCTCCTGCCAGACGCCGGGCGTCACCCAGCCTTCGAGGTACAGCTGGTTCGGATAAGTGGTGTGGTCGGCATCCAGATAGGCCTTCTGCCCTTCCTGCACCGACAGGTAGGCCGGCGGCGCTTCCGCAATCACCAGATTGACCCAGCCATCGCCGAGGCCGTGGCTGATCTCGTCCGGGAAGCCGGGATAGCTCAGCTCCAGCGTCCACTTGCATGCCAGGTCGAGCCGCTTTTCCATCGAGCCATCGCCGGTCAGCGTGGAGCCATCGAGCACGGTGAACTGCATGCTGGTCACGCGCGCCTGCAATGAGGGCTCCATGCGCCGGATCTCGTCGAGGTTCTCATGCAGGTTCCAGAACAGCCATTTGCAGCGCTCGGCTTCGGACATCTCCGACAGCTCGGCCACCGGGCGGCTGCCAGTGCTGGACAACATCTGCATCAGTTCGCGCCGCTGGCGCTCATGCAGGCTGACCTCGACTTCGGCGGGGGATGATTGCGGGTACAGAGGATCCATGTGCGCTCCGGTGAAAGCTGTATAACGGCACCACCCGCGATGGCGAGCGGCAAGCTTTCGGATTGGAGTAGTGGATCGCGATTAAATTCCGCGCGTCGTAACGACGGTGGAGTCGGCGCGCATCAAGCTCGCATCAGATACTCATGCACAGGCGCATGGAAAGTCACCGGGCCCCGGGCTGCACCGGGACGACACGCCAAGCGCTATCGGCCTTCAATCGTCATCCCGGCGACGGCCGGGATCCAGTGTGTTGACTTTCATGAGCAGCATGGCGAAAGCCGAAGCTTATCCATGCGTGCGGGCGAACTCTTTCATGTAGTCGACCAGCGCCTGCACGCCTTCGATCGGCATCGCGTTGTAGATCGATGCGCGCATGCCGCCGACCACGCGGTGGCCCTTCAGCTGTACCAGACCGTTCGCATCGGCGCCTTTCAGGAAGGCATCGTTGAGCTTGTCGTCTTTCAGGAAGAACGGCACGTTCATCCGCGAGCGGCAGTCGCGCTCGACCGGACTCACATAGAAGCCGCTGGCATCGAGATAGTCGTACAGTAGTTTCGCCTTCGCGATGTTGCGCGCTTCGATCGCTTGCATGCCGCCCTGCTCGAGCAGCCATTCGAACACCAGCCCGGCGATGTAGATGCCGTAGGTCGGCGGCGTGTTCAGCATCGAATCGGCTGCGGCCTGCTCCTTCCAGTGGAACACCGACGGCGTGATCGGCAGCGCGCGGTCGAGCAAATCGTCGCGCACGATCACGAAGGTGACGCCGGCCGGACCGATGTTCTTTTGCGCGCCGCCATAGATCACACCGTATTGGGTGACGTCGATCTCGCGCGACAGGATGTGTGAGGACATGTCAGCCACCAGCGGCACATTGCCGACCTCGGGTACCCAGAAGTACTCGACGCCGCCGATGGTCTCGTTGGTGCACACATGAACATAAGCGGCGTTCGGGTCGAGCTGCCAGCGTGATTGCGGCGGCACATAGGTGAACTTGCGGTCCTCGGCGGACGCAACCACATTCGCGCGGCAGTACTTCTTCGCCTCGCTGATGGATTTCTTCGACCATTCGCCGGTGTTCACGTAATCGGCCGAGGTCTTCGTGCCGAGCAGGTTCATCGGGATGATCGCATTCATCGCCAGCGCACCGCCCTGCAGGAACAGCACCTTGTAATTGGACGGAATGCCCAGCAGCCGACGGAAATCGGCGTCGGCCTTTTCGGCGATGCTGATGAATTCCTTGCCGCGGTGGCTCATCTCCATCACCGACATGCCGCTGCCATGCCAGTCGAGCATTTCTTCGGCGGCGCGACGGAGCACGGGCTCAGGCAGTGCGGCAGGACCAGCGCTGAAATTGAAGACTCGCATGGGTTCGGTTCCGGAACGGCAGGTGGTTTGGTGAAGCCTGTGATTATATTTCATGAACCTTGCCCATCAGAGGCTTCCGCTACAATCGACGCGTATCTGCCACCGATAAAAACATCATGAGGAAGACCATGAAGCAGACGACCGCCGGCATGGCCGGACTTGCCGGACTTGCCCGCCTCGCCAGCCACGCTCGCCTCGCCGGCGATGTCCGACGCGCCCTGCTTGCACTCGCCTGTGCCGTATCCGCCGTCGCCTTTGCAGCCCCGCAGGACGACAGCCCGATCGAAGCCGCGGCGCTGCGCTGCTCGGCGATCTCGCAACTGCATTCGACGCTGACGGTGCCGTCGCCGCAGTTCGGCCAGGTGATGGGCGATATCGCCGGCCTGTTCGCGCAGGTTCACACGACGAACAAGAATGCGCGAACCAAGGCGAAGCTGACGCCGGCCGAGCTCAAGGGCCGGCGCGAAGCGGTGCTGACCGAGATCATCAAGGGCTGGCCGGCCAACAAGGCTGCGGTCGTGCATGATGCCGCGACCTGCAATGCCTGGCGCATCGCCTTCTTCAGCAAGCTGCCGGAGAAGCCCAGCGAAAAGGAATTCCAGTCGGCGCTGCTGAACGTCGGCACACCGCCGGCCGAGGTGCCCAAGGCCGATGTCGACAAATGGGCTGCGCTGACGCCGCAGGCGATGGGCGCGTGGACGGCGATCAAGGCACCCGCAAAGTAACCATCTCCGCAGGGCTGCGGCGCCTGCCCTGCGGATCACCCGCACGCACAACAGCCGTACGCTGACCACCAGTACGCCGGGGACCCGCACGCCGACAGCCGGCGTGCTGCAGCCTGTGATGCCGTCCTCTGCGTGTCAGGACTGGTCGATCGCCTTCGCCGAGCCCGCCTCTTCGCGCAGCATGAACTTCTGGATCTTGCCGGTCGAGGTCTTCGGCAGTTCCTTGAACACCACGATCTTCGGTACCTTGAAGCCAGCCAGCAGCGCCTTGCAGTGCGCGACCACCTCATCCTTGCTCAGCTCCGCACCGGGCCGGGTCTCGATGAACGCGCATGGCACCTCGCCCCACTTCGGATCGGGCGCGGCAACGACGGCGGCCGCGACGATGGCCGGATGCTGGTACAGCGCATCCTCGACTTCGATGCTGGAAATGTTCTCGCCGCCGGAGATGATGATGTCCTTGCTGCGGTCCTTGATGCGCAGGTAGCCATCCGGGTACATCACCGCGAGGTCGCCGGTATGGAGCCAGCCGCCCTGGAACGATTCTTCGGTCGCGCGCGGATTCTTCAGATAACCCTTCATGCAGATGTTCCCGCGGAACATGATCTCGCCCATGGTCTCGCCATCGGCCGGCACCGGCTGCATGGTCTCCGGGTCCATCACGGTCACGCCAGCCTGCAAGTGGTAGCGCACACCCTGTCGTGCATTCTTCTGCGCCTGCTCGCCGAGACTCAACTCATTCCAGTCTTCCTGCTTCGCACAGACGGTGGCCGGGCCATAGACTTCGGTGAGGCCGTACACATGCGTGATGTCGAAGCCCATCTCGGCCATCTGCGCGAGCATTGCCGATGACGGCGGCGCAGCGGCCACCATCGTCGACACGCGATGCTTGATGCGACTGCGGTATTCCTCGGGCGCGGCCACCAGTGCGCTCTGCACGATGGGCGCGCCGCAGTAATGGGTGACGCGCTCCCTGGCGATCAGGTCGAGTACAGCCTGCGCATCGAACTTGCGCAGGCAGACGTTGACGCCGGCGCGCGCGGCCAGCGTCCACGGGAAGCACCAGCCATTGCAATGGAACATGGGCAGCGTCCACAGATAGACCGCATGCTTGGGCATGTCCCATTCGAGGATGTTGGAGATCGCATTGATGGTCGCGCCGCGATGATGGTAGACCACGCCCTTCGGGTCGCCGGTGGTGCCGGAGGTGTAGTTGAGCGCAATCGCATCCCATTCGTCAGCGGGTGGCTGCCATGCGAAATGCGGATCGCCTGCGGCCAGCAGCACTTCGTAATCCACCCAACCGGCCGGCACGGCTGGCGTATTGACGGTGGGATCCTTCACGCCAATCACCAGCAGTTCCGGCATGGCTTTGCGTATCTCTTCAAGCAAGGGCAGGTACTCGGTATCGGCGATCAGCGCCTTCGCTTCGCCGTGCTTGAGCATGTATTGCAGTGTCGCCAGGTCCAGCCGTGTGTTCAGCGTGTTGAGCACCGCGCCAGCCATCGGAATGCCGAAGTGCGCCTCGACCATCTCGGGGATGTTCGGCAGCAGCACCGCCACCGTGTCGTCCTTCGCGATGCCGCGCTGTTGCAGCGCCGAGCCCAGGCGGCGGGTACGCGCATAAGTCTCGCGCCAGGTGCGCCGCACCCCGCCATGCACCACGGACAGCCGGTCACCATAGACGGCTGCGGCGCGGTCGATGAAATCGATCGGGGTCAGCGGTGCGAAGTTGACGGGGCGGCGTTCGAGGCCAGTGGTGAAGTCGGTCATCAGTCGTCTCCAGGCAATTTCAGGCTATCCCACGCCATTGCGGCGTCATGAACCGGCGCAGGCCCTGGCCGGTAGCGGGTGGTTGAAAGCCTTCAATTGTATGGGGTTTTTCTGCGAACCCCATCTGGCCGAGGGCAAGGCCTGGCGTGGCTCGGTGGCGATATCCGGAAATTGCATAAGGAAGTGCGAACTTATTCGTTCCCTCAAAGCTTGGTCAAAAACTAAGCTTCGCCTTGTCGTATGCAGATCGCTTGTCGATCGCATGCCCCGTACAAGCCTCCTGAATCACACCCAACACTACGTCACCGAAAGGACACCATGAAAACAAGACTGATCGCCGCAGCCCTGCTATCGCTGACGGCCACATTGGCAACGACATTCGCAAGCTCCGCACAAGCTGCCGAAGCCTCGCTCCTGAATGTCTCCTACGATCCGACGCGCGAGCTCTACCAGGACGTGAACAAGAACTTCGCTGCCCAATGGAAGGCGCAATCCGGCGGCGAACTGAAGATCAAGCAATCGCATGGCGGCTCGGGCAAACAGGCACGCGCCGTGATCGACGGCCTCGCAGCTGATGTGGTCACGCTGGCGCTGGCCTATGACATCGACGAAATCGCGCAGCGCGGCCTGATCGCGAAAGACTGGCAAAAGCGCCTGCCGCACAACAGCGCGCCATACACCTCGACCATCGTCTTCCTGGTCCGCAAGGGCAACCCGAAAGGCATCAAGGACTGGGGCGATATCGCCAAGCCCGGCGTCTCGGTGGTGACGCCGAACCCGAAGACCTCGGGCGGCGCGCGCTGGAACCATCTGGCGGCCTGGGGCTATGCACTGAAGCAGCCGGGCGGCAATGAAAAAACTGCGCAGGAATTCCTCGCCAAAGTTTACAAGAACGTGCCGGTGCTGGACTCGGGCGCGCGCGGCGCGACCACCACCTTCGTCGAGCGCGGCATCGGCGACGTGCTGCTGGCATGGGAGAACGAGGCCCTGCTGGCGATCAAGGAGCTGGGCCCGGACAAGGTCGAGATCGTCGTGCCTTCGGTCAGCATCCTGGCGGAGCCGCCGGTGGCCGTGGTCGACAAGGTCGTCGACCGTCGCGGCACCCGCAAGGCGGCCGAAGCCTACCTGAACTACCTGTACTCCGACGAAGGGCAGGAGCTCGCCGCCAAGCACTACTACCGTCCGACCGCCGACAAGATCGCGAAAAAGTACGCATCGCAATTCCCGAAGGTGAAGCTGCTGACGGTTGATGAAGTCGCCGGTGGCTGGACCAAGGCGCAGAAGACGCACTTTGCCGATGGCGGCGTGTTCGACCAGATTTACCAGGCGAAGTAAGGCCACCACGCTTGCCTCGCTTGCTGGTATCGATCTCCTCAACCGACGCAAACAGGGGCAGCCCATCCACCCGTACCTGACCCGATGCCTGAACCGCACTGACTGACACGGGCCGGCCGCCCCGGCCCGTCAACCTCACTTCACCACAAGGACAAGACCATGAACTCAGGGAAAAAATCTCTGGGCAGGCCCTTCTCACGCCTGCTCATCGCCACCGCAATCAGCGCAGCCTTCACCTCGGTCACGGCGCATGCCGACGACAAGGTTGAAATCGAAAAACTGAAGGCGCAAATCCAGGAGCTGGACCAGAAACTGCGCGTACTGGATCGCAAGCAGGAACTGGCGGCGGAAGACCTGGCAGCCAAGCAGAAGACGGTGCCCGTCGTCAACGCCAGCGAAAAAGGCTTTGGCTTCAAATCCGCCGATGGCCAATTCGAGTACCGCTTGCGAGGCCTGGTGCACTTTGACTACCGCGATTTTTCCGGCGATGCGTTTCCGACGGCCATCGACGGCTTCCTGGCGCGCCGCATCCGGCCGACCTTCGAGGGCACGGTGTTCGGCAAATACGGTTTCCGCTTCACGCCGGAGTTCGGCGAAAACAAGAGCGCTGTCGTCGATGCCTACCTCGACCTGAAACACAATCCCGCCGCACAGGTCCGGGTTGGTAAATTCAAGCCCTTCGTGGGCCTCGAGCGCCTGCAAAGCGGCGCCGACATCAAGTTCATCGAGCGCAGCTATGTGAGCAACAACATCCTGCCCAACCGCGACCTCGGTGTGTCGGTGTTCGGCGATGTGCTCGGCAACAAAGTCAGTTATGCCGTCGGCGTTTTCAACGGCACCATCGATGGCGGCGAGAACACGACGGCACAGGATGTGAACTCGGACAAGGAATTCACGGCGCGCCTATTTGCGACGCCCTTCGTCGGCACCGACAGCGCGCTGGCTGGCCTCGGCTTCGGCGTAGCGGCTACCACCGGCAATACCGTTGGCACGGCCTCGATCACCAACCTGCCCTCGTACAAGACGCCGGGCCAGGCGAACAGCTTCTTCAGCTATTCGGCGAACACCATTGCCAATGGCACGCGCCAGCGCCTGTCGCCCCAAGCCTATTTCTATTCGGGTCCGTTCGGCCTGCTGACGGAATACGCGATCGTCACGCAAGACATCAGCAACAGCACCAACAAGCTGAAGGTCAAAAACGATGCACTGCAGGTGGCCGCGTCATGGCTGCTGACGGGCGAAGACGCATCGTTCAAATCCGTGAAGCCGTACAGCCCGTTCAAGCCTGGCCCTGACGGCGGCTGGGGTGCAGTGGAACTGGTGGCGCGGTACCAGTCCGCCAACATCGACAAGGACCTGTTCGCCAGCACGACCTTCGTCGACACCACTAAGGACAATGCGTGGCGCGCCAATACCTTCGGCATTGGTATCAACTGGTACCTGAACGAGTCGTCGAAGCTGGCGCTGAACTACGACCACACCACCTTCGACGGCGGCAGCTCGACAGGCACCAAGAAGCTCGACGGCAAGGCCGAAGACGTGCTGATCGCGCGCTACCAGCTGGCGTTCTGATCCGCCTGAACGCGGGCCCGCCGGAGCCCTGATCCGGCTTCATTAGCTGTCTTTTTCATCTCCTCTCCGGCTTTTTTCCTTCTCCGGCTCCGCAGCGCCCGCTGCCGGGCCGGTCTTTTATTCGGAAATCTTCTAAGGAAATGCCAAAAAATTCGTTCTTTTTATAACCAGAGAATGCAATTATCACCATCCTTTAGACCTAAAACTTATAAAACCCCATGACGGCCCAGACTTTCCCTTCACCCAGCCCCGGTGGCCGCGGCAGTAAGCGCGTGCTCCCCGGGTTTACGCTGTCGCTGGGCTTCACGGTCGCCTACCTGTCACTGGTGGTGCTGATCCCGTTGTCAGCGCTGGTGCTCAATACCCTGGCGATGGACTGGGACAAATTCTGGTCCACGGTCAGCGCGCCACGCGTGGTTGCGGCGTATCGCCTGAGCTTTGGCGCGTCACTGGTGGCGGCCGCGATCAATGCCGTGTTCGGCACCATCCTCGCGTGGGTGCTGGTGCGCTACCGCTTCCCTGGCAAGAAACTGCTCGATGCCTTCGTCGACCTGCCGTTCGCGCTGCCGACCGCCGTGGCAGGCATTGCGCTGACAGCGCTGTACGCCGGCAATGGCTGGATCGGCAGCCAGCTGGCCCCGTTCGGCATCAAGGTTGCGTTCACGCCGCTGGGCGTGATGGTGGCACTGGTCTTCATCGGCCTGCCCTTCGTCGTGCGTACCGTGCAACCGGTGCTGGAGGAAGCCGAACGCGAACTCGAAGAAGCGGCCGCCTGCCTGGGTGCTACCCGGCTGCAGACTTTCCAGCATGTGATTCTGCCGTCCATCCTGCCGGCACTGCTTACAGGCGTCGCTTTGTCGTTTGCGCGGGCACTCGGCGAGTACGGCTCGGTGATTTTCATCGCAGGCAATATGCCGATGATTTCCGAAATCGTGCCGCTGCTGATCATTACCAAACTCGAACAATACGACTACGCAGGCGCAACCGCGATTGCCGTCGTGATGCTCGCCGCATCCTTCGTGCTGCTGCTGGCGATCAACCTGTTGCAAGCGTGGATGCGCAAGCGCGGCAGCAAGGAAAGGACCTGATCAAATGAGTGCTACTGCTTCCACCCTGGACGCCACGCACGGAGCGCAGGCGCGTGCCGCCGAACCGCCGTATGTGCCGGCGGCCACGCAAGAGCCCACGTGGGTGCGTCTGCTGCTGATCGCAATCGCGCTCGGCTTTGCCTTCCTGTTCCTGCTGGTGCCGCTGGCGGTCGTCTTCACCGAAGCGCTGAAAAAAGGCTGGGACACCTACCTGCTCGCGATCACCGAAGAAGACGCGTGGCATGCGATCAAGCTGACGCTGCTCACCGCATCCATCGCGGTGCCGGCCAACCTGGTGTTCGGCGTCGCCGCATCATGGGCGATTGCGAAGTTCGAATTCCGCGGCAAGAGCCTGCTGCTGACACTGATCGACTTGCCGTTCTCGGTGTCGCCGGTAATCTCGGGCCTGATCTACGTGCTGCTGTTTGGCGCGCATGGCTGGTTCGGCGCCTGGCTGATGGAACATGACATACAGATCCTGTTCGCGGTGCCCGGCATCGTGATGGCGACAGTCTTTGTCACCTTCCCGTTCGTCGCACGCGAGCTGATCCCGCTGATGCAATCACAGGGCACCGAGGAAGAAGAGGCGGCGCTGGTGCTGGGCGCCTCCGGCTGGCGCACCTTCTGGCATGTGACCTTGCCGAACATTCGCTGGGGCCTGCTGTACGGCGTCATCCTGTGCAATGCGCGAGCGATGGGGGAGTTCGGTGCGGTGTCGGTGGTGTCCGGCCACATTCGCGGCGAGACCAACACGATGCCGCTGCAGGTCGAAATCCTTTACAACGAATACAACTTCGCCGCCGCGTTTGCCGTTGCATCGCTGCTGGCCCTGCTGGCGCTGGTAACGCTGGCGCTGAAAACGATCATTGAATGGCGCGTCCGTCACGAGACGGATGTGAGCACCGTGGAGCTGAATCATGAGCATTGAAGTCCGCAATATCGGCAAGCGCTTCGGCGACTTCGTCGCCCTCGACAACGTGTCGCTGGATTTCGCCAGCGGCGAACTGACCGCACTGCTGGGCCCGTCAGGTTGCGGCAAGACCACGCTGCTGCGCGTGATCGCCGGCCTCGAGCAGGCGGACCACGGCCAGGTGATCCTCGATGGCGAAGATGCATCGGTGCAGCATGTGCGCGAGCGCCAGGTCGGCTTCGTGTTCCAGCACTATGCGCTGTTCAGGCACATGAGCGTGTTCGAGAACATCGCTTTCGGTCTGCGCGTGAAGCCGCGCCATCAGCGCCCGTCCGAACGCGAGATTCGGGAAAAGGTCATGCAACTGCTGTCGCTGGTGCAGCTGGACTGGCTGGCCGACCGCTATCCGTCGCAACTGTCGGGCGGGCAGCGCCAGCGCATCGCGCTGGCGCGCGCACTCGCGGTCGAGCCGCGCGTGCTGCTGCTGGATGAGCCGTTCGGCGCGCTCGATGCGAAGGTGAGGAAGGAATTGCGCCGCTGGCTGCGCCGCCTGCATGATGAGCTGCATGTGACCAGTATCTTCGTTACGCACGACCAGGAAGAGGCGCTCGAAGTCGCTGACCGCGTGGTGCTGATGAACCGTGGAAAAGTGGAACAGATCGGCGCACCCGACGAGGTCTACAACCATCCGGCCACGCCTTTCGTCTACAGCTTCCTTGGCAATGTGAACCTGTTCCATGGCCGCGTGCACGAGGGCGTGCTCGAATCGGGCGGCACGCCGCTGCCGGTGCCAGACCATTCGCATGCGCGCGATGCGGCCGGCGTCGGTTACGTGCGCCCGCATGAACTGGATGTCCTGCCCTATGTCGCCGGCGGCGAGGGTATCGTCGCGCGCCTGACACGTGCACATGCGATTGGTCCGCTGGCCCAGCTGGAGCTCGAGCGCGATGACGACCACGGGCTGATCGAAGCGGTGCTGCCCAGCGAACGCTTCGCGCAGCTGAACCTGCAGCCGGGTGCGACCGTGCTGGTGAAGCCGAAGCGCGTGCGCGTCTTCCTCGACGAGGCGGTCTGAGATGAATTTCCAGCAATTGCGTTCGGTACGCGAGACTGCGCGCCGCGGCTTCAACCTGACCGAAGTCGCGAATGCATTGTTCACGTCACAACCGGGCGTGAGCCGCCAGATCCGCGAGCTCGAAGAAGAGCTGGGCATCGATATCTTCGAGCGCAACGGCAAGCGGCTGACCGGCCTCACCGAACCCGGCAAGGAAGTGCTGCAGATCGTCGAGCGCCTGTTGCTCGAAGCGGAGAACCTGCAGCGCGCCGGTGCTTCATTCTCGGGCAAGACTACCGGCACGCTGTCGATTGCGGCCACCCACACGCAGACACGCTATGTGCTGCCAAAGGCAGTGCAGCATTTCCGCTCGGCCTTTCCGGATGTGCGCATCGCATTGCAGCAGAGCGCGCCCGAGCACATCGCCGAATGGGTCTTGTCCGGTAAGGCCGACATCGGCATCGCGACCGAGGGCCTGACGCAATTCGACGAGCTGGTGTCCTTCCCCTGCTACCAGTGGCATCACGTGATCGTGGTGCCCGACGGCCATGCGCTGCTGAATCAGGAGACAGTCAGCTTGCAAGACCTGGCCGGCTATCCGCTGATCACCTATGACCAGGGCTTTACCGGTCGCAGCCATATCGACGAAGCATTTGAAGCGCAAGCGCTGTCGCCGGACATCGTGTTGACGGCAATGGATTCGGATGTGATCCAGCAGTATGTATCGCTGGGGATGGGCGTCGGTCTGGTGGCATCGATGGCGGTGGACAGCAACCTCGGCAATGGCTTGCAGGCGATCTCGGCCAGCCACCTGTTCGCGCCGAACGTCACCCGCGTGGCCGTGCGCCGTGGCGCCTTCCTGCGCGAGTATGCGGTGGACTTCATCCTGCAGCTTGCGCCGAAGCTGACGTCCGAAGAACTGGCCTCCGTGGTCAGCTGGCGCAAGTAAGCGCTGCCGCAGAAAGCCAGCAGCAGCAAAAAAAAATGCGCCGGTGTCGGCGCATTTTTTTTCGGGCTGTCCCCGCATGCAGGGACAATTCGCGATCAGCGACCCAGGTTCTTCAGCAGGCTGGGCTGCACGATCTCGATCCAGTAGCCGTCCGGGTCCTTGATGAAGGCGACGTCGCGCATCTTGCCCTGCTCCGGGCGCTTCACATAGGTGACGCCATTCTCATCGAACCACTGGACTGCGGCGGCCAGATCCGGCACCGAGAAGCAGATGTGGCCGAAGCCCTGCGGTTGCGCGTTGCCGTCGTGGTACTTGAATTCCGGATCGGTCTCGGTGCCCCAGTTGTGGGTCAGTTCGAGGATGCCGTGCTGGCTGAAGGTCCACGCGGTACGCTCGCCGATCTCTTCCGGCACGTCGGTGCCTTCCTCGACCTTGGCGAGGAAATACAGCGAGAACTTCATCTCGGGGAAGTCCAGCTTGCGCAGCACGCGCATGCCCATGATGCGGGTGTAGAAGGCCAGCGACACCGCCGGGTCTTTCACGCGCAGCATCGAATGGTTGAGCACGAAGCCGCGCGACTGCGCGGGGATGTCGGCAGCGACGCCGGGATGATTTTCGGTAGTGAATGCCATGGGGGGTTAATGCTTTCGTTCGTTATCTTTGAGCGAAAGATGGTAGCACGCAGGTCATGCGCATATCGGCAGGGAAAACCTGAAAAATATTGAAGGATGCCGTTGGCGGTACTCGCCTTGAGCATGCTGGCTCATGGGTAGGGACTTACATTCCTTGCAAACAGGCGTACGGCCGGATTGTGGCAAACTATGTCCGTAGTGCAAGGATTTTCAGGCTCCGCTCCGGGTCCGCCCTTGCGCATCGGTGCAGACATGGCTCAGACGCTTTTCGACAAGTACGGCGGGGTTCCGGCGGTCACCGTGATCGTCAGGGATTTCTACAAGCGCGTGATGCGCCGTCCCAACCTGCGCCGCTATTTCGTGAACGTGTCGCTTGAAAACCTGATCCTGCACCAGATCGCCTTCGTCTCGATGGCGATGGGCAAGACCCCGCATGACTACGCGGGCCGCAGCATGCGGGAGGCGCACCGCGGCATCGGCGTCACCACGGCATCATTTGACCTCGTCGCCGACTTGCTGGCTGACGCGCTGACAGCCGGCGGCGTCGAACCCGACGACGTGACCGGCATCATCGCGACGGTCAACACGCTGCGCCCCGACATCGTCGAGCGCTGATCAGGTATCCAACGGCAAGGGAAAGGCCGGGCCAGGACGGCGCCGGCAACAGCTGGTCAGAAGGCGATTTCCACCGGACTGAGCACGTCCAGCATCTTCCACAGCGCGATCGACGCATCGGTCGATCCGAGAGCGTCACCAAAGGCGACTTCCAGCTCGCGCACCTTCAGTTTCTTGAAAGCTTCCGACGCCGCCTGCGCCTCGTCGCTGTCCAGGCGCAGGTGAACCGCCAGATCGGACGCTGCGCCATCACCCAACTCGACACAAGCCTTGCGGATGTCGGCCTGCATCGCGCTCAGCGCGCGCGACAGCAGCTCAGGCGTGCGCGACTGCACCGCGAAAGCGCCCGGCGAATCGAACAGCACGAAGAACCGATCCAGCGCCGCCAGTTCGTCGCGTTCAAAGCTCACCAGAAAATCGGCTCTCATGCCCATGGCGTTGTCAGTCGGTCTCGATCGCGCGCCGGGCCCTGCAAGTACAGGCCGAGACGCTGATTATCGGAATAGAAATTAAAAGCTTTCCTGTGTGAACAATACCACATGCGCTCGGTGGCAAGCATCACCCGCAGGAAAATTTCGGGAGATGGACCTGCCCCGGAAGAGGGGCTTCGGGGCTGGCTTCGCTGGAAATTAGCGCTGATGGGCGGAATCGAACCGTCGACGGGTATGCACCCGACGGATCACCTGACGCGATTGGCCCGGCCGCAGGTATGGGTGTGGGCGTCGGCGTGGGCGTGGGCGTGGGCGTGAGCATGGGCGTGGGCCTGGGCGTGGTGCGCCGCATCATAGTGCTGCAAGCCAAGTAACGACACACCATGCTACGCTGCCATGCATGTACGAGCGTTGGACCACTCTCCACATTCCCCCAAAGCAGCGCGCCCGCTTCTGGCAGGACGCGACTGCGCAAGCCTTTGTATCGCTGACGCCGGAAATCAGTCGGCCGGAAGATTTTCAGGCCGAGATGATTCATCGCAGCCTGGGGCCACTGGCATTGAATTCCGTCATTGCACCGCCGCACGGTGTCGCGCGCACCCGTAGTGATTTGCGACGCGACGATGCGCGGTTGGTTTTCTTCAATTTGTATCTTGCTGGTGGCGCGCGGCTGCGCAGCGCCGATACGGATCTGCAGGCGATGCCGGGCGAATTGCTGGCCTTCGACAGTTCGGTGGAATTCGACCTGAGTCATCCTGCCGATACGCGTTTGCTGTCGTTGGCTGTTCCGGCAAGCGAATTGCCCGCACAGCTGAAGATCGAAGGTAACCCGCGAGTCTTGCAGGCCCGAACCACCATCGCCTTGCTGAAATGTCAGCTGCATGAGCTGGCCAATTGGCAAGGCGAGCTGGCGGCACAAGAGTCGCAGGCCATTGCCGATGCCTTGATCGGATCCATCGTCGCTGCCTTCATTGTCGACCAGCCATCGACCGATATGCCGACGCCGAATTCGGTCAGGCAGGTCAGGCGCATCATTGAACGTCGCTATCACGAGGCTGGCTTTTCGGCATCGGATGCCGCGTACGACATGGGCATCTCGCTGCGCACGCTGCATGCGCGCTGCGCGCAGGCGGGGGTCACCTTCGCAGCATTGTTGATGGCATATCGCTTGATGATGGCGCGTGACCAGTTGCTAAAAGCATCGACGGATACCGATATCGCAGCCATCGCCAACCGCTGCGGCTTTGTGTCGGCCGCTCATTTCTCGCGCCGCTTCCGTCAGCGATTCGGCCACCCGCCCAGCGCGTTGCGCGCATCCTGAACGCCCGGTACCAGCCTGTCCGCTGCTGCTGCCGTACCCGCTTCACTCGCAGACAAATAGCCTGCGCTCACAGGCAAACCCGTGCAGGCTTGGCCGTGTTGATTGCTAGGATGCCCACGCAGGCATGTCAGCCTTCGAGGATAACTATCAACAGAGGAGCGCACCATGGGCATCAGCAAACGAGCCTTGATCAAAACCGCAGCCGCTGCAGTCACCGCCACTGTCGGCAGCCTGATGGCGCCGGCGATCGCGACGGCCAATCATCACAACAAGACCAAGCTACCGATCGTGCTGGTGCACGGCGCCTGGCATGGCGCATGGTGCTATGAACGAGTGATTCCCCATCTGGCCCAGCTTGGCCATGCGTCAGTTGCGCGGGATTTGCCTGCGCACGGGCTCAATGCGCGCTTCCCTGCGTCTTATTCGAAACGACCGCTCGATCCGGCTGCGTTTGGCACCGAGCCTTCGCCAGTCGCCGCAACAACATTGGACGACTATGTGAACAGCATCCTGCAGACCATCCGTGAGCTGCGTAGCGAGGGCCACGACAAGGTTATTCTGGTGGGACACAGCATGGGCGGCGTGCCGATCACCGAAGTTGCAGAACGCGCGCCGGAAATGATTGCGCATCTGGTCTACCTGACGGCTTTCATGCCGGCCTCAGGCGTTCCCGGTGTGGCTTATATCAGCGCACCGGAAAACAAGGGAGAACTGGTCGCACCGCAATTGATGGCCGACCCCATGAAGATCGGCGCCTTGCGCATGGATCATCGCAGCACCCATCCGGATTACCGTGCCAATGCCAAACGTGCTTTTTATGCGGATGTCAGCAATGAAGATTTCGACGCTGTTGCCAATCTGTTGACGCCGGATGTGCCGGTCGGTCCATTTGCGACCCCAATCACAACCACCGCCGAGCGCTGGGGCAGCGTGCGCCGCCATTACATCAAATGCCTGCAAGATCAGGCGATCATGCCGGCTCTGCAGCAGCGCTTCATTGATGAAGCCGATGCGGCCGTGCGTTCGCGACCGACTGTCGTGCATCAGATGAACACCAGCCACTCGCCGTTCATGTCACAGCCACGCGCGCTGGCCGAAATATTAGCCAGGATTGCTTCCAGCTGACCCGAGGCAGTGAGTGCCGGCGGTCAGTCGTGAAGCGATCCGCCGGAAGCTGCATATCCATGACAGCGATCCGACGCTTATCGGGATGGAAATTACTAGCCTCTCCGGGTGATCAATCCCACCTGCCTTGAGTCGCGGGCATCGCGGGGATAAAGCTGGAGAATTTTGTGGGGAGGGCCAGCCCCTGAAGGCGGTCTTCAGGGCTGGCTTCGCTGGGAAATGGTGCTGATGGGCGGAATCGAACCGTCGACCTACTGATTACGAATCAGTTGCTCTACCAACTGAGCTACATCAGCGAAGCGCCGTATTCTAGCAAAATTCGATGCCAGACAGGCAAATTCGCGCCGCAGCGCTGCGGCGACGCGAATCCGGCACGACCTGCTTACTGCTCGTTGTGGTACGAGGTCACGCGCTCGACCTCGTTCTTCGAGCCGAGGAAGACGGCCACGCGCTGGTGCAATTCGGTCGGCTGGATGTCGAGGATGCGCTGGCGACCATCGGTCGCCGCACCGCCGGCCTGCTCGATGATGAAGGACATCGGGTTCGCTTCATACATCAGGCGCAGCTTGCCCGGCTTGTCCGGGTCACGCGCATCGGCCGGGTACATGAAGATGCCACCGCGGTTCAGGATGCGGTGCACGTCGGCGACCATCGATGCGATCCAGCGCATGTTGAAGTTCTTGCCGCGCGGGCCGGTCTTGCCGGCTTCGAGTTCGCTGATGTACTTCTTCACCGGCGCGAACCAGTGGCGCGAGTTCGATGCATTGATCGCGTATTCGGCGGTGTCGGCCGGGATCTGGATGTCGCGCTGGGTCATTACCCACGAACCCATCTCGCGATCGAGCGTGAAGCAATGCACGCCATTGCCGGTGGTGAGCACCAGTATGGTCTGCGGGCCGTACACCGCATAGCCAGCGGCCACTTGTCGCGTACCGGGTTGCAGGAAGTCCTGCTCGGTCGGCGCTGCCATGCCTTCCGGCGCTTTCAGCACCGAGAAGATGGTGCCAATGGTGACGTTGACGTCGATGTTGGACGAGCCATCGAGCGGATCGAACAACAGCATGTATTCGCCCTTCGGGTAGCGGTTCGGGATCGGATGGAAGGACTCCATCTCTTCCGACGCCATCGCCGCCAGGTGACCGCCCCACTCATTGGCCTCGAGCAGGATTTCGTTGGACAGGATGTCGAGCTTCTTCTGCACCTCACCTTGTACGTTCTCGCTGCCTGCCGTGCCGAGCACATCGCCCAGCGCCCCCTTGCCCACCGAATGGCTGATGGTCTTGCACGCACGGGCCACGACTTCGATCAGCAGGCGCAGTTCGGCGGGAATGGTGTTGTGCAGTCGCTGCTGCTCGATCAGGTGCTGCGTAAGGCTGATGCGTTTCATCGGGGTCCCTGTAGGTCTGTATGTAATTGCGTATGAATTTGCATGAATTGCGTATGGCTTGGAATCGTTGCCCCGGGTATCGGCTGCCTGCGCCAACTCAGCTCAAGGCCTTGCCGACCACTTCGGCGACATCGTTCGACAAGCTGGTCGAGGCCGACACCTTTTCCAGCGCCGCCTTCATGCTCGCCTGCAGCACCGGCGTGTACTTGCGCCAGCGGTCGAGTGTGCGCGCCAGGCGGGCGGCGACTTGCGGATTGATTGCGTCGAGGGCAACCACCTGCTCGGCCCAGAATGCGTGACCACTGCCGTCGGCCGCGTGGAATTGCGCAGGGTTGCTGCTGCAGAAGGCGAACAGCAGGCTACGTGCGCGGTTCGGGTTTTTCAGGGTGAAGGACGGATGCCGCATCAGCTTGCGCACGCCAGCCACGGTCATCGTCGGCGACGTCGCTTGCAGGCTGAACCATTTGTCGATCACCAAAGCCTCGTCGTCGAAATCTTCGTAGAAAGCTTGCAGCGCAGCGTCCGCGCCGGGCACGACATTGTGGACCATTGCTGCCAGTGCAGAAATGCGATCGGTCATGTTGCCGGCCGTGTCGAGCTGTTCTCGGATCAGTTGCTGCGGCAGGTCTTCATGCAGTTCAGCCAGATACGCGAGCGCCGTGTTACGCAGTGCGCGGCGGCCGGATTGCTCGGGGTCGGGGCTGTAGGTGCCGCCGACACGATGGCTGCGATAGATCTCGAGCAAATCATCCTTCAGGTGACGCGCCAGATAGCGACGCAATGCGCGGCGCGCGCAATGGATGGCTTGCGGATCGATCAGATCGACTTCTTCGGACAGCGTGGCCTCGGACGGCAGCGTCAGCACCAGGTCACGGAAGGCCGGGTCGAGCGAGCTGTCGCGAAGCAGCTTGCGCAATGCATCGGCGATCAGCTTGTCCTGCGCCGTCGCCGGATAGGTGAAGTCGGCCGACACGCCGGACGCAGCCAGCGCCAGCAGGCGGCGCGTGGCCAGCCGCTGGCCGGCTTCCCAGCGGTTGAACGGGTCGCTGTCGTGCGCGAGCAGGAAGGCGAGTTCGTTGTCGCTGTAGTCGTATTCGAGCACGACCGGCGCCGAGAAATTGCGCAACAGCGAAGGCACCGGCTGGCTGTCGATGCCGCTGAAGGTGAAGCTCTGTTTCGCTTCGGTCAGCTCCAGCACCAGCGTGGTCGGCGCGGGATGGACTTCGACTTCGTCGAAGGCGATGGTGCTGGCCAGCGTCAGCGGCAGGTCATGGCCATGACTGTCGAGCAGACCGACGGCCACCGGAATATGCATCGGCAGCTTGACGGCCTGACCCGGGGTCGGCGGGCAGAACTGCTCCATCGTCAGCGTGTAGGTGGCTTCGTCAGCGTCATGGCTGGCACTGACCTTCACGCGCGGCGTGCCGGCCTGGCTATACCAGCGCTCGAACTGCGACAGGTCGCGCTGGCCCGCATCGGCCATCGCGGCGCGGAAGTCATCGCAGGTGACGGCCTGACCATCATGGCGCGCGAAGTACAGGTCCATGCCCTTGCGGAAGCCGTCGCGGCCAAGCAAGGTCTGGTACATGCGCACGACCTCGGCGCCTTTTTCGTAGATGGTCAGCGTGTAGAAATTGTTGATCTCGACGTAGGACTCGGGCCGCACCGGGTGCGACATCGGGCCGCCGTCTTCCGGGAATTGCGCGGCGCGCAGCACGCGCACGTCTTCGATGCGCCTGACGGCACGGCCGCTGTCGCTGCCCATCATGTCGGCCGAGAATTCCTGGTCGCGGAACACGGTCAGGCCTTCTTTCAGCGACAGCTGGAACCAGTCGCGGCAGGTGACGCGGTTGCCGGTCCAGTTGTGGAAGTATTCGTGCGCGACCACTGATTCGATGCCGGCGTAATCGGCGTCGGTGGCGATGCGCGGGTTGGCCAGCACGTACTTGGTGTTGAAGATGTTGAGGCCCTTGTTCTCCATCGCGCCCATGTTGAAGTCGCCAACGGCGACGATCATGAAACGGTCGAGATCAAGCTCGAGGCCAAAGCGTTCTTCATCCCAGCGAATGCTCTTGACCAGCGACTCCATCGCATGCGAAGTCTTGTCGAGATTGCCGTCTTCGACCCAGACCTGCAGCAAGGCATCGCGGCCGGACTTGCGGCGGATGGTTTGCTCTTCGCAGACCAGCTTGCCGGCGACCAGTGCGAACAGGTAAGACGGCTTGCGGAACGGATCTTCCCACAGCGCATAGTGGCGGCCGTCACCGATGTCACCCTCTTCGATCAGATTTCCGTTCGACAGCAGCACCGGATACTGTTCCTTGTCGGCGCGCAGCATCACACGGTACTTCGCCATCACGTCCGGACGATCGGGGAAGTAGGTGATCTTGCGGAAGCCTTCGGCCTCGCATTGCGTGAAGAAATTGCCGTTGGAAACATAGAGCCCCATCAGCGAGGTGTTCTCCTGCGGATGGATCAGGGTCTCGATTTCCAGCGTCACCTTGGCCGGCGCATTCGGGATCACCAGCCGTCCCGCTTCGCGGCGGTACTGGCGCTGGTTCAGCGCCTTGCCGTTCATGCGCAGCGCCACCAGTTCCAGCTCTTCGCCATGCAGGATCAGGTCGGTCGACTCGCTCTTCGGGTTGTGGCGCAGCACGGTACGCGCCGCGACCCGCGTCTCAGCCGGGTCAAGGTCGAAGCCTATGTCGATGGTGTCGACCAGAAAGGCGGGCGGGGCATAGTCCTGGCGATGGATCGCCGCAGCATTGTCGGTACGCATGGGAGTGGGCTCGAAGTAGGTCTCGAAGGAAGGCTCGAAGGGGTTTCAGGGAAACGTGGCCGAAGACGGGATTTTACCAAGGCGACAGCAGGATTTCGCTCTCGGCGCACGCTGCACGTACGCCGCAGCAGCGTTAAGATCCCGATAACGAACGTGCACCGGGAATTGCCATGCGAGCCTTAGTCCGAGCCTTCACCCTTGGGGTTGCAGCCCTGCCCTTGCTGCTGTCGGGCTGCGCGACCACGATACGCAGCGAAGTCACTGCTTTCCACCAATGGCCGGCTGCGCTGCCGGGCCAGTCCTATGTGTTCATGCGACCGACGCAGCCGGACCTGGAGCGACAGAACTACGAGAAGCTGGTGCGCGAGCGGCTGGCGAAGCTGGGCCTGCAGGAAGCAGCTACCGGCGAACCGGCGGCGTTGGCGGTGACGATGAATTACGCCGTCAATGGCCGCGATGTGCGCGTGGTCGAGACGGTGCTGGTCGACCCCTGGTATGGCACGCCATGGTACGGGCCCGGCTATTACAGCCCGTACTGGGGCTGGCCTGGTTACGGCAGCCCGTTCTACGGACCGATGTGGCCGGCGATGCCGGTGGCGCGCGAACAGCAGCGCCGCTACACGGTCTTCCACCGCGAGCTGAAGCTGCGCATCGATGATGTGGCGAAGAAGCAGCCGCTGTATGACGTGACGGTCAAGAGCGATGGCGAGGAAGGCAATCTCGCAAAGATCATGCCCTACCTGATCGACAGCGCGTTCAAGGACTTCCCCGGCAAGAGCGGGGTACCGCAGGTGGTGGAATTGAAGATGGCGCGTTGAGCCGCAAACGCGGGGGCCCCGGGAGGTTGACCTCAACGCTGCCCCTGCCGCGAAGCCGCACGTCAAACGCCGAACCCCGCCCCCAAGCGCCAGACTCGATGCACCAAACGCCGAGCGGCCGCTTCCGTCCCCGGAAAGCGGCCGCTCGTCATGGGCATGCAGCCCGATACCTCAGCTGGTGACGTACTCAACCGATGCCCAGGTAATCAACCCGAGCAGCGCGACTGTCAGCACCAGCACCACCAGCAGCCGGCCGAATCGCGGATTCTGTCCGCCCGGATTGACAGGCTGTTCTTCAGGGTGCTGCATCGGGTTGTCGTCAAGGTCGTGCATCAGGCCGAAGCTTTCCGCTCAGGGCAGCAGGATGGTCGAACCGGTGGTCTTGCGCGATTCGAGGTCAATGTGCGCCTGCTGCACATCCTTCAGTGCATAGCGCTGATTGATCTCGATCTTGACCTTGCCGCTCTCGACCATGCCGAACAGGTCGGCGGCCATCGCCTCGAGGTCGCTGCGCTTGGCAGTGTAGGCGAACAGCGTCGGACGGGTGATGAACAGCGAGCCGCGCGACGCCAGTTCCTGCAGCGAAAACGGTGGCACCGGGCCCGACGCCGAACCGAAGCTGACCATGGTGCCCAACGGCGACAGGCAGTCGAGCGACTTGGTGAAGGTGTCGGCACCGATCGAGTCGTACACGACCGGCACGCCCTGGCCGTTGGTGAGTTCCTTCACGCGGATCAGGAAGTCTTCCTTGTTGTAGTTGATGGTGTGCGTGCAGCCATGCGCCTTGGCCAGCGCGGCCTTCTCGTCGGAGCCGACGGTACCGATCATGTTCACGCCCATCGCCTTGGCCCACTGGCAGGCGATCAGGCCGACGCCACCGGCAGCAGCGTGGAACAGGATGGTCTCGCCACCTTTCAACGGGAAGGTGCGGCGGAACAGGTATTGCACGGTCAGGCCCTGCAGCATCATCGCGGCGGCGGTCTCGAAATCGATGGCATCCGGCAGCTTGACGAGGCTGGCCGCCGGCATCACGCGCGCTTCCGCGTAGGCACCCGGCGGGCGGCAGGCGTAGGCGACGCGGTCGCCGACCTTCACTTCGGTCACATCGGGGCCGATCGCCTCGACCACGCCGGCACCTTCCATGCCAAGGCCGGCCGGCAGCGGCTGCGGATACAGGCCGGTGCGGAAGTAGACGTCGATGTAGTTCAGGCCGATCGCATGGTGGCGCACGCGCGCCTCGCCGGCGCCGGGTTCCCCGACCTCGACGTCCACATATTCCATGACCTCAGGGCCGCCATTGGAGAAACACCGGATTGCTT